>JGI24703J35330_11748868_pt1 | contig 71721 bp, 65 predicted proteins | sample TergutNt197P1_FD_35330 | JGI IMG/M metagenome (IMG submission 35330)
AATTTTTATGTGTCAACACCCAAATTTCGCAAAACTACCAATTAAATTGGTACAAAACCTCTAAAAACCTCTAAAAACCGCAGTGTATAGCGGTTTTAGAGGGCATTCATGGAGTAGAAAAAAATTTTAGACACACAAATCCCCCATTCCAGATTTAAGTCTGAAATGGGGGATTATTTTGGTTTTTTTGACTTCATGTTTTGAGTTATGTTGTATAGTTATTGCGAAAATTAACCTAATCACCCAGTTCAATCATCTTATCAATGCAAGACTTAGCTGAAGCGACCGTTTCATCATCAAGAATGATTTCTTCACCAAAATCATCACCATCACTAACACAGCCAAGAACTTCAAGCAAGGTCGTGATTTTCATATTAGGGCAGAGCAACTTTTGTGACAAACAATGAAATCGCTTGCCAGAACCCGCATTAGTATACTGTAGATGTTCAGCGATACTCATCTCTGTTCCGATTAAGAAAGATTTAGCGTCAGACTTAGTGGCAAACTCCATAATTCCAGAAGTTGAACCGACGTAATCAGCGAGTGCTACAACTTCTGGTACACACTCAGGATGAACTAATATCAAAGAATCAGGGTAGAGCGATTTAGCTTTTTTGACATCTTCCACATCTACCACCGCATGAATCGGGCAACCACCTTGTAGTAGCTTGATTTCTTTGTGTGGAAGCTGGCTTTGTACATATGCACCCAAATTACAATCTGGCAAAAATAAAATCTTGTCATTTTCGATTCGCTCAACAATTTTTACAGCAGACGATGAAGTTACGCAGACATCACAAATAGTCTTGAGTGCGGCAGTCGTATTGATATACGCTACTACCGTATAGTCTGGGAATTGCTTCTTCACCCCAGAAATCAATTCTTTGTCCATCTGCTCTGCCATAGGGCAGCCAGCAGTCGGGTTGGCGAGAATTACTTTTTTCTGTGGCGAAAGGATTTTTACAGTCTCTGCCATGAATCTCACTCCGCACATAAGCACAGTCTTATTTGTCGCTTTAGATGCAGCAACGCTAAGCTGGTATGAATCACCAGCATAATCGGCGACTTCTATAATCTCTCTCGCTTGATAGCTATGTGCAAGTACACAAATGTCATGCTCTTTTTTGAGTTTAATGATTTTGTCTTGAATTTCTGATATTTTCATTACTCAACAGCCCCTTTCTATTCCAAAAACTTCCTTGTATCGATTTCCTCACCGTCTTGCCACAAATGTTCTAAGTTATAGAACTCTCTCGTTTCTTTGTAGAAAATGTGGACTACAACATCAATATAATCAAGCACAATCCAGTTTGAACCTCGTTCACCCTCGACCCGTTTAGGAACAATTCCAGCTTGTTTTAGTTTATATTCAGTTTCATCAGCGAGAGCACGCACCTGTGTTGAACTTGTACCAGCGGCTAACACAAAATAGTTTGCAATAGTAGAGATGTCAGAAATTTTAATCACTTTTATATTATCGCCTTTTTTACTATCCAATGTCTTTACAACTAATTCTAAGATTTGTTCATCGTTCATAATTATAACCATTCCTTTCTGCCGCAAATATGGCATGAAAAAAGCCTGTCAAGTTTCGGACTGGCAAAGCCCGTCCTGCAACTTTTATTCAAACTTATGACCTCACTTTTATTGAAAGTTCGGGTGTAATACCCCGACGCTCTGCGTCGGTTCTCTCGAGCGAAGCGAGAGGGGGGCAGGGCTTGCCCTGCGGTGTTACCGAACATTTCTTTAACAAATTACGTGCTTTAGCCGCTCTTTTGTAATGCTCATACGCATCAGTAGTGTATGATGGCATATCTATGCAGAGCTTTTGCTTTTTCTTGACTTTCCGCTTGAGTGCATTTGCCATAGCCAAATCTAAATCAGAAAAACAAAGTTTGCGAAGTTCTTCTATGCCCTCATACTCACGGTCAGCGGAGATTTTATCGGCTAAGTAGACCACCTGCTCAAACTTACTCATATGTGGTTTTGCAATCGTGTGAAATCTAATCGAACTGATGATTTCTTCATCAGTAATCCCGAACTTCTCACGGACATATACCGCTCCCGCAATTGCGTGCCAAAGTTTTGGAGAAACGTACTCCACAGGTTCGCAGATGTGTGTTCCGGATTTGTGGTTTTTGTGAACAATCGCTTCTAATTCTTCATTTGGTTTTTCTTTTACAATATCGTGTAGTAATCCTGCCAAATATGCTTTTTCTGACTGTTCGGGCGAAAATCCGTGTGCTTTCGACAACTCATAGCACATTATCGCAACATTTATACTATGTGTATACCGTTCCAGAGTGATAAAATGCTCTCTAATTTCGCTTGATGACATTTCGATTACTGGTATGTCGAGCATACGAATCCCATGTCGTTTAGCAGGTTCGTCGTAATCAGAAGCACTTCCAGCCCTCGCAACTGCTACAACTGAACACTGTTCGAGAACTTGTTCATATCGAACCCATTTATGAAATTTTTCGACCATATCCGAACCAATTATAAGCGTGAACTCACTATCAGGGTAAGTCTGATGTAACTTTTTCAGCGTATCAGCTGTATAGCTGTATTCAGGAGTATTTTCTATGTCTGAAATTTCACAATTCGGTACGTTAGCAAATGCCGCTTTTGCTAACTCGAATCGCAAAGCAAAACTCGACATGGTTTCTTTGTGAGGAGGATTTCCAGTTGGAATAATAAGAATTTTATCGCATTTCAGCTGGTTCACGACCGATTTTACTAAGTTTATATGCCCCATATGAGGTGGGTCAAACGCTCCACCGAAAATTGCAATTTTTTGCTTATCATTTTTGTTCATAGTTCTTTACCATCCCCCTTCTAATTTTTGGACAAACTCCCGCAACGCTTTACCACGATGGCTGACAGCGTTTTTATCATCGGCTGACATTTCGGCGAATGACTGATGTTGTTGGCTCTGCCAATGTACAGGAGACTTAAAGCCTTGCCTGCTGTCGAGATACAAGAATACGGGGTCATACCCAAATCCATTTTCGCCTTGTTCAGAAAAAGCAATCTGCCCCTCACACTCTCCATGAACGAATTTTGTATGCTCCTTGCCATCTCCATTGACATAACATATGCAGCAAACAAATCGAGCTGTGCGTTTATCGGCTGGGACATCTTTCATACGTTCTAACAGCCAAGCATTATCATAATTCGCCGAATACACCCCTGGTTCGCCGTCAAGTGCGTCAACGCAAAGCCCCGAATCGTCCGAAATTACTGGAAGCCCAGTTTTTTTATAAATCGCCCTTGCTTTGAGGGCAGCATTTTTTTCAAAAGTATCGCCAGTTTCGGCAACACTTATACAAACCCCAGCTTCGGATTGTGAAATCGCTTCATAACCAAGAGGGGCTAATAGTTGCTTAAATTCACGAACTTTTCCAACGTTGTTAGACGCTATAATGATTTTCATTTTATTCATACGCCACTTTCGCCATCTGGAAACAGCACGTTGACATAATCTTCTGGCACAAAAGGCTGTAAATCGTCGAGCTTTTCGCCTACACCCACTAATTTGACTGGAATCCCAAGTTCATTCTTGATTGATACGATTATTCCGCCTTTAGCAGTTCCGTCTAACTTAGTCAGAGCTATTCCGCTAATCGCTGTAACTTGATTAAAAAGCCGTGCTTGATTAACAGCGTTTTGCCCAGTAGTTGCATCAAGTACGAGTAGTGTTTCAAAGCTACAGTCTGGTAGCTGTGAATTGACTGAACGTGCGATTTTTTTTAGCTCTTCCATAAGGTGCTTTTTATTATGAAGTCGCCCCGCTGTATCGATTAACAAAACATCTACCCCTCTGGATTTTGCAGCATTACAAGCATCATATGCAACCGCAGCGGGGTCAGCACCCTCAGCGTGTTTGACTATGTCGACTTCTGCACGATTAGCCCACTCTGAAAGCTGTTCGATAGCGGCAGCACGAAACGTATCCGCCGCCGCTATGAGGACTTTTTTGCCGTCTTTTCTAAGATTAGCGGCAAGTTTCCCGATTGTAGTAGTCTTACCAGCACCATTCACTCCGATTACAAGAACAACAGAGGGGCTTGTAGTGAGTTTAAGTTCGTTGTCACCAGTAAGCATTTGTGTGATGATTTGCCTAAGCATTCCAGTAATCACCGACGTGTCAGTAGCACCCACTCGTTTAATTTCAGCACGTAACTGCTCACAAATTTCATCAGCGGTCTGTACTCCTAAATCAGAGAGAATTAATGTTTCTTCGAGTTCTTCAAAAAATTCCTCATCAATCTTGGTGAACGAATTCACTACCCTTGAGATACCTTCAGAAAAGTTGTCTTTAGTCTTCTGCAATCCAGCCTTTAGCTTGCCGAATAATCCAAGCGGTTTTGATGGCTCTGGTGATTCGATTATTTCGGGTTTTGCTATAATTTCAGGCGTTTCAGACCTGGTTGGATTTTCAACCTGTGTTTCAAGTGTTTCTTGCACCGATTCTTGTGATTTTTTTCGCTTTGAAAACAAGCCCATTTAATTTGTTCCCTTCAGTCTATATAGTTGCTTAACTTAAAAGTTATACTTATCTAATTCTACCACATTATTCAGCTATTGTCAACATCTCCCCATCATTAGATATAGTTGTTTGCGGAAAAATCTTCTGAACTGCTTTTGTGCCGTCATGTGGGCGTTCGAGGGCAGGGCTATAATGAGTCAGCCACAATCGTTTGGCACCACATTTGCTGGCTAGTTTCGCCGAATCCGAAAACAGCATATGGTTTTTTTCGTCGATTTTTTCACGCATTCGTTCATCGTAATACATACCCTCGCTGATTAGCAAGTCTACATCTTTAGCAAAATCTATCATTTGCGGAAAAGGTTTAGTATCGGTAAAGTAGCAAACCGAAATCGGACGACGGATTCCATCTAAAACCTGCTCTGGCAGAATAATACGACCATTATCGAGAGTGACACTCTCACCTGAATGCAGGTGTTTGTAAAACTTTACTGGAACATCAAGCGACTTCGCTTTATCTGGATTAAACACTGGTTTCCTCGAAAGTTCGATTCTATATCCGAGGCAGTTCACACCGTGCCTCAAAGGTAGTGCTGTAATTTTTACTGGCGAGGTCTTTTCCCTAGAACTTGCACGGTACCCTGCATCATGACCGCCGACGTTTTGGAGATATAGCGGTTTTGGAGTACAAGGAACAGAAGTCGCAATTGGACTACCAGCAGTAGGTTGGTCTGACTTTACTGTTCGGCTGAATTGTAACTCTATAATTTCAAGAGGAAAAGGTAGGCGTGGTGCGATTACCGTCAGTGCCGAAACAATCCGCTTCAGCCCGACTGGACCTGCAATAGTGAGTGGCTGTGTTCGCGCGGAATTTGCAAGAGTGAGCAAAATCCCAGGTAAGCCCGATACGTGGTCGGCATGAAAGTGTGTGATTAGGAGCAGTTCGATTCTCGCAGGTTTTAGCCCCGCTTTCTTGAGGGCAATTTGCGTTCCCTCACCGCAATCGATTAAAATCGCTGCACCTTGATGTTCAATCCAACAACAAGTTAGCCATCTATTCGGAAGCGGAAGCATTCCGCCAGTCCCAGGTAGACATACATCAAGCATTGTTTTCTTCGCTTTCTTTTTCTTTTTTGAATTTGACTGGGTCGAGCAAAAATCCGTGTTCGTAAATAGACGGTACAATTTGTTTATCGACAAGAGCGTTCAGAGCTTCTTTGAGTTGTTCATTTAATGCTTGATAAGTAGTATCAGGGCTTTTAGAAGCCATTCGCCCCTTGGCATTAACACCTTGAAAATGTCTACGAATATCATAAATAGACGCATTGTGTTCAAACTGAAGATTTCCGCAAACTGAATGTGGGAAAGGTTTCCCATCATTTCCAGTATGATAATATCGGAAAATTTCAAGCCCTGCATCATAAACCGCTCTTGCATCTGGAGTTAGTTCTTCGGGGAGATTGCGTTCGTTAAGACATTCATACACAGTTTTATGCTTGAATGCAGCTTCATTCGTTCCTATTTGTTTTTCGCTAAAAGGAATCCAGTGGTTTTCGCCGTTAGCAATTGAAACATAGTTTTGATTGTGGAAAATTGCGAAAATCAGGCAGTTGTTCACAAAATGCTTGGAGCGTAACGGAATCTTGCTTGGATAACAAAATTGTTCACGGTCGTTTAACCATGTTGCTTTCACAGAATGCCGAACCGAGAAGTAGATTGCAGAATAAAGTAGTTGTTTGTCGGAAACAGTAAATTCATGATGACCTCGCCCTTTAGAGGATAGAAAAACAAATGATTGATTTTGAAAATCGTTTCCCACAAATCCCATTTTAGCTATTGGGATTGCATTTTTAGGTTCGTTTTTTAAGAAATCGTCTTTCCAATCGTTGATTAACTTGCATTCAAAATACGTATGAATTTGATGTTTAGTCAAAAATTTGCCGTCTGATTTATAAGCATCAACTTCTATACACGGGGTTAATTCCCATTCAACACTTGAATCCCAGACTTTAAACCCTATTGGGAATTTGCCAGACACGTTATCAAAAGTTTCAGCTGGAATCAAAAAGCAAGATTTAAGTTCTGGTTTAAACCATGTACGCATTTGCTCAAAATTAGGCGACTGTAAAATTTTAAGTTTTGAAAACTCACCTATAATACAGCCCTTAAATTCAAGATAAATACGTGCAATAAACTGTGCAAAAAGCTCTCCTTGTGCTTTGCCGAGGTTTTTGGAGTGAATTTCTTTAATCGACGTTTCGCCTATGCCTTTTCTGCCCTCTTTATCGGCACTCATTTTTTTGCCATCACCCTCCGCATAAGGTGGGTTAATCAAGAACACTAGTTTTTTGCGACGTTCTTCGCATTCAAGAACGTCCACCAACGCATCGGGAACTTTTCCGCCATCAGACTTGCGTTTGATTTCGTCATTCAAAAAGTCAAACTGGAATACGTTTTCAGCGAAAGTCGGCTTTGTTTCGTTTGCGGTAATGAGTACGTTTTGACGGTCAATGTCAGAAGCGAAAACTTGTTTGCTGTTATACAATCCCGAAAGCAGATTACCCGTCCCTGTAGCACAATCCCAAATTGTGTATTCATCTTGCCAGTTGTCGCTTAAGACCTCTCTCAAGCAATCGTGAGCTTTATTCACCCATTTACGAGGAGTAAAAAATGCACCTCTACGCTCCATAACATCACGAGGAATCAAAATATCACGGCGGAGCAAAATATCTTCCCACGGGGAAGTTACCATACCTTCAGTTTTTTCACGGCGTGGAGGGCGTTTGCAACGTTTCCAAAATTTCTCGTATTTTACGCCATTATCTTTGAAAGTAACCTCATTTAATGTAGGGTCATCAAATACACCTTCTCTCGCTACTTTTATGAAGTATCTATGAATTTTACCACACCTCATTTGAACCTGTAGCGTTTCGAGTGATGTTTCGCCAAAATCTTCGTCAACGTACGCATCTGCTATAAAAAAATCCGCAGCGGCGACACCGTTTCTCCCCCATTCTTCCCAGTCATCATCAGATAAATCGATTTGCGGCAGAACCTCATCACACCATTTATCGAAAATGTGATTTAGATTATACACCGTCATATCAAATGCTGTAAGTTCTGATTGCTTTTCTAAATCGGTTTTAATAAACGTCTTGAATTCAGTTAAATCTTTTTTGTTACGCAAATCAACGACACGTTCTACTTTTACATAACGTTCGATTAGCCCTTGAAGCTGCTTAAAACGCTCATGCGAATGATTAGATGGGGTAGTACTCCATTCTATATCCTGGCGAAAGAGTAAATCTCTGAAATTTTCCATCTTGTAAAGTGTGAATTTTTCAGGGTCAAACACAGCGAGGTATGATGGTGGCATTGCATCTTCGGTGAAGTAGAATTTTCGCACAGTAAACAACAACTGTGTTAGCATAACCTCACACGCTGTGACATCTTTTTTAGCTTCCGCCCAGAGCAAATGACGCTCTTCGTCACGTGGTGAAATCAAACAGAAGTCTATTTTAGACTTCCCGAAATCTGGTTCGTATCGAAAAGGTGAAAACATATATTCGTACATAGCTTGTTTGTACTGCTCTTCTGACATCTTTGACTTATAAATCATAGTCTAATAGTTCCTCTACTATGCAGATTAGAAATTTCTACGTTTTTATGCACACCGCCACTTTCGCCATCTAAGCACCATGCGATGTTCTGACCCTCTTCACTGGTGATTTTTACGTTTGACACACGTTCAAAAATAACATAATCTGAGTGGAATTTTTGTGCCGATAAATCCATCATAATTTTACTAAGCAGAATTGGATTATTTGGGTTTTTTACGAGAATAAGTTCAAATTTTCCATCATCTAACTGAACTTTTGAGCGGTTTAGCTTAAACATTCCAGCGACTGAAGTTGTATTTGCAATCAAACCTACTGCAAATTCATCAGTCACCACGGTTCCGTCGTATTCAATTGTCATCTTGTATGCAGGAATATCGATTGTCTGCTTGACACCTTCCGCAACATACGCCAGATGCCCGAACACTTTTTTTGCACCTTGAGGAACTACGTAAGATACCGACGTAAATAATCCAAACGCCGCTACATACACAAAAAAACGCTCCCCCTCACTCGTAGTAATGCTACCAATATCAAGAGGCGAGTCAGCTCCGTTTATGATTTTTTCGACTGCACGTTCAACGTTTGTTGGCATAGAAACTGTTCGTGCAAAGTCATTAGAAGTTCCCGCTGTGATGAAGCTGAAGCTCGGCGGTTCAGAAATTCGCATAAGCCCGTTAATCGTTTCGGAAAGTGTTCCATCGCCGCCATAGCAAACAACCAAGTCGAACGCCTTTCCGTTGATATAGGCTATTCTCTCGGCATCTCCTCTTTTTACTGTGGGGAAAACGGTAACTTCGTATCCGTTAGCAGAAAAAGCAGTCACTAATCGTAACAAAATTGAACCAGCTTTCATTCTACCAGCGTTAGGGTTTATGATTAATAATAATTTTTTCATTCTTCCTACCAGCGTTAGGGTTTATGATTAATAATAATTTTTTCATTCTTCTTCTATTTCTGTTTCTTGATTAGTGGTGATTGACCGTAAAGCTCGCTCGATTGCTAACCTAAAAAACAACGGGAGTCGTTGATGTTCGTTTTCGTTAGAAGGTGGAGGGTATCTATCAAGAAGAACATCAGAGTTATCGCCAAGAACATTAGAATCATCACCAGTTGGGAGTCTGTTATTCTCTTCACCATTTTCAACGCCAGTCAATGCAGTGCTATTGTCATCAGGCACAAAATCCTCTGATTCCGATGGAGAGGTTGGAAAACCAGAATAATTTTCTGGATTTTTTGAATCGCTTGAATCAAAGGCTGTGTTATTATTATCAGCCGATTCTAATAAAACAACATTTCCTTCAAACAACAACCCAAATTCAGAGAGATTTATAAGATAAACAATCCCTACAATAATCACACAAGCAACGGCAGCAATAGAACTCCATACAAATTTAGAACGCCGTGTAATCGTAAAAGGTTTTAGTTCTTCGAGAGCGTTGTCTTGATTTTTGTCTCGACTTTTATGGACATTGCGTGTTGGTTTAATTTCCTTGATTTCTTGATTTAGACGAGTTTTTAAACTTTCTAAAAATTCATCACTTGGTTTAATTAGTTCTATATCTTTTTTATAAAGTGTTTTGAAATCGCCAGAGTGATTGTTGTCAGCATCACTGGCATGATTAAAATTCAAGTTTTTCTCCATAAAAATCCACCCCCTTTAGCTTTTCTTTGAGTCGTTTTCTCGCTCTATGTAACAGCGATTTGACGGTATTTGAACCGAGTTTGGTTACTTCACAAATTTCAGAAATCTGCAAGTCTTCATAATAAAAAAGGTGAATTATTACACGCTCTTTTTCGGGGAGCGATGCAACAGCTGGGTATACAGTCATACGAGTTTCGATGCGATGTAACTCTTTATCGCTAGAGGCGTTTGCGGTATTATAAAACGCAAAATCGTCCGTTAAATCGCTTGCAAACTCGTGCTGTTTGTACGCTTTTCGAGTGAGCGACGAACTTTCGTTAATAGTAAGCCGGATAAGCCATGCTTTTATATGCTCGCTATTCTCGAAAGCCTTATTGTCGTTCTGTACTTGTAATGCTTTTAAGAACACGTTTTGCACAATATCTTCAGCGTCGTGAGAGTTACCAGTGCGTGAAAAAGCTATCCGATAAAGCATTTCGGAGTATTCTGCTATTATTTTTTCGACCGTCATATGCAAAATAAACCACCTTCTGATACTAACACGCAATAGCTTTCTGAAAGGTTGCGGAAAATTGTATGGAAGTTATATGAATTTACGACTATACTTCCTTGTCTGGCTTAATCATCTTAATCATATCTCCGATTTTGACTCTATCACCATTATGCAAGATGATATGCTCATAAACTTTTGCTACAAACAGTGCAAACAAAACTAATGTCGCTATAAGCACCAAAAGAGGGATTGCAATTTCGCTTCCACTAAGCTCACCAGACAAAATTGCTGGCGGCAATGCAAACGCTGATGAAATCGGAAGGTATCGTGAAAGTATAATCAGAGTATTGTCATTATCTGCTCCGAATATAAACGGAAAATAAGTCATATACAAACCAAGCGTTGCGAGAATTGCAAGCGGTTGATTCGCAGTTTGCAAATCTTCGATTTTACTGACACTCGCTCCTATTAGACCAGCAATCAACGAATAAAATAAAAAACCGAAAACAAAAATCACAACAATCAAGGCTATATTAAGCGGATTAAATCCTGCAAACGCATTCGGTAATTCTGCACGAATTTCCATAAACATAGGGTCATCAGTAGGAACCGAACCTATGATTTCCCCAATCGCTCCATAAGGTGCAGTTATAAAAAATGTCGCTGTTGCAACTCCGCCGACTATAACTACAGTAAAAAGCACCACAAGCGTAGAAGCTAAAACTTTCCCGACTACAACAGCAAGCGGTTTAATTGAAGTAAGCAATAATTCCATAACACGTGACGATTTTTCGGTAGCAATTGCCTGCGATGTTAGCTGGCTATACGTTATAATCAAGACAAACAACAAAATAGAGAACACGGTAGTGACTACTGCACCTATACCTTCAGCTACCGCCGAACGCCCTTCTTCTCCACCGACATTAACACTAGTATGAATAAACGCATTCGCTGCCATAAAATCTTCCATCGTTATACCAAGATACTCGACATTAGCCACACGTACGATTCCTTCAAAAGTGACGAGTAGTTCAAAACAATCATTTGCATTGATAAGCTCAGTACTTTCGGGGCGTGACATGACTACATCAAAACTACCATGTTCATTCGGCGAGATGAGCGTTAGCACAATCGCTTCATCGCTTTCGGTAACACGCTCCATAATCTGGTTGATTTGGTCTTGGCTAATTAGCTCATACCGAACGTCAATAATCGGCAAAGCACTAAAATCAAGTTGTAATTCTGTGTTGTTGTAGATATATACCTTGTCGATTTCAGATGCCACAGCTATGATATTTCCTTGGTCGTCGGTGATTAAATTAGGCTCATCGCTAAGCCATCCCGGTAAAAAATTACCCAAAGCAATCATAGCTGAAAGCAGCAGAGCAGTAATCGCTGTTCCCCAAATAAAAGTTTTAGCTTTGATTGTTTGCATAAAAGTAAATTTCAGAACTTTTTTCCAACCTTTGATTCTCATTTAAATTAAATCCTCGCAATTTTTGAAATTTGGCTCTTGTATTGGTTTTATCCAGCACAGTCTTCTCCTGACTTAATTACATTTCCACCGCCGACTTTTTCGACGAAGATTTCGTGTAAGCTGGGTTCTCTAAGCTCAAACTTTACAAGAGTTATTCCGGCATTTACGATTTTGCCAAGAAGCTCTTGTGCTTGAGATTCAGATTTTGTTTTAAAATCAATTCCGTTCGGTGTTTGCGAAAGTGGTTCAAGCCCACATTCTTTTGCAAACGGCAGGATATTAGCATCAGCCTTAACCGACAAGTTTACTCGTCCATATCCTTTTTTGATTTCGTTTAGATTTCCTTGTAACACAACATCGCCACGGTTCATGATTACGATGTTTTCGCAAAATTCTTCCACCGTTGACATTTGATGGCTCGACATAATTACAAATTTGTTTCTAGCGATTTGTTCACGAATCACTTCTTTAAATAAATCGGCGTTTACAGGGTCTAATCCAGACATAGGCTCGTCAAGAATCAATAGTTCAGGGTCAGAAATAAGTGCCGCCGCTAGCTGGACTTTTTGCTGATTTCCTTTAGAGAGCTGGTCGGCACGCTTCTTGCGATGTTCGTCCGCTTTGAGGCGTTCGAGCCAATAATCAATCGCAGTTGTAGCAGCTTTTTTCTTAACGCCTTTTAGTTCTGCAAAATGATGGAGTTGCTCGACTATGTTATATTTGGGATACAACCCACGTTCTTCGGCGAGGTAACCGATTTTTTCGTTTACAACATCAAGAGGGCGACCGTTCCAAGTCACCGTGCCAGATTCTTTGGCGAGCATTCCGAGTATAACCCGAATAGCTGTAGTTTTACCCGCACCATTTGTTCCGAGAAGTGCAAATACACCGGGGCGTTCAATCGAGAACGACAGGTGTTTGATTGCATAATAATCGCCATATTTTTTTCGCACATTTTCTACGTGTAGTGACATATTTTCTCCTTCATATATAGCCGTTCAGTTTTTTTCACGTGTTTTTTTGTATCTCTCAAGTACTTTATTAACTTCTTCAATATCTTCTTTTTCCATGCGTGCTTCGGCAATTGCAATTTGTAAATTTATATCTTCAGGAAAATGTTTTGCGATTAATAGTGCCATTAACGTATCTTTTTCTCCGTGCCTTGTATCAACTTGTGCCATGTTTGTTTCCTCCATAAATAGAATTTAATACCGCCCAACTGTTTCGGTTGTCTGCCATAGGCAGACGAGAAACAGGGGCATTTTGAGCAACGAAAGTCACGAGCGGCTTTGCCGTGAGTGTGTAAGACTTTCGTTGCGGAGTAATATTTCTTTATACATTAGTCTACCATATTAAGTTCATTTTGTCAATACTTTTCAAAAAATAGCGAATAAATCATCACAAATCTTGACATTGGGGGTGAAAAGTGATATAATAGTCAAATAGTATTGCTCAAAAAGTACCTGTTTTTCGTCTGCTGATAGCAGACAACCGAAACATTTGTACAATATTAAGCCTTGCAAAACGCAAGCGTTTTGTTGCGGTTTAATATAATAATATAAGGAAATAGAATAAATGAAAATAAAATTATATAACGCAAGAATCATGCAAAAAGATTTGTCTATTACAAGTGCCGAATTATTTATAGATAACGGTGTAATCGTATCAAGTTTTGATGACAGCGATGCGGACGAACTAATCGATTGTGGCGGGAATTTACTCACCCCAAGTTTTAAGAACGCACACACACATTCAGCGATGACTTTTTTACGTTCGCGTGCTGACGACCTCCCACTACAAGAATGGTTATTTGAACAGATTTTTCCGCAGGAAGCTAAATTAAACGCCGAACACATCTACGCCTTCACAAAACTTGCGATTTTAGAATACCTCTCTGGCGGAATCACTGCCGCTTTTGATATGTACTTTGAACCTGAAGCCGTTTCAACGGCAGCAAAAGATATGGGTTTTAGACTGACTATGTGCGGCTCTGCTAATAATTTTGGAACTACTCCGGACAAGATGTTTAGCTTTTACCAAAAGTTCAAAAACAGCCATGAATTTATTGACTATAAGCTGGGTTTTCATGCTGAATACACAAATTCAATTGAGAACATGAAAGCGATTGCTGAAATGGCGAGGGAATATAAAGCACCAGTCTACACCCATATGTCAGAAACGCTTAGAGAACATGAGGAATGTATCGAACGTCATGGCAAAACTCCAGCGGCACTATTCGCCGAACTTGGGCTGTGGGAACATGGGGGAGGGGCGTTTCACGCTGTCCATGTTAGCGATGAAGACATCAAACTTATGGCAAATCACGGTGTATGGGCGGTTAGCAACCCTGGTTCTAATTTAAAGTTGGCATCGGGCATAGCTCCGCTTTGTAAAATGCAGGAGGCGGGTGTGAAAATCGCTCTCGGAACAGATGGAGCTGCGAGCAATAATGCACTTTCTATGTTCCGTGAAATGCACTTTGCTTGCACGACACAAAAGCACTTCTGTAATGATGCTGCTGCTTGTTCTGCATTAAACGCATTAGAATGGGCAACATCTGGTTCGGCAAAAGCTATGGGGCTAGAAAATTGTGACACTCTTGAAGTCGGCAAAAAAGCCGATATAATTATGCTTGATTTGAACCGCCCGTCAATGCGTCCGCTCAATAACATCGCAAAAAATCTTGTCTATTCTGGCGATACAAGTTGTGTGAAAATGACTATAGTAAACGGCATAATTCGATATAAAGACGGCGATTTTTTTGTCGGCGAAAGTGCTACAAAAATCATCGAAAATGCTGAAAAGTTGATGAAAGATTTTGAGTAATATGGTATTACCAAGTCATGTGCAAGCGACTATAAACACTCTCGAACAATCGGGGCATGAAGCGTTTGTAGTCGGTGGATGTGTTCGTGATTCGCTCTTAGGGCTTACTCCATATGATTATGATGTTACGACATCAGCTACCCCTGAAGAAATGAAAGCTGTGTTCACACCAGAAGCTGGTTTTAGAACGCACGACACTGGAATCAAGCACGGCACGATTACAGTAATTTCAAATTCACCAGACCAATCACCACCAATAGAAGTCACCACTTTTAGGATTGATGGCGAATATAGCGACACTCGTCGCCCCGATACGGTTGAGTTCACACGCAATCTTAAAGAGGATTTGAGCCGTCGAGATTTCACTGTAAATGCAATGGCGTATTCGGGCAAAACAGGAATTGTTGATTGTTTTGATGGTAGAAAAGATTTAGCATTAAAACTAATCCGTGCAGTCGGCGAATCACACCAACGCTTCACCGAAGACGGACTTAGAATTTTACGTGCATTACGCTTTGCAGCGGTATATGATTTTACGCTCGAACCTAAAACCGCTATCGCCGCACGTGAATTAAAAAGCCTCCTCCAAAAGATTTCGAGTGAACGAATCATGCAAGAGTTAAACAAGCTCATTTGTGGAAACAGTGCGGGTATAATCATTGAAAATTATGCTGATATATTCGGGGAGTTTATTCCGCAAATCGTCGATTTAAGCAAAGCTACACTCATAAAATTAAATCAGCAGTTATCTAATAAAAAAGCATCAAATGACCGAATAGTAAGGCTTTCGTTTTTACTTGCACATCTTGGAGAAATGGGTGCTAATCAGGCTTTGCGGAAACTGAATTCGGACAACAATACTCGACGGAGTGTTGTGATGCTAATAAAACATCATGGTATGCCACCAATCCCGCTTTGCAAAAAAACAATTAAGTTAATGTTTTTTGAATATGGTGTTGAAACTTTTTTTCGGATAGCACATATTAGAAGAAGCGATGAAGTGGCATCAATGGCAACAAAAGTGATTGCAGATGAAGAGTGTTATTCTCTAAAACAACTTGCGATTAGTGGTAGTGATTTAATCGAGCTAAAAATCGACGGATTAGAGGGTGCGAAAATAGGTGAAGTTCTGAAATCATTGCTTCTTGCAGTTATAAACGAAGAGTGTGAGAATACACGTGAAAAATTATTGGAGTTAGTTCAAAAAATGAAGTAATATAGGAAGGGCACGGTCATAGTATATGTCAAACATGGATATAGGAATTGACCTTGGTACAGCCAATGTCATCATAACTTTAGGTGGCGAAATCATTGTAAATGAACCCACCGTAGTGGCGTATAACAAAAAGAAAAATGCAGTAATTGCAGTCGGTGATGAGGCGTATAAAATGCTCGGAAGGACACCAGATTATATCGTGGCAGTTCGACCGCTAAAAGGCGGGGTAATTTCTGACCATGATATGACTATGCTTATGATTAAAGAATTTATTCATAAAGCGAGCCGTAATCTTATGGTGAAACCACAAATCATCATTTGTGTTCCATCGTCTGTTACTGATGTAGAAAGTCGTGCAGTAGTCGAAGCGGCATTGGCGGCTGGTGCCCGAAAAGTCTTTTTAATCAAAGAACCGATTGCGGCTTTACTCGGTGCGGGGGTAGACATTACCGAAGCGTCTGGCACGATGGTGGTTGATATAGGTGGCGGAACTTCTGACGTAGCAGTGGTGTCGTTTAACGGAATTGTGTGTGACGCATCAGTCAAGATGGCTGGAAATAAGTTCGACCAAGCAATTATTCGACATTTTGTGAATAAAGATAAAATTTTAATTGGCGAAAAATCAGCCGATGCCGCTAAACGTGCAATCGGTTGCGTGTTTGAACCAGAGGCAAGCACGACCATGACGATTAAGGGGCGAAATCTAATGAAAGGTTTACCTCAAGCACTTGAAGTCAATCAAGTTGAAATGTTTGATGCTTTGTATCCTTGTGCAATGGAGATTGTTGCAAAAATTAAAAGTGTTTTAGAAATCTCTCCCCCGGAGCTTGTTGGCGATATTCTCACCAACGGGATTGTTTTGACTGGTGGGGGTGCGATGTTGGGTGGTTTAGATAAGTTGATTGCTGAGCATACAAAAGCTCCATGTCGATTGGCTGACCGCCCTCTTGAATGTGTGGCACTCGGTGTCGCCAAAGCGTTTGAATGTTCCGACTCTCTCTTAGACGGGTTTGAAAAAGTGAGTGTCTATAAATACAAGTGAGGTTTAAGAGCCTGTTCAAAATTTCGCTCGCAGCGAAATTTTCGGTAAATTTTCCGTCATGCTGCGTTGAAATTTTCTTAAATATCAACGGATATTCGCAAAAATTCCGCCTTGTCTAACGAAAAATTTACTCGAAAATCTGCTCGTTTGGAGATATTGAACAGCCTCTAAGTAAAATTATAATGAAAATATTAATCACATCGGGGGGGACTTTTGAGAAAATCGATTCCGTCCGAAAAATTACTAACATGGCGTCTGGCAGACTTGGGGCGTTAATTGCAGATGAGTTCGCTAAGTGCGGGGAGAGTTCTCCGCAAATCTTTTATGTATGCGGCGAAAGTGCAATCAAACCCACCGCATCTGGTGTTGATATAATCGAAATCAGTTCGGTTAAAGACCTTCTCTACGAACTCACCGTGCTTTTTGAAAAGCACAAGTTCGATGCAGTAATCCACGCAATGGCGGTGAGCGATTATACTGTACAGAAAGTCATCCAACCTGACGGAACTGGTTATGAATCTTCTGAAATCACCTCCGAAAATCTTCGAGAAAACAAAATCAGTTCAGAACTTGATGAACTTATAATTGTGATGAAAAAAACCCCTAAAATCATCCGTATGATTAAAACAGTACAGCCCGATACGGTATTAGTAGGATTCAAGCTACTCTCTGGAGTCACCGATGACGAGCTTCGTCTTGCTGGCTACAATCTGCTGGTTAAAAATAATTGTGATTTTGTATTAGCGAACGATTTAACACAAATCGAAGGTGCCAACCATCGTGGGCTTTTGATAGCTCCTGACTCTAATTACACCAGCTTTTCTACTAAGCAAGAAATCGCTTGTGGGATTGTTTCGAGCGTTCTAAAAAGCATACAAAATTGAAAAATCTACTCGTTTTGTAGATATTGAACAGGCTCTTAATAGATACTCTAATAAAAATATATTGTAAATTCACTTGACAAAATCATATATTTGTATTAAAATAGATATAAAAGAAGTCAAATTAAAAGGAGAATCGAAAATGAAACTATTTATTGATACGGCGAATATCGCCGACATTAAGCGTGCTAATGATATGGGCGTGATTTGCGGTGTAACCACAAACCCATCTCTGATTGCAAAAGAAGGTAGGGATTTTAAGACAGTAGTAAAAGAAATCACTGAAATGGTAGATGGTCCTATTTCTGCGGAAGTAATTTCGCTCGAAGCTGATAAAATGGTTGAAGAGGCGTTGCCGCTCGCAAAAATCCACAAAAATGTTGTAATCAAGCTCCCTATGAACGAAGAAGGACTTAAAGCCTGCAAAATCCTCACCGATAAGGGCATTGATACTAACGTAACTTTAATCTTTTCTGCGGCACAAGCACTCCTCGCTGCAAAAGCTGGCGCGACTTACGTAAGCCCGTTCCTTGGAAGACTTGACGATATCGGAACGCGTGGTATGGAACTAATAGAAGAAATTGTCGATATTTTTGATGTGCAAGGGCTTGAATGCGAAATCATTGCAGCGTCAATCAGAAACCCTATTCATGTTACTAGGGCGGCTCGATTTGGTTGCCATATCGCTACAATTCCGCCTAATGTAATCTGGCAAATGTTAGAACATCCTCTTACCGAGTCTGGAATTGAAAGATTCTTAAAAGACTGGGAAGGTTTTGAAAATAAATAGAAAACGTTCTCCCAATTAAAATATTAATTCGCACGATTAGTCGTGACGAATTAATCGGCTAGTTGCGGCGGTTATTTTCGCAGAAAATGAGCCGCAGAGCCATTTTGAGTGCGAAAAGTCCCGAGCGGCTTTGCCGTGAGAGCTAAGACTTTTCGTGCGGGTTAATATTACGAATTTTTTGAAAATAGGAGTAACCATAATGTATAAAGACCTACAAGATTCAATCGGGTATGTAACAACAGTTGATAAAGAAATCGGCGACGCTATGAACGCCGAACTTTCTCGACAAAGGCGTAACTTAGAACTAATCGCCAGTGAGAATATAGTTAGCCCAGCGGTAATGGCGGCTATGGGGAGCGTTCTTACAAACAAATATGCAGAAGGCTACCCCGGCAAGCGTTACTATGGAGGCTGTGAATGCGTTGACGTAGTGGAGAGCATTGCAATCGAACGTGCAAAAAAACTGTTCGGTTCTAATTTCGCAAACGTTCAAGCGCACTCGGGTTCGCAAGCGAATATGGCGGCTTATTTTGCACTCTTAGAACATGGCGACACAGTCATGGGTATGAACTTAGACCACGGCGGGCACCTCACCCACGGATTGCCAGTCAACATTTCTGGTAAGTATTTCAACTTTGTAGCATATGGGGTTGAAGATGATACTCAAATGCTTAATTATGACAAAATCGAAGAAATCGCTAAAAACTGTAAGCCGAAAATGCTTGTTGCAGGAGCCACTGCGTATACTCGTGAAATTGACTTCAAACGCTTACGTCAAATTGCTGATTTGGTTGATGCTTATCTAGTGGTAGATATGGCACACATCGCTGGGCTTGTTGCAACTGGTGAGCATATGTCGCCGATTCCTTACGCTCATGTGACTACTACTACTACTCATAAAACCTTACGCGGACCAAGGGGTGGTGCAATTTTTACGAACGATGAAAAAATCGCAACTAAAATCGACCGTGCGATTTTCCCAGGGACACAAGGTGGTCCTCTTATGCACGTGATTGCAGCAAAAGCGGTTTGTTTCGCTGAAGCTATGAAACCTGAATTTAAGGCATACGGTGTTCAAGTCCGAAAAAATGCTGCTGCTCTAGCAACTGCTTTAATCGAGCGTGGAATCAATCTTGTATCTGGTGGAACTGATAATCACCTGTTATTAGTAGACCTGCAAAACTTTAATATTACGGGCAAAGTTTTTGAAAAACAGCTCGATGAAGTGTATATCACAGCTAATAAAAACACAGTCCCTAATGACCCGCAATCTCCTTTTGTGACAAGCGGGCTAAGGCTTGGAACGCCAGCTGTAACCACACGTGGGCTTGTTGAAGCGGATATGGCGATAATCGCTGAATGCTTGTCGTTAACCGCAAAAGATTTCGAGGGTAACGCTGACCAAGTACGCAAATTAGTGACTGAACTTTGCACTAAATATCCGTTGTATGAATAGGCTTCCACAGAAACTAATGTGAAAACAAAAGTGGGGGATTTCCCCCTACATAAGATTGAATGTTCGGTAACACCGCAGGGCGGAATATTACACACCCGAACTTTCCAATAAAAAAAATGAGGGATTAAATAAGTATGACTAATATAAACACACGCCCATGTATAGCACCACTTGCTGTAGTAGCTCTTGAAAGTGCAAGAAACATGGGCAAGAAAATCGATAAGCATTTGATTGAATGGGTGAGCGAACATGGTTCGGCGAACCCAGAAGACGCTCCTAAAACTTTTTTGGTTAATTCTGAATGTCCTAGGTTTTCGTCTGGTGATGCTAAAGGTGTGATTCGTAAATCAGTCCGTGGTAATGACCTTTTTCTTATTGTCGACGTAGGTAACTATAGCTGTACTTATGAGATGTTTGGTAAGACAAACCAGATGTCTCCCGATGACCATTTTCAAGATTTGAAACGAATGATTCAAGCGTGTGGCGGTAAAGCACAACGAGTAAACGTGATTATGCCGATTCTTTACGGCGGAAGACAGCATCGCAGAAACTTCCGTGAATCACTTGATTGTGCGGTCGCTTTGCAAGAACTCCAAGAAATGGGTGTTGAAAATATTATCACTTTTGACGCACATGACGCACGTGTCTGTAACGCTGTTCCATTGATGGGGTTTGATAACGTAATCCCATCATATCAGGTACTAAAAACGCTATTCAAAAGCGTGGATGACCTTAAAATCAATGCTGATACATTTGCAGTAATCAGCCCTGATGAAGGTGCGTTACATCGAAATATGTACTATGCTTCCGTACTCGGAGTAGAACTCGGAATGTTCTATAAACGTCGTGATTATTCAAAGATTATCGATGGACGTAACCCGATTGTCGCACATGAATACCTCGGAAACTCAGTCGAAGGGAAAGATGTGTTTATCACTGATGATATCATTTCTTCTGGAGAATCTATGCTTGAAGTTGCGAGCGAACTCAAAAAAAGAAAAGCACGCCGTGTATTTGCATATGCGACATATCCAATTTTTACTGGAGGTCTTAGCGTGTTCGACCAAGCCCACAAAGATGGGTTGATTGACCACGTGTTCGGAACTAACTTGACTTATCTTACACCAGAACTTTTAACACGTGACTGGTTTCATGAAGTTGATGTGTCTAAATACATCGCATACCTAATCGCCGCTTTGAACCATGGTGTTTCAATTAGCAAAGTTATTAACCCGCATGAAAAAGTTGCCGCTCTTTTAGAGCGATATGGCGTTAAGAAACAGGGATAAAAAGTAACGGAGGACATATTATGTTTTGTAGTAATTGTGGCAATAAATTAGATGTCGGGGCGACTTTTTGTAAAAGCTGTAGCCACCCATTAGAGCAAGTTTCACCTACACCAACAAACGCAGGATTACCAGTCACTGGCGATGATTCTATGTTGACTACTGAGCAATACCAGAAGCAAATGCAAGAAGCGGATAGGGAACGTGAAATAGCAGCAGCCAGTGCTACTCCAAACACGGCTCACAATCCATACGTGAACCCTTACAATCAAGCACATAACCCATACGCACAATCAAGTGATAATCCTTTTGAAGAAAGAACATATATTCCGCCAGTTCAGCCTTCTGAGGCTATGGGTATGGCTCAGCAATCACCACCTCCACCGCCACCACATATGGCAGGCTCACAATACCCGACTTCTCCACCACCGCCACCGCCTAATCCTTACCTCAACCCTTATTCGAGTAATCCGTTTAGTGAGTTTAATCAAAAGAGCACTGTCCCAGGAAAAAACTATATCTTAGTTCCAGCGATTTTGATTTTGATTTGGGGTGGGATTTCATTCCTTTCAAACGCATTTGAGTTGGCAATTATAGACACGTGGCTAAACGACTTTGGAGGCGAATCTGCTCGAAATAGATGGATTATTCACCATGCGAACGAAACAATTTTCGGTGCTGTCGGCATAACGTTCGGGATTTTAGGGTTGATATATCATAAAAGTATCGAAAAAGGCAAACTGTTGATGAGCTTGGCGTTCGGTTACATTGCTGCGACTGTTGTAAACTATGTGATTTATTTCGCTGTTGATGTAAGTAGTTTAATCCTTGAAGCGTCGGATTTAGGTGAATTTGCACCACTTGCCTCTGGTATAACACTTGTTTTCTTACCAGCATTACTTGTACTACCGATTTTGTATGCTATCGGTGCACATAAAAACAAAAAGCATTATGAAAACACCAAAAATCTATAAAGCACGAGGAAACTCATGAGTCCATTAGCTGCACAAATCCGCCCTAAAAATCTTGATGAGGTTGTCGGTCAGTCACACTTGCTCGGTAAGGGTAGACCTTTGCGTGAAATCATCAGAAATCTTGACATACACGGAAATGTTCCGTGTATGTTGTTTTACGGTCCGTCTGGAATTGGAAAGACAACAATCGCTAATATCATCGCCGAAAAAGCTAATATGACGCTTCGTCGCCTTAACGGAACATCATGCTCAACCGCTGATATTAAAGCGGTAATCGCAGACATTGGTGGTTTTTCTAACAGCGAAAATGGAATTTTATTGTATCTTGATGAAATCCAGTTTTTGAACAAAAAGCAGCAACAGAACCTGCTTGAATATATTGAGAATGGTGACATAACACTAATCGCTTCAACGACTGAAAATCCATATTTCTATGTATACGGTGCGATTTTATCGCGCTGTACTGTATTTGAGTTTAAAGCACTCACTCCAGATGAAACGCTTCCTGCAATCAAGCGTGCGTTTGAATTCACTGAATGCGAACTGCCATCTGATGAAGCCTTGCAGACAATCGCCCAAGGTTGTGGCGGTGATGTTCGCAAAGCACTCAATGCTGTGGAACTCTGCGTTATGATGGCAGAAGGTGAAAGCGAACCAATCACTGTTGAACTCGTCAAACAACTGGTTAGTAAGAGCGGATTTCGCTATGACCGTTCTGGTGATGAACATTTTGATACATTGTCGGCATTTCATAAGTCAATGCGTGGTTCGGACGAGAATGCCGCTTTGCATTATTTAGCTAGACTGATTATCGCTGATGACCTGCCATCAATTTGTAGAAGGCTCTTATGTGTTGCGTGTGAAGATGTAGGATTGGCGTTTCCGAATGCGATTACAATTGTGAAGGCTTGTGTTGATTCGGCAATCCAGCTCGGATTCCCTGAAGCACGGCTTCCGCTTAGTCAAGCGACTATTCTTTTATGCACTGCACCTAAATCTAACTCGGCATTGATTGCAATTGATACCGCTTTAGCTGACGTTCGTGCTGGTAGAACGGGCGAATTTCCGCGTACTTTACAAAACGTTCATTGCGATGGGGCGGACATAAGCTCACCTGGTCAAAACTATCTCTACCCTCATGATTATCCTATGAATTATGTCGAGCAACAATACTTGCCAGACGTTCTAAAAGACAGAATTTATTACAACTTTGCTGATAACAAGTATGAAAAAAACGCACTAAATTATCGTAATACGATACAGAAAGGAAAGCCTCAAAATGGCTAAAAATAATCAAAAATTAGTATCCGAAATTACATCTCGTGATGTGGATTTTGCTAAATGGTACACCGATATTGTAAAAAAAGCAGAACTAATCGAATATTCAAGTATCAAAGGTTGTTTGGTAATTCGTCCTTATGGTTACGCAATTTGGGAGAACATTCAAAAATGCCTTGACAAGCGTTTTAAGGAAACTGGTCATGAAAATGTTTATATGCCGATGTTTGTTCCGGAAAGCCTCTTGAATAAAGAAAAAGACCATGTGGAGGGTTTTGCACCAGAGGTTGCGTGGGTCACTCATGGGGGGAGCGAACCTCTCGCTGAACGTATGTGCGTTCGCCCAACGTCTGAATGTCTGTTTTGTGAGCATTACGCCAATGTAATCACCTCGTACAGAGATTTACCGAAACTTTACAACCAATGGTGTTCGGTGGTGAGATGGGAAAAGACTACTCGCCCTTTCTTACGTTCGCGAGAGTTCTTGTGGCAAGAGGGACACACCGTCCATGCAACTGCTGAAGAAGCAGTTCAAGAAACCGAAAGAATGCTTGATGTCTATGCCGATTTCTGTGCGGAAGACTTAAATATGCCAGTAATCAAAGGCAAAAAGACCGAAAGCGACAAATTCGCTGGTGCAGTTTCGACTTATTGCATTGAAGCACTCATGCACGACGGACAGGCTCTCCAAGCAGGGACGAGCCACTATTTCGGCGATGGATTCGCCAAAGCGTTCGACATTACGTTCACTGACAAAGATAACAAAATCAAACATCCACATCAAACTTCATGGGGAGTTAGCACACGTTTAATCGGTGGAATAATCATGGCTCATGGTGATGATTCAGGATTAGTTCTCCCGCCAAATGTTGCACCGATTCAAGTTGTAGTAATTCCAGTAGCACAGCACAAAGAAGGTGTTTTAGAGAAAGCAAGCGAACTTTTAGAAAAGCTAAAAACCGCAGGGTTTAGAGCGAAATTAGACGATTCCGACAACTCTCCAGGTTGGAAATACGCAGAATATGAAATGAAAGGTGTTCCGCTAAGAGTCGAAATCGGTCCTAAAGATATCGAAAACAATCAGTGTGTAATAGTACGTCGCGATACTCGTGAAAAAGCGTTTATTCCACTTGATGAGCTTGAGGCTTCTGCAAATAGATTGATGAACGAGTTATCAGAAGGCATTTATGACAAGTGCGTAGCGAATATTAAATCAAGAACCTATACTTGCACAACACTTGATGAAATTAGCAATGTCATAGCCGAAAAAGGAGATGGATTTGTAAAAGCAATGTGGTGTGGCGATGAATCGTGTGAAGAATCCGTTAAAGAAAAAACCAGCGTAGGGAGTCGTTGTATTCCTTTTGAGCAAGAAAATATTTCTGATAAGTGCATATGTTGCGACAAGCCAGCTAAGTTTATGGTTTATTGGGGAAAGGCGTATTAAGGGGATTTTGAATAAAGATAAGAGCAGGTCTTTAGTTTTAGACCTGCTCTTAATCAGTTTAATAATACTTGAGTATTATTAAATATATCAATACATATCTACTAAGTCGACGTTGTTTTTTTAGTATATCAGAATCAATAAGCTATAAAGCTCATAAACAGTCATTTTCACCACCTCTTTGTTAATCTTTATCTTTTTCAAGATTGTCAACGGCGTAATTCAAGCACTGAATTACAAGTTGGTTAAGAGATAGTTTATTCCGTGCCGCTAACACGCTTAATCTTTCGGTCAATTCAATTGGCAATCTAAATGTCTTACTTTCACTGTCATATCCACTTTGTATTTTAAACATAATAACACGCTCCTTTTGTACCATTATGCACTATATTTATGTGTTTGTATAGACTTATTATTCAATATAAAATGCTTGCAAAAATATTGCTAATGTGTTATACTAATTATTATACAACTAAGCTCGACAACGGTTGCGAGCCTTCAAGCACCAAGAATAATATGTGTATAAGATTCTGGAACGTATCCGATAATTACCGTTTGTGCGACGATGAACTGTGTTTCTATGTTAATCGATGTGGTGTAACCTGGAACAATCGCAGCAATGTCCGTCGAAACGCTTAATACGATTTGATGGAGCGTTTGATTAATCCCACTTTCGGAAAATTTACTGATTAAATCAATTGTTGCCGAACCACGTGGCATTAGCCTAACTGGAATGGCTACTCCACGCCCATATAAAAGATTAAATCCCGAAATCGTCCCGATTGGGATTTTCAGGGTGCTGTCTTCAATAGTGCTAAGTTCAGCGTTTATGAGTTCAGCTATTCGTGCTTTTAGGCGATTGATGCTCGCCATATCGCTCTCAATTGAAACGACATTGCCGTTATTATCACGTGTGAGAGTTATGAGAGAACTGTACGCCGCTCGCTCTAACTCTTCGCTAACGGCATTGTTGATTAGCCTTACCGCAATCATCTGACACTGAAATTCCCCAGCGGCACGAATCATCGGGCGAACTCGTATATCGATTGCAATTAGGGCGATTATTACGATAATTCCTATTATAATCAGCCGAATGCCGATTTTTCTAACTTTCAGATTTTTTCGTTTTATAAGCATAGGTTTATTCGCCTTTCATTTTTAGAAACGCCCTTGTTTAGCTGTTCTTCGGCAGACATAAAAAGCCCGGCAAAGCCGACCTTTGTTATGCCCTTGTTTAGCTTACTATATGAATATGCCAAATAAAAAGTGAGTAGGACAAGGTCTTGACTTTTTTGTGAAAGTATGATATAATAGTCAAACAAGAGCGGAGGTGTCAGTGGCTGAGCCAATGAGCAGTCCGCTTGACGACAAGCCAAACAAGAACTCAAGGTCGACTGAACACAAGCTCGATGAAGCCTGCGCGCGGTGTTAAGACTTTGTTGGTGGGGTAATACAAACTACAAGCTATGAGAGGAATTTAACTTAATACAGTGTTAAATCAAAAAAATAAAAGCTATCAAGAATTTAAAAATATAATCATAAAACTGCAAAAATCTGGTGAAGATTATAATGTTTATCCTATGAGCCTTGAGATGTTATCGGATATGTATACGCCTATGCGAGTTATGAAAACACTCAAAAGTCCGAACTCTTCAGCTAAACATTGTTTTGTTCTTGAAAGTGTGGGAGAAGGTGAAAAATTTGATAGATACACCTTTTTAGGATACAACCCTAATCCTGAGCTTAAAATCAACAGTAGTCAAGATGGTGACCTCAATGAACGAATTAAAGAAGTTCTAAAAAAATATAAAGCCCCTAAGTTAGAAGAACTTCCACCGTTTTGTGGAGGATTGGTGGGCTATTTTGCTTACGATTATGCCAAATATTACGAATCGTCACTGGAACTGAACGCAAAAGACCGCTGTTTTTTTCAAGATGTCGATTTAATGCTTTTTGACAAAGTAATCGCTTTTGATAACAAGCACCACAAAGTCACGCTTATTGTTAATGTCAGAATTGATGATGACAACAATCTAAAGTCAGAATACGAGCGTGGTTATGCCGAACTCGAAAAGCTAAAAAATTTAGTCAAAAGTATTGAAGATGTTCAGTCACCTCCTCAAGCTAAGCTAAAATCTGAATGGAACGCACTTTTTTCTAAAGACGAATATTGTGAGATGGTCGAAAAAGCTAAACATTATATCAAAGAGGGCGACATTTTCCAGGTCGTATTGTCTAATCGGTTTGAAGCTGATTTTGAAGGTAGTCTTTTTGATACGTATCGAGTTTTGCGGGGCATGAATCCATCGCCGTATATGTTCTATTTCAGTGGTGATGATTTTGAGTTCGCTGGTGCGTCGCCTGAAACTCTCGTCAAGTTGGAAAATGGCAGGCTATACACCTATCCACTCGCAGGTACTCGTAAACGCGGAAAAGATGACATAGAAGACAAAGCCCTTGAAAAAGAACTGTTGGCTGATGAAAAAGAACTCGCTGAGCATAATATGCTGGTGGATTTGGGGCGTAATGATTTAGGCAAAATCGCAAAATTCGGTAGCGTAAAAGTCAACAAAAAGGATTATAAACGAATCCTGCGGTTTTCACACGTAATGCACATCGGTAGCGTAGTGAGTGCTGATATTCTTGATAGTAAAACTGGGCTTGATGCGATTGGTGCAGTCTTACCAGCGGGTACACTTTCTGGCGCACCGAAAATCCGTGCTATGCAGATTATTGACGAACTCGAAGGTTGCAAGCGTGGAATTTATGGTGGTGCAATTGGCTACCTCGATTTTACTGGAAACATGGATACTTGTATTGCAATTCGCTTAGCTTACAAAAAAGGCAACAAAATCTTTGTGCGTTCTGGTGCAGGAATAGTCGCCGATAGCAACCCAGAAAATGAATATCAGGAGTGTGTGAACAAAGCTGCCGCAGTAAAAACAGCGTTAGAACAATCACAAGGGGGATTAGATTGATGTTTCTACTAATCGATAATTACGACAGCTTTTCTTATAATCTATACCAGTATATTGGTGAAATTTTGCAAGGCGATTCGAGCGGTTCTGATAACCCAAACACGCCGAATCTAAAAGTCATTCGTAATGATGAACTCACGGTCGAACAAATCGAAGAACTGAACCCTCAAAAGATTGTGATTTCCCCAGGTCCCGGAAAACCAGCAGATGCTGGCTGTTGTGTGGAAGTTGTCCGGAAATTGTATGCTAAAATTCCGATTCTCGGCATATGCTTAGGACATCAAGCTATTTTTGAGGCTTTTGGCGGAACGGTGAGTTACGCAAAAGCCCTAATGCACGGCAAGTCTTCCTTAATCGAGTTTGAAAGTGAGTGTCCGTTGTTTGCAGGGAAAATCCCGAAATTTTCAAAAAACTCAAATTCGGGAGAAGCTCATACGCTTATACAAGTCGCACGATATCATTCTTTAGCAGGGATTTACGAAACGCTCCCCGCTGATTTAAAAGTAATCGCTAAGGCAGAGTGTGGAGAAATTATGGGTGTTTCTCATAAAGAACATCACGTGTACGGACTACAGTTCCATCCTGAATCTATTCTTACTGAGGGCGGTTTTGAAATGCTCAAAAATTTTTGCGAACTGGTGTGATTTTAATTCATGATATATATGATAATCCAAGGTTTTGAAAATTCGTCATTTTGTACAAAAATTATGTCGATTTTGTGTGGTTTTATGCAGTGTTTTTGTGCAAAACGCCGAAAAAAAGATAACCATAAAATTCATAGTTGACACACTCTCTAAAACGTGGTATAATATAAAGACTGTAAAGTTATCGTGAATTAATCTTTAGGTAACTTAGGCGAGATTGTAGCATTATTAAGTATTATAAATATAATTAAGAAAGGGGTGGCAACATGGCTATAGAGGTTTTTAAGAGACTTGAAATCAAATACATTATGGATTCGGAGCGGTACAAACACATTACTGACTTTCTTACACGGTACATGAACTTAGACGAGTTTAATCAAGGTGGTAATTTTTATTCAATTGCGAATATTTATTACGATACGGTTGACCACAACATTATCCGTCAATCCGTTGCAAAACCGAAATATAAAGAGAAGTTACGGTTAAGAGCTTATGGCGTACCCGAACTCGATGACAAGGTTTATCTTGAAATCAAGAAAAAATATAAAGGAATCGTGTATAAACGGCGCGTAACCATGAAGTTACATGAAGCATATGATTTCATCAATACGTGGGAGGTTCCAGCCGAGAAAAGCAAAAAATTTGTAAGAAATCAGGTGTTCCAAGAACTTAAGCACACCTTGAATTTCTACAATCCAGTTCCAATGATTTATTTGGCTTATGACCGTATTGCGTATTTCGGGAAAAGCCCAGATGAGGGTGGTCCTGGGCGTGATTTGCGGATTTCGTTTGACTTTAATGTACGAACTCGGCGCGAAAACACTGGGCTTGAACTCGGCGACCATGGCGAACAACTACTCCCAGGTGGGAAGGTGATTATGGAAGTTAAGTCGGCGACTCCGCTACCACAATGGTTGCTTGACTATTTTGCAGAACATGGTATGAGGCGCGGTAGCTTCTCTAAATATGGGCAGGAGTACAAGCGTTTCATAAAACGCCAGCTTGAGGATGGGCGTTCGATTATTGAGCCTGCAACGATTACTGGTGATATCAAGCCGCCACCGCCGATTCAAGTGGCTGAACCGGTCGCTGAAGCTCAGACTACTACTGCCACTCATACGGCGTAAAGCCAAACAAGATGTCCGTAAGCGGAGCTTTGCTTCGCTATAGGACATTGCCGTAGGAACCCTTATATTAACCCCATTTAACTATTGTCTTGACATTTAGATGGGGAGCTACCTGTGGTTTTGCCCTATTTCAAAAAATCAAAAAATTAAATTATAAATAAAGGAGATTCTTTAACAATGTCAACATTATTACTTGCTAATCCATTTACCGGAGGCGGTAGCTCGCACATTGGTGATGTTTCGTCTGTCGACTTTTCGTTTGGTGATTTATTTACGTTTGGTAACGTAATTCCTCTTGACTGGTATGGTGCGAGGGTTGCACCTACAATCGTTTTCTTTTTCATAGTAATATCAGCTCTCGTAATGGGTTTTGTTATGAGTTCGTTATACAAGTCGGTGACAAAAAAAGGCACACCATCGCAAAACTTTGCAATTACTCTTATGATTTTGCCTCCAGTAATTGCGGCAGTTGTTTTCTTAATCGGTGACAACTTTGCAGCAGCATTCTCGTTAGCAGGTATTTTCTCGTTCACACGATTTAGGAGTGCGGCTGCAAACTCGAAAGACCTTTCGTTCATATTTGTAACGATGGCAATCGGTATTGCGTGCGGTACTGGTTTTGTATTCTACGGTACTGTAATTGCGATTCTTCTCTGCGTTGTTCTTTCGGTTCTCAGCTCGATTAGCTACGGCGAATCTAAGAGTGAACCTAAAGTTTTGCGGATTAACGTTCCAGAAAGTATCAGCTATGGTGAAATGTTTACGCCAATTTTCGAAAAATACGCATATTCGTGGGACATAGCACGCGTAAAACTCGTAGACCTTGGTGCTACTTATGAAGTTTCTTACTCAATCTCACTAAAACAAGGCATCGACGAAAAAGCAATGATTGACGAACTAAGAACTCGTAACGGTAACTTAAATATCACTCTCATGCTTGCTAAGAGAGACGATAGAGTTCAAATGTAAGCAAGCAAGAGCTGCAGGGGTGGCTCTGCCAACCCTCAAAAACCCGAAACCCACAACGGCGAAGTTCTCTCAAGTTACCTGCTCAGTGGCAGAGTTGCCGACACCCCGCAATTCTCGTTTTGATAAACATCGTGTAGTAATTTGCACGATGTTTTCTACATACTTATGTCTTAACAGCATAAAATGTTCATAAAAAAACACTTAATTATAATCTTAACATATAGTATAGAATGAAAGGTCGAAATAAAATGGAAAAAATAAAAGAAATCTTCGGAAATTGTAAAGAAACCTTTTCAAAATTACCCAAAAACACCAAAATCATCGCAATCGGTGGTTCGGGAGTTTTGGTGCTTGCACTAATTGGTGCGGTTGTAGTTGCCACTGGTGATAGCACAGGTGGTAATTCTCCAGTTTTTATAACTACTGACGCAGAGAATGTCGAAGACTCACGTGACCAACGTGAAACTGACCCACCTGATGTAGTAGTTTCAGAGTATCAAGTTCTACTATGCGGAACAGTAATAAATGTTTTGACTGGTGAGGAAGTCGCTTTAGAAGATGTCACCTGCCCCGACACAAGAAGACAAGCAGAATCAGTGATTGCTGCATTACTTACTGAAAGCGACATCGATGAAACCACTGCTGAAACCACACTTGCTACAACAGTTACGACTACTGTAGCTACATCACCAGTTGCGACAACGCCTGGAGAAACTACTCCTGCTACGACTACCGTGGCAACCACTACTGGTACAACTGCTCCTCGTAACTACACTAACGTGATTACACTTAGAGGTGGCGAAAGACCAACTGCTGATGCGTCTAATGATTGTGTGCGTGTCGATAGCATAGACAACGGTGCGTGGCGTATTTCGATTAGACGACCAGGGCGCTATACAATTAATGGCACGATGAATAACGGCATAGTAGTTGTCGGGCGTAATGATGGTTTCCCAGGTGGTGAGGTACATCTCACTCTAAACAACGTTAATATCACGAATAACGCAGGTCCTGCGATTCGTGCAACGAGCAGAGTGGGTTCTCTTATAGTCTACAGCCCTGCTGGAACGACTAACAATCTAACTGATACACGTGCACCAAGGCTTACTGACGAAGAACTCGAAGAAACAAACGCAAATGAAGATACGCTTGCAGATAATAATAACCGTAATGCCGCTTTGTTTACATCTGAAACCCCGTTGACTGTAACTGGTAGTGGAACGCTGAATCTTCGTGGGGGACACGCACACGGTATTCACGCACGCGGAACGACTCTTACCGTTTCAAATACAAATCTAAACGTTCAGTCGGCACACGCTAACGGGCTTCGTTCGCGTCACGCTATGGTAATTGATAACTCTCGACTTAATCTAAATGTAAATAGAAAAGGTTTACGTGTGGCGGGTGCACAACATGGCAACCTCACAATTCGTAACGGCTCTATACTTAACATAACATCTCGTAGCGATGCTGTTCATGCTGAAGTTAATGTTAATATTCTTGGTAATAGTAATATAACCGCAACAGTTGGCGGTGGCTTTGGGAGAGGTAACAACGTCCCTGCAGATATCGGAAGTAGACGTGGTATTCGTGCGACAGGGAATATCGTTATTACTGGCGGAACTTTTGTTCTTGACGTAGCTGAAGACGGCATTAACGCTTCTGGAAGTACTACGGTTAATAACGCAACTTTGAGAATTGCAGCACATAATCGCGGAATACGCGGTCAATCTGGTTTAACTCTCAACAACACCACTACAACGATTGCTTATTCAAGATTGGCGTTTCATGGTGGTGGTGTGCGTGGCTCACACGTTACAATCAATGGTGGAAGAACTACTGCTCATTTCTTAGAAACCGTAAACAACATGAATCTTCCACGATTCACTCACCCAGATAATGTTAATTTTAGCAGATGTCAAGGAAGAAATTGTAACGTATCACACAACGTGAGTTAAGTCAAATGTTCGGTAACACCGCAGAGCATCGGGGTATCACACCCGAACTTTCAAAAAACTCACCTGTCATTTTCAGACAGGTGAGTTTTTTTGCGACCATCAGCGACATCACCTCACCACAAGTCCATAGGAACGAAACAATTCTTTAACACGTTTTGTTTCGGTGATTGTCGGTTCAGGCGTGGATTTCAGTTTGTAATCAAGGCTCAATTCTTCCCACTTGAACGCGCCGAGTTGGTGGAACGGCAAAATTCCGACTGCTTCGACGTTGGAAAGCGTCTGAATATAAGACGCTAATTCGTGAAGTTCGTTTTCGTTGTCAGTAAGCGCTGGTACTAGTACGAACCTCACCCAAGTTGGGATGCTTAGTTCTTTCAAAAGCTCACTAAAACGCAAAACACGTTCCAGTTCGCCGACACCGCCAGTTGTCTTCTTGTATGTGTCAGCGTTAATACTCTTGATGTCGAGCAGAACTAAATCAGTAAGGTGCAAGATTTCTTTCACGTCGTCATCTATTTCGATATCACCGCAAGTGTCGAGGACTGTGTGCAAACCCTCTTTCTTGCACTCGGCGAACATGGACTTGGTGAAGTTTTTCTGCAACAGCGGTTCACCTCCTGTGAGGGTGATTCCTCCGCCCGAAAAGTGAAAATATGAGCGGTATTTTAACACGTCCTCCAAGACCTCTTCTACTGATTTGATATGAGCACTCTTGCTTTTTTTTCGCCAAGTATCAGGGTTGTGACAGTATATACATCGAAGCGGACAACCCTGCATAAAAACTACGTACCGAATACCAGGTCCATCTACAGTCCCACAAGTTTCGATTGAATGGATTGTTGCAGTTTGGTTTAGATTTTCTATTACGATTACCTCATATTTTTTCATGGAAAGTTCTTTGAATAACATCAAGCTGTTGTTCTTTAGTCAGCTTGACAAAATTGACGGCGTAACCAGATACACGGATGGTAAGTTGTGGATACAATTCTGGTTTTTCCATCGCATCAAGTAACGTTTCACGGTCGAATGCGTTTACATTTATATGATGTCCGTTATCGGCGAAATAACCGTCCAAAATTCCACAAAGGTTGTTTATTCGAGCGGTTTCATTTTTGCCAAGTGCAGAAGGTACAATCGAAAAAGTGTAAGAAATGCCATCGAGAGCATAAGCATACGGTAGGTTAGAAACTGATGCCAGTGATGCAATCGCACCTTTCTTGTCACGCCCGTGCATAGGGTTGGCTCCAGGAGCAAACGGCTCACCGTCTTTGCGCCCGTCAGGAGTTGCCCCGGTCTTCTTGCCGTATACTACGTTTGAAGTTATGGTGAGAATCGACGTTGTAGAAACGGCTTCTCTATAAGTTGAATGTTTTTTGAGCTTGGTCATAAAAGACTTAACTAAATCAGCTGCAATTTCGTTGACTTCAGCGTCATTATTTCCGAAAGCAGGGTAATCGCCTTCGATTTCGTAATCAATCGCAAGTCCAGTGTCATCTCTGATAGCTTTGACTTTGGCGTGTTTAATCGCCACAAGTGAATCCACCACGACAGACAATCCCGCAATCCCAGTTGCTTGAGTTCTAAGGATTTCTTTGTCGTGTAATGCCATCTGAAGGCTTTCATAATTATATTTGTCGTGCATATAATGAATGACGTTTAGGGTGCTGATATACAGCCCTGCTAGCCACTCCATCACTTGGTCGAATTTGCGGCAAACTTCATCATAATTGAGGTATTCGTTCGTAATCGGAGCAAATTCAGGTCCTACTTGAACCCCGCTCTTTTCATCTCTGCCGCCGTTAATTGCATACAGAAGTGCCTTAGCTAAATTCGCCCTTGCCCCAAAGAACTGCATTTGTTTGCCGAGCTTCATCGCGGAAACGCAACAAGCGATTGCATAATCGTCTCCCCAGTATCCGCGCATGAGGTCGTCATTTTCGTATTGGATTGAACTTGTATCAATTGACACTTTGGCACAATAATTCTTGAACGCTCGAGGGAGATTTACACTCCATAACACAGTCAAATTCGGTTCAGGTGCGGCACCTAAGTTGTAGAGTGTACGAAGAACTCTAAATGAAGTTTTAGTTACAAGAGTTCGCCCGTCTTCGCTCATACCGCCGATACATTCAGTCACCCACGTTGGGTCGCCTGAAAAAAGATTGTTGTACTCAACCGAGCGCAAAAATCTAACCATACGCAGTTTCATTACAAAATGGTCGATTAACTCTTGAGCTTTTACTTCGGTTAAAACACCGTTTTTGATGTCACGTTCAATATAAATATCAATAAAAGTTGAAACACGCCCCAAACTCATAGCTGCACCGTCTTGTTGTTTGATTGCAGCTAAGAACCCAAAATAAGTCCATTGAATAGCTTCACGAGCGGTTGTAGCTGGCTTAGAAATGTCAAATTCATAACTACTTGCCATCGCCACTAATTCTTTGAGTGACTGGATTTGTTCGCTGATATTCTCTCTAAGTCGAATAGTCGCATCATCCATTTCAGAGCAATCAAGCTCTTTCTTTTCAGATAACTTTTGTTCGATTAGAAAGTCAGTTCCATAAAGTGCTACCCTGCGATAGTCACCGATAATCCGCCCACGCCCATACGCATCTGGAAGCCCAGTGATAATTCCGCTTTTACGAGCTTTTAGCATCTCTTCGGTGTAGACATCAAACACACCGTCATTATGTGTTTTACGATATTCGGCGAAGATTTTTTCAGTATCAGGGTGGAGTTCATATCCGTAAGATTTGAGAGCACTTCTAACAACGTTTAGTCCACCAAAAGGCATAATCCCACGCTTGAGAGGTTTATCAGTTTGTAATCCTACCACCTTTTCAATATCACGATTGATATACCCTGGTTTATATGCCGAGATTTTAGAAGGCACCTTGGTTTCAGCGTCAAGAATGCCGTATTCATTTTCGATTTTGCAGTATTCTAAAACACACTGCCATAGTTCAATTGAATCTTCAGTCGGCGGTTGTAAGAAAGACTCGTCACCCTCATACGGGGTATAGTTTAAGTCGATAAATCCCCTAACATCAATCTCACGCTCCCACAAACCAGATTTAAATTCGTTCCACCCAATACGTTCGTTATTCATATGACCATGAATTCCTTTCATCTATTAGAGTCTCTAAAATACACTTTTGGCAATATCGACAGCACCCTTGGCATCTTTAGCGTAAAAATCCGCTCCGATTGATTTGGCATAATCGGCGTTTAGAACTGCCCCACCCACCATGACTTTACAATCATGTCCGCGTGATTTCAAAAGCTCAATTGTTTGCTCCATCGGAGGGAGCGTGGTCGTCATCAACGCTGACAGCCCGATTAGCTTAACCGCATTTTCTATTGCACAATCGACAATAGTTTCTGGTGCAACATCTTTGCCAAGGTCGATGATTTTATAGCCATAATTCTGTAACAGAACTTTTACGATATTTTTGCCAATATCATGAATATCGCCTTGAACTGTCGCCAAAATAATAGTGTTAATAGATTCAGAAGCCTCATCAGAATTTCCCGTTTCACCAGACTTAGCTACTTTTGTACGCACTAAATCAAAGCAGACACCAACAGTTTCTGCCGCACGAATCAATTGTGGTAAGAACAATTTCCCACTCTCGAACTCGCTACCGACTTTGTCGAGTGCGGGAATTAAGTGTTCGTTTATAATCTCCAGTGCGGGTAAAGTTTGCAGAAGATTTTCGGTAACACTAAGTGCATCTTTTTTGAGTCCAGCAATTACAGCATCTGAAATCGAAATGCTTTTAGTCGAATCAGGCTTAGCTGAATCAATTTTAGAACCCGCTGAATCAGAATATGCCTTGATATATTCTTCAGAATTGATATCGTAATCGTTTAAGGCTTTGAAAGCTCTAACAGCGTTCATTTCGCCAACAGCATTTGGATTTATAATCGGTAAATCAAGCCCGTTGTGTAATGCTTGAGTCAAAAAAGTCGCATTTAGAATCCCACGTTGCGGAAGCCCAAAAGACACGTTTGATACACCAAGAGTTGTTTTGCAACCGAGTTCAGCTTTTACAAGCCTTACCGCCTCAAGCGTGGTGAGTGCAGCTTTGGAGTTGGTCGAAACCGTCATAGTCAGACAGTCAATCAAAACATCTTCTTTGCTAATTCCATAAGAGGTTGCGGCTTCTAAAATCGACCGTGCAATTTGTAAGCGTTCTTCAGCCGTGTCTGGAATGCCATTATTATCAAGCGTCAGCCCGATTACCGATGCACCGTATTTTTTTACGATTGGCAGAATTGCCGAAAGGCTTTCCGCTTTGCCATTAACCGAATTAACAATTGCTTTACCATTGTATCGCCTGAGTGCTGTTTCTATGACTAAAGGGTCGCTACTGTCTATTTGTAGAGGTAAGTCACATACACTCTGTAATGCTTCGGTAACAGTAAGCATCATCTTACATTCATCGATTTCAGGTAGACCAACGTTTACATCAAGAATGTCGGCACCTGCTTTGATTTGCTCAAACGCTTGTCCTAAAATATAATCAGTGTCGTTATTTTTGAGGGCTTCTTTGAATAGTTTCTTACCAGTCGGGTTGATTCGTTCGCCGATTACACGTGGCTGGTCGAGCAAAACAGTTTTAGTTCCAGAACATACCGCTACTATTTCGGGCGGTTTGACCAGTACTGGTTTTAGACCAGTCACAGCTTTTCTAAGTTGGCGAATATGCTCTGGAGTAGTTCCGCAACAACCACCAAGAAGTTTTACGCCACTCTTTGCCATAGGTAGCATTTCTTGAGTGAATTCATCGGCGTTTAGCCCAAACTCACCAGTTACAGGGTCTGGTAGACCAGCATTTGGTTTCAACGCTACTGGAACTTGGCTAAACCTCAAAAGTTCATTCGCAATGCCACTAAGTTCTTTTGGACCTAGTGAACAGTTTACTCCGATTAAGTCTGCCCCTAATCCAGATGCCGTAATCGCAAACGCCGAAACCGGACATCCTGTAAAAGTTCGACCTGTATCCTCAAAAGTCATCGAGCAAATTACTGGTAAGTCTGAATTTTCTTTTACAGCGAGGATTGCGGCTTTTAGTTCAAGCAAATCTGAAAAAGTCTGCAAAGCGACCAAGTCCGCTCCTGCTTTTACTCCAGCTTTGACTTGTTCGGCGAAAAGAACATACGCTTCATCGAAAGACAAAGTCCCAGTAGGGCAAAGTAGCTGACCAATCGGACCTATGTCGTGTGCGACTAATACGTCTGGAAAGTCACTAACTGCTTTTCGTGCGATTTCTACAGCAGTGGCAATTACTTCGTGAGGAGTTTTCGATAAATCTGATAGCTTATAACGATTAGCACAAAAAGTATTCGCACTGATTATGTCAGAGCCAGCTTCAGCGTATGCACGGTTGACTTCGGCAACTTTTTGAGGTGAAGTGAAATTAAACAGCTCGGCAGCTTCTCCAGGTTTGAGCCCTCTCTTTTGCAATTCCGTTCCCATTGCTCCGTCGAATATTATAAAATCTTTCTTTAATAGATTTTGAAAAGTCATAAACTTTAATTACTCCTAATTCCTACAATTCTCGTAATTGATTTTTGAGGCGTAAGCATAAATGAGTCCAGAACACAAATCCCGATTTTTTTTGAAGCGTCAAGCACTGTAACAATCTCACGGTTGACGCTTAACGGAAAATCACCGTATCCTGGGCTGAACCCTACTGCATTTGAGTTTGCAACAACGCTCGATAATTCCAAAACCTCACAGTCTTTTTCACAACAAAACTTATGCAATCGTTTGCCTGAAAGCCTATCTAAAATAAAAGCACCAGCCATGTCTTCGAGCTGAAGTTGTCGCAGTGTTTTGTCAAATTCCGATCCGAGAGTAGCGGCACTAATCAAGAGCTTTTTACAATCCTTGATATGATGTTTGATGTCATCGCCGATTAGTGGTACCGGACAGCCTTCTACAGTAAATACTCGACCTATATATTTCGGAATGAATCGGTTTAGAATGTCTTCATATTGCTTTTCGTCTATAGTCATAGCAGACCTTTGATATTATCGTAAATTTTTCGGGCGACATAAGGGCTATTCATAGCATAAAAGTGAATGCCCTCTACGTTGTTTGCAATCAAGTCGATAATTTGTTCTGTTGCATAAGCAATTCCCGCATCACGCAATGCTTCAGGACGCGATTCATACTTGGCAATCATTTTCGCAAATTTAGGCGGGAGTGACGCTCCACACATTGACACCATACGTTCAATCTGCTTTTTGCTAGTGACTGCGATAATTCCAGCAGATATCGGAACTTCAATTCCGATTAGCCTTGATTTCTCGGCGAAATCATAAAAAAACGCATTATCAAAGAATACCTGACTAATTAGCGTTTGGCAACCAGCGTCTACTTTTTTCTTGAGGTTCTTTAAATCAGCATTTTTATTTTCCGCCTCACTATGACCTTCTGGATAACAAGCAGCCGATACCTCAAATCCGCCTTGTTTGATTATAAACGCCGCTAAGTCTGAAGCATAGGTGAAATCGTTCTTTCGTGGAATGTCGGGGTTAATATCTCCTCTAAGTGCGAGTATGTTTTCAATGTTATGAGCTTTTAGAGCAGATAACGTTTGTTCAACTTCAGTTTTAGTTGAAGCCACACAAGTGAGGTGAGCAACAGTTTCTATTTTGCACTTGTTTTTTATTAGCGATGAAACCTCAATCGTAGGTGTGCCACCGCCAGAGTCGCTCCCTCCAGCACCGCAGGTCACACTTATGTAGTCTGGTTTAATCGATGCGATTTCTTCAAGTGCGGCATAAATTTTTTCAGTCGCCATCCCTTTTTTAGGAGGAAAAGCCTCTACTCCGAATACAGTTTTACCTTTATTATATATTTGTGAAATTTTCATTATATTTAGAACTTCCCTTGTTTGATTTTTCTATTCTATCACTATTCTATCACAAAAATACGATTTTGTCAACAGATATTGCCCTACACCGAAACGGTGAAGCGTTTCGGGTTGATTTTTATGAGATTTTACAAATTATACAAATTGAATTACTATAATGGTAATCGACTATAAACTTAGGAATGTATATTTAGGGCTGTTGATTTATTCAACAGCCCTAAAGGTCTAATATACACTCATAATCCTAATTCTACCAGAAGTCAAATTCAATTCTGCGGTTTGAATATTTTCTCCACCGAAGTTTATTCCGCTTGCTGTACCTATTCTTCCAGAATCATCACCTAACTCATAATGAATTCTCCCTGAAGTCACCCTACTATTAAGCCTAATGCCAGAGTTTTCAGGGAGGTGAATGTTCAAATCTCCACTTGTTACGTTTGCTTTGAAAGATTCGTTCCATTTTACATATCGCAACGTAACATTACCAGAGGTCAGTCTAACCTCGCCATTACCCGAAACGCCGTTTAAATCTACTGTGCCAGAAGTCACCCTCACTGTATAGTTTTCGTAAACAGAAACATCTGCTTCTATACGCCCGCTGGTAATTCGTGTATTTAGATTTTTACTATCAAGCGTGAAGTTTTCGGTGGCGAGACTTCCGCTAGTCAAACGTAGATAGATGTTGTCATATTGTCTTTTGGGAAGCCAAATTCGCATATTAACTCGTGCGTTAATGCCGAATAGTTGAATGCCCCGTCGCCATCTTTCACGAACGTAGAGTGTATCGTTTTGCACTATAGTTTCGAGCGAGGCTAAATTATTGCTATGTGAAAACTCGATTCTCGTTTTTTCATCATCAGAAGCGGCAATCACTATATTAGAACTTACACCATGTATGTTGACGTTTGAGAATATTTCGTCTATTTCGGTTATTTCGCCATTGTTTAAGTTGGTACCAGTAATATTCGCAAAATCACCCCACGAAATGTGTAGATACGGCATAGTATCGTTTGGCGAACTTAACATAGTTACAGCAAAGCCCAAAGACGAAATCGCAAATACAGTTGCAAATATAATTGCCAAATTCCTAATTAGTTTTTTTGATTTTTTCATGCTGAAACCTCACTTTCTGATATTTCTGTTGTTTCTGAACATTCTGATTCTTCCAATTGGGTGGATTTAGGTGTGAAAACCTTTTTTCCACAAATCCACATTCCGTGAAGGTCTATAATTGATTTTATGCAACCTATAAAGCCTTTAGCAATGCTGATTCCAAGAATCCCTCCAAGCCCACTTAGCGCTAAGAACGCAATTCCGAGGAAGACCATACCCATTGTTGAAATCGAAGTATCAATTACTAGTGGCAATACAAATGATATTGGCACACCAAGTACTAACGCAATACCGGTTCCAAAAAAACTTATTACTATGCTGAAATAACCGAGAATAACTGAGAACAAAGCAGGAATCGCCCACGAAAATACAAATATATCTAGGGCAAGAATCCCGATTAATCCGCCAATGTCAACTTTATTCCCAAACTCGTTAACTTGAGAACCTATTTTATCGCCAATCTCAGAAGCCTGATTTCTTACGGCAGGCATAAAGTGAGTCAAATGAATTGCCTCATTTATGCCCTTGCTTGGCTTACCGACTACATTTGCAAATTCTTCAAAATTTAGCTTTAACTTTTCGGACTTGAATTTACTGTCGGTGTTTGTTGTTTGTTCGTTATACTGGCTGGCGATTTCTTTAACATCGCCTAAGTTTTCACTGATTTGTTGTTCGGTTAAACCGTGAGAAATACCCTCTTCAAAATGCCTTTCAAAATCATTTAGAATTTCTTCTTTTTCATTCGGCAAAATTTTAAACTTATCAAGCTCGCTCGAAAGGTTCACCATAAATTCAAACGTGCTATTATTATGATTTTTATTCATCGCTACCACCTCCGTTTATTATTTTTTTGACACCATTTATAAATTCTTGCCATTCTTGTAGCTGAACTTGTTTTGTACGTTCGCCCTCTTCAGTAATTGAATAGTATTTACGTGGCGGACCTTCCTGCGATTCTACTATATATGAATCAATGCTCCCTTGCTCTTTAAGTCTCTTTAATAGCGGATAAATCGTGCCTTCGGTAATCTGCATACACGCCGAAATCTGGTTGATTAATTCATATCCATAACAGTCTTTACGGCTGACAATTACTAACACACACATTTCGAGCGTTCCACGCTTTAATTGTGAATTCATATATTTCCCTCCTTTTGGGTTTGTAGTTTAACCAAGTACATAACAACACAAAGTACTTTATAATCATTATAGCACACATTGTTTTATTTTACAAGGCTTTTTGCGAAATTTCTTGAATTTTTTTAAAATTGCAAATCTAAAACGCATTTTCAAGGTATTTTTAGTGATTAACTGAATATATTTTAACCAATATTAAGGACAAACTAAGAGCAAATTTTATAACCAAAGGAAGTGCAATAATGATTCAATTTAATGACTTTACTGAAAAAGCCAACATCGCATTAAATCAAGCAGTTAAATCTGCTGAAAACCTCGGGCATATTTATATAGGGAGCGAACATATCTTATGTGGATTGCTTAGCGAAAATGAAGGCAATGCTGATGATTCTGACAATCAAAACACTAAAAATTTCAGCATGGCAAAAAAAGCATTAGCTAAGCACAAAATTGAAAAAGATGCTCTTGTAGCAAAAATAGAAGAAGTGGTGGGGCGAGGAATCCCCACTAAGCTAACTTCGGGTGACTTTACTCCACGAAGCAAACGCATTCTCGAAGCGGCACTCTTTGAGGCAAAATCATCACCGATTGCTGGTGCGTTAGCGAGTTCAAATTCACACGTACTAATAGGAACCGAACATCTATTGCGTGCGTTAATCAAAGACCATGATTGTTACGCTGCCCAGATTATACGTGAATTTGGCGTAAATCTTACCGAGCTTTTGAACGATTGTCCAGTCATCAACGCTGAACATTATTCTGACAAGCATGGCGGTTACAGAAGGGGTTCTAATCACAACAGTTTTGGTGATGATGACCTGCTTAGTGATATAGGTTATGGAAGTGGTTCATCAAAATCCACATCAAGAAGTTTGAATTCAGGGAGTGGTTCTGGAACAGGAACAGTTACTAAAAAGCAAAAAAACTCTGCTTTGTACAAATACTGTCGCGACCTTACCGAAATGGCAAGGCAGAATAAAATCGACCCTGTTGTGAGCCGTGATGACGAAATCGAACGTGTAATTCAATCTCTCATGCGTCGTCGCAAAAATAATCCTTGCTTAGTCGGCGAAAGCGGTGTCGGTAAAACTGCAGTAGCTGAAGGATTAGCACTCAAAATCGCATTAGGGAACGCCCCGAAACTGCTCAAACACAAGCGAATTTTAATGCTTGACCTTTCGTCAATGCTCGCAGGTGCAAAATATCGTGGTGATTTTGAGGAGCGAATTAAATCCGCACTCGACGAAACGATTAAAGACGGAAATGTCATACTCTTTATAGATGAACTACACTCGATTATAGGAGCAGGTGCGGCAGAAGGTGCAATCGATGCCGCAAATATTTTGAAGCCAATGTTAGCGCGAGGAGAAATTCAGCTAATTGGTGCTACCACTAACGAAGAATATCGCAGATTTATAGAAAAAGATTCGGCTTTAGAAAGGCGGTTTCAACCTATTACAATTGAAGAACCAGATGAAGCTACAGCGATTTGTATTCTGGAAGGACTTAGGGATAAGTATGAAGTTCATCACGATGTGAAAATATGTGACTGTGCAATCAAAGCGGCGGTTGAACTTTCATCGCGTTATATTAGTGACCGTTTCCTCCCAGATAAAGCCATAGATTTAATCGATGAGGCGGCATCACTAATGCGACTTAGAATGTTTACTACACCTCCAGAACTTCGCCAAGTAGAAGAAAAATTAAAGCGGGTTACTGGAGAAAAAATCGCCGCAATCAATACACAAAATTTTGAGACAGCGGCATCACTTCGCGATAAAGAACGTGAATTAAAAGCAGAATTACAAAGCTTTAAATCTAATGAAAATCCCGAAGTTTTGAGTAGAGAACTCACCGCCGATTCAATCGCAGAACTTGTAGCAAAGCAAACAGGAATTCCAGTAAATCGAATCACTTTTGATGAGGCAACAAAAGTTGGCGTTCTTGAAGACAATTTGCGAAAACAAGTCATTGGGCAAGATAAGGCAATTACGGTGCTGTCACAAGCGATTAAACGTAGCAGAGTTGGATTTTCTAACCCTGAACGCCCAATCGGAACATTTATTTTCTTAGGTCCTACTGGTGTGGGAAAAACCGAACTTAGTAAAGTACTCGCCAAAGAGCTTTTTGGCTCATCGTCAGCGTTAATCAGGCTTGATATGTCGGAATTTATGGAGAAACATTCAATCTCAAAGCTAATAGGTTCACCACCAGGATACGTGGGTTATGATGACGGGGGGAAGCTCACCGAAAAAATTCGCCGTAAACCATATTCAGTGATTTTGTTTGACGAAATCGAAAAAGCTCACCCTGATGTATACAATATCTTCTTGCAGATTATGGAAGATGGGGTTTTGACTTCTTCAGATGGGCGTAAAGTTTCTTTCAAGAATTGTGTTTTGATTATGACATCAAATGTTGGTGCATCTATGATTACTGATGAACGCACACAAATCGGATTTAGTGCGGATGTGCTAACCGCTGATGCTGAATCTAACGCTGTGAATAAAAGAGTTATGAACGAACTCAAAAAAGCATTCAAACCTGAATTTGTTAATCGATTAGATGACATAATCGTATTTGAAAAGCTATCACACAATTCAATATCCAATATTTGTAGATTGTTGTTGTCTGAAGTTGTCGAACGTGCAAAATCCCTCGAAATTTCGCTTAGTTTTTCAGACGAAGTCATAGATAACCTTTCGCAAAAAGGCTATGACAAAGAATATGGTGCAAGACCGCTCAGGCGATTGATTACCGCAAAAATTGAGAACCCATTATCCGAAAAGCTGTTGTCTAACGAAATTGTTAGTGGTGATGATGTTGTAATCAAATTAAGAACAAATGTAGAAAATGGAGAATTTGAAATATGCAGCAAACGCCTTTCCCAATTGAAGAAGTGTTAGAACACTTTCGGCGAAAGTATGCCGAAAACGCCGAGTATGCAGAAAAATCAGAGAACAATGAAAAAAACTCCAAAACCCACGAAAATCCAAAACTACCAGCAGTTTCTGAAACGTTTGACATTTTGGAGACTGTTGGAGATATTGGTGTTCGTACAAACACACTAAATGATATTCAAGGCGAAAAAATGCCGACTTTTACCGATGATGCCTTTCTTTCAAAGAAAGAAAGGCGTGTTTTTTCCCGCAAATCTCGAAACACTCGTAATAGCAGAAATTTCAGTTTTGTAAAAATACTTTGTATTCAAGCGATATTAGCTGTGGCGATTGTATTTTCGGTGACAATTGTAAGATTCATCGAACCAGAGCTGTATGAACAAATTCAAGAATTATTACAAGCAATGCTCATTAGAGCTTGACTTCTTTGTAAAATTGTGATATAGTAGTAATAGACCTCCACGGAAACTAACTGCGTGTGGACTTGAACGCTAATTTTTTGCTATACAAGGCAATTTTGAGGCGAATATCTGAGGATATTTAACGAAAAATTAACGCAGTAAGGTGGAAAATTAGCCGAAAAGCCGCTGTGCGTTAGTTTCTGGGGAGGTCTAATGTATCAATTATATATAGGAGATAAACAATGGAGTACATAACAATTTTAATCCAAGCGATTGTTCAAGGACTTACTGAATTTATTCCAGTTTCCAGTTCAGGTCACTTGTCGGTTGCACAACATTTTATGAGTATTGAAGACCATGGGCTGACGATATCAATAGTTCTTCATGCAGGAACGCTTGTTTCTATATTTATAGCTTTTAGACAGGCGGTATATGGAATTATTCGTGAGTTTTTTTTATCTATAGTTGATATTTTTACTCTAAAATTCTCATGGTCTGATATGAACGATGATAGACGAATGCTGTTTATGGTGATTATAGGAACTGCTTGTTTAATACCTGCTTCATTCTTTTCAAGTTTTTTTACAGCACCGATTGGTGATGGCGACATTATTTTTGAAGGTGTGGCGTTTACATTCACGGCGATGTTATTGTTTTTAGCTGACACTTGTGTTAAAGGCATAAAACAAGGTAGCGATATGCGTGTTAAAGATGCGTTGTTAGTCGGTTTTTTTCAAGTGGTTGCACTTTTCCCTGGTATATCGCGTTCGGGTTCGACCATAAGTGTGGGGCTGTTTAGAGGGCTTTCGCGAAAGACAGCGGTGACATTCTCGTTCCTACTCGGAATCCCCGCAATCGCTGGAGGGACTTTGCTTGAGGGCATCGAATTAGCACAAGCTTACCGTGATGGCGTTTCCGATTCGCTCAACTGGGGAGCTTTAACACTCGGATTCTTTGTTGCGATGATTGTGGGGTTGATGGCAATAAAATTAGTGAAATATGTGGTAAAGAAAGAAAAATTTAAAATCTTTGCGATTTATGTAATGACGCTTGGTATACTCTGTGTTATCTGGGGCGTATTTGAAAACATTACTGGAATTACTGTGAGATTATAAAAATTAGGAAGAGCAAAAATGGCAGAACGTAAAAAAACTAATTCAAAAACGGCAGAAAAAGCTCGCCGTGATTTAGAAAAAGAACAGGCAATCAAACGAAACCAAAGAAAACGCCACATTTATTCGGTGCTACTGTTTGTCATCGGGTTGTTAGTGATGGCGTTTTCGGTCGTTTCTCTTAGCGACACTGGTCCCGCTTGGTACGCTATTCATAGATTTTTGCGAGGAGTTTTTGGACTATCGGTTTTTGTGATTGGTCCTGTTTTGATTTATGCGTCAGTCATGTTAGCGAAAACTGTTCATAAATCGGCATTAGTGGTTAAGATGCTCCAATTGACTGTGATGATTCTTTTAGCAAGCGGTGCTGTACAGGTGATTGCGGTGGGAGAAGTCGTTGGAATCGGCGAAATGTACCGTGCTGGACAAGAGCTTTCTGGTGGTGGTGTTGTCGGAATGATTCTCGGTTTCCCGCTAAGCCTGTTTGGTCGAGTTGGGGGGAGCATTATTGTACTCCTAATCCTTTTTGTATTTATTATGCTTATGGGAAATATCACTGTAGATGCGTTTTTGAAACTGGTTGTAAAGCCTTTTAAAAAAGCTCACTCTTTCGCAAAACAACAGCACGCACTACATAAACAAGAAGCTGAATATTTAGCCGAAGCAAGAGAAGAAACTGCCAAACAAGCTGAAACTGATATGGCATACGCAAAAATGAAAGCGGCGGAGCAAAAAATCGAGGAAGAAATCGGTGGCAAAGCTAAGCTCGGCGAAATAGAAGCAGTGATTGAATCTGACGTTTCTGACGTGCCAGAAGTTCCAAACAAATCTGATGTAACAAATGAATCGGAGTCTGATGCTATAGATGAATCAGACATAATCACTGATTCAAAAACGCTGGACTTACCTACACCTCCTGTGTATATCGCACCTGACGAAAATTCAGATGAACCACCATTCGACATAGAATCAGTCGATAATCCTGCTGTTGTTGCACTTGATGAACTTCAAAAGCAAGAAGGGCTCGAAAGTACTGAAAAAGAACAGCTGGAAAGCTCGGTTATAGCTAGCGTATCTGGAACTGCGACTGACTCAGAAGTTGGCAGTGTCACCGAAACATCAGATGATATAGAAAGTAAACCCAAATCAGATTTTGAACGACTAAACGCATTGGCAGCTTTTGCGGCACATCAACAACTTTATTCGCTACCAGGGGTCGATTTACTTGACGAAGTTGTTAAAAAACGCACTGAATCGGATGTCGAGTCCGAACTTGAAGCTAATTCGATTAAGTTAGTTGAAACGCTAAAGAGCTTTGGGGTTTTGACTAAGATTGTTGGAGTAGTCCGTGGTCCGTCTGTAACTCGATATGAAATTCAACCAGCACCCGGTGTAAAAATCTCTAAGATTACCAATCTCACTGACGACATCGCACTAAATTTAGCGGCGGCGGGTGTACGAATGGAAGCACCTATACCAGGGAAATCGGCGGTTGGAGTAGAAGTCCCTAACACTATTCGTGATATGGTGGCTTTTCGTGAACTAATCGATTCTGACGAGTTTCGTAAAGCTGGTGAGAGTTCAGGTAATGGTGATGACGGCAAGCTTGCTACAGTAATCGGGCGAGATATTACGGGCGAAATCATTATTTCCGATATAGCAAAAATGCCACATATCTTGATTGCGGGGACAACTGGTTCTGGTAAATCAGTTTGTGTAAACTCGATTATTATGAGTATTCTTTACAGAGCGACACCCGACGAAGTCCGTCTGATGATGATTGACCCTAAGATGGTGGAGTTTGCTATTTATAGCGGAATCCCTCATTTATTAACACCAGTAGTCACCGACCCTAAAAAAGCCGCAGGTGCATTGGGTTGGGCGGTTAATGAGATGACACGGCGGTATTCATTATTCGCTGAAAATAACGTGCGTAATATAGGGGAGTTTAATCAAAAAGTCAAGAACACGAAGTCTGACGTGGCGTTTACTGATACTAAGCGTGGCGATATTTCAGATGAAGACCTTTTACTAAATGAAGAACAAAAACCCGAACTTGAGTTCATGGCAAAAATCATAATTTTTATCGATGAGCTTGCCGACCTTATGATGACTGCTGCTAAAGAAGTTGAGGGCAATATATGCAGATTAGCACAACTTGCAAGAGCAGCGGGAATCCATCTTGTAATCGCAACCCAACGCCCTACCACTAATGTCGTGACTGGGCTAATCAAAGCAAATATTCCGAGCAGAATAGGGCTGAAAGTTGCATCACAAGTTGACTCACGCGTTATTTTCGATACAGCAGGTGCCGAAAAGCTACTTGGTAATGGTGATATGCTTTACGCCCCTACTGGTAGCCCTAAACCTATTCGAGTTCAGGGGTGCTGGGTTGCAAATGAAGAAATCAACCGAGTTGTAAAGTTCGTTAAAGATAATTTTGACTTTAGTTACGACACTGATGTAATTGAAGAAATCGAACGCCATACAGCGGCACTCGATGAAAAAGACAGCAAAGGTGGCGACGCAATCGAGGAGTTTGAGATGAGCGACGATAAGTTGGAAGACGCAATCGAAGCAGTAATTGACGCTGGAAAAGCTTCGACTTCTTACTTACAGCTCAAGCTAAAATTAGGATACGGGAGAGCTGCTCGTATTATGGATATTATGGAACGAATGGGGGTAATCGGGAAATCAACTGGTGCAAGTAAACCGCGTGAAGTTTTGATGACTCGTCAAGACTGGTTGGAGAGGAAGTTGCATCAGAATGAATGAGCAGTATAAAGGTTTCCTGCCGATTAGCCAAAGAGAACTTGAAATAGGCGAACAGCTTGATTTTATTTGCGTCACTGGTGACGCTTATGTAGATCACCCGTCTTTCGGAATAGCGATTGTATCACGACTTTTACAGAGCCGTGGCTTTAGCGTTGGTATAATCGCACAGCCAGTCAGCGATTCGGCGTTTTCGGAGTTTGGAGAACCGCGTTATGCTTTTATGGTGAGTGGTGGCAATATAGATTCAATGGTAGCAAACTACACCGTGTCTGGCAAGAAACGCCATAAAGATGATTATAGTGCTGGCGGTGTCGGCGGAAAACGTCCTGATTATGCTGTAAAAACGTATTGTAAAACAATCAAACGCCTTTTTCCGAACGTTGGAATAATTATAGGAGGGCTTGAAGCATCGTTACGACGATTCGCACACTATGATTTCTGGAGCGACAAAGTCCTCCCTTCTTTGTTGATTTCAAGCGGTGCAGATTTGCTGATTTACGGCATGGCAGAACTCACGTTAGTTCAACTTTGTGACAAATTGCATAACGGCGATTCTTTGCGAAATATTACAGATTTACTCGGAACGTGTTATACAGCTTCTCCAGATAAAATGATAGAATTGCAAGGTAGAGAGGCTAAGGAAAATTTTAAAGGAATCCGCCAGTGTGACAGTTTTGAACTGGTTTCGACTAATAAGACTTGTTATGCCAAATCAGCGGTGATTCAGCATGAAGAGCAGGATGAAGTTAGCGGGCGAATGATTGTTCAAAGACATGGCGAAGTCATGCTGGTACAAAACCCTCCACAACGTAGCCTTGCCGAGAGTGAACTCAGTCAGATTTACGAACTACCATTTATGCGAAAACCCCACCCCATCTATAAACCAGTTGGTGGTGTTCCTGCGATTAGAGAAGTCGAGTTTTCGCTTACTTGGAATCGGGGTTGTTTTGGTGGATGCAATTTTTGTTCGATTGCTTTACATCAAGGGCAAAAAGTCCAGTCACGTAGCGAAAGTTCGGTTTTAGCTGAAGCCGAAAAATTTCTTGAAAATCGTGATTTTAAGGGTTACATACACGATGTCGGCGGTCCGACTGCAAACTTTTCTTCCTCTGCTTGCAAAAAACAGAGCCAACAAGGTGCGTGCAAGCGAAAATGCTTAGTACCTACACCTTGTCCTAATCTAAAAATCACGCACGAAAAATATCTACAGCTTTTGCGAAAACTCCGTAAAATCGACGGTGTTAAAAAAGTGTTTATTCGCTCTGGAATCCGCTATGATTACCTGCTCGCCGACCAAAGCAAAGCTGGGCGGGAATTTTTTCGCGAATTAGTGGTAGAGCATACATCAGGTCAACTAAAAGTCGCACCAGAGCATTGCAAATCTGGCGTACTTGATATGATGGGTAAGCCAAAAATTTCAGTGTTCGAGAAGTTTTGTAATGAATTTAACACAATTACTAAACGTGCGGGAAAAGAACAGTATCTTGTTCCGTACCTAATGTCGTCTCATCCAGGGGCAACTCTTGATGATGCGTTGGACTTAGCGGTATGGCTAAAAAAACGCAAAATTCGCCCTGAACAAGTGCAGGACTTTTATCCAACACCGGGGACGATTTCTACCGCAATGTATTACACAGGGTTAAATCCGTATACTCTCGAAAAGATTTATGTCGCAAAATCTCAACAGCAGAGAGCCACTCAACGAGCATTATTACAATACTACAAGCACGAAAACAGAGCGTTATTTGAAAAGCTGTTGGCACAGCGTGAAAAACGCAATAGTTCTAACAATAACAAAAGAGGTAAAATCAATGCCAATAAATTCAAACAGAGCAGCCCAAAAAATAATTCGAGCCAAAACCAGAATGCCCAGAAATTCAAGAAGACGCGGAAAAAGAAATAGAAGTGGCGGAGTTATGCTCTTGCTTATAATCATAATTGGAATTGCTGTCCTTATAAATCATTATGGTTGGGAACGTATTACTGACTTTCTAGGTCTTAGCGAGAACACACCACCAGCACCTCCACCTGCCGAAGGAGCAGTTCAGGTTCATTTTATTGATGTAGGTCAAGGTAGTGCAACACTAATTATTTCGGAAGAGAGGAGTGTTTTAATCGACACGGGTGACAGGCGGTACTACAGCCGACTAATCGGGTATATCAGACGTATGGGAATCGAACGGCTTTGCTTGATTATTACTACTCATCCTCATGCTGACCATATCGGTGGAGTTGATAGAGTGATTAGCCGAATCGGCACAGACAGGCTTATGAAACCACAAATCGCCGAGCAATTTCGACCGACTACCGCTACCTATGGGCGTAAACTCGATGCTGTAGAACGGTATGGCGTTCCAGTGGTTTACTCAACAGTCGGTTATGTATTCTGGCTTAGTGATAGTGCGTTTATTGAAATTCTTGCTCCGTATGATTGTTTTGGTAATAACGTCAACAATCATTCGATTATTGCAAGGTTGGTTCATGGTGACAACTCATTTTTATTTACTGGCGATGTTGAACGTGATGGCGAAGATTGTCTAATTTATCGGCGTGTGAATTTGTCGGCGAACGTCCTCAAAGTTTCACATCACGGTAGCAGAACTTCGAGCCAACGAGCTTTTCTTGAAGCAGTCACACAAAATATTTTTCCCTACAATGATTTATATGCGGTGATTAGTGTTGGTTCGCCCAACCGCTACAATCACCCTACTGACGAGGTTTTGAACAGACTAGATGTGATGGGGTTTGATATTCTTAGAACCGATACACATGGTCATATAGTTTTTACGAGTACTGTTGATGGGGTGGAATTGGTGTATAGTGATGAGTAAAGGTCTTGCAGAGAATCCTCTTGACATTTGACTTCAAATGATGTATAATGTAAGAGAATCTAAGAGGTGGGAGGAAAAACTATGGCAATCAGTAGTATGACCGGATTCGGACGGGAACAATGTGTATTAAACGGCAGGGAAATCACAGTAGAAATTCGTGCGGTGAATCATCGTTTTCATGAGTTTACGGCAAGAATCCCGCGACAATACAGCAAACTTGAAGAGCTGATTAAATCTAAAATTTCCACAAAAGTCAAACGCGGAAAAGTAGAGGTAAGTGTCATAATTCACAATATCGAAGGGCGTGAAGCGACTGTTATTCTTAACAAAGAACTTGTGAATGCCTATTTATCCGAATTGCGTTTGGCACAAAGTGAACTTGGGCTTTTAAGTGATTTTAATTTTTCGGATGTGTTCAAAATCCCTGATGCGTTTAATGTCATTAAAAAAGAAGTTGATGAAGACGAAATATCAAAAGATGTCGGCGAAGTTCTAGATGTAGCCCTGAGCAATTTCTTGTCTATGCGTAAAAACGAGGGTGCGAAAATGCAGGCAGATATTCAATCAAAATTGGCTAAAATTTCGGTAGCAACAAACCAAATCGACAAAGCTGTCCCGCAAATCGCAGAAAAACATCGACAGAAACTTACAGCAAAAATCACCGAATTTGTAGGTTCAGGTGTAGATGAACAAAGAATTATACTTGAAGCGGCAATTTTTGCCGAAAAATCCGCCGTTGATGAAGAGATTGTTAGGTTAAAAAGTCACATCTCACAAGTTCGGGAAATCTTAGAAAATGAAGATGTAGTAGGTAGAAAACTGGATTTTATCGTTCAAGAAATAAACCGTGAAATCAATACAATAGGCTCAAAATCGCATGAAGTTGACATTACACGTATAGTAGTTGACTTAAAAAGCGAACTCGAAAAAATCAGAGAACAGATTCAAAACATTGAGTAAAAGCTGTCTCTAAAAATACAAATTAGAGTGTAAATTCAAATTTTTATTTAAAAAAACAAAAAAAATCCCATAAACGCTTGACAAATCGTTTGAAATAGTTTATAATTTATTAGTTAGTGAATTTATTGAAAGTTCGGGCGTAATATCCTGGCGAGTTTGGGTGTAATACCCCCGACGCTTTGCGTTGATTATCTCGGGCGAAGTGAGAGAGGTGCATGGCGAGTCTGTCAAGCAGGCAAGACTTCAAGTTGCCTGCTCGTTGGCAGAGCCAACGACACTTCAACTCTCGCGCTTTGCAAAGCCTGCTCTTCGAGAGCTTTGCCATGCGGTGTTACCGAACATTTGAGGGATATTACAGCGTGGATAATAAATAACAAGGTTTATGAAAACTGATGGAGGTATAGAAAAATGAAAAGAACTTATCAACCGAAAAAACGCCAAAGACAAAAAGAACACGGCTTCAGAAAGAGAATGTCTACAAGAAGTGGGCGTAAAATCCTTTCTGCGAGAAGAGCTAAAGGGCGTAGAAAATTATCTTACTAATGGAGTTAATGGCGACAACACCGTTCAAACCAATAACACCAAGCATTAGTTACAAAAAGAAATACGTTTCGATTCGTAAAGCAAGTGACTTTCAGCGAATGTATAAATTAAGCAAGCAAGGTGGCATTAGAACTCAAGGCAAACAAAATAATCTCTATGCTGATAGCGGGAGTTTTGTTAGCTTTGCGTTTGTTTGCTATTACCGGAAAACCACTTTTGAGCAAAATCGGTTCGGGGTAGTTGCAAGCAAAAAGGTCGGAAACGCAATTAAACGCAATCGTGCAAAACGACTGATTCGCGAGGGGTTTCGACTTTACGAACCACGATTACGTGAGTTCACTGACAAAACATATGATTTTGTATTCGTAGCACGTGCTAAAACACCTGAATTAAACTCAACCCAAGTAGGCAAATTGATTGGAGACTTGCTTTGCAAAATCGCTCAAAATAGCAATCTTCCAAAAGGTCGCCACTCTGGTAACGAGCGGAGCGGACAAGCATGAAATACGTATTTATCGGTTTGATTAAATTATATCAAGCTACCATATCTAAAATAACACCACCCGTATGCCGATTCACTCCGAGCTGCTCTGCATACGCTGTAACAGCTTTCGGGCGTTTCGGCGTGTTCAAGGGTGGCTATTTGACTTTGCGGAGAATTTTGCGATGTCACCCGTTTAGTGAGGGTGGATATGACCCTGTTGAACAGTCGACAGTTGACGGTTGACTGTTTCCGACTATATTTACGTTACGGAGAATTTAATGGATTTTTTGTTTAATCTACCTTTGATTACCCCTGCTTTAGGGTTTATCATGCGACTTTGTTATTCTTTGGTAGGGAATGTAGGAGTTGCGATTATTGTGTTCACAATTATTATAAGGATTGTGATGTTCCCGCTTTCTGTGAAACAGCAGAAAAATACCTCTAAAACGCAGATTTTTGCACCACGTCTTCGCGAAATTCAACAGAAATATCGTGGAAATACACAGATGATGCAAGCGGAAATGGCAAAGTTGCAAAAAGAGGGGTATAATCCTGCAAGTGGTTGTCTTCCGACTCTCGCTACTATGCTTATACTCTTCGGGGTACTTGGTGTAGTTTATAGCCCGTTGACTTATTTTGAGAGAATCGATGATACACAACTTGAAGTAATTGAAAGCATAGCTATTCGAGTTGACGCTGAGGGAATTTATGCCGAACTAATCGACCAGCATATTATGGCTAACCCAGTAACTCTTGATGAACCGAGTGATGAAGATAGTGACACTGACACCTCCGAAACTGTTCGTGAACCTATACTTTTGGAATACGAAGATATAGACGAAGAGGTGCGTGGAGAACTTCGTGCAACAGCAGCAAGCCGTGCTCAAATACCTTTTAACCGCATTCAAAGTCAGCTTGAAATTATGCGTGTCTTCCGCGAAAATCCTGAAGCGTTTTCGGGGATTGATTCTGAATCACGTCGTAAGATGGAAATCATTCAAAGACGAATTGTTTTCGCTGGAATCGATTTTAGCGAAACACCTACACGTTCATGGCCTACGATTATGATTCCACTCTTGTCGTTTATATTTGCGGCAGGACAGACTATAATCATGCAATACGTTCAGAAAAAAACATCACCCGAAGCTGTTAAACAGATGGGTATGATGCGATATATGATGTATGGTATGCCGATTATGTCGCTTGTAATTGCGTTCCAGTTTCCAGCTGGTGCAGGTTTTTACTGGGCGATTTCTGGAGCAGTCGGAATTATTCAAAGTTTAGTGATTTTCAAAATCTGGCCACCAGACAAATTGCGTGAAGAGGTTATGGCGGCTCTGGACAGCAAGGGTGGCGACAATGTTGTTGTAATCGAAAAACATGATGGACGCAAAGTTGAGAAAAAAGCCTCACAAATGTCTGGAAAAGAAGAGAAAGAATATTATCGCAAAAAGCTAGAAGAAGCTCGAAAAGCTGATTTGAAAAAATACGGTGAAGTCGGCGAGTTACCACCAGAAGTGAGTGAAAAGCTAGAAAAACTCGACCAATCAGAAGAACCTGAAAGTTTTGAAACGCCAATGATTGAAGTTGATTCTGCAGTTTCTGTTGAATCACAAAATTCAGATGCCACACTAATCACCTGTAAAGACTGTGGAGCTACTAACGATAACGAACGCCAGAAATGTCGCTCATGTGGCAAAAAACTGTAAATCTGACAACATTAGAAAGGAAGCTCATACCGATATGGAGAAAAACGAAATATTTACTGCCAAAAAAATTGATGAAGCCAAAGAAATGGCGGCAAACGCATTTGATGTGCTTATATCAGACATTGATTTTGAAATAATCGAACAGCCTAAAAAAGGATTGTTTGGTGCGAAGGGTGATTTTAGGGTTCGAGCGATTTACACTCCAAAACAAACCTCTGCTAACAGTGGAATTAGTGTAACGTCGCAAACTTCGCAATCGGCTAAATTACCATCTAAGTTAAAAGCTACACCGATTACTGACCCTGATGTTCTCTCAAAATTTGCACCGACTATTGGTTATATCAAAAAAATTTTAGATGAGATTACAACTAAAAGCTATGAAGTCACTGTCAAAAAATCAGGGGATAATAACGTAATCGACATTACAGGTGATTCTTTAGGTATGGTAATTGGTAGACGTGGTGAAACGCTTGACGCACTACAATACCTCGCAATACTCGCCAATAATCGTATTGGTGAAGAGAATGAACGCCTCCGTATCGTGGTTGACTGTAACGGCTATCGTGAAAAACGTACCGAAACCCTCGAAGCGTTGGCGGCGAGAACTGCTGCTAAAGTAAAGTTTAAGGGTAGAAGAATTACCTTAGAACCTATGAATCCTTACGAACGCCGTGTAATCCATAGCAAAGTTTCTGAACTCGAAGGCGTGTACAGCAATTCCATTGGTGAAGAACCGTATCGTAAAGTCGTTATTTCAGCGGAACTCCCTAAAAAACGCGCTACTTCTGTTGGAGGTTCTGGTGGGCGTACGGCTGACGGAAAAAATGGTAACAATCGAGATAATCGTGATAGAAATCGCCGTGATTACGGACATTCGACTAGAAACGATAATGACGTAATTCCACAAAGAATCCCTGGAGAAGTTTCTAACGCAGTTCATAGTCGCTCGTACAAAAAATCGACTGGTTTTTCCACGTCGTTTGAACGAGAATATCAGCGTTCGTTGACCGAAGAAAAATCGCAAAATCTGCCTGAAGGACAGGTTTCTGAATTTTCACAAGATACGATTGATGCTGAAAAAAGTGCTACTTTGTACGGAAAGATTGAGCTGTGAATTTAGAGAACAATCCAAAATTCGAGAGGTGAGTGTATGGCAAAAATCATTACTTTTTTTCAACCATAAGGGCAGGGTTGGTAAAGATACGCTCAATTATAATGTTGCATGGGGGTTTAGTATGCAAAATCAAAAAGTTTTGATGCTTGATGCAAAAATATTAAATAATCACAAGCTAAATACAGACCACTATAGACAAAAAATTTTAGATTTTAAAACAGAGTACAATAAAATCATTGATGGTCTGATTATTAAATGCTCATAGGTGAAAGCTATGCCTAAACATTCAACAGTGTTCGGTAACATCGCATGGCAAAGCTCTCAAAGAGCAGGTTTTGCTTGCCTGACAGAGTCACACCTGTCGCTCTCCCGCTTCGTGCGTGAGAACCGCCCTAAAAGGCGTGGTATTCCCCCCGAACTTTTAATAGAACCAGAAAAATCAAGCCCATGTGAAATAATAGAAAAGAAATCGCGTTTTATAGGATTTGCAAAGCGAGTAGCCACCGAAGAAGAGGCAAAGGCGTTCATTGAAAAAGTGCGTTTGGAGCATCGAAAATCTCGCCATATTGCATTTGCTTATGTGCTTTCTAATACCGCTAAAACAAATGATGATGGTGAACCTAAAGGGACTGCGGGTCTTCCGATTTATAACACAATCATTCGGCGTGAATTACAGAATGTCGTGGTAGTAGTCGTGCGATATTTTGGTGGGATTTTGCTCGGAAAAGGTGGCTTGATTCGTGCGTATGGCAGGGCGGCAGGTTTGGCACTTGAGCATTTGAGAGATTAAGAACTTCTTGTTTTAATATTTGAATTGGATTTTTTTTCAAATTAATGTGATTATATTATACAAATCATTAACTTTTTTCAAAAAAGTATTGACATTTACAAAAAGATATGATATAATAGCAAAGCAAGAGTGGAGCTATGCTTCGGCTTTTGCTTGACGAGTCTTAAAATTTATGATATAATAGTGTAGTTGAATTGCGAAAGTGATAAAACTGCGGGTGTAGTTCAATGGTAGAATCCCAGCCTTCCAAGCTGGTTGTGTGGGTTCGATCCCCATCACCCGCTTTAATATGAAAAAGTCCTCTTGTCTTTATATGGGAGAGAGGCAAGCAATCTTCTTTGAAAACGGTATGACCGAATGGGTCATACCGTTTTTTTGACTATAGCAGTTTAGTTGCTCTTATAGTCAATCAGTTTAATAATACTCGAGTATGGATTGTACTGTTAAAAGTAGACACAAAATAACACCTCAATTTAAAACCATCTGCTCTTTTTCGTTGGGCGACGAATTCAACCAATGGGCAATACCTCTCGTTTAATCGAAGTCCCTAATGGAGTTAGAACTGCTGGAGCACCTGTACAGATTTGGAACAGAGTCGCTGGCACCTCATGGCAATATTGGGAGTTTGTAAGAATAAACTGAGAGCTGAAGGGGTCGTAGTGAAATTCTTACCCAATTCGAAATCGTGCTTAATGCTTATATGATTATGCAGAGCCCTAATTGGTGTATTGGCACATATGCGCAACTGTCGCCACAGTACTGCCGTAATTTGAAAGAGTGATTGGGTATTATGAATTTGGTTATGCGGTTGGTCTCGCCTGAATTTTATTAGAAGCTGTGTTCATAGGGCTAAGCCTATGAACACAGCTTCTTACTACTTTTTGAGGGATTATATGTCAACTATTAACAGTGCAATCCATTTAACGATGGGTGAATTTTTCTCGCAATTTTTCGAGTGCTTTTTTTTCAATTCGTGACACGTAGCTTCGTGATATACCCAAACATTTAGCCACTTCATGTTGTGTCAAAGGTTTTTCAACTTTAGGTTTGCCACCATTATTATAGAGAAGCCCATAACGCTTACAAATTATTTGTCGTTCACGAGGATTAAGGACTTCGTTTATGTATTTATACAACATTTTTAAGTCGGCTCTTAATTCGGTAACATCTTCTATGTTCACTGGGTCTTGAAAAAAATCAATAAGGCTTATTTGATTTCCTTCTTTATCTGGAGTTGCAGTTCCATTCAGAGGGAGTTCTTTTTGTTGGTTTTTGATTTTGCGAAAATACATTTTAATTTGATTGTCAATACATTTTCCAGCATAAGTCGAAAAATTCACATTTTTATCCGAACTAAAAGTTTCGACCGCACGAATTAAACCTATACTCCCGATTGAAATAAGGTCATCGGTATCTTTGTGAGAATAATAATGTTTGTTGACTATGTAGGCAACTAAACGGAGATTATGCTCGATTAATTTATTTCGTGCCGAAGTATCGCCTTCTATTATTTTTGCAATACACTCGTTCTCTTCTTCTTTTGACAATTTTGGCGGAAAGGTGCTTCCACCTTCTAAATGGAGTGCTAAATAAGCTAAGTTCTGAAACGCTAACTGAATTAATGTGGTAAACATAATTACACCATACCTTTTCTTGATTTGCTCAAAAATTTATAGAAATTTATTGAAAGTTCGGGTATATAGCAGTTTGACCTGCGGTGTTATAACCGTTGTTTCTGTTGTCTGTTATCAGCAGACGAGAAACAGGTACTTTTCGAGCAATACTATGCCGAACTTTAAGGGTATTTCTAAAGTATATGCGGTGTAAGTTTGTCTTGTTACAAGGGTATGTTGAATAATTGCTTGTTGTTTGATTACGTTCCAGAAATTTTCGTGCAAACTTTGTGTTTTAGAGAGTATTTTTTAGTTATACTTAAACAGCCTTTAAGCAAAAATTATTTTGCGAAAACGCTTGTATTTTGCTGTAAAATCTGCTATAATTATGAGGATATAATTTATGATTTACCGGCAAACGCAAAAATACAACCAAAACAAGGCGACTTGCTCGTTTCAAAAGTAAGACCATATAGAGGTGCTGTTACGGTAATTAGTGAAAACATAACCGATTTAGTCGTTAGTGGTGCGTTTACTGTGCTACGTTCAAAGAATGATTATCCCGTTGAGGTGTTAGCTGTCATTTTTCGTTCAAACATTTATCGGATTGGTTTATGAAATGGAATGTCGGTAGTTCATACCCTGTTATTCGTGATGATGATGTACTGAATATACCTATCCCGATTCTTGATAAGAAAACTCAACAACAAATCGCCGATTTAGTCCAAAGTTCGTTTGCTTTACGGCGTGAGTCGGAGCGGTTGCTTGAAACGGCAAAACGGGCGGTTGAGGTTGCGATTGAGGTGGGAGAAGAAAAAGCGATTAATGTTTTAAGTTAAGCTACTATACCGAACATTTCAGGGTATTTTTAAAACACATAACTATAGGGAGTGGCAAATCGCCACTCCCTATAGTTATGTGTTTTTGTTGACGACTTAAACGATTTTAGCAATTAGCTGGATTGTATTGTAATACTTTCCACCTTCTGCTTTCATCATGTCTAAATCCCATTTATGCTCTTCGTTGTTTGGGTCGCGACTGTTAAGATACTCTTCCCAAGCGATGTTGTGGCAAGTTTGTTCGCTGATGTTTATGATTTCTACGCCTTTGGCTTTGCTCCACAACTCACGCCACCAGTCAATACCACGGACGTATTTTGCCACTTCTGGAACGTTCCAGAATGGTTGCATTTCCAGCGGAACGTTTTCTCCAAAATCAGCTTTTAATCCTGGGAACGAAACTGCGATATAACCGCCTTTTTTTACATAAGTCGCAATGTTCGTGAGTGAATCTTCATGAATTCCGAACATATTATACGCACCTACTGAAAAGGCAACATCAAAATACCCTTTCGCAAACGGCATAGATTGTGTTACGTCAAGCGTCATCGGAATGATTTTGTCTGCAATTCCTATAGTTTTGAAACGCTCGTGATTTTCTGTCGGGTCTGCGTATAAATCAGTAGCGAAGACATTAGCATCATGTGCTTTAACTAAATACAAAGCCGATAAACCAGTGCCACACCCTAAATCGAGTATTTTTGTATTCCCCGTAATTTCCAGGTGCGATGCTAATTCCTCAGACTGTCGTATACCGTTTGGACCCCACATTAGTTCATTTAACAATGCAAGGTTGTTTTCGTCGGCGACGAACTTGTTTGAAAATGTGTTACACATTATTTTTTTCCTCCGTTAAAGTTAAGTTTGCCTTGAAAGGGCTTAAATAACTGTGGGAGGTTTTAACACAAGATTATTTTATGCAAACCTCCCGGTTTGCTACTATCTGTGTTTTATTGTTTTTACGCATAAAAATCTCCTTTCCTCTTTATTATACTTTAAGATTCGTCAAGCCGACTGCCGTCAAGCAAAGCTCGCCGCACCACGGCTCTTGTTTTACCTGCGTCAAACGGCTCAAAACCTGAACCGCCATTTGCCGCTTCGTCAGGCTCCCTGCTCACCGGCAGAGCCGGTGACACTTACCTGCACCATCAGGGACTCGAACCCCGGACCTACCGGTTATGAGCCGGTAGCTCTAACCAACTGAGCTAATGGTGCAATACAAAAGTTATTGAAAGTTCGGGTGTAATACCTCCGACGCTCTGCGTCGGTTCTCTCGAGCGAAGCGAGAGGGGTGCAGAGCTTGCCCTGCGGTGTTACCAAACATTGTAACATAAAAAACTGAATACGTCAAGCAAAATAAAGCCAAAGCACAGCTTTGTCTTTGTTTTGCTCTTGCTATTATAACACATTTTTTTGAAAATTGCAAGCAAAATTTTGAATTTTGAAAAAAAAATTAAAAATTTTGCAACCTTTCTATATCGAGAAGCGTTTTATTAGTATTAAGTCACCGACAAAGTCATGGTTTAATAATTGTACGAAAGGTAAAAAATTCATGAAAAATACTAAAGGTTCTAAAAAAACACTCAAAATTATGGCACTGGCGTTAATTACGATGCTCCTGCTCACATTGGTGGCTTGTAATAGCGATGATATAAACCATGTGGTTGAAAACGTTCCTGAACGTGGACGCACTAGTGAAAACGGTGAGGCTGATAATAATTCAGTGCTTGAAGGGCATTCTGCTGATTACGCACTTGAAGGCGATTCCGTTGATGACATAGTAGATATAGTAGTGGGGGGCGTAGATTTAGGGGAAGTGGGCGATGTTGATAGCGATATGAGAATGAGCGACGATGAACATCATTTTGTGGAACCAATCCCTCCTGCTGGTGGCGAAACACAATACCCTGATATAGAGCTTTTGCCAATCGAACCGGGTCAACTTACAGCTGGTGAGTGGAACGATAACGCTAATTTGGATTTGTGGAACTCTCTTTTCCGCAATGCACCGTGGCGAAATTTCCCGCAGACGTGGGGGCTTTCGACTGCGAATCGTATTATAGTGAATGTCACAAATGGCGATTCACCAATACGTAATGCGCGTGTCGAGCTTTTTGGTAGCAATGATGACCCACTTTGGGTTTCACGCACTGACCATAATGGGAGAGCGTTTGTGTTCGGTGACTCTGACCCACAATCACAAACTGGGGCTTCTCACATAATTGTGACTATGGGTTCGATTGAAGAGCGTGTGAATGTCGGGAGTTCTGATACTATAACAGTCGATTTAAGTGGTGCAACTTCTCCAACCCGAGCGCTTGATTTGATGTTTGTAATCGACACCACTGGTTCAATGGGAGATGAATTGCGTTATTTGCAAGCCGAACTTGAAGATGTGATTGATTCTGTTCGTAGCCAAAATTCTAGCTTGCCGATTAGGCTTTCGATGAACTTCTACCGTGACCACGGTGATGATTATGTAGTTCTCCCTCATTCGTTTACCGAAGATATTCCTGAAGCTATTCGTATTCTTGGTAGGCAGAGTGCGGCTGGTGGCGGTGACTGGCCTGAAGCTGTAGCCGAAGCACTCGAAAACGCCGTGTTTGAACACGATTGGCACGAAGATTCGATAAAGTTGATGTTTTTAGTTCTCGACGCACCAGGTCACGAAAACCCAGAGTCGATTGCAACTATAAACAAAGCCGTGCGTGAAGCAAGCGAAAAAGGAATACGTATAATCCCTATTCAAGCGAGTGGGAATATGGGTTTGTATGATACAATCACCGAATTTAAAATGCGTGCATTCAGTATTTTGACTGGTGGAACTTATACCTTCCTTACCAGTGATTCAGGCATAGGTAATCCACACAACGAACCTACCATCGGTGCATTTCAAGTTGAAATGTTAAATGAAATGTTGGTGCGGATTATTAACGAATATATTTCATGAAATTTGAAGCAAAACAAGAGCGCGTCCTGCAAAGGCGGCTTTGCCGTCTTGAAGGGATTAGCTTGAAGAAGTGCTTCGTCGAGAGTTCGCCCACTACAGACGAGCAAAGCCCGTATGTAGTGGGCATACTTTTGTTTTGCTTACATCAACTCAAACCTTAATCGCCCGATTCGCCTGCCCTCCATCGTTAGAACGGTGATTTTAAAAAGTTCACTCACTGTAATTTCACCTGCTTCAGGGATTTTCCCGAAAAGTTCAAATACCCAGCCACCCACGGTATTACGTTCTGATTTGATTATGAATTGTGGCGATTTTTCTGATTCATCAGATTTGAAGGCCTTGTCTGCACGGTCGGCGAAAAAACGATTAAAGTCAATTATACTAAGTTCGCTCTGAACTTCAAACACACCATCAACGTCTGGCTTAAATTTGATTGGTTGAGTTTCTTCATCTCCCTCATCCCAAATTTCGCCGACGAGTTCTTCTAAGATATCCTCAAGTGTGACAATTCCAGCAGTTCCGCCATACTGGTCTAACACGACCGCAAGGTGGGATTTTTGACGCTGCATAAGTTTGAGTGCCTCGGACAATTTCATCAAAGCGGGGAGTTTTATTATATCGTCTTGAACTAAATCTCTCACTAAATTTGGTGGTTCTGGATTTTCTGAAAGCTCTACGTTTTTAGTGGTTTCGGTATTTTCAGAATGAGCCGATTTTTCTGATTGGGTAGATAACAGGCGTTTCATAAACTCCTTATTGCTAATCATACCGACGATTTTGTCGAGGCTTTCTTCATATACGGGTAGGCGTGAATAGCCCTCTTTCAAAAAAACGTCACGCACTTTCTCAACCGAATCGTTAATCGAAACGGCGACTATATCAACACGTGGAGTTTGGATTTTCTCGACTGTCGTTTCGTCAAATACTAACGCAGAACGCACCAAATCACTCTCGTGTTCTTCTAACACACCCTCGTCTTCGATTTCGTCGATAATCTGTAATAGTTCTTCTTCAGTAACGCTGACTTGTGCTTCTTCCTTAGCGAAAATTTTTGTCACCCCACGTTGTAGTAAGAGCATGACGGACGAAATTGGCATAAACAGCCACATCACAAAAGTGAGGACTCCTGCCGCAGTAAGCACAAACCAGTCAGCGTGTTCGCGTGCGAGGGTTTTAGGCAAAATGTCAGAAAAAATAATCAAAGCCACTGTGAGCACTGCCGATGAAACGGCGACAACAAACCCCTCGTCCCAATCAGCGGTGCGTGCTAAATCAATTGCAAGCAAAGTCGCTACTGATGCCACGATAATTGTGAGGACATTTACACCGATTAAAAGGGTAGCAAGCATTCGGTCATAGTTTTCAAGTAGTCTTAACACTTTTTTCGCAGAAACAGAACCGTTTTCGGCACGATGTTTAATCCGAATACGGTTAGTTCCTGTTATTGCGGTTTCGCTCGATGCGAAAAATCCAGATAATAAAATCAAGATTATAATTACAGCGATTTGCCAAGCCATTTAGCTTTTACTCCTATCTGATACAATCAGCTTACGAACAGCTTCGACTGCACATTTAATCGCACGACTATTGTCTTTACATACACTATCTGGAAGCCCAGCTTTTGAGCGTTCAACATTCCAGAGTGCGGTTAAAACAGCACCTGCACGAACTTCTCTCACGAGTGCGACTGAAAACAAAGTTGCCGCCTCCATTTCAGAAGCAAGACATCCCGCTTTTAGATACGCATTCCATCTATTATGAAGATGTGGTGCAATCGGCATGGTTTCGGGTGCAACTTCGCCATAAAACGAATCTTTGCTCTGAACCACACCCACGTGGTAAGCGTTGCCAGCGTTCGTGGTAGAGCTTTGTTTGGCAGCCTCGGCTAAAGCTGAAACGACCTCAAAATCAGCCACTGCTGGATAGCAAGATGGTAGATATTCAGCACTCGCCCCATCACCACGAATTGCGGCTGAAGCTATGACTAAATCTCCGCCATGAACTTTTAGATTGATTCCCCCAGAAGTCCCAACTCTCACAAAAGTATGACAACCACATTTGACTAGCTCTTCAATCGCAATCGCAGCTGACGGACCGCCGATTCCTGTCGAAACCACGCTTACAGGAGTTCCATCTAAACTCCCAGTATAAGTCACGTATTCTCGATTAGTTGCTATGTGTTTGGGGTCATCTAAGTATTCGGCGATTTTTGAAACTCTCCCAGGGTCTCCCGGTAAAATCACGTATTTACCGACTTGGTTTTTATCAGCAGAAATCTGTAGATGATACTGAAAATTCGGGTCTAACAAAGCCATATTTTTATTCTCTTTTCTTTTTCGATTTATTGAAAGTTTGGGTGCATAGTCGGCTATATCAAGCAGGCAAAGCCTGCACATCGAGAGCTTTGTTACCAAACATCTTCAAGTTTTTTTAGAACTTTGAGATTTTGGAGTTTTTTTCTTGCGTCGTTTTGGCTTGTTAAAGCTATCGAGTACACTAGGTCTTTGTTTAGGCGAATCGTCAGATATGTTCATTTTATAAAGGCTTTGGCTAGGGTCATTTGGATTTCTGTATCCATCATTTCCAAGAATACTCTCAGCGGGCGCGTTGTGTTTTTGACGAGCTTTTTCTGCCATATCAATCCCCGCCATGGTAATGACTGTGAGAGTCGCTATCAGTAACGGGAGATAAAAACCTCCGTTAAACACCATATTTTCTGTGATGTAGTCTAAAAAACCTAAGTGCAGAACTAATAGCAAGATTGCCCCACCAATCGACAAACCAGCAGCAATCCGATACATTTTTAGTTTCACGAAAACACAAGGCGTGATATATCCAGCGACCGTCGCAAACAACCACAAAATCGGGATATAGACTGGTAAAGCCTCACCAATTTCAGAAAAAAGCAACATACTCAAAGGGAACACCACTCCAATTACAAGCCCCCATATTGCTACAATTATAAACATTATAATTCTCAAAAATAATTTCATATGACCATGATTCCCCTTTCACCACACGAATTTCCGCAAATACTGTCAAATTTTATATGTTGTCGAGGATTTTGGGTAAAGTGATAGACAAAGCCCATACAACGAAAATGTGAATGGGTTTTTGAAGGTTGCCTTATACTCATAGATTATAACATACTAAACATACGTTTGTCAATAGGGTATTGCGTAAATTTAGGTACAGTTGCATCAAACCACAAAATCCCCTTGAGCTTGAAACAGGAATTGAAACACTTATTACTGAAGAATATTTGATGGACAAGAATTCACAGCAATGTTCTAATTCAAGTGAAATAAATGTAATTTCAGACACGTACTACCCTAAAGAATAAAATCAAAAGATTTCTCAATCACTTTGAAACATGACTGGTATTGAAAACTGAACTTGATTTCTGGTAGAATTATGAGTGTATATTAGACCTTTAGGGCTGTTGAATAAATTAACAGCCCTAAAATATATTTGCAAGACGAGAGCGCGTCCCGCAGAGGTGGCTCTGCCATCCTCGCAGGGATTAGCTCTCCTCTTGTTTGGCTTACACTAAGATTTCACGCTGACTTGCGGCGTTTACCCTAAAAACAAACCGCACGAGTGCACCTACACCCTCTTCATCTGGGAAAAACTCTATTTGTCGCTCTACAATTTCGGCCATGTCACCACTTAGGATAAAGTTTTGCTCATACAATTCAATTTGTTTTAAGAGATTGTCGCGTGCTGCTGTAGGGCTATCTGTTACTTCTATGCGTTCATGAAAAGTATACTGTTGTTCTAAAACTCTAAATGGTAGAGGGAAACCCAAAAATTTTGGTGTTGTTATGTTTTCAAAATAATCGATATGGTTAGCGTTTTTGTTGATTTGAGAACTATTTCTATCATTACTAAGTCCTCTAATCCTACGCCCTAAAAATATGAATGAACGCTCATTTACAGAACGACCGTTTGCTATTCGATGATTTACAGTAAAAGGCTGATAAAAGTCAACAATTTCAGAAGTTTCTACAATCAAAGTAGCATCAGCGTGAACGTAGTGATAAGTTACACCTGGTTCTAAATTTTCGGTATTTTCAGGGATTTGCAGTGTCTCAGGATTTTCGGGAGTTCCTCCACGTGCGATTACACCGCTTACAACAACGTCACCTGCACGAATGCCACTCCCTACCTCATACAATAAATCACCACGGTAGACATCTGCACGAACAAGGATTCCGCTTTTAGTTGAAATCACGTTAGCGGGCTGTTTTAATGATATTTCGGGTTGCTCGTCATCTAAAATCTGTTCGCTGATTTTTACGTTTATTCGGCTACCAGAACGCTCAATGCTAACCCACGCTAAGTCTGGAATGCTGATTGCTAGCTCAAGTTCAACCTGATTGGCATTAAAGCTGTTAATCCCAATTCCAGTTCGGATTCCGCTTTTGTTTAATTGCTCCATAATGCGATAATTCCCGATTTGTGAGTTACCAGTGATTTCTATGTCCCATATGTAATTCGACATAGCTACAATAATCCCCAAAAACGCAAGCATACCAAATAACAGACCTATTCGCTTGCGATAACGCCGTAGGACAAAATATCCACCACGCCTATCTATTACTTTGGTTCTAACTCCAAATTCACCAGCTTTGCGTTTAATCCATGCATAATTATGAGGTGATGTTTTAATGCTATATATGTCAGAACTCGAAGTTATATCAAATACTTGGTGGGGGGAGCTTACCAAAAAATCCACAAAATCGTTACAATAAACTCCGAATGCTGAAAATTCTACATAGCTTTTTCTGCTACCACTTTTGCTTATTTTCATCTTGACTCTACCAACCTTTCTACTACTCCACTACGTCTAAATTGTTTAAGATACTGAACAGGCTCTAATAGGTCGCTTGCTCCAAATCACTGATTCGTCAGTCTAAATGAGAGAGATGAGTTTCAAGCCACCTGCCGACCGGCAAAGCCAGTCGCACTGCGACTCTCGTTTTGCGAATTACCTCATTTTAGCCCTTGTTTAGCACTACAAATTCTACCGATTGTACTAAGCCAACCACCGCTACTCCGTTTACTCCCCAATTGCGGAGTTTTAGAGATTGTCCAGTGACGATTATACGTTTGTGTAGTTGTTCAAAAATTACTATATTTTCGTCACAACTAACGATTCTTCTACACCCGTCAGCTATAATTTCTGATTTATCATATGTTTGTGTTATTTGTAAACCCGAATAGCTGTTTATACGGTCTTTGATCAGTTCATATTTTTTTGCTAACTTTTTTATATTCATTATTTCACCTCGCAATTCATATTAATATATATGAAAGTGAGGACGAGTTATGCAGTTTTTGAGAATAACAAAAGATAAAACACGTAAAATCATACTAATTCTATTTTGTGCGACAATCGGGGTATTATTGGTCTTTGATTCGAGAGGAATTGCGACATCAGTTTCAGAAACCCTCTCTTTATGCTTAAACACGATTATTCCGTCTTTATTTGCGTTTCTGGTATTATCTACTTTTGTGGTTTCAAGTGGTTTAATAAAAAGCGATTTTGCTATATTAGTGTTATCTCTTGTAGGTGGATATCCTGTTGGAGCTAAGTTACTCTGCGACCGTGTAACCAAAACTGAAAACAGCTCGCTTTTTAATTTTCATCAAAAAAATCAAAAGCGAGCTGAAACCATGCTCATGTACTGTTTTTGCGGAAGCCCAGTATTCCTAATCGGGATTTTAGGTCAAAACGGGTTATACATCTGGTTATCTAATGCAATTGCTTGTTTAGTATTCGCTGGTGTGATTAGTATTATACTCCGCCGACAAAGTCGTGACACCTCACGGCAGAGTCATTCGGCGAATTTGTCGGTTCAAGATGGCTCTGTTAATATAGAACCACTCGGGCAAATTTTTGTAAACTCAGTAACATCAGCGGGAATTACTTTATGGCGAATTTGCCTTATGATGCTTTGTTTTTCGGTAATATTGCGAGTTATAGCATTTATAGGCGAAATCACTGGAATTACAAAAATATTTCACGAAATCGGGATTAGCGGTCTATTCCCTTACGCTGCATCTATGGCGGAAATCACCAACCTTTCCGACTTAACACCAGCGTTTAGAACGCTCCCGCTCATTGCGGCTTTTACTTCATTTGGTGGAGTTTGTGTGATTTTTCAGAACTTTTCCATAGTAAAAGGCAAGCTGAAATTACAAAAATTTCTGTTAGCACGAATCCCGATTGCTATACTTAGTGCTATGATGTGCTACTTGCTCATGGCTTTCAAACAAGCACAAACTGGTCAAACGGTTTATGCTTTTGCTTTCGGGGAACGCACACACGTGTTATTAACATCAAGTCCGAATATTTTTGCAACGATTTGTCTTATATTCATGACGTTGATTTTGATTCAAGAATGTCATCAGACCCCTAAAAATTAGCTCTAACTAATCATATCTCGTTTTTGATAACCAACAAATCCTATAACCGTCAGTATTGCTGCGATTCCTGTTAATGTTACCATAGTCAACCAGTTGATTTCTTCTATAATCAAAAGTGGAATGTATCCAAAAGGTGTGGTGAACTCAAGCCATTCTGGTAAACCTAATACTCGCCCGAAGAACATTACAAAAATCGAAAAGCCAAGCATTCCCCAACAAGCTACTGTTGCTTTAGGTAATATGCCCACTAAGAACGTACCGACTCCTAACATCACCCAAGTCGCTGGAACATATACCATCAGGTTTTCTATAAAAAACGAAAATGATAGAGGGTCTTCCATAACAGCTAATGCACTTACATAGAATCCAAGTGCTGATATAAACGGCGTTAAGACGCTCATAATCATTGCAATTATTGTATAGTTGGCTAAATTTCGTCGACGAGATACCGCTCCAGATAAAATTTGTTCTAACATACCACGTTTTTCTTCGGTACGGAGTTTAAACAACGTTACAAGCACTGGAATTACACCACAAATAGAAAGCATAATCGCAATCGTTGAAACGAAAGATTTTTCTTGAAAGTTCATAAGCTCTGGAGGTAGTTCGACCATTAGTTCGCCATAAAATTCGTTACCTTCGATAAAATCGCTGATTCCGCCTAAAATCGAACCGTAAGATGCAGCTAAAATAAACATCCCTACTAGCCACCAAATCATAGCATTCTTGCAAAGACGAACGCTTAGCATTAGAGAGGTTATGTTTGGAGTGGTTTTCTCTATTTTTTTCCATCTTGATAAGCCTGGTTTTGCTGGAATAAATCCCTGTCCCATATCGCGAACCCTGTCAAGCGCGAACGCTACAGCGAACAACATCGCACTAATTAGGAGAACGTATAAAACTGGCAACCAATCATCTTTAACAAACACTTGTGAGCGTTGGAGTAGCCCCATAGGCGATAGGTATGACAGTATTTCATTAGGCATATCACCGTATTCATTAGGCATATCGCCGACTGCACGGAGTATATAAGAAAAGACTATTGTTATTCCTCCAAGCGCAAGTGCCGTTCGCGAACTAACGCAGAGCTGTGCAAAAATCGCAGTGATTGCGGCACAGAAAATCCCAAATGTTCCGAGCAATGTACCATAAAGTATACTTCCAGCTAAACTCATACTCGTTTCACCCATAAGAGCTATTCCGACACCAGTTGAAATCGCCAAAGCACCGTTTATGAACACTACTGTAAGCATGGTTGCTGCCGAAGTCGCAAGTCTACCTACTGGTAGTGAGCGAATTACTTCCACACGTCCGAGTTCTTCATCAGCACGAGTATGTCGCACGACTAAGAACACGTTCATTAACCCCACAGCGATTTGTGTCCAGAGTAGCATCATAAAAGCGAACATTCCGCCAATACTATTTGCATCATAAAGTGGTCCTAACATTGCGAGCATAGTCGGGTCTGAAAAAGTTTGTGCGAACGTTGCCATCTCATCTTGGTCTGAAAACATTTGTGCGAGGCCTGGCACCAAACTTACCGAAAACAAGACTAAAATCACCAGCCATATTGAAGAAATTACACGTTCACGCTTTAGCATAAGTTTTATAAGTCGTGAAGTGTTAGCAAAATTTTTGTGTATCATAATCACACCCCCGCTTCTGAATCTGCAAGCCGTTCTGAAGACTTGTAGTAACGCATGAACAAGTCTTCCATTCTTTCACCTTCTATGCCAGACTTTAGTTCATCAAGTGTCCCGGTTTTGAGCAATTTACCTTTCATGATAATACCAACACGGTCACACAGTCTCTCTATTTCAGATAGAATATGACTGGATAACAAAACGCTTTTCCCTTGTGATTTAACGGCGAGAACTTGTTCTACAAACATCTCACCCATCAAAGGGTCAAGCCCTGAAGTTGGTTCGTCTAAAATAAAGAGTTCTGCGTTAGATGCAAACGCTGCTATAAGTGCAACCTTTTGACGGTTACCTTTAGAATAGGTTCGGCATTTTTTTGTGGCATCTAAATCAAAAACTTTTAATAGATTATCTCGCTTAGTTCTATCGATTTTACCACGCATACTAAGGAATAAGTCAATCACTTCTCCTCCAGTGAGATTCCCCCAGAGGTTGACATCACCTGGTACGTATGCAATACGTTTGTGGATTGTTACAGCATCACGCCACGCATCTTTGCCGAAGACTTTACAGTCACCCGAAGTTGCTTGCAAAATCCCTAAAAGTGTACGAATAGTTGTAGTTTTGCCAGCACCATTTGGACCGATGTATCCTAAAACCTCCCCTTGTTTGATTTCAAAATTGACATTATCCAGTGCCGTGAATTTACCGAATTTTTTGGTTAGATTTTTAGCTTGAACAGTCATAATATATTCCTCCTTACTGGGGTAAATCTCCCCTATCCCTCGTTGTGCGATGGTATAGTCGTTTAACTTGAAAATCTATAATGGTTTGCGATGATTTTTGGCATCAGACAAGGCAATTTTTGTACGAATATTCGCTAATATTCAAACAA
>JGI24703J35330_11748867_pt1 | contig 67314 bp, 62 predicted proteins | sample TergutNt197P1_FD_35330 | JGI IMG/M metagenome (IMG submission 35330)
CAAGGCCGAGCCGCTGTATACATGTGCCAAGATTGCCGCGTCGTTATTTTGTATGCCGAGTACGGGTAAACGCACGGGCTGTACCACCTGTGGCCTTATGATATTCATTAGCGAATCTATTCCATAAACAGGGCCGATAAACTGCTCCTCGCGCTCCTTGCCATTATTAAACATAATAATGCCGCCTGCGCCACTCGGCACAAGCATAAAACCCTCGTCATCCAATCCGCCCGCACCAAAAAATTTCATGAAATCAAGATTAAACGGTTGTGCCTGTGCCTCTGTTGTAAACTCCGAAAGCGGTAGATTTGCAATCAATCGGTCTCGGTCGAGTATAAACTCCAAGGTCATATTAAAATAATCAAAGTCAAGCTCAACATCCACACCCGCACGCTCGTTTGCGGCAATTGTTTCTTCAAAGTCCCAGTCCACACTCTCAAAAATGCGCAACATATTAGACGCATGTATGGGTGTCCTTACACCCTCACTCATCTGATAAAATCCGGGTAAATCCTGTGATTGAAACCAAAACTGTGTGAGTATACGCTCATCTGAGCGTGTCTCCACATTAGCGAAGACACGCTCATAGAAAACCTCTGCTTCCAAGAAAAACGGTAGAAAATCAATGCCAATATCCAAGTTTCCGACTACATATTCGATGCGTACACCATCGGGAATCGAAAATATTTCAAACTGCTCATGGTATATAGAATCAGGAAAAAGCCATCTAAACTGGCGCATACGTGCCTCGTTAAAAAATCTAAATCCAACATGCGAGCGCATCGTCCCGCGCTCAAATGGGTTGGCTCTTACATCCTCGTCTACGCCCGGCGGCGACGAGTGCCAGATATGTCTGTTACGCAAATCTGCCACCGCAATATTTGTGGTTAGTTCGCAGATATACAGCGCGATATAGTTGGTTTGCGCCGCACGCACCATGCCATCGACAAGATGACCCGAAATAGGCTCGAATGCACGAGATTCTCCAAAATCCTGAACCACCGTCAAATGACTGAAATCATAAATTGTAAAACTGTGGATATAAATAACATACGCCAAAATTCCAAGCGCGACCACACTCACAAAAATCAACCTATTGCGCCACTTTTTCATCGGAACATCAACTCCGTATAGATACTATAAGCAAACACCCAAAGCTGTTGCCATAGAGAAAGCAACAATGTAAGCAGAAAAACAATAACCAACAATGCAAAAAACGTAAGGAAAATAGTCAAAACTGCCTTGCCCGCGCCGTAGTTATGCACAGTGACAAGCCCCACAAACACAAGGAAAATAAAATACATCATCCCAACGGCCAAAATCATAAAATAAAATCCGGCTTCATCGGCAGAAAGGAAGTTGCTCAAAATCGTAGCAGGTACGATGGTAAGCACAAGCGGTGTCATTGCATAGCACATCGCCATAAAAATATCTTTGAGTCGTCCCTCTCCATCCGTGAGAGATGTCACCGACCAGTTGCTGACACAAAACAAAATAAGCGCGCCCACTATCATCACCGCATTGTTTAAACTGTTAAGTGTGAGTGGATTTTGCGGATTGACTACAAGTGATGCGTATTGGTCGTTAATTGCATAGGAAATAAGCACAAGAAGGAGATTGATTACCGCAATTTTAAGAGTGCCTTCCCTTTGATACTTCATGGCATAAAATCCCTCAAAGGGTCTTGTCATTATACGCAGAGGCAGACTGTAAAACCCAAAAACCTTACTCATCCTCGCTCGCCCCCTTACCCTTTATCCTGCGGTAGACTTTAAAGCTTATATATAGCCCAAACAAAACCATGCCGCTGGTCAAAATATTAGGCAATGTCCCCTGCATGACATCCAAGCGATTCCGCTGAAACGCCACAGAAAAATGCCTCACATCCATCCCGCGTTGCAAATAGTACATTGCATTGTAATTGTCTCCCGCAGAAAGCAAAGACCGCCCAATCCCCGCCCATGCCAACGCAAAGTTTTCATCAAGGCGAACAAGCTCACGCCAATAGGCGGTTGCATATCGTTCAAAACCATCGTAGCGCATGGCAATTGCGGTGTTTATCAGCCTCCCATATTCCGTGGGCTGATAATGGATAATCCTTCCTCGACCCTGTGCATCAAGTAACAAAATATCGTCACCCAACATTTCAATGGATACAGGGCGGCGGGTCATACCCTGCAAGCTTCCCGTTCCACCAAAAACATATAGCAAATTGCCTTCGCTGTCATAAGTATAAACACGTCCGCGGTTAGAACATAGTGCAGAGTACATGCCATGCGGCCTCGCAATCACATCCGTAAAAACAGACGGCCCAGCCATCGCGCCGGCCTCGCGCCAGCCTTGGTCTCCGTTAATCACCACATTGGCATTAAAGTTAACAAGCACATCCTCACCACGAGGATTGAGCCGCATAACCTGATTATTTAGATGCCAAGTCTCCACATGTGTAGTAAAAACAAAGCCGTATTCATCAATATCCATACTCTGGAACTCACGAGGAATAAACCGCGTCTGCACAGCCCGCTGTTCTTCTGTCATGATAAATCGCCAAACCAAATCAATCGGACTGAATGCAACATCTATGGTGCCAAAATATCCAAGAAATTCTCCCTGTGCATTAAAAGACATAATCCCTTCAAACACACGTTGCACTATCACAAAAGTGCGTCCGCCCCTGTCCACAAGCACATACTGTGGCAGAAAAACAAAGTCATCCGCCAGCCCCTCCACTTGCGGTGCGGTTATCTCACGTATGAAATTTAAACCTTTGCCCAAAACGACAACGCGGTGATTCAAATTGTCCGCGATATAGATGTGCATATCGTCAGTGATAAAAATCCCATGAGGCCTGTTAAATGCGTTCTCTACCCAAACTCCATCACGATAATAACCATCAATCACGCGCACAAGGTTTAGCTCAATATCAATAACGACAATCCGATTGTTTCCCCAGTCCACGATATAGATATTACCCTCGTTATCTACACGCATATCTGTAGGGTCGCTCAAATCACCCAGTGTCTCACAAATATCATGCAGTCCAAACGACCGTACAGGTATATAAGCCGCAGGAGAAGGCACAAGCCATCCCCAAAAATTATAGGTATAGCCTTGGAATGGTGTGTCTGCCCACGCAGTAGTTGTCATAAGAAAAACACATGCTAAGGAAAGCAAAATCAATCGCTTTAACACGCTATTCATAAACTATCCCTCCCTATCAAGGTTAATCCTTCATTCCCGAAGTAGCCATTGTTTCGATAATTCTGCTTTGTGAGAATATGAAAAACGTAACAGGTACGGCCATCATAATAAATATAACTGCGGCATTTGCACCGGCGCGAGCTACGCCTCCAAGTGCGATTTGATTCATCGCAAAGGATAGTGGCTTTAGCTCTTCGCTACGCAAGAAAACGCCACCGGTTGTTGCCCATAATGCTTGAAATTGTAGGATGATAAGTGTTAGCCACGCAGGTTTTACGTTTGGCATAACGATTTTGCGCCATATGAAAAATTCGCTCGCACCGTCAAGACGCGCAGATTCTATGAGTGAGTCAGGGATTTGTTCCATAAATTGCTTCATAAGATAAAGCCCAAGGGGTGCAGAAAATGCAGGCAGTATGACGGCCAGATAATTGTTATTGATGCCCAAGGCGGAGATAATCAAGAAGTTAGGTATTCCCGTAACATGCGCACCAAACATCAGAGCCAGTACAACCGTAGCAAAGATTTGATTTTTATATGGGAAATCATTTTTTGCCAACGGATAGGCCGCCATAGATGCAAAAATCAAATGCCCAAGTGTGCCAAAACCCGTGATAATCACAGAGTTAAGGAAATAACGTGAAAACGGAACCCAGCTTTCCTGCATTATTATAAAGAGGTCGGCGAAGTTTGTGACGGTAGGATTGCGTACAAAAAAGCGCGGAGGGAATAAGAAAAGCTCATCCAACGGCATAAATGCACGGCTGATAGTAAGCACAATAGGCATACTCGTAAACACACCAAAAACAGCAAGAAACATAAAGAGTGCAACAGTTCCGCTTGTAGAGCGGCTAAGTCTCTTTGTACGTTTTGCCAGTTTGACTTCCTTTTTCTTAATGGGCGCGTCGAGCCGCCCATGAGGTCTGACTGCGGTCATTACGTCCCCACCTTCCGTAACATGCGCTGAACGCCCTTATTTGTGCCGACCATCAATAGGAACAAAATCGTAGCGACAGCGGAGGCATATCCCATTTCAAAACGAATCCATCCGATGTCCTGTAGATGTGTAACGATGGTATCGCCTGCGTAGTTTACTGTGGGCATACCTGCGAGAGTTGTAACAACGTCGGCGATAGCAAACGATGTCGTAATCTGCATAACTGCCGCAAAAAGCAACTGCGGTTTCATACTGGGCAGTGTGATATACCAAAGCTCCTGCCAGCGATTGCGGATTCCGTCCACGGCACCCGCCTCATACAATGCCTTGTCAACCGTCTGCAATCCCGCAATAAAGGCAAGAAAGCCCACGCCGAGCGACATCCACAGCTGTACAACGATTAAAATCGGCATGATAAAACGTGCATCACGGAAAAAGTTTATCGGGTCATCCAAGATGCCTAAATTAATCAAAAATCCGTTAACAAGCCCCATTCTGTCGCCGCTGAAAAAATACTGCCACATAAAAAATACATTGCCCGAAATCGAAGGAGCGTAGAACACAAGCGTCATAAAAGCGCGTATTTTGGGAGGCATATCGTTGATTATCCATGCAAAAATAAAGCAGAGTATAAAACTAAGCGGCCCTGTCACCACTGCAAAAATCAAGGTGTTTTGCAATGCGATGATAAATATTTCGTTTTCCAGAAACAAGCGTGTGTAGTTTGCCCATCCCACAAAGCGCGGGAGTTGTAACATATTAAAATTAGTAAAACTAAGCACAATTGCTATCATTACAGGCAAAATCGTAAACATAAAAAACAATATGAAATAAGGAGCCATTAGCCCATAACTCTGACAATTTTTTTTGATTAAAGACCATGTGGATTCTTTGTGATTCACTGTCATGCCCCCCTTAATAATCAAGCATAAACTCTCTCCGCTTTGCGCGTATTTCATCATTTATAAATCGTGTAAAGTCTGTCAATGCCTCGCGAGGCCCCATTGTCTGCAATTCGGTTGTCGTAAAGAATGCATTGCGGATTTGGCGTGGGGTAAAATACGCGCCCGGGATTTGCGGAACACCCTGTGCGTACTGCATCTGTGCGAGTAAGTTGTGATAATCGGCAACAGGCCAAGGCATACGCCCAAAAGCCTCGATGTTTGCGGTGGGATGACGTGCGGCAGACCCCATGAGGGATTCCATGCGCTGACCAAACATCGTTTGTGTTTCGGCAGATGTCCACCATTTCATAAACTCCCACGATGCATAGCGGTCAGAGTTGTCATACATCATAACAACGGCGTTTCCACCGGTCGGGACAGCGCGGTTTATGCTGCCATCTTCCATAATCGTACCGGGTACGGGACGGAATCCCCATAGCCCATTAATCTCGGGTGCAAAAACCTGTAGCACATTAAAGTTTGTATAATCGGCAATCGCCAAAGGCATATCACCCATACGGAAACGATTGATAAAGTCATATTCTACAGGCAGGTTATAATCGGTAAAAAATCTTGTAAAATCGCGGAAAGCGTTGAGCGATATATCTGTATCCAATGCCGACGCGGTGTTGGTTTCATTGTAAAGTGTACCGCCCCGCTGATATAAGAACATCATAAAAGTGGTATGCGCAACATCCACAGGTGCGACACCACCGGACGGCAACGCTACAGGCAATCCAAACTCCATATGGAACTGGCTCAAATGTGCAATGGCACTGCGCACCTCATCCCATGTATCGGGTGGGGTCAGTCCAATCTCATGCAAAATATCCTTACGATAAAAGAGCATGTTAAAGCTCATGGTCTCGGGCAATGCAAACACACGCCCTTCAAAGTGAAACGGTGTCATAGCGGCGGGATGGAAACGTGCCGCTACTTCTTCAAACCCGGGCATATCAGAAATATCAGCAACAGCACCACGCAAACCATAATCCATCGGCAATGTATCCCATACAGAGAGTGTAACATCAGGTCCCTGCCGTGCAACCGTCGCAGGCAAAATAGTCGCAACATCCACCAACATCAGCTCTACGCCTATGCCTGTTTCTCGGGTAAATGTCTCGTCTATCATGGATTTTATGATATTTGCCTGGTCGCGCCCTGTCCCTATCCACACTTCTATACTGCGCTCCACACCATCAGCATCAGGCATTGCTATGGTGTTGTAATCAATTATAAATGAGAAAAACAGCGTCAAAATTTCGTGGATAATCTGCCTCCACCAGCTACGCCCATTTGTGGGTGTCGGTGAATCATGAGGCAAGATATATATCGCGTCTACAGCAAGCGACTGGCTGCGCACCATCATAATCCAAGTGCCGAGCGAGCCGATGTTTATACGGAAATCTCCAATACGTCTGGGTATGGTTTCTATATCACTGTACATCCGTGTGAGGATTCTGGATACAGACAATATCATAGCGTCACGTTGTCCGCGACCCACTGCCATCTCGGTTAGTCCCTCATGGATTCTGTCGAGGCGTTCACGTTCGTAGATTAGTGCGTCACGCAGATGCGGCAGGCGGCGATTTATTTCATAATCGCGGAATGGGTCAGGATTTAGTCCTGTGAGCATTACGATTTGGCGATACAGCTCGTTGAGATTCATCACGCTTTCCTGCACTTCACGCAAAAAAGCCGCATAATCACCAAGCACTGTTTCCATACGTATGGTGTTTATGCCTTCTTCCAACCAAAACATATATGGGTCATTTTCGCTTGTACCCAGGGTGCGTACACGCCACCCACTCTGGAAACCAAATGCAACGGCCTCCATCTCCGAAAACGGAACCTCGCCGTTTATGGTAATCCTGCGAAAAGAGTTTGCGCCACGGTGGAAATTCTGCCTTACATTCATCGCAATCGAATACAACCCCGCCTGTGGCATATATACCTCCCACTCTATCCACGCGCCCGGTTCACTCCACGAGCCGCCGCCGATATGGTTGATTCTTATATATCGCGCACTGTATGGATATACACCCGGGCCGCCTGTATCTGCGGCAGGGGCAAGCATCGGCGAAGATTTGCGTACAGCATCTTGGCCTTCGATGCGTATGGTATCCACGCCACCCTGTCCGGCGGATGGACGCGGCAAATTGTCCCTTGCGGCGGCTCCATCGGCATATGGACGCACCTCAGGGGCATTATGAATCCTCAAATGATGTATTTTCATAGGTTCGCGCAGTGAGACAAAGGCGATTCTGTTATATCCTTCGTGGAAATAAAACAAAAATGGTTCATTGTACGTACCCATGGCATCGCGGATGAGTTCTTCGCTCCATCGATGCTGTTCCACTTGTGTAGGACGCATATCATTACCTAAGCTGTCGCGTATGATTGTGTCGAGTTGGTTAACCCATGTACGCCTAAACTCTACGAGACTTGCTTCAAAAAAAGGCAACTCCCCATTGACAAAAATAGCCCGCTGTATATCGGAGTTGCGCCCGAGGTAGGTATAGTATTTTACAGATACATTATAAAGTCCCGCTTGCGGCACAAAAAATTTCCACTCAATGAGACCCTGTTCGTCTGTCCAAACGGAAGCACCCTCTGCACCTTGCCAATCAATCTCATGGCGTACTTCAAAGCCTTCCGCAACTATGTAACTTGCGGCAGAGATTACGATGTCCTCGTCCAAGGCAGGGCGAGGCGTATCCTCATGGTCACGCAAGAAATCTGTAAAATGATAACGCTCACCAAAAGTGGTAAGTATTTCTTCATATGTGTCCAGCAATCCCTCGGCTCGTACCGAAAAACAGCCAAAAACTCCAACAAACATCGCTACTGCAAGTAATAAACAAACAACCCTTTTGCTCATTTACAGGCGACCCCCAAAGCGCGTTTTTCTGCGCGCCATTTGATATTTACATGGTACAAAATTTTATGCAAATTTATAGAATTATAGTGCCACCCTACAAAGATGTCAACGGTTTTATACGAAAACGCTTTCGTTTTATGTGCCTATTGCATAAAAGGGGGAGGAGTGCATTCCATTAGGCTTTGTGAAAATTTACAAGGAGTGGTTAAAGAATATCTTTTAGGTTTAACGACTGAGGCATCCCGCTTGCGATAGATTTGTTGGCGCAGATGCCCGTCATTATAGACATTACTCCATCTTTTAACCCTGCCGCACGCTTAAATCTATCATCAAAGGGTTTGCCAAAAATTTCGTCCAGCATCACCCTATCACCCCCGCCATGGCCACCTTTTTTCATTTCGACCTTTACGCTATATGGTGCATCAAACATCGGGAACACTGTGATTTCCTTGTTTTTTACAGCTCCTTCATCATCTCGGTCTCCTCCTGCGTTTACGTAGGAGGCTTCTACTACCTTGTATTCGATTCTGCCTTTTGAGCCGTTAAAATTGACATTAAAGCCTTCCCATGGCATATAGCTGTTTAGCGAATATGTCAAAATTGCATTTGTGTTGTATTTTACAATAACGCCCATGGTATCCTCTATGCTGATGTCGTCAGCAAAAACGCTTCTGTCGCGGATATATCCGCTATCTGCTTCTGCGTCAAGGTATAATGATTTTAATGTTTCGTTTCCTTCCAAATCAAGTGCAAAATGGTCATTTTTTATTGGACTCTGGTGAGAACGCGGGGTAAACTCTGTCATGCCGCGTCTTTCTGCATTATGCCGTCCATAAAAATTAAGCTCCCCGAAGGCAAATACATTCTCAGGCTCCGCTCCCAGCCAAAAATTAACTAAATCAAAGTGATGGGTAGATTTGTGTACCAAGAGTCCACCACTGTTATGTTTGTTTCTGTGCCAGCGACGATAATAGTCCGCTCCATGTTTTGTATCCAACAGCCACTCAAAATGAACGCTAAACACATCACCTATCGCACCATCCATAATTAGCTCACGGATTTTTGTGTTATTCGGTGCGTAACGATAATTGAATGTAACTCGCAAATCTCGACCTGTGCGCTTTTGCGCATCTACGATTTGCCTTGCCTTTTTTTCGTCGATGGTAAGTGGTTTTTCCGTAATAACATCACAGCCCTTATCCATCGCACGCACGATATAGTCGTGATGAGTACGGTCTGTAGATACAACTATTACCGTATCGGGCTTTGTCTCATCAATCATTTTTTCAAAATCCAGATACCCATACATAGACACATGCGGATGTCCATTTTCTTCTATCCGTTTGTTTGTAAATTTCATGCGGGTTTCACTTTGGTCGCACAGTCCTACTATACGGTGGGTATCCTTGCGATTTTTTGTGATTTCTTCATAGAACATTTCGGCACGCGACCCCGTACCAACGATTGCAATTTTTTTCATTTTGTTTGCTCCTTTTTAGCTAAACTTAATGCCCTTTAATGCGGCGAATGGGCTGTTTTTCACATCGGGTTTATTCTTTTTGTTTGCGTCGTCTAAGTAAGCTTGTACATCTCGCTTAGACATTGAATTTTTCTCGTCTTTTTTGCGCTTTTCAAAGTTCTCGTATTTTTCCTTATGACCGCATGGGCAAATCACTTGTCTCTTGTCCCCTACCCCCACGATTTTCATAAACTTGTGGCACTGCGGGCATTTTGAGCGTATTTCCTGGGAAACAGAAACGCGAGAGTTGCATTCACGGTCTTGGCAAACCAGCATTTCGCCTTTTTTGCCGGATACTTGCAACATAAAAAGGCCGCATTTTTCGCATTTTGTTGTGCTTATATTGTCGTGCTTGAAGGTTGCCGTGCTGTTTTTGATTTCTGTGATGATTTTGCGTGTATATTTGCGTATGTTTTTTATGAAATCGGTTTTTTTCATTTTGTCAGCGGCTATTGCTGATAGATTTTGCTCCCATATACCTGTAAGCTCGGGTGATTTTAGGTCGCTTGGAACTATGGTAAGCAGTTGGCGAGCCTTAGAAGTTGTAAATATGTCTTTGCCCTTTTTTTCTATCAAAAAGCTGTCGAAGAGCTTTTCTATGATGTCTGCACGAGTGGCAACAGTGCCGAGCCCACCTGTTTTTGACAATGTCTCTGCGAGTTTTTTGTCATCTGTATATTTTGCAGGGTTTTCCATTGCAGAGAGTAGCGTTGCTTCATTAAACGGTGCAGGGGGTGTTGTTTTGCCTTCGGTGAGTTTTATGCCTTTTATGGGCAATTTGTCACCCTTTTTCATGGCGGGCAGGGTTCCTTTTTCTTCATCATCTTCATCATCTTCGCTGTTATACACAGCCTGATACCCTTGCGAAATCACAACCCGCCCGCCTGATTTAAAAGTCTCGCCGTCGATTTTAAAAATCGCGGACACTTGTTCGTACTCAAACGGCGGAAAAAAAACACAAAGAAAGCGAGTAATCACGAGGTCGTAGACCTTACGCTCCCTATCATTAAAATTGCCAAGATTTACATAGGCCTCTGTTGGTATAATAGCGTGGTGGTCACTTACCTTTGTGTCATCCACAAAGTTTTTATTTGGTTTAATCGGGGATTTTAGTACCTGCGCACATATTTTTGTATAGGGCTGTACAGAACATGCCTTTAATCTCTCTACGAGTGTAGGCACTATGTCCTCAGAAATATAACGGGAGTCGGTGCGAGGATATGTTAGCACCTTATGCTCTTCATAGAGTTTTTGCATGATGGACAATGTTTCTTTTGGCGAAAAACCATATTTTTTGCTTGCATCGCGCTGTAGCTCTGTTAAGTCATAAAGCCGCGGTGGGTGTTTCAGTTTTATTTTTTTGTCTATTTCGGCGACGACCGCATCTTTTTTTGACTTGATTTTTCCCATGATACCCTCGACTTTTGCCTTGTCAAAGTCGCGCCCCCACGTTAGTTTGAAATTCCCCATATCTACAGAAATCCCAAAAAAAGGTGTCGGCATAAATTTACGAATTTCTTCCTCGCGTTTTGATATTATGGCGACTGTGGGCGTTTGCACGCGCCCACAAGACAGTGGGCTATTGAATTTTGTTGTAAGGCAGCGTGTAGCATTTATGCCTACGAGCCAGTCGGCCTCGGCGCGTGCTTTTGCAGAGTCGCAAAGTGCTTCGTATTGTTTGCCATCCTTTAGATTTGCAAAGCCTTCTTTTATGGCCTTATCCGTGACGGAAGAAATCCAAAGTCGCTTTATGGGCTTTTTGCATTTTGCCATTTCGATTATCCAGCGCGCAACAAGCTCCCCTTCGCGTCCGGCATCAGTGGCGATTACAATATCGCCCACATCCTTGCGAAGGAGTTGCTCCTTTACTGTTCTAAACTGTTTTGATGTCTGCGGAATCACCACAAGCTTTAATTTTTCCGGAATAATGGGGAGGTGATTAATATCCCATCTTTTAAAATTTTTATCATATCCTTCGGGGTCAGCGAGGGTGACAAGATGCCCTAACGCCCATGTTACGATATGCTTAGGCCCCTCCATAAAGCCACTGGCAGGCCGACAACCCAGCACCCGAGCAATATCCTTTCCTACGGATGGTTTTTCTGCAAGCACCAGTGTTTTCATTTGAAATTCTCCTTACGGCAACTCTATGACTACCTCGTCGCCTATACTATTAAAATCTACGCGAATTACCGCAAAAAATTCGTTTATCGTATCGCCCACAGGCATTTTCCAATAAATTTCTATTATGGCCCGATGGGGTGCGTTATCCGCATACATACTTAAAAAAACCAATGCTTCACCAATCTCCACATCCTGCGTATCTATCGGTAGCATCGCAAGTGCGAACTCAAGCTCGGCCTCTTCGCCCCATATCAAGACAGACCAATAGGAGCAGTAGTCGCTATAGGGTAGCTCTACTATGATTTCGAGTTCTTCCAGTGCTTCATGAGAAATAGTAAGGTTTTGACGTAGCATTTCGAGGATAATTTCTTCTATATTAAAGCCACCAAGGGTAAATAAATCATAGACCCCTAAAGTATTGATTGTTTCCTGCGAAAGCTCCATCCCGCTAACGATAAGACGCGAGTCCAAGACTTCGCCGCACACCGTCATAAGAGAATATGTACCCACACTAAGCTCTGTCCCACGGAAAAATCCACCCATCACATCACCTAGGTCCAGCTCTGTAGAGGTCAGCATTTCTACTAACCCTCCGTCAGAAATTTTCTTCATATTTATGTCCATTGAAATATTTATATGTTGGTTTGTTCCGCCGCCCATGCCTGTTTCGAGATTTATACTAATGTCAAATGCTCCGCTTTCTCCCTCTGCTATGTTTATACTCGAAAGAATCTTTTTCAGTGTACTCATAGCAATAGCTACCTCCGACTCCGCCTTTGTTTCATACATTGGCATTGGCGAAGGGGATGGTGTCGGCACAGGGGTTGGAGAGGGTGTCAGTGAAGGCGTTGGAGTGGGCGTAAATTCAGGTGCCGGCTCGGGCGTAGTGATAGGCAGGGGTGCAGTTGTTGGCTCTGGCAGGTATTCTGTATCCGTCGCAATACATGCCGAGAAGACCGCAAACAAAATCAAAAAAACGAATTTTTTCAATCGCTTTCTCCACCTTTCTATTCATGTCCAGTGTAACATATATCCCCCTTCTTGCATAATATATAAGCGTCATAATGCCACGCAAAAAGCGCGTGTCATTATCGGGAGGTGCTAAAATGTTTTTTGGGCTTCAATTTTTACAAGGCTTTTTTTTGTTTGGCCACTTGGCAGGCGGAAATTCCTTCCCGAAACCGCTTTCCGCAGAAGAGGAAAGAAAATACCTTCACGAGTACGTCCAAGGCAATGAGGACGCACGAAACATACTAATTGAACGCAATCTACGACTGGTAGCTTTTGTCGCAAAAAAGTACAACAACCACGCAAAAGACGCAGAAGACCTTATATCAATAGGAACCATAGGCTTGATAAAAGGCGTAGCCTCATTTAAACCCGATAAGGGCGTGAGGCTTTCTACGTATGCGATACGTTGTATTGAGAATGCTAAGTTCTTCTGTGTGACACACATCACTCCTTTCTTGTCCCTTCACGAAAAAAGGACTGTTTTCCATTCCTTTTAAGAAAATGTGTACCTTGTCACCCTTCACAAGTACACACTCTAAAATAAGACGTAGAAGTTGCAACTTCCCCTCATAATCTACCACAGGCAAGATGTTGGGGAGTTCCTTTATAACCTTACTCATTTTTGCTATCTCAGCAATTTGATTTTCTTGCGAGTCTCGAATACTTATGGCTACATCAAGTCGAGATTGTTTTTCATCTCGCTCTTGGTTTAGTATGCCAACATCAGCGTATATGTTTTGTTTCAAGTTTTCTGGCGCTGTTCTTAGATTGCTTATCTGACTTTGAATATCTTGCTCAATTTGAGACAATCGTTTACGAAGGCTAATGATTTCTTTTTCCGTTGTCTTCATGGTCAGTTGCAATGCATCCTCCGCATTAAATAACTGGTCATGCAAAAGATTGTGGTCTCTGCTTATATTGCTAAGCTGTTCCACTACAAATGTATCTAAGTCATAACCCTTTACATTTGGAGAATTTTCGCAAGTACCTTTTTTACGATACTTCACATCACATACATAGCGGAAACGCACAGAACCATCGGGGTTATATCGTCCTCCTTCTGCTCTTACAAACATACGACTTCCGCAATCTATACAGCGGACAAGCCCTGATAAGAGAGCCTTTGACGTTTCCTTTGGGCGTGCAGCATTATCCTTGGAAATATCAGCCATCAGTGTTTGCACACGAATCCAATCTTCCCCTGATATTATCCCCTCATGCTTTCCAACAGAAACAATCCAATCTTTAATATCACGTCGTAGGGACTTTTGCGTATACTTAGGGTCTAGCGCCCTCGAGTCTTGGTCAATTTCTTTTGTCTGTTCCGTTTTATTGTACGCCATCATGCCCTGCTTGCCGTCGAAGGCACTTTCATCTGCCCAGATTGTTACGTCAAAAGATGTGAAGTATGATTTCATTTCCTTATCAGCAATGGCATAAACAGGATTTTGCAGAATGTTTTTTACAGCTATACTGGTAAAGTCTCTGCCTTTTTTTGTGCGAAAGCCCTCGTTATTTAGTGCTGTGAATGTAGCATTATATGAACCTTTTTGTAAAAACAATTTATAAAGACGTTTCACTATAAGTTGTTCATCCGACACAGGCTCTAGGTGATTTATGGTAGACTTGCGACCATTTATAGTAAGCTTTTCTTTTTTTGAAGAATACCCAAGGGGACATTCGCCACCTAGCCATCGCCCCTCTTTGGCAAGTTCGTACATATTGTCGGTTATGCGCTCGGCGATTATATCTCGCTCAAACTCTGCAATTGCACTCAAAAGTGCAATCATGATTTTGCCTGTTCGAGAGCTTGTATCCAATTCCCTATCGCTTACAGACACAAAGGCAATTCCCTTTTGATCCATTTGCTGAATGAGATTTAATAGGTCAATAGTCCGCCTTGAAATGCGATCTATCTTATAGCAGACTACTGCTCGTACTTTGTTGTTTTCAATATCACGTAGCATTTGCTTATACTGGGGTCTATCGGCATAAAAACCACTTTTGCCCTCGTCCTCATATATAGATATCTCTGTTTCCGTAACATCAAATTGGGCACAAGCAAGGGCGATGCACTTTTCTTTTTGAATTTCTATGCTCTTGCCCGATTCCGTAATTTTTGATTTGCGTACATAGACGGCAACACGTCGTGTGTCTGCGGTGTTAATTTTTTTTGCTCGTGCCATACTCTCACCTTCCTTGATTTATTTGAATTTCAACGTATTTTCTGCGCCTGTATAAATGTCAAACAATTCTTGTTTTATTTTGTTAAATTCTTGGTCAAGATTGACTGTTTTCACAAAAATATGGCAGTCATCTATGATATAGGTACGCTTTAAAGGTTCGTCTACTTGAGGGTATAGGAGCATACCTCCGACTGATTTTTTCGCTGCTTTTTCAGCTAACCATGAAGCCTCATTTTTGACATAAGCAAATATTTGGTATAGGTTGCTTGATATAATCGTCTGGTTGTCACTAAAGCGATTGGATTGCAGTGTTTTTGAGTAGAATTTGGTGTCGATAATTAACCTTATCTCATCAGATGAGATGGTGGTGTCAGCGTTCATCCTTGGCAGCAACTCCGAATTTTCAGTTTTCCACTTTATCTGTTGCTGGAAGGAAACAGAATGGGGCAAATGCTTTTTATAGAACGCAAAAATAAACTTCTCGAATAGAGATGGTAGCAGATTATCTTCGAGTGTTCTAAACTCTTTGCTTCCTTTATTTTGGTTGGCTATTGCATCTTCACATATCAATCTACAAAAATAGAGCAACGTGTCATAATGAGCATTATTTCGGTTAAACACAAAAACATCCCATTTCACGGCACTGATATTTATAGCATCAATTTCATTAAAATAAAGTAGTACCCTTGATACATCTCGCTTAATATTCGCTTTCAAAGGCAGTCTGGTCAAATGCAGAAAAGTAGCTTTCAACACTTGGTTGAATAGAATATTTCCATTAAATTCATCAAAGTTGCACACAGCTTTCGCATTATGAAATGACAATCGCCGGATAGAGTTTCCAATATCAACTCTTCCGCGAATAGATGTCAGCTCCTCTGCTTGGTTCACATAATTTTTGAGAAAACCCCGTTTAATCAGCGTTTGAGTTCCGCACAAAAGCAAGGAGGCAAGCAAGTCATAAATATTCTCGCAATCCTCTCTGTTAAGTCGCTCGTACTCTTTTGATTTCAAAACCTCAAAGGCATAAACGAGCATATTGTACACGTTTTTTATCGGCACATTGCTCATAATAGTCTCAGCACCTCTTCGAGTTTGCTAGTATTATCAAAGAAATATTCACGCAGAAGTTCCTCTATTTCATACTTGAAAATACCCTCTATGTCTTTGTCGCTAAGTGGCTCATTGGAACAGAAATAGCTGTGACCGATTTGATGACCGCTATCGAGTTCCTCCTCAATCAGCTTGTTTAGCTTGTTCATTTTGTCAATAACAACGTCAGCGCCGGAATACTTCATCTTAAAATCGGCAATAAACCCATCATCATCAAATGCAGGCTTAATGGGTATAAAGCTAAATCTACGGCGCAGAGCGTAGTCAATCATTGCAAGGCTACGGTCTGCGGTGTTCATCATGCCGATAACATGAATATTATCAGGAACATATAACTTTTCGCCCGAGTATGTCAGCTTCATGGCAAATTCTTCGCCACGCTTGTCATGTTCAAGCAGCAGCATTAGTTCGCCCATAACCTTTGAAAGATTTCCGCGATTGATTTCGTCAATGATAAAGAAGTAATTGTTTTCTTTATCTTCTTGTGCCTTTATGCAAAAGTCATAGAATATACCTTTTCTTAAATCAAAGCACCCACTCTCGCTCGGTCTGAATCCTTCGATAAAATCCTCGTATGAATAGTTTTGATGAAACTGTATTATTTCAATTCTGCTATCATCTTTCGCACCTATAATTGAATATGCAAGCCTCTTTGCCATGTAACTCTTACCAACACCGGGCGCACCTTGCAAAATGATATTCTTTTTGCGGGTAAGTAAGGCAACAATATCATCGTATTTTTCGCTGTCAAAATAGACTTCGGTGAGAAAGTCTGCTTTATTATATTTTATTAGCTCGACAGGCTGTAATGGTACAATGCCTTTATCAATTAAGGCTTCGTGAAGTTCATGACGAATAGACCACTCGAAATGTTCGCCACTATTCACATATCTTCCTGTAAACGGAATGTTCCACCATGCAATGTCGCCTTTTGTATCTAACCGAGCCTTGCAATTTGTATACTCGTGTACACGCCTCGCCATTGATACGGCAGGCTTGATATAGGCAGACGGATGGGCGTTAAATGTCTTGCCGACAAGTGTGCATGTGGCTTGCCCATCAAAGTAAAGCCATTTCCGCAACAGTTCAATATCGTTTTGATTGAGAATAGCGTTGTTCAACATTTCCAACCATTGCAGCTTGGTTATGCCGGCATCATAATCGAAACCATCTATACCGCTTATCACAAACTTACGCCTTTGTTCTGAGTCAATAATTCTTATTCGCTTGTCTGGATTTGGGCTGCCATCCTTGTAATTACTGAGAATGGCGTAAATAGATTGCCACGGCGTTTTCCCAACAGAGCTTAACTGTGCATCCCAACCTTTGTCTACACCATACTCCCATATTTCAATATCTGTCATGGGCTTTTGAGTGTCCTCTAAGACTTTTATGGCAAGTTCTTTAAGAGAGATAATTGTAGTTGATATATCATTTGGCGAATTTGGCACAGTGTCAGACAAGTCGTTTTGAAAATGTCCGGCTTTACGTGCAGACAAAAATTCTTCATATTTGTTCATCGCCGCTGCAAACGCTTGGTTATTGTATTTCTTGTTTACTTCGTCATAATATGCAGAACTTTCGATTGTTTTACGCAATGTTCTAAAGTTTTCATTACTTGTTTGATAAAATAGATTGGGTTGCGCCAAGTCCACATCAATCAAATCTTTACAAGCTGATTTGAGCGCTCTAATATAGTTGATTCTTGTAGAATCAGAATAAGGTTTTCCTTGCGAATATGTTTGATTTGAAAACCAGCTTGTAAACTCTAATTCCAAATTTTTGACTTTGCCATGAAAAATTGCATCAATATCAGTTTGTTTTGTAACTTGATGCACTGTACTCCTATACGTGCCGAGTTCATAGTCAATATACGGCTCAACCGGTTGCCATTCAACAGGGATGGTGTGTCCTAATTCATTATCATAAATGCAGTCGCTTTCCATATCGCCTAATATTGTGCCAATAGCTTTAATCCTCAACAGAGAGTCTTTTCCCTTTGCAAAAGATGATTTCAAGGCAATCTTATCCCCTGCTTTCATTTGCGAAAACAGTTCAAACGCTGTCCGTGTCGCTGCATCTGATATGTTTGCAATATGTGCTTTCAGTTCTTGCGGATTGCTAACTAAACTCGTCATGTCTTTTTGGTTGAAGCGTATTCCAAAAACCCCTGTTTCAATAAATTTTTCAGTTAGTTCTCCGGCACTTCCTGAGCCACCAAGCCAATAAGAAGTTTTCTCTGTTTGCGTATGCCAAAGATTCTTGATTGGGGTGCTGTGCAGAATTGCAGAATAAATAAGCCCGTTATTAAGAGGATTGTTTGCCGATATGCCTATCTTTTGCATCTCACCAAACAAATTTCCATTGCCACCGACAAAGAGAGCATCTAAAATAATCTGTCGGCGATTTCTCGACACAATACTGATATTGTTTGCAGGGTCTTGGATATACAAAATCGTACCTTGCACATTTTCAGGCAGTGTATTTATATCTGCACCTTCCTTGAATCGCAACAATGATTCAACCCAATAATTTTGTCGGACAAAAGATTTGGCAATGACACGCTTGTCTTCATATTCATTCAGTGACTGTTTCATCGCCGCATTTGTGTCGAAATAGCTAATCAATTGACCAATCAATAATAACAACTTGTATTCGTTGGAATTTTTGTCATATGAATTGAGCCACTTCTCAAAAGAAAATGGCCTTTGTTTTGTTACTTCAATTAAAGCGGGCAAAGAAATGTCAGCAACATCAAAAACTAAAAACTCATCAAACTTGTCTTTGGCTTTTTGATAGTAAAACTCTTCTTGCTCAGCGATTTGTTTTATACTCGGCAATTCAAGCGCCTTGTGCAGTTCGGTGTTGTAATTGTTAAAGAAGAAAAACATGGTGTCCCTCCAATGGTTAATTGTTTTTTGACCTTCGCCCTGGTTTCAGATTGATTGTGCGTGTAGGCTTTGACGCATTGCTTGGAATAGCCCAAGATCTTCCAAACTGCACTACACCTTCAATTCTGCCTTCACTACACCAAAATTGCACTTGGCGAACTGATACATCCCAACGCTGTGCCATTTCTTTTGCAGTCACATATCCATTCAATGTTGACATTTAAGCCTCCTATAAGAATAGCAACATCTGGAGTGATAGTTATATTGCCTAAAAATATTATATTCGTTTTCGTGAAGAAAATCAAGAATAAAATGCAGTAGCAAGCAATGTATTTGTTGCACAAATACGCTTGTTGAGGTAAATCCCTCAAACTCCCTTTCGCAAAAATCGCCGTGAGGCGACTTTTGCTTTAAGCCGCTTATGCGTCTGCTGACACTCGTTCCGAGTGAGTAAAACCATGAAAGGGGGTGGCGTTTCGCCACCCCCTTTGCATACATTAACCCTCATCCTAAATTAAAATTCTAAATCATTTGCACAGGCAAAATCCAAACATCATTCGTTAGCGGTAAACGCTCTTTCGCAAGGCAAATAACAGCTCCAGTCCCCACTTTCTTAGTGGGGATTTTTTCTAGTTGACGAAAAGCTTTAACCATAGACTTTGTAGGGTCACTTGAGGTTTTTATTTCTATGGGGTACAAACAATCCCCATCAGCAATCACCAAGTCAATTTCATTTTTGTCTGTGTCACGATAATAGTAAATTGGCGGCTTTACAATACCGTCATTGTAGTAACTTTTCAAAACTTCAGCAAAGACAAAACTTTCAAAAATATGTCCCCACATAGCCCCGTTTGTTAATTGCTCTGGCGTGTTCCACCCCATTAGCCAACAGGCAAGACCGGTGTCAAGAAAATATAACTTTGGTGCTTTTATCATTCGTTTAGTGAGGTTGTTGTGGTATGGTTCTAGCAAATAAACTAAGCCACTTGATTCTAAAACAGACAGCCATGATTTAACGGTCTTTACATCTTTACCGCAGATTTCTGCAATGGTGGATAAGTTAAGAACTTCCCCTGTAAGTGAGGCAGTGGCTTTTACGAATTTGATAAATGCAGACTCATCCTGAATGTTCAAAACGTCCTTTATGTCCTTTTCGATATAGGTTTGGAAGTAAGAGCTGTAATAGTCCGCCCAATCGTGAAGGTCGCTTTCCGCTTCGTATAGCTCTGGGAAAAATCCTTTATGGATAATGGACACTATTTTTGAATAATCAAAGGTTGCACTTTCTTTTTCACGCTCTTCTATTTGCGTAGTGGACGGCAAAAAAGGCTCTCTATAAGACACATGGTTTAACTCACGCATAGATAACCCTAGCATTTTGATAATTCCTGCACGTCCAGCGAGACTTTCGCTTATATTTTTCATCAGCTTTATACTTTGCGAACCAGTGAGATAGAATTGCCCCTTTGTTTTATCTTCATCTACAATGTCCTTGATATAGTCAAATAACTCTGCCGCCTTTTGCACTTCGTCTACAATAATTGGCGGCTTATTTATATCAAAAAATAGGGAAGGATTTTCTTTTGCACTCTCCCGCACAAGTGGGCGGTTTAGCGTTGTGTAGTTTATGTCTTTGCGAATTTCTTTTAGCATGGTTGTTTTGCCTACTTGGCGCGCGCCGGTTAAAACAAGCACCGGCTTGCGTTTAGAAATACGTGTCACAACCGCCTCTATGTGTCTCGGGTAATACATGCTATGTCCTCCTATTTATTTCTGCGATTATTTTGGAATTGAAATCCATTATACACGAAAACTTTGGAGGTTTCAATAATAAGTTTGCGACAAAATCTGAGGGGGTGGCGTTTCGCCACCCCCTCAAACAGTAAAACTTTTCACGCTATATAGAAGGGCATACGACACAGTTTACACATCTAACAGAACAACAGTGTGTCGTGTTATCCTTCAAATCAACTCAGAGAGGATGTTGCAATGCTAAAAAAATCCTATCCCTCAGAATACAGACAAACTGTTGAAGAATATATTGTGTCAACACTGTTAAAGGGGGTGCGGCTTGTTTACGCAGGCTATAATTCACTACCCAAAAGATGAAAAAATTCGCAGACAAATCGAAAAAGATATCGCCGTATTCCATTGTAACGCAGCCTTAAAATATATGGACAGCCTAAACTTAAACAACTATCAAAAATCAGCTGTACTTAAAGAGGCACTTAAAAGTATAAGGCAAAGCACTCCTATTGATACCACCACTGAAAAAGGCTAAGTTTACTGACCGCCCACATCGTACAGGTGTGGGCGGTTGCATATTCAAAGAAGTCACTATTGACGCTAATATGCAACAATTAAAACATTCATTTGATGCTATTGAGCTTGCTCAAGATAAACTATATACTCGAAGTGCTACCTAACAAGGAACAACAAACTTAGAAGGAGGAATTCCCTGTGAATGTAATAGTTCATTACCCAAAAAGTAAAACCAGTATAGATATATTGAAAAAAAGAGTTGCTGAAATCCATGCACGAGTAGTAGTACGATATATTCGAGAGTTGGCTTGCCCCTATAACCAAAAAGTTAAGCTCCTCAAAAAAATCTATACGCATGGAAAATCATCTAATACTAACGAAACATAATATTACTTGTAATGCAAGTGTGTAGCTGACAACAATTTAATTGGCAGTAGCTACGCACTTTTTTATACAGTGACATAGTTTTTCGCATATCCAATCAAAGTAGCCCAAGCTCTCTGAATTTTTCCCAAGTTTTACGCTTAATAACGCCACGCCCATTCTCCCATCGTTCGATAGTTCGGCGGTCAGAACCAAGCATGGCCGCAAGTTCACGTTGGTATAAGCCTCGCTCCTTGCGAAGTTCTTTGATTTTTTGACAGCAAGGATAGTCTAGGAATTTATAATAGTCATCATAAAGCTTGTCCACATCAACATTGAGGGCAATAGCAATCTTTCTCAAATCCTCAAGTACTGGCTCTGTACGACCGTTCTCGTAATCCATAATTGCATGCCGACTCAAGCCTACAAGGTCTGCAAGGTCGTGACCATATATATCCTTTTTATTTCTATAAAACCGTATTCTTTCGCCAACCATTGCATCTTTGGGAAGAGTCCTCATATCGCAAGTTAGGTGATACAGTAGTTTGCCTTGCTGAAAAGATACCAGAGGTGCGTCACACCATTTTGCATAGCAAATGAAATCCTGATGCACATAAGAGCCATAAAAAAAACCACAGGCGATATATACTTGCAAGACATAATCGGTGTAGACCGAGAAGGGAACGAGGTACGTGTAGAAGACAAATTAGCTGACGAAAAGGAAGACATTCCCGACCAAGTGAGTGTAAAAATACAGCTAAAGAGGCTGAGAGAAGCGGTATACAAAATCCTCTACGGGCGAGAAAAAACGGTAATAACTATGCGATATGGGTTAGGACCTGAAATGGAAGAAATGACGCAACGAGAAATCGCAGGGGTTTTGGATATTAGCCGCAGTTATGTATCCCGCATAGAAAAGAAAGCTCTCGGAAAACTTCGAAAAGAGCTTGCGGAGAGCGTATCTCATTGATTTTTGTGGCGCGGTATTATTAAATTTATCGCGCCTTTTTCGCATGTAATTTTAAGTGGCATTTTCGGGCCGGGTTCTCCATCTACGTCGGTGTTTATTTTTTTCTTGCCCAGGTAGTTTATTTCTATGGAGGATTCGTGCAAAAAGAGTACCCTCGGGTCGTCAAGATGCTCTCCTGCTAAGATTTTAATTAGTATTCCTGCTATGTCTTTGATAGACATGGAGCGGAATGCTACAAGGTCTAGCAGTCCGTCGTTTATGGACGCGATGGGGGAAATTTTGTTGAATCCGCCGCAACATCCGCTGTTAAGCACTAAAAACAACGAAAATTCACCCTCATAGATTGCGGATGGGGTTGAAATATTTAATTTTAATGGCGTTACATTTGGGAGCTGGCCAAGCCCCTTTACGTAGTAAGCTAATTTTCCGAATATGCTTTTTGTTAAATTATCAATGGAGTGTGAGACGTTTATAAAAAGGCCGCCTCCGCATACATTATTAAAATATTGGCCGTTTGCACATCCTAGGTCAGCGGATATTATTTTGCCTTCGGCGATGACCTCTGCGGCGGCGCGAGGGTCTTTAGGGATTTCCAAAAATGTGGCAAAATCATTTGCAGTGCCTGCCGGGATGATTCCGAGTGGAGTATTTTTGTTGTAGTTTTTCATTTTATTTATTGCCATGTTTACCGTGCCGTCCCCTCCCGAGACTACAAGTGCATGTTCGTCTGACAGCGATTGTATTGCCACATCCATTGCCTTCTCTGTGGTTACACGGATGATGGCTGTTAAGTATCCTGCATTAAAAAAAATTTCTGCACAAGAATCTAATACATCCTTAAAACGTCTATCGCCGGAATACGGATTATATATCAAGCGCAGTGTTTTCATTGCGAACACGTCCCTTTTGCAAGTTTTTCTTTATTATATTACATTTTTGTGGCATACTTATCAAGGTGATGTAATATGAACGAAGTTATAATGGGAATAATAAATTCGCCGCCTATAAATGCAGGAAATCTCCGCAAAGAACTTTCTCGCATGAATATGGTGGACATCGGTGATATATTTGGAGAGTTGACAAAGGAGCAGACTATCCAGTTTTTTCGTCTATTGCCCAAGGATATTGCTGCAAATGTTTTTGCGTATATCGAGACGGACAAGCAGCAGATTATTGTAGAAGCCCTTACAGACAATGAGGTAGGCAAAATTGTCGGAGGGCTTTTTGCCGATGATGCGGTTGATTTTATAGAAGAGATGCCCGCGAATGTAGTAAATCGAGTATTGCGTAGCATTCCTGCGGAAAAACGTAAAATTATTAACCAGTTGTTGCAATACCCTGACGACTCAGTGGGCAGTATGATGACAACAGAATATATGACCCTACGAGAAGATTTTAATATTATCGAGACATTTTCCGAAATCCGTAACAAAAAAATCAAAGGTTTGCACACCTGCTATGTAGTGCGCAGGGACAAGCTGCTTGTGGGTACGGTATCACTAAAAACCCTCCTGCTTGCAAAGGAACATGAGAGAATCGCGGATATAATGCATCCAAACGTGATAAGCGCGAACACAACTGATGACCAAGAACATGCCGCACGACTGTTTCGCAAATATGGTCTGCTATCCCTGCCCGTAGTAGACAAGGAAGGTCGCATGGTAGGCATTATCACCGTAGACGATGCCGTAGAAATTGTAGAGGAAGAAACAACAGAGGACTTCGAAAAAATGGCAGCGATTCTTCCGTCAGAGGACCCATATCTAAAAACGGGCGTTTTTAAGCACACATACAAGCGGGTGGGTTGGCTTTTGGTGCTTATGCTTGCTGCAATTTTGACAGAAATGATAATTGCAGATGTTGAGGATTTGCTTGCAGTTTTGCCTGCGTTGTCGGCGTTTATTCCCATGTTGATGGACTCAGGGGGTAATGCAGGGGCGCAGACTTCTATGCTGGTCATACGGAGTATGGCACTGGATGAGATTAAGTTTAAGGATATTTTAAAAGTTTGGTGGCTCGAAATCAGAGTTGCAGTGATTTGTGGGCTTGTCCTAGGGGTGGTAAATGCTGCGCGTGTGCTTATTTTTAATCCAGAGAGGGCATTGCTTACGCTTGTTGTCGCGATTACTCTGCTTGCTGTTATGGTGCTTTCTAAAAGCCTGGGATGCTTGCTCCCTTTGACTGCCAAGAAAATCAATTTAGACCCTGCCGCCTTAGCTATGCCGATTGTAAAAACACTGGCTGACGTTGTCGCATTGCTTGTTTATTTTGCAGTTGCGGCTGCGCTGTTACCGGAGTTGAGGTGAAATTATGGATAAAAATATTCTACAAATCATAAACGAAAAGCAATATGATGATTTAGCGGTGCTTTTTGCACATATGAACGCCGTAGACATCTCAGACATCTTAGAGTATGTTGAAGAAGAACAGGCTGTTGAGGTGTTTCGGCTTTTGGATGATGACGAAAAACTTTCTGCCGATGTTTTTTCATATCTCTCATCGGAGCGACAGCGTCTCTTTGTGGAAGAGTTAACCGATACCGAGGTCGTAGAAATCATGGAAGACTTGTCGGTAGACGATATTGTTGACCTTATTGAGGATATACCTGATGACGTGGGTACCCGCGTACTGGAGAGTATTAGTACGGAAAAGGGGGAAATCGTAGACCGTATTCTTGATTATCCTGAGGACTCAGCAGGAAGTATCATGACTACCGAAATCGTTGAGCTTACCGCAGATACTACGGTAAAAGAGGCATTGCACACTATCCGCACATCGGGTGTAGATAAGGAGACAATTTATACTTGTTATGTGGTAGATGATGAGAGAAAGCTAATCGGTGTGATTACGGCAGATACACTTCTATATTCTAAACTTTCTGATAAAGTCGAAAATTTAATGGAAACAAATGTGATTTTTGCAACGGCAAGCGACGACCGTGAGGTATTGGCCACTAACTTTTCAAAATACGACCTGCTTGCGATGCCTGTTGTGAGCAGAAGCGGTAATCTGGTGGGAATCGTTACAGTAGACGATATTCTGCGTGTTATTACAGAAGAGGACACGGAGGATTTTACAAACATCGTAGGTGTAAGTTCTGCTGATGTGCCATATATGAAAACGGGCGTTTTGGGACATGCAAAAAATCGTATTATATGGCTGCTTACGCTTATGCTGACGGCGGCTGTTGCGGGGGCTGTGTTTTCTGTATTTGAGGATGCGCTGGAGCAGATGGCGATACTTGTGGCGTTTACGCCTATGCTCATGGGTACAGGCGGAAATGCTGGAGCGCAAGCTTCTACTGTAATAATCCGCGGTATGGCCTTGGGCGAAATCGTAAAAACGGATATGCTCAAATTGGTGTGGCGGGAGACCCGAATCGCATTTGCCTGTAGCCTTGTTCTTGGCGTGGTTAACTTTGGTAGGATTGTTTTAATGCATCAAAATTTTACATTAGCTTGGGTTGTAACGCTTTGTTTGGTGATTACATTGGTTGTGTCTAACATGATTGGATGTGTATTGCCGATTCTTGCAAAGACATTAAAAATGGACCCGGCAATAATGGCCGCGCCACTGATTACAGCGATTGTGGATGGTACCGCACTTGTTGTGTTTTTTATGGTTGCAAGCCTAGCATTTGGATTGTAATTGGGGAGGTATAGAATGGCAGACTTATTGAAGGATTGGTACAATCGTGAGACGCTCACGGAATTTGCAAAAGCTGTAAAAAATGTAAATTTGCCGTTTTTATCAGAAAATTTTGTTGATGATGTTTTGGCAGAGCCATGGAGTGATATGGAGTTTATGGCACGCGGACGCAAAATCTCTACTACGCTTGGAAAATATTTGCCTGATAATTACCCCGATGCTATAGACGTTGTAAAAAAAATCGTCACAAATTATGATGGTGCTATTATTTTTTGTCTTATTGATTTTGTAGAGGTATATGGTTTGGATGTAGCTTATTGGGATATTACGATTGATGCGATGGAATTTTTGACACAATATGCTTCCGCAGAATTTGCCGTGCGCCCTTGGATAATTAATTACGAAGAGCGGATGATGGCACAGATGCAAAAATGGGCTGAAAGTGAAAATGAACATGTAAGGCGACTTTCCAGTGAGGGTTGTCGTCCTGCATTGCCATGGGGAGTCGCGCTAAAAAAATATAAGCAAGACCCCTCCCCTATCCTGCCGATTTTGGAAAAACTAAAGGCAGACCCTTCTGCCTATGTAAGAAAGAGCGTGGCAAACAATCTAAATGACATCTCAAAAACACACCCTGAGCTGGTAGCAAAAATTGCAAAGGAATGGTATGGCAAAAATGAGTTGACCAATAAGGTAGTAAAACATGGCTGTCGCACACTTTTGAAAAAGGCCAACCGTGAGGTGCTTGCCATATTCGGGTTTGGCGATGCAGATGGTGTGGATGTGTCAGGTTTTTCTATTAACACAGATACCGTAAATATCGGTGATGAGTTTAGTTTTAATTTTAAAGTATCGGTAGAGGATGAGTGCAAGGTACGATTGGAATATGCCATAGATTTTGTAAAGGCTAACGGAAAACGCAGTCGCAAGATTTTCCAAATTTCTGAGAGTGTGATGAAGGGTAAAAAGTCATATGAAAAGAAACATAGCTTTGCTGATTTAAGCACAAGAAAACATTATCCCGGCCTGCACTCGGTTACACTTATCGCAAATGGTGCAGAGTGCGGAACTTTAGACTTTACTGTGAATAAGTAAAACGTATTTGCTCGTCTTCTGTCTCGATTGTAACTTCGGTACCAAGGCTGATGGAGACACCTTTGAATAAATCCTGCTCAATAAAACCCTTCGTTAATTTTATACGAGGGTTTTTGCATTTTATTAATAACTGTGGCAAATGAGAAGGTGCAGTAGGAGAAGGTGTAAGAATTACAGAGCCAAATGGGGTGCCTGCACCGAGCAGTTTTGACAGAGTTGTATAGCTACCATATTCGATTAGGTTTTTTGTTGTTTTTTCAAAAACCAGTCTGCCTGTAAAAACGCGCTTTTTGCCGGTTAGAGTTTTGACCAAAAACACGGCGAGTATGGTGAGTATTGCCGCCGCGCCTATGACAGGGATATTTCTATTTTCGTCAAAAAAGTCGTTTTTGGTAAAGGTTCGAAATTGCATCGGTGGTTTTTGAACATTTTCAACTACATATTGTGGAATGGATACCATTTCAACAAAGAAAGATTCGATTATGTAAGGTATGTCTTCCGCGGCGGCGGTTTCGAATGAAAAGCCGCCTGTTGCTTGTGCGATATTGTCGATGTATGCCAATGCAAGATTGCCATCAAAATTTAATCCTATTGTATGGATTGGGATATTATACTCGTAGGCGGTCTGCATAGCGATGTAGACTTCTTGTTGGGCGATTTCGTTTGTACGCGTGCTTGCAGGGTTTACATTCATATTGCCGTCTGTCAAAAATATTATTATTCCTTGACGGGTATTGTCGATAGGGATAGTTAGCATTTCTATTGCCTTTGTGAGACCTACGCCATGGTCTGTCCATGAGGCGTAAGGTAGATTGTTTATAAAATATTTTTTTTCTTCGCGGTTGATTTCTGAGAGTTCTATGTATTTTTCCACATTACCTGCGTATGCAATGATAGCCACCCTATCACGGCCTTCTGTTAACATATCTATAAATAAATTCATAGCATCGCGGGAGATTCTGTTAGGGTCTGCGGTACGCATACTGCGGCTTACATCCAGTACAAGTACAGCATCTATAGGGCGCAACTCCTCCGCATATGCAGTAAGTGTCGTTAGAAATAACAAAAAAAGCATAAAAAATATTTTTTTCATATATGTAGTCCTTTCCTATCTTGCTATATACACCACCCTCTCGCTTTCTGGTGTGAGGGGGTCATTACTGTATCCATTGCAGATTTTGACAGACGAAAATCCTACTTCCATCAGAAGGTTTGTTATAGTGATGGGCGAGTAGGCGCGCTGGCGATGTAACTCCTCAAATGGCTCGTGGTTTTCGGAAAAAAATGTTACACGGTATTCATTGATTTTTGTTTTTTTATCAAATTTATTTTGCCATTCGTAGCCTTCGCCATTCGAGCCGCTTCCTTCTAAAACTTGATTGCTAAACAGCTCCTTAAATTTATATTCAGTGTTCATGTCAAAAATGAAAATTCCGTCGGGGTTTAAAAAAAGCCGAACACGTCTGAACGCCTCCAGCAAATCTTTTTCTTCTAGTACATAGTTGAAGCCGTCGCACACACATATGGCTGCATCAACAGTGCCGTATAGGTTTAGCTCACGCATATCCTGCGCAAGAAAAAGGATTTTTGCACCCGCTTCATATGCCTTGCGGTTTGCTTCGGCAAGCATGTCCTCGGAAGAATCCACTCCGATAAGGTCATAGCCAATTTCGGCCAGGCGAAGGGTGACATTTCCTGTACCACATGCAAGGTCGAGTACAATGATTTCTTCTCGGGGTCTGCCAAGCATCCCATCTATGTACGCAACCCACTCATCGTAGGGCGCGTCATGCATTAATGCATCATACAAACTTGCAAATCCTTGGTACATTGTCAGCTCGCTCCTTTTTTCTTTCGGCGTGCCAAAATGCCGCCGATTCTGCCGCTTTCTTTTGCAGTTAGGCTTTTCCAGCCCGACTTATTTACTTTTTCAAGCAAACCCAGTTCTTCTGCTATTTCCAATTTCATTTTATCATTCATATGCTTCACCTCGCTAGTAGTATTTCCATAAATGTGTGATAATATATACTTAATGAAGAGGAGTGTTTTGCATGAGAATAAAATCAGAAAATTTTACGGTGGAAATAAATCCTATAGGTGCGGAGCTGTCGAGTTTTCGTTCCAACAATGCAGAGTATATATGGCAAGGCGACCCAAAATGGTGGGCGGGGCGTGCGCCTATTTTATTTCCTGTGCTATGTTCGCTAAAAGGCGGAAAGTATTCTTATAGCGGAAAAGAATACAACATGACAAAACATGGTTTTGTGCGTGACGCAGAGTTTACCGTCGCCGAAGCCTATGATAAAAAAGCTGTATTAGAATACCGCGATAACGAAGCTACTTATAAAATGTATCCGTTTAAGTTTTTGTTACAAGTGATTTTTGAGCTTATTGACAACACCTTGCACACTACGTATAGAGTGAAAAATCATAATTGTAATACCATGTATTTTTCCATTGGAGCGCATGAGGCGTATCGCTGTCCGCGCAATGACAGCGAAAAATTTGAGGATTATTATATCGAGTTTGACAAAGCTGACAACTACCATAGTGAAACGCTCTCACCGGATATGTTAATCAATGGGGAAACATATCCGGTCATAAAAAACGGACATATCCTCCCATTGGAATATAAATGGTTTGAAAAAGACACTTTGATATTTAAAAACATACAATGTCGCAGTGTCTTATTAAAATCAAAAAAATCTCCTGCCGTGGTAGATATCGCTTTTGGTGGCGCACCATATTTGGGAATATGGACAAAAATCGGCGCACCATATGTCTGCATAGAGCCTTGGTATGGGATGCCGGACGAAGAAAATCATAATGGCAAAATAGAAAACAAATTGGGCATAGTGGCATTGGATGCAGACAAAGAATTTTCTTGGACGCATAGCATAACTATCCACGAGAATATTAATATATGAAAAAATTCATATGGATAATTATATTAATCCTTGTTTCTTCAGCATCATGCTCATCGCGACGGGATAATCAAAACGAGCATGGTGATAATGTTGAACATGTAGAAATCATCATAGAAGCCCCAATACCTGTAGAGCGTCCTGTAGAGCGAAAGATTTATATCGCGTTGGGAGACTCTGTGTCAGAGGGCTTTGGCATATGGTCAGAGGCAGACAGGCATACCTCTGTTTTTTTTGAAATGTTGCGGGAACAAGGTTTTGTAAACGAATATGTAAACATGGCGGTGAGTGGGCATACCACCGCCGATTTGCTTGCGATTTTGCATGGCTTATCATCTCAGGAGTATGAAAATTTTAGGTGCGCCCATGTTATAACGCTAAACATCGGTGGCAATAACATCCTCGCGCCACTTTGGGAGTATTTGCCCGATACAGACGCACTCGCATCTATCATAAGTGAGACGACTGATTTTGCAAGAGAGGCATTCTTGCTTATGCAGGAAATGATGGATTTTGTTAACGAATCGCAAGAACCCATTGCGGATGTTTTAGAATTTGCTAATGAAGTCGTTTATTTTGCCGAAAATTTTGGCATACGTGATGTTTTTCGGCTAAATGAAATGGTTGCGGCTGTGCCCCCTGTGATTGATGGTGCTATGGTAGTTTTTGCGGGGGCGGAAGCAATGGAGTCTGATGTTACTGAAATGTTTAATCGCATGTCATCGCTCGCGATACTGGATTTATTCGCGCTTTTTTCAGGCGAAATCCCACCTATGCTGGAAAGAGACTTATATGCCGGCATACGAACTTTTACAGGCGAATTTATCGAAATCCTCACATGGTTGGAAGATAATGCGCCAAACGCCATCGTTATTGTAAACACAGTCTACAACCCTTTGCCATCAAATTTAATGGGGTTGCCGTTTGGTTTTGCGGACGAGGCGGAGCGTTTTATCCAAAACCTAAATCATATTATACTTATGGAAAGCCAGTCGCGGGGTTTGATTGTTTCAGATATTTACGGTAGTTTGTCCAACAGACCCGACATGATGAACATAAACCTTGACTTAATCCACCCAAACCCGCAAGGCCACTATGAAATTGCAAAAATTAATTTTTATGATTTTATGAAAAATTGAGGCAAATAGACCTTGTGTGCTTCCAACATTTCATTAAAACATGCCACCGCTGTGTCATAATCGCTAATTAGCGGATTTGCCATCAATGCGGTGATGGCGGCATGACGGTCTCCGCTAATGGCGGCGGTTACAGTCAGGCGTTCGTAGGCTTTTATTGTCTGCATTATGCCTTTTACATACTCGTTGCCAAGTGCTTTGGGTGAAATCATTTTTACGCCGTTTTTGCCTACATGTGCGCGGGTTTCTACTACGTCTTTGTCTGCCATAAAGGAGATTGCTCCATCATTGTATGCGTTTACCACATGGATTTTATTATCATCGGTGTAAATGGACTCGGCCAGAGAACATGCCGCCTCAGAATACATTGCGCCGCCACGTTTTGATAAAGCTTCGGGCTTTACGTTCAGAGTTTCGCTTTGATACATTTTCAGGAGTTCTTCTTCTATTTCCATGCACTCTTCGCCGCGGGATTTTTCTGCAGTTTTTAGCTTTTTAAGAGATTTGCGTTCATGCATAAAGTATTGCATGTAGTAGCTGGGTACACCGCCCACTTTACGGATGACATCTGTCTCAAACTCTGTTACACCATCGAGTTTTTTTAACAATTCGTCATTGCCTTTTATCGCCTCTTGCAAAACATCTCTTCCTTCTATGCGAATGCTTGTAAGGAAGCTCAAATGGTTTAGTCCCAGATAATCCACCTCGGCATTGCCGTCCGTAAACGCCTCTACAGGCTTTCCTATAATACGGATAGGTGCGTTGCATAGTCCTATCATCTTTACATTTGTATGGTCAAGCAGTGCTTGGGCGCATATGCCGGCGGGGTTAGTAAAGTTTAACATCCATGCATCAGGGCATAGTTTTTCCATGCGGCGCGTGATGTCCATAAGTACGGGTATAGTGCGCAGGGCTTTGAAAAAGCCGCCTATGCCTGTTGTTTCTTGTCCGATTAAATCATATTTTAGTGGGATTTTTTCGTCTAGGACACGAGCAGGGAGCTTGCCTATTCTCATCTGCACAAAAACAAAGTTTGAGTCTTTGAGTGCTGTGTCATAGTCCTCGGAAAGTATGACTTCGCAGGGCATATTGGCATGTGACACCATACGCTTTATTAGATTGCCCACGATATTTAGCTTGTTTGTGTCGATGTCCATCAAGACAATTTGTCTCACGGGCATTATGTCTTTTCGGTTTATAATACCCTCCATCAACTCAGGGGTATAGGTGCTTCCTGCTCCGATGATTGCCAATTTTAACATTTTGCACGCTCCTTTGTTTTTTTATAAGTTTAACATGTATAGCGAAATAATTCAAAGCGGGGGAAACTGCTTATTGCTTGCAGTAGACATACCCCTTATGGTATATATTACAATGATATTTCAACCGCCTACGAGTCAATTCTACGTAGTTGTACTCCCCCGATTTGTAGATGTTTTGGTCAAAACCGCTCAACCCCCCTTGCAAAAGGGCTTCACCGGTGAAGGCTGTTTAGATTTTTCCGTAAAAGTTGAATGTACAAAAATAGGACGTGAGACATTGATTGCTTATGTAAAAGGTGAGTTGGCATTTGTAGATGACCGCAGTGTTGTCGTAGATGTCGGCGGTGTGGGATATTTAGTAAATGTTTCGCCCGCTACGGTGAGCAGGTTGCCGTCGCGCGGCAGCGATGTGCAGATTTTTACTTATTTTCAATCAGGAGAAAGCGGACAGGCACTGCATGGATTCCTTACACAGGAAGAAGTGCGGCTTTTTACGTTGCTTATTTCTGTTTCAGGGATTGGCCCAAAGGTGGCATCTGCGATTTTGGGTGCCATGTCCCCACAGCAGATTATTTTGGCGATCGTGGCGGAGGATGCGGTTGCTTTAAGCAAAGCCCCGGGCGTCGGAAAAAAAACGGCACAGCGCGTTATGCTGGAACTTAAAGATAAAATAAAATCTGCCACGGGTGAAGAATCGTCCTATAGCAGTACAAGTATAGTCAACACATCATCAGGTGCAAAACAGGACGCAATAGATGCATTGCTTGCACTGGGTTATGGGCGAGCAGAGTCTGTGCAGGCGGTATTAGAAGTAGCTGTAGATGACGAAATGTCAGCCGATGTTATCATAAAGCTCGCACTTAAAAAACTGGCCGAGGCAGGTGCATTTTGATGGAAGGCAGATTAAATACTACTGGCTATAGCCAAGAAATGGATGAAGAAATTGAAATAAAACTTCGACCATCCAGCTTTGACCAGTACATTGGACAAGACAAGGTAAAGGAAAACATGCAGGTGTTTGTACAAGCCGCTCTGGGACGTGGCGAGACTCTTGACCATGTTCTTTTGTACGGCCAGCCCGGGCTGGGGAAGACTACACTTTCTTCCATAATAGCGGGTGCGATGGGTGCGCAGTTAAAGATAACAACAGGTCCTGCCATAGAACGTCCGGGTGATATAGCCGCTACTTTAAACGACCTGAATGAGGGCGATTTCTTGTTTATAGACGAAATCCACAGGCTGAATCGCACGGTAGAAGAAATGCTCTACTCTGCTATGGAGGACTTTGTTTTTGACATAATAATAGGCAAAGGCCCGGGTGCTAAGAGTATTCGATTGGAGTTGCCGCGCTTTACACTGATAGGTGCGACCACTCGGATTGGCCTGTTGACCGCGCCTCTTCGTGACCGTTTTGGCGTAGTGCATCATCTGGAGCCATACAGTGTCTCGGATTTGCAAAAAATAATAATCCGTTCTGCGGCGGTTTTGGATGTGGAAATCGAGCCTAGCGGTGCCGAAGAAATCGCACGCCGCGCACGCGGTACGCCGCGTATAGTAAACCGCTTGCTAAAGCGTGTGCGTGATTTTGCACAAGTGCAATACGACGGTATTATCACAGAAAACGTAGCAAGAGCTTCCCTTGATAAACTGGAAATAGACCGCCTAGGACTGGATACCGTTGACAAAAAAATTCTGCTTGCCATCATAGAAAAATTCGGCGGTGGACCTGTTGGGTTGGATACATTGGCCGCAAGCATCGACGAAGAAGCAGGGACACTGGAGGATGTTGCCGAGCCGTACTTGTTGCAACTGGGATTTATACAGCGTACCCCTAGAGGGCGTACCGCAACACGGTTAGCGTATACACATTTAGGGGTTCCATGCCTACAATAACGTTAGGAGATTGCTGTGATTGTGTCCATAAAAAATCTAAAAAAATCATACTCGGGCAGGGTGGTTTTCCAAAATCTAAACATAGAAATTTCGAGGCATGAGCTTTTTGTGATTATGGGGGAGAATGGCTGTGGCAAAAGCACGCTCCTAAAGGCTGTTGCGGGAATGATTTCTTATAGTGGAGAAATATCATATAGCCCAAACATAAAAATTGCATATGTCCCCGACCGCTTCCCAAAACTACCGTTTACGGCAGAGGACTATCTTATGCATATGGGTAAAATCCAAGGATTGGCAGATGATAATATTAACGCCTTTATAGACAAATATTTTGCTTTATTAAAAATGCCGCAATCTTTCAGAAAAACAAAAATACCAAAATGCTCTAAAGGCACAATACAAAAAATCAATATTTTGCAAGCATTACTTACGACACCCGATTTGCTCATTTTAGACGAGCCATTTTCGGGATTGGACGAAATTTCGGAGACAAACTTTATGGAGCTGTTACAAAAGCTGGCTACCGAAGGCATGGCAATATTTATGGCGTGTCACGAAAAAAACCTTGCACAAAAATTAGCCACCACAATATATACGATGGAGGCGTGTTAAATGCTGTCACTGATTAAGTACAACCTTAAATACTACGAAAAATCCTTTAAATATATAGTTCCATGCCTGTTTTATATGGTTTTTCTTGGAATCAATTATCAAATTACTTCACCTATATGGAGTACTTATTTTATCGCAGCTGTGGGTACATTTGTGTTTGCTGTTTTTATTGCGACGAGTCTGATGACATGTGAGGATGCAACGCAGCAATGGATTACACGATTACATCTGCGTAACGACAAAAAATTTTATTTCACAAAAATTATTTCGATACAGACGATTATGATTCCCATTTGTATAATTGTGGTTGCTTATCCGTTGGCAATAGGCTTTTTTGTGCGGAGCCTAACCATTACAGAGATTATCGTCGCTTTTATTTTTCATTTAATGCTTAGTCTGCTTGGGACAGCTGTTGGGATTTTCTTTACAACGGATTCGTTTTTGCAACAGGCTCTGGTTGTACTCTTTTCTGTACTGCCTCTGGCGGCGATGTTCGATAATGTTTTGATTATTGTTGCATCTTATCTCCTTCCGCCCATTAATTTTTTAGCAGAAAAAATGCACTATTTTAGTGACGAAATTTTTGTGCCGAGCTTTGATTTTTTATTATTTATACTATACGCATTGGGATATTCGTTTTTGTTGATGTCCCTATTTATTATAATAAAAACATGGAGGGCAAAATAAAATGTATACAAAAAAATCTCTTCTTGCTGACCTAAAAGCCGCAGGAATCAATCCTCGCGGAACATTGCATGTCCATTCATCAGTAAAAAGTGTGGGAGAATGTGAAAACGGCGCAGATACAATCCTCGACGCATTGATAGAGTACATGCGTGACGGATTGCTGACTTTGCCTACCCACACATGGGACTATGTAACAGGGGGCAAAAAAAACATCTTCGACCATAGTAATATGCCCTCATGTGTAGGTGTACTTACAAATTTGTTTATGAAGCGCGAAGGTGTAGTGCGTTCACTCCATCCAACCCATTCTGTTGCCGCCATCGGCAAGGATGCCACCGCATTCATCGCAGGAGAAGAGTTATCAAAAACCCCATGCCCACGTGACGGGTGTTATGGAAAGCTATACGACCGTGATGCGCAGATTTTATTTCTTGGCTGTCCGCTTTCAAAAAACACATACATTCATGGCGTAGAAGAATGGAATACTATCCCAAACCGCCTGACAAAAAAGCAACAGAGTCTTTTTATAAAATACGGCGACGAGCTAATCCCCTGCCCCCAGTATCGCCACCATTTTGCAGGTGGCGATATATCAGAAAACTACGTAAGAGCCGAGCCGATTTTTGTTGAACGTGGTGCGGCGGTTTATTGCAAAATAGGAGACTCTCACAGCGTATTATGTAGTGCAATAAAAATGGCGGATATTACAAGCGAAGTTTTGCAAAACGAGCCTGATTTTTTCGCATGATAAACGAACTGCTAAAAGCACTGGATGCTTTATATCCTTATGATGGTAAATGTTTCCTAAATTACTCGACTCCATGGCAACTCCTCTTTGCTACTATCCTTAGTGCTCAGTGTACGGATGACCGCGTTAACATTGTTACGGCACAGCTTTTTAAGGATTTTCCATCTTTGGAATCATATGTCACGGCTAATCTTTCCGACCTTGAGGACGCGGTAAAACAAACAGGCTTTTTTCGTAACAAGGCTCGACATTTGCAGACCACAGCGCGACTCCTCCTTTCCCAATATAACGGCCAAGTCCCTTCCGACATCACCGAGCTCACATCATTAAGTGGTGTCGGCAGAAAAACAGCAAATGTTGTGCGTGGACATATTTATGGGATTTCCAGCATAGTAGTAGATACGCACGTAAAGCGCGTGTCTCGCAGGTTGGGACTTACACAGCATAACTGCCCCATAAAAATAGAGTACGAACTCATGGAAAAACTGCCAAAAGCTCACTGGATACGTTACAACCAGCAGGTAATCACACATGGCAGGCAAATATGTAAAGCACAACGCCCACTCTGCACAGAATGTACATTGAAAAAGTTTTGCAAAAAATTACAAGAGTGTTAAATTTCTATAATTGACTACTCTGTCGAAACATGAGATATTACGATTGGCATTGTAAAATCAGAAGGGGGTTACTTATGAAAATTATTAAATATGTGCCTAATACGCTGTCCATCATGCGTATGGTACTCGCGTCGTCACTGCTTGTGCTGTGGTTTTTGTTGCCCGCAGGTTTTGTTCTCTCGCCTCTTTTTCTTACGATTTATATATTCGCGGGGATTACAGATATGGTCGACGGGCCGATTGCACGCAAGTTTAACGTTGCTTCTCCACTTGGAGCCAACCTTGATGGCGTAGCAGATTATTTTTTTGTAGTTATTTCGATTTTTCTTATTGTGCCGGAGCTTGTTTACAGGGGACTTAGCCCCATGATAGTCACAGTCATAGTAGCCAGCATCATCATATTAAAAGGTTTTGGTATGTTGGTGGGTTATATGCGCTATGGACAGCTTATGATGATGCACACTTATGCGTCAAAGACCGGTGCAATGCTGGCGTTCTTATTACCGCTCTTCCTTTATCTTACAGGGTTTAACGAAAATCTTATCGTTAGTGTATTTGGCGTATATGTATTCTTTTTCCTGCTGGAAGAGCTTTGCATCATTGCAATGTTACCTGAACCCAGACGCGACATCAGTGGAATAATGCAAGCATGGCGTATCCGACGCGAGAGCAAATGAAAACGTTTATTAATGAAATATGCAAGGAAGAAGGGATTCTGATGGAATCCTTTTCTTATGGCGATTATGTGCTTCGTCTCACCAAAAATGGGGTATCGCATAATATCTACGGTGCCTTTTGGGATATAAACAGTGCGGCGAGCGACCGCATAGCTTGTGACAAAACAGCATGTTATATTTTATTAGAAAACAATAAAATACCGGCCATAGTCCACGAAATTCTTTTTAACCCCCTGCGCAGAATCGGATGGGCAGGTGAAAACGGCGCGTGGGCGCTTGCCTCCGCGTTTTTAAAACAGCATAAAAAAGTAGTGCTAAAACCAAACCAAGGGACGATGGGACAAGACATCCATCTATGCAATTCCATCCCCGAGCTAGAGGCCGCCGCTCATGCAATTTTTCTAAACTATCCCGACGCGGCACTTAGCCCATACAAAGAAATTACAAATGAATATCGAGTGTTTTTTCTAAATGGAAAATGCCATTTTGTATATGGAAAAGAAAAATGCTCTTCATGGCAACATAATCTTTCGCAAGGAGCAAAGGCATTCGAAATTAACGACCAAGAAAAAACAACAAAAATAAAATCCCTTGCTACCCGCGCTGCGGACTGCATAGGGATTACCTTTGCAACAATAGATATAGCAGAATCGCCTAGCGGCGAACTCACCATCATGGAAATAAACTCCGGTGTGCAGGCACGTCAGCTTTTGGAGCAATTGCCTCATCTGCGACCGATAATAAAAAATATTTTTTTAGAAGCTATCAAGCTTCTATTTTGTCCGCAAATAAAATCCCATCAAGATGGTCAATCTCATGGCAAAACGTGGCTGCCATAAAGCCTTCGCCGCTTACACTGATAGGCTTTCCGTGGCGGCTCACGCCTGTAACTGTAACCTTTAACGGGCGCATTACATAACCACTGGGTGAATTGGGCGCGATAGACCCCTCCATGACGAGCTGCCTCTCTTCACTTTCCTGCGCAATACAAGGGTTTGCTACCTCAATGACCCCATCCTTGTCCACTACCACAAAAACACGCCGCAGTACACCTACATGTACTGCGGCGCAACCATATCCCTTTACATGCCGCAAGGTATCCGCCATATCGTCAAGAAGAGTCCACAATCGCTCGTCAAACTTTATGACGAGTTTGCTTTTTTTGCGGAACAAGGGGTCACTAAAATTTATTAGACTTCTGGTAGCCATGTTTGCAAAGTGGCCTACATGGGATAGGCTTCTTTTGCCTCATATTTTGTATGGAGAAGTTTATGCGCTTTATGGCTGTTTGGTTTTTCGAGATAGTCATCGTAGAGTTTTTTGATTTGTGGATTTTTGTGTGATTTACGTATAGCTTTTGCAGAATCTTCTTCATAGAGAGCAGTGGCGCGAGCAGCACGAATGTCCGTAGTAGAACGTACCGTGGCCGAAATTTTTGGCTGTCCACCACCGTTTACACAGCCGCCGCTACATGCCATAACTTCTATAAAATCGTATTTTGCTTCACCCGCGTTGATTTTATCCAAAAGTTTTGCGGCGTTTGCTGTACCGTGGACTACAGCCACTTTTATTTTTTTGTCTCCGAGTGCTACATCGGCTTCTTTTATGCCTTCAAGTCCGCGGATGTTTTTAAATTCTACATCGGTGTCTTTGCCGGCTACTACTTCAGAGACAGTACGAACAGCTGCCTCCATTACGCCGCCTGTCGCTCCAAATATTACACCTGCACCTGTGTATTCCCCAAGCAGGTCTTGGTCAAAAGTGCTATCCTCAAGTGCATTAAACTTAATGCTTGCTTGTTTTATCATTTTTGCAAGCTCGCGAGTGGTCAGCACTGCATCTACGTCTCGCAAGCCGTTTACTTCCATTTCTGCGCGAGCAGCCTCTGATTTTTTAGAGATACATGGTGCGATTGCTACCGAGAAAATTTTCTTAGCGTCTACACCTGATTTTTCTGCATAGTAAGACTTTACGATGGCACCAAACATTTGGATAGGCGATTTGCAAGAAGACAAATTTGGGATAAATTCCGGATAATTGAACTCGCAAAAACGAATCCATCCGGGGGAGCAAGAGGTAATCATGGGTAATTTGCCGCCATTATTTACACGGTCAAGGAGTTCATGACCTTCTTCCATAATGGTGAGGTCTGCACCAAAGTTGGTATCAAAAACTTTATTGAAACCGAGTCGTTTTAGTGCAGAAACCATCTTGCCTGTCACAAGTGTTCCTGCGGCCAGCCCAAATTCCTCGCCGAGTGCGGCACGTACCGCTGGTGCTGCCTGCACCACCACATGGGTATCTTTGCACTCAAGAGCCGCCCATACTGCATCAATGTCATCTTTTTCACGCAGTGCCGCTGTTGGGCATACGTTTACGCATTGGCCGCAATAGATACAGGGTACCTCAGTCATACTCTTATTGAAAAGAGGAGAAATTTTTGTGCTAATTCCGCGTTCTGTGAAGTCAAGGATTGCGGAGCCTTGTTCTTTTTTACACACATTTACGCAGCGACCGCATAGTATGCACTTGCTTTGATCGCGCACAATGGACGGAGAAGCGTCATCTAAGATGCCAAAATCATTTTCTCCCTCGAATGGGATTTCGCGTATTCCCATTTCTTCTGCTACCGTTTGCAATTCGCAGTTTTTGTTAGAAGGACACGCAAGGCAGTCACGGTTATGCGATGATAGGATTAGCTCAACAGTCGCTTTGCGTGCATCGCGTACTTTTTTGCTTGTTGTACTTATCACCATACCATCAAAAACAGGCATTACACATGCGGCAGCTAAAGCTCTTGCGCCCTGCACCTCTACTTGGCATACACGGCACGCGCCTATTTCATTTTTTTCTTTCAGGTAGCATAGCGTAGGAATATCTATCCCCACCTTACGCGCTGCATCCAAAATTGTACTATTGTTTTCTACTTCCACGGAGATGTTATCTATAGTTACCTTAACCATTATAATTTTCCTCCTACCCTTTTTTAATTGACTTGAACGGACACACAGGAATGCAAGCACCGCATTTTATGCATTTTTCTGTATCAATTACATGGAGAGTTTTGACATCGCCCATAATTGCATCTACCGGACAAGCTTTTTTACATTTGGTGCATCCCTTGCATGTCTCATCAATGAAGAACTCAAGTAGTTCAACGCAGGTACCAGCAGGACATTTTTTGTCTTTTACATGGGCTTCATACTCTTCACGGAAGTAGCGCATGGTGGAGAGTACAGGGTTTGGTGCCGTTTGACCCAATCCACAGAGCGAAGATGCTTTAATATTTTGGGCAAGTTCGTATAAGCGGTCAAGGTCATCCATTTCGCCTTTGCCTTCGGTAATGCGCACGAGTGTTTCCAGCATACGCTTTGTACCCACACGACATGGCGGACATTTTCCACAAGACTCATCCACTGTAAAATCAAGGAAGAAGCGTGCGATGTCTACCATGCAGTTGTCCTCATCTATGACAACAAGACCACCAGAACCCATCATAGCTCCCAGTTCAAGCAAGCTGTCATAGTCTATTGGTGTATCAAGTTGTGTTTCTGTCAAACAGCCGCCTGATGGCCCGCCAATTTGTACAGCCTTAAACTTTTTGCCGTTAGGGATACCCCCGCCGATTTCGAATATGATTTCACGTATTGTTGTACCCATCGGTACTTCAATAAGTCCTGCGTTTTCGATTTTACCACCGAGGGCAAATACTTTTGTGCCTTTGGACTTTTCCGTGCCAATAGCGGTCAAAAAGCTCGCACCGTTTAGAATAATTTGCGGAATATTTGCAAATGTTTCTACGTTATTGATAATTGTGGGCTTGCCCCATAGCCCTTTCACTGCAGGGAATGGCGGGCGTGGATTCGGCATTCCCCTTTTACCTTCAATGGAGTTTAGTAGTGCCGTTTCTTCGCCGCACACAAACGCACCTGCTCCAAGACGAATTTCCAAGTCAAAGTTGAAGTCTGATTCAAAAATATTATTACCAAGCGCACCAAAATCTTTTGCTTGGTTAATTGCAAGTTGCAAGCGATTTACTGCAATCGGATATTCCGCACGTACATACACGAAGCCTTTGTTTGCACCGATTGCGTATCCTGCGATTGCCATTGCTTCTATTATAGAATGCGGGTCGCCTTCGAGAATCGAACGATCCATGAATGCACCTGGGTCGCCTTCGTCGGCGTTACATACGACGTATTTTTGGTCGCTTTGGGATTTGTAGCCAAACTCCCACTTCATGCCTGTGGAAAATCCGCCTCCTCCTCGACCACGCAGTCCGCTGTCTTTTATTTCTTTTATGACATCCTCTTGTTTCATTTCAAATATAGCTTTGCCCAACGCCTTGTAACCATCAAATGCGATATACTCCGTGATGTTTTCGGGGTTAACGAGCCCACAGAGGCGAAGAGCGATTCTTTTTTGGATTTTATAGAAAGGAACATGCTGGAAATCATCAATCGTGCCATCAGCTTCGATTGACTCTGGTAGAAGAAACTCCTTAACAGGCGCACCATCGACCAGATGTCCCTGTGTAATCGCAGGTATATCTTTTAGCTCTATACGGCTGTAGAATGAGCCTTCCGGATAAATAATAACAATAGGTCCTACTTGGCAATACCCAAAGCAACCTGTGCGTACTATATCTACTTTGTCGGTGAGGTTATGGTTTCTTAGTTCCTCTGCAAAAGCTGCTTCTATTTTTTCTGCATCAGCTGATAAGCAGCCTGTACCTTGGCAGATGAGTACGTGGCGTTTGCCTTCATATTCCTTTCCGCCGAGACGTAGTTCCAAATTCTTTATGGTTTGTTGTCTTATGTTTTCGAATTTTTCCAATGCTTTCATATATAAGCCCCCTACTTAGTATTTTGCAATAATTTCTTTCATTTCGCCACCCTTTACAGTTAGGCGACCGTATACATCCTCGTTTACAAGAACAACGGGAGCCAATCCGCAAGCACCTACACAGCGAGTCGCCATTAAGGTAAACTTATAATCTGCGGTTGTTTCTCCCGATTTTATACCAAGTTCTGTTGTTACTTCGTCAACCAGTTTTTGCGCGTCTTTCACGTAGCACGCAGTCCCCATGCACACACTAATGATGTAGTCACCTTTAGGCTCAATGGAAAATTGATGATAAAAGGTAATCACCCCGTAAATTTCTGCGATAGGGATATTTAGCTCCTTAGCAATAATCTTTTGCACCTCGGCAGGGATACAGCCAAAGATTTTTTGGCTTTCATTTAATACAGGCATAAGCCCGCCCTTTTTTTCCTTGTTGACTGCCAAACATGCTTCGAGTCTTTTAAGGCGTTCGGGCGTTACTACTTCTTTTTTTACAGACATATTATGTATCCTCTCGTTATGCCATGCGGCATTTTTGTGCATATTATAGCATGGATTAAAAAAAAGTCAAAATTCATTGTTGAAAAATGGCAGTGTGTATGCTATGTTACAGGCATATAAAGGTATATTTGAAATGAGGACAACCTGACATGAGCAAATCTAAAAAAATAGTTGAAGTGAGCAACAATTTAGAAGAGTTGCAAAATGAAGTTCGTTTACTTAGGGCAAAATTAACTCTCGCAGAAGCCGATACATATGCGGCGCAGATGCAAGCGTCCGTAGGCAACAGAGATACCACAGGTCTAAGCAAAGACGATGAGTTAAAAATAAAGTATTTTGACTTTATTTTAGAAAAGACTGAGAATATTATTTTCTTCTTGGATGTTGACAAAAAGTTCACTTACGCTTCTCGTTCTTTTTTGAATAAGGTGAAAAAAGAAAATTACGATTTGATAAATGGGAAATACTACAGAGATGTCCTAAAACCTTATATAACTAAGACAAATTTCAATAGGCTTTCAGGTGCGGTAAACAATGCAAAAACAACTAACGTAGTAATCCCTTTCGATGAGGAAACAGATGAAGAGGGCGTGAAGTCTATGTATCTCACGCATGTTTTTCCTATGATAGAAAATCTTGGTGCATTTAAAGGGACAATGGTTTTGATTAAAGACGTAACAGCTATCAAAAATGCAAAAGAGGTCGCGGAGCAAGAGCAATTCCTGAAATCCAAATTTTTATCAAATATGAATCATGAAATCAGGACTCCATTGAATGCAATTATCGGACTTTCTACCATAGAGTTGGATAAAAAATCTCATCGCCCGAAAACATTAGAAGCATTTGAAAAAATCAACCTCTCTGGCAGAAATCTCATGGATGTGCTAAACGACATCATCGACCTATCTACGATGGAAGCCGGGAAACTGGAGATTAACAACAATGTGTATGACACAGCTGCATTGATAAATGATGTCATATGGCTTAACGTAATGCGCATAGGTGATAAACCTATTAACTTTGAAGTAAAACTTTCAGAGAAAATACCAGCATATCTGGTAGGTGACGAGCAACGCATAAAGCAGGCCATAAACAATCTGCTATCCAACGCAATAAAATACACAGACCATGGTAGTGTTATTTTTGAAGTAGGATGTAAAAACACTAAGGGTGACTGTAAGCTTATTGTGACGATACGGGACACCGGACAAGGAATTTCTAAGTCTCAACTTGAACTGATTTTTGATAAAGCGTCTCTTGCCGCACATGATTTTAATCGTGAAACAGAAGGTGCGGGGTTTGGCCTGTTTATAGCAAAAAATCTTGCTACGCTTATGAAAGGTGACATCTCAGCAGAAAGTGCGCTTGGCGCAGGCTCGGCGTTTACCATGAGCTTTATACAAAAAATCAGTAAAAATACATCAAACATCGGTATAAAAACTGCCGAGCGTTTACAAAATTTCAAGTTCTCTGGTATGCAAAAACCAAAACTCGTGCGAGATTACATGCCGTACGGTAAAATTTTAATCGTAGACGACATGAACACAAATCTATTTGTCGCAAAAGGGCTGATGAAGCCATATGGGTTAGACATAGATACCGCATTAAGCGGCTATGAGGCATTGGAGAAAGTGAGCGAAGGAAAAGTTTACGATATTATTTTCATGGACCACATGATGCCCGGTATGGATGGCATGGAAACCACAAAAAAAATGCGTGAGGAGGGTTATAAACACCCCATAATTGCACTCACCGCAAACGTAACTGCCGGTGTATCCTCATTTACGGATAATGGATTTGACGACTTTATCGCAAAACCGATAGATACTATGCAACTCAATGTATGTTTAAATGCATTCGTGCGTGACAAGCAAACAGCGGAAACTCTGGAGGCTGCAAATAAGCAAAAAGAAGCCGATGATGCCGCCGCTGAAGAAGCCGCAAAAATCCCCGTTTCACCGACGGATTTCGAAGATGCAAACGACCCGCTAACTCTTCTTAAAAAGATACAAGACCTTGATGTAGATACTGCTGTAGATGCAATGAGTGGTTTGCCCGACCTCTACATTGACACCGTAAAACTTACACTAAAGCTACTGCCTGAAAGGATAACGAAACTCGACGACTATTTGGAAAGTGACTTAAAATCCTTTACAATTGAAGTTCATGGCTTAAAAAGTGCAATGAAAAATATAGGTGCGGCAAAACTCGGTAATAGCGCGTCACAGCTTGAGCGTGCCGGCATCGAAGAAAACTTGCAATACTGTAAAGAGCATTATCCGCCATTCAAAGATGAGCTTCTTAGGCTAAAAGAAAAACTTGATGAGGCATTGCCATCTGATACAGAAGTAAAAGAAATTGCCAACAAATCTGACCTGCTTCCTGCTATTGCAGAAGCAAAAGCAAAGGCAGAGGATTATAACCGCGACGCGGCATTGGAAATCATCCAAGAAAAAGCCAAGTTTTCTTATGATGAAAAAACTGATGAACAATTGCAAAAGGTCATATCTGCACTGGAGGCTTTTGATTGTGAAGGTGCTAAAAATATATTAATTGAACTGGAGGAAATATAATATGCAGGTTTATGACGGAGGACGATATTATCACAGCATACCAGGTCTGCTTGTTCCAAGGTCTGTAACAAACGACGATGTGCATTTTGCAATAAACAGCTTTATTGATACAATCCCAGGGCTTACAGAACGGCTGGAGAACACCCTGCTAAACCAAGGCGTGGGTACTCTTGAGTTTTTTTCTGAAACAATGGAAACTGTCATAAAGCTACTTAAAAGCATTTATGCTCGCGGTTTGGAGACGCAGGCCATGCGCTTGTTGCGTTGTGCAAAAGAAGAATCAATGCTGACTACCGCAAAAAAAAATCTGAAGCCCTTTGTCACAGACGCACTTTCTCTCTCCGTAGCAATGCAAAAAGCTCAATCTCTCCGTGAAGAAAAAAAGCCGCCAAGCAAAATAGAAATCTATGCAAATATAGCAAAATCAATTTCTGCGGTTAACACTTTGCTTGAGGATGGATTTTATGAGCCTGCAAAGATTCTTATAAAAGAGCTGTCTGACCATAACCCAGAGGCTTCTGTTTTTATAAGCCTACTAAATTTAATTAATGCCGAAAAATACGAGGATGCAAAAAACCAAATATCCACTCTTAATGCAAAGTTTAACGAAACAATAAACAAACTCGCCGGCACAGACCTCTCCAAGAAAATTTTGGCAGTTGATGATATGCCTGAAATCCTATCATTTGTAAACAGCGCGCTGAAAAATAATTATCGAGTATTGGCCGCTCCGGGGGGTCAAGCTGCGCTTAAAATCATGGAGAGCCAAAAACCCGACCTGTTTATCCTGGACATCGATATGCCTGGTATGGACGGTTTTGAGTTGGCTGTACGTATACGGCAAATGCCCGACCACGCAGAAACGCCTATAATATTCCTCACGGGCAACTCATCTCGTGAATATATCAATAATGCTACACAATGCGGCGGCAATGAGTTTATAGTAAAACCTGCTACACATGATTATCTGTTAACTAAGGTTGGTAATTTTTTAAGTGCTAAAGAATAAAACACTTGCATAATAAAAATGCCGCGCAATTAGCGCGGCATTTTTATTGTTTTAAAGTCTATCGGTTGTTGTTACGTTAACGCGGTCACGGTTGTGGACTTCCCTTCCGAAGAAACTTAGGCAGTAGAGGCCGGCGAGCGCGATTAGGGTATATATGATACGGCTCAGGATTCCTTCCATGCCACCAAAGATGGTGGCTACGAGGTCGAAGCGAAATAAGCCGATAAGTCCCCAGTTGATGGCACCGAGTATTACCAATGATAAGCAAATGTAGTCCCATGTTCTGTTACGCATATTGATTCTCCTCCTTTCATTTTTTTTATTATTTCTAACTGTGGGAGAAAATATGCGTTTTATTTTTTAAATTTGGGATTGAAATTTTAAGAGCCACGCGGTATGCTACACTTTAGAAAAAAATTACATATAAAAAAGTTAGGTGGGTTCATAGTGGAGGATATTTATGGGAACGAGCAACGCATACTCGATGAGGCACAATTGCGCATAAAGGCGGTCAAGAGTGGTGCAGAGTATGACTTTGGCGATTATATTTTTATTGTTAAGGAATACAGGAAAATCCTGAGGCATTTGCGTCGTACGACAAAAATCGCTGACAGTATTTCTAACAAACTCCATGTGGACAACCTTGAACTAAACGAAAAAGTACATCTTGACGCTCTTACCGGAATTTATAACAGGCGATATATGGAAGAAAGCTTGAGCCGTATTAAAAAATCACTATCACGTTCCAGTGATGTATTAAGCATATTGATGTTGGATATAGATTTTTTCAAGGGCTACAATGACACCTATGGTCACGCCGCCGGGGATGTTTGTTTGAAAACAATTGCAGAAGCAATTGATAACAGTCTTTTTCGTCCTGATGATTTTGTGGCTCGATATGGCGGAGAAGAATTTATCATTGTTCTGCCAAACACATGCAAAAACGGCGCGTGTCATATGGCCAAAAAAATTATAAAAAACATAGGACACTTGAAAATACCGCACGAAAAAAGTGAAATAGCTACTCATGTTACCGTTTCTATAGGTGCGGCTACGGGACATGTGGAACGTCATGGAAAAATTGATGAATACGTAGAATGTGCGGATACCGCACTATATACGGCAAAAAATAGTGGGCGCAACAGGTATATCCACAAAAACTTTAATGAAAGAGGTTAGATATGAAGCTATCAACGAGATTAGTCATGAGCATCATTGCAACATCTGTTATCGGGTTGTTGGTAGCCTTTATTGTTGTTAACTCGTTTGTGCGTAATGCAGTGCTTGATAATATACTGGAATCTGTACAAAACAATATGACCGTGTATGCAAGTGAGCTTGACTCTTGGTTTGTTAATAATTTGATTGTAACCGACACTATGGCAATTACTATGTCCGCGCTTGACCGAGAGCATGTTCACTATATCGCGCTAAATGTGTACGAACAATTTGATTTTGTTGCTATGGCCTATGTGGGGTTTGGTGTAGACGATACGTTTGACTCTTGCTCTATCAGGTATGTCTATGATTGGGTTTTGCAAGAACGGCCTTGGTTTATACAAGGGAGAGCCGCCGGTGGAGAAACTGTTTTTACCAATGCATATGTTAACTGGCTGTACCCCTTCGATTTGGTCATTTCTGTTGTGCGGCATATGCCGGATTGGTATGATGCAGTTGTGGCTGTAGACTTTATTCTTTCTGACATCGCTGACGTTTTGGCGGATGTCGAAGTACCCGGTGATGGATATGTTTTCATTTTAGATAACCGAGGATATATTGCAAATCACCCAAATCCCGATTTTGCACCCACTGCAACATATTTGCGCAACTTTAGAGATTTTCCTATTTACGCACCGCTTGCTCATATTATTGATACATCGTGCGGAATCACGACGTTTATTAATTACAATGGCATTTATTCGTATATGATGACATTTGCAATGAGTGCCGCCGACTGGACATTGGTTAGCATTATGCCGACCACTGTCACATCCGAACCGGTTTTTCAAATCCTAAGTATCATCATGATAACGTTTTTTCTGATTTTATTTGTATCATTTGCATTTATATTATTATATATCCCAAATATTATTGGAAATACCTCTGCAAGGATAAATAACCGTATCCGTGACTTTAAAGACTATACCACCGCCGTGGCAAAGGGTCTGGAAACAGACAAAAATCTTGATATTGAAAATATTGACACCTCATTTGGTCTCGACAAAATATCTACAGCTTTTGACGAAAATATGCGCGAAATACTCGCATTGATTAAAGATATGACACAAATGCATCGCGAGCGCAATAAAGGCAACTACACTGCATTATTGGACCCAAACAACTATGCCGGCGCATATGAAGAACTGGCTCGCAACCACAATAACATGGTGGAAGAGTTGGCAGAGAGACTCCTGATTATCAATGAAAGCATAGAATACGCAAGTGTAATCCAACAAAATCTTCTTCCCGATGCCGACCTGTTTAAGCAAGTCTTTTCGGATTATGCAATAAAATGGGAGCCACGAGATGTGGTGGGTGGTGATATGTATTGGATTAAAACTTTTGAGGCGGGTACAGTCCTTTGTGTTGCCGACTGTACGGGGCATGGGACAGCGGGTGCGTTGCTTACTATGCTTGTGGGTTCTGCTTTTGAAGATTTAATAAATGAAGAAAACTGTAGCGACACGGCACAGTTGATTTGGAATTTGGAAAAACGACTGTTGGATATTTTTGGGACAAGGACAAATAGTTCTGACTACACAATGAAGGACGGCTGCGATATGGTCGCACTGTTTATTGCAAAAGATAAGAGCATATCCCTGTCTGCTTGCAACACAAATTTTTTCATATGCAATGGAAAAAAAGTAGAGCGGGTAAAAGGTCAATACGCCTTTATAGGCGAAGGTAAATTGCAAAGCAAGGACGATATAAATACAATCCAAATACCGTTTGATGCAAGCAATAAATTTTATATATCCTCGGATGGTTTATTTGAACAACCGGGGGGGGCAAAGGAACAGAAATACGGCTACAGGGAATTTGAACAAATCATACTGGAAAATCACAACGAAAGCCAGTCCGTCATCACTGACAAGGTATGGGAAGCCTTTGAAGAATACAGAGGCGAATACAGGCGAGTAGACGATTTTGAGCTGATTGCGTTCACATTATAGAGAAGGAGAGTGGCATGATGGATTTTGATGTTTTAGAGTTTAGCAAAATGCTGTCAGAGAAGAAAATAACCGTGATTTACAGCGGCCCGATATGGGCAGATGGCGTGGAAGGCATGGCAGAGTTTCTACAGAGGAAGCTGGATGTTGATAATTTGTCACGCACTGTTTCCAAGTCGATTTTCTCGGTGTTTGTAGAGCAGATGCATAATATGCTTATGTATTCGGCAGAAAAGGAAATATTTACAGCTGAAGATGATGATGATGCCGTTCTCTCTAAAGGGATGTTTGTTATGGGCAAAGAGGGAGACACCTATTTTATCAAAACCGGGAATGTAGTAACCGATTACAGTGCAGGTGTTTTGAAAGAGCGTATAGACTATCTCAACACGCTGGATAAGCAGGGCCTAAGGCAGTATTTTAAAGAAAAACAGAGAAGTGATGATGACAACCCCGAGAGCAAGGGCGCGGGCATGGGGCTAATCGAAATTGCAAGGCGGTCATCATCCAAAATTAATTACAAATTTACACCGCAGGGCGAAGGCTTTAAGTACTTCTCCATGTCTGTAGAAATTTAAGAAGGAGGTAGCGATATGTCTTTTTATATGGAAAAACAAAAAACAGGCTCTACGCCATATATTTTGATTGATGAATCAAAGGGTTATATGAAAATGAGCGGCAAGAGTTTTCCGGAAAAAGCACTTGATTTTTTTGGAGAAGTTATTACCTGGCTGGACGGCTACCTTGCTACAGACTTTGGTGAGTTTTTGTTTGACTTTGCAATGGAATATCATAATAGCTCTACGCTAAAGGTCATAACAAATATGCTGATGAAGATGGACGAATGCGCCGTCAGCGGCAATAAAATCACCGTAAACTGGATTGTTGCCGAGGATGACGAAATCATGATAGAAAGTGGCGAAGATATACAAGAGGATGTCCATAATCTAACGTTTAATGTGGTAGTGGTGGACGAATAATCTTATAAATTCCCATAGTACTCCAGACCTAGCTGTGTACGGTTTTTTACATTTAATTTTTCCATGATGACTACTATGTTGTTGCGTACTGTTCCTTCGCTTAGGAATAGAGATGCGGCGATTTCTTTGTTTGTTTGACCCCGGGTGATTAGGCGAGCTATGTCCTTTTCTCGTGGGGTCAGGGTAGCAAGGGCGGGGTTTTCTTGGGGGGAAAGATTGCGCAGGACTTCTGCATCAAGGATGCTTGTTCCGCTGACTAACAGTCGGAGCTTGTCTGCGATTTGAGCAATTTTATCTGTCTTTAAGAGATAGCCGTCCGCTCCTGCGGCAAGGGCTTGTAATATATTTTGGCGGTCGTCAAAGGTAGTCAGCATCAGGATTTTAATCTGAGGATGACGTTGTTTTATCAGTCGAGTGGCGGCTATTCCGTCTGTGACGGGCATTCTTATGTCCATTAATATAATGTCGGGTGGGTCAGCAGAGCAGATGTCTACTGCTTCTGCTCCATTGGAAGCTGTGGATAGCACATCTATATCACTCTGCTGCTCCAGCTTTATTTTTAAGCTTTTGATAATTAATGGGTCGTCGTCTACTATCAATACACGCATAGTTATTTTCCTTTCATGGGAATTACGCACACGAGGCGGAAGATTTTGGAATGCTCGTCTGTACTTGCTGATACATTGCCACCTACTGCCGTCATGCGGCGACGTAGATTTTTTATACCATTGCCTGTTATTTTTTTTGTCTTGTGCGCTCCGTCATTTTCTACTAAAAGGCGAACAAGCTTTGGTGTAGCATCTATTGTGACTTTTATAAATGTCGGGGAAGCGTGACGGGTAGTGTTTGTCAGAGCCTCGTTTAGACAAGCCTCCAGTACACCCCATATATGCACGGGTACATATGATGTGTCGCCATACACATCGAAAATGGGCTGTATGCCATAAAATTTTTTGCAAATAATGTGGAGGTTTTCTATTCCCAGGGATTCTATGGTGTTTAGATTGTGTACGGCTTCGCGGATTTTTACGGCTCCTGTATCGAGGCGTTCCAGCGCGGCATCGTAAAGTGAAAGCGCGTCGGCTGTTTCTTCGTTTTCCGGCAACAAATCCCTTGCCGTTTGCAGTGATATATATGCAGCTACGATTTCATGCCCTGCGTTGTCGTGGATTTCGCGAGAAATCCTTGCTCGCTCGCTTATCACTGTCATCTGTTCGATTTTGATTGTGGCGTTCATTAGCTCACTTTGCAGTGCTTCCATTTCGTAGTAGCCGCTTTGATAGTTGTACATGTTTTCCAGATACCGGTCATGGTCTTTTTTCCAAAGCCTAAGAAAAACCCCTGCAAGTGCCGCAAGCACACATGCGGCGACCAATTGCAAATTTTCAAAAAACACGACGGCAAAAATAATTATGGGGAAAACTCCGTAATACATACCCATAAAAATGGCAAATGGTAATACAATCGGAAGAAAAAACACACAGAGCAATCCATCTATAATGGTAGTAAGTCCCATGCGCTGGAAACGCAATCTAAATAAAATCAAACATGCAAGACTCAGCATGAGGAAAAAGCCTGCTGTCTGCCCACTGACAGTCCAGTAAACAAACAACAGGCAAACCCCAAAAACTGTACATGCATGGAACCATTTTTTTTGACTCAAACCAATCTCCGCTTTCCGCCATAAAGCAAAAACATAATTGTGAACAAAGCCATGGCGAGTATCGCAAGCCAGTACGTACCGGTCGCACCATGGGCAATAAGCTCATTGATGCTGCGTACAGCCCACTGACCCGGCAAAATTGCACCCAGATAATAAAGTATGTCAGGCAATGATGACAAGCCGATTAAAAATCCACCGAGGAAAGTCGCAAAAGTAAGAAGCGCAATAAATGCCGCGCTCGATGACTCTTTGTTCTTAAAAACACAGCTCCATGCAAATGACATCCCTATGGTAGAAGCCGACAACATACTATAGCTGAGCGCAAGCAATGCCGCAAATTCGATTTGCCAGCCATGTATAATCACACCAAGCACACAGACTATAATAGCCTGTAGCATAGCAGGAATCATAGAGGCAAAGAAATTTTGTACCAGATAACTGCGCATGGAAACAGGGCCGCATAAAATCCTCATGAGTACACCGGTCATTTTATCTTCCTGTATGCTCTTTGCCATATAAAATGAGCCTACCATAATCATCAATGCGATGAGCAAAAACCCCAAGGATGCATCATCAAAAATCCCTCTGGCAAACAATATAAGCACAATCGGTAAGCCTAAGTTTGCAACAAGTGACACAATGTTTAGCCCTCGGCGGAAGGCATATTTAAAAACAGTCAGATTCATAGAGGCCGCCTCCTTTGTACCATATATACTGCGGCTGTGAGAATCACGCTAATAGCAACGAGTATGCCGATATTTATGAACGCCCTGCCCATGTCGAGATTAACAAGTCCAATGTCTGTCAAAATCTGAAAAGTTTCAGACCCCGGCTCTGCGGCAAAGGTACCCGAGTAAAAAATCGCGTTAAGCCCAAGGGTATAGGGTGTGTAGTGTTGGAAAAACCTGTCAACTGACTCACCGAGGCTAAAACCCATAATCAACCTACCCGCAAAAATCTGCATAGCAAAACCTGATACCATGATAATGGCCTCTGTCGTGGATTTTTTCTTGAAGAATATAAACAGCAAGATGCCAAACATCTGTGCCATAAACGACAGTATTAGCATGACAATGAAAACAACACCAAGGTTAAACATATAAACGTTGAACAGGAAATAGCTAACCACCAACAGCACCGCGCCGCTAACCATAGAAAATATAACCGCCGCTATGGTGGCCGCAAAAATATAGTGGAAGAAGCTCCTGGGTGCTGCCATCAAACGCCAACGCCTCCCACCCATGACATCCGCGTGGAGGTAATCAATGATAGTGGAGCTACTAAAAATCTGAAACAGAATCAAAATAGACATAACAATGCTGGATGCGATGACATTATAGCCATTTAACATATGGGCATCACCCTGGGTATTTGCCGAAAATATCATATAGTTTAGTCCACTAATCGCAAGCGGCAAAAGCCCATATACAAAGAGCATAATTTTGTCACGCAGTACACGATTTAGATAATGTTTAATCATAATCAGGAACATATCCCCTACCCCCTATTCTTCGTCACGGAGTTTTTTGCCCGTTAAGGTCAAAAAAACATCTTCGAGGGTTGGTTTTTCGTCGGTGATGGATTTTACGCCACCATGACGCATTGCTATTTCCATTACTCTGTTGAGATTGCCACTATCGGCAGTAGAAACAATAACATAGTCATTGCCATTTACTTTTACGTCTTTTACACCTGATACGGCCTTTATTTCTTCGGTCAGTCCAGTGCTTGCAGTTGCGGCAGTCATACGGATTGTATCCTCATGTTGCATACCGCCTACGAGTTCTTCGAGTGTGCCGCCGGCTATAATCCGACCGGAGTCCATGATTTGGATTTGGTTGCAGATGGCTTGCACTTCTTCCATGTAATGTGTCGTGTAAAGTACTGTTGCACCCTCTGACGCGATTTGCTTTACAGATTCCAAGATATGATTGCGCGATTGTGGGTCTATGCCCACTGTAGGCTCATCCATGATAATAAACTCGGGGCGGTGAACAAGCGCGCAACCGATGTTTAAACGCCTCTGCATACCACCGCTAAACTTGCCCGGCTTCTTTTTTGCATGTTCTTTTAGGCCGATAAAATCAAGTACGCGGCTTACGTTTTGATTTAGCTCGTTTCCGCCAAGTCCGTAGAGTTGTCCAAAGTAGCGGAGATTTTCTTCTGCTGACAGGTCTGTAAAAACTGTGATTTCTTGCGTGACAATACCCATGCGGCGGCGTATTTCCAGATTTTTTGTCGTCTGTTTTTTTCCGAAAATCGTGATTTCGCCGTGGTCTATGTCAAGCAGTCCACTAAGGGCTCGTATGGATGTTGTCTTGCCCGCGCCGTTCGGCCCGAGCAGTCCAAGGATGTCACCCTGTTTTATCTCCAAGTCCAGATGGTCTACCGCGGTAAAATCCCCGTAACGTTTTACTACTTTTTTCATGCTTGCAATACTCATAAAAAATCACTCCTTTAATTTATTATGCCACGGAGTGATTTTGTATAGTAGTTACATTTGTCACTTTTTTAAAACGTTGGTGATTAGGTGGAATACTTCGTTGATGTTAATCGGTTTCCCTACATGGCCGTCCATTCCGAGCTTTAGATAAAGCTCCACATCATCACGTAAAACATTCGCTGTCATCGCTATTATCGGTACATCTTTTGCCGATGGATGGGGCAATGAGCGGATTTCTACAGTTGCTTCGCAACCGCTTTTTTCAGGCATTTGTATATCCATAAATATGAGGTCGTATGCTTCGGGGTTTTCATTGTAGATTTTTACGACCTCTTCGCCATTTTCTGCACAAGTTATTCTTACCCCCGTAGGCTCCAGAAGGGTTAGAATAATTTCACGGTTTATTTCTATATCCTCGGCGATTAGGATATGATAGCCTTTTAGATTTGGAATTTCGTCAATTTCGACATCATCATCTTCTTGAAAGTATCCGCGTTGGATTTGTACGGTGAACGAAAACACCGAGCCTTTGCCCGGCTCTGACTCTATGCCTATTTTTCCGCCCATCATCTCTACGATTGTTTTTGTGATGGCGAGTCCAAGCCCGGTGCCACTGTAGCTCTTTGCAAGATTTACATTTGCTTTTCTAAAAGACTCAAAGAGGCTTTTTTGTTGCTCATGGCTTATGCCTATGCCTGTATCTTGCACAAGAATTTGCAATGTACAAACCTTGTCCTCTATTTTCAATAACTTTGCTTTTAGTGAGATACTGCCGTGACGTGGGGTAAATTTTACTGCATTACCAAGCAAATTTATAATAGCCTGTGCAAGCCGCTGGTCATCGCCATACATAAATCTGGGGATATGCGGGTCAATAGTCGTGGTGAAGGTTTGCTCCTTGTCTCCCGAAGAAAATGAAATCATATCTTGTACATGCTCCATCATTTTTTTGAAGCTAAATTTCTTTGGAGCAAGTTCGAATCTACCTGTGTCAATTTTGGACATATCCAATATATCGTTTACTACACCAAGCAGATGTGTGGACGCACTCTCTATGCGCTTTAGTGTGTAGTGGGCTTTTTCGAGTTCTTCAGAAGTTTTTCCGATGGTGGTCATGCCGATAATAGCATTGAGCGGTGTGCGTATTTCGTGGCTCATGCTCGACAAAAACATTGCTTTTGCCATCACGGCATTAGAATATTTTTTAGCAAAAATATAAAGCACCGCGTGCATACCTACCATAACAAAAAATCCTGTATACTCCTGCCCTGTAGTAAACCTTTCGCCCATCAGCGGCATACCTAATACAAAGAGCATAAAGCACTGTACGGCGGCGACTGTAGAGATATAAATTACATATCCCCTTTTTTTCATATATGTAAGCGAAAGCATACCGCCGATTAATGTGTATGAAAACACCAAAAAATCGCCGTCAAAATGTACTACACCCCACATCATCCAAAACATAAGTGAAATAGGCGTTAAGAAGGCGAGGGTATCAATTTTTAAACTACTCCGCTCCAAAATAACATAGGTGATAATCATACCAACACTAAGCACGGTACGGACAACAATATAGTCAATGTAAAAATTTAAAACGTAGTAGATAGTAGAGACAATCAAAAACGCAATCAGCAGCAAAAAAATATGCGGCGCGGTGTTGTTTTTCTCCGCACCTTTAAAGATATATTTTTTTACAAAGTTAACCATGACTATCGCCCTGCAAAAAACGCAAATACGCGCTGGAGGAATGTTAATTTTTCTACAGTCTTTTGGGTGTATGGAGAGTATGTTCTGTTTTCGAATTTAAGCATATGCCTGTGCCGCATGAGTATCCAGTAGAATGCTTCTTTTACGCGGAAAGGCTCCAACGGGCCGTCAACATAGCCTTTTTCTATTGTTTCGTTGGTATCGGGGTCAGAGATTTGTTCTACCATGGGCTTTTTGCCCAAGCTGGACACGGCAAAGCAACTTACCGTTTTAAAACATCCCAGTGCATTGTTTAAAATACGCTCTTCACCCAGATATGCCAAAAGTTCGCGAACTTCTTGGTTGAGTCCTTTTACACTGCGCATATTTACCGCACCTGCATGTTGCTCATCTGCGAAGAGATGCTGTATGCGATTTTCGGGCTTATTGTGAAAAAAGTCAAGATTAACAAAGCTCAACAAGTCTGCCTTAGAGAGCAGGAGTGCCATGGGGATGGAGCTTTTTTCGCGCTCAAGTCCAAGGAAATAATTGTATAGCGTATTAAAAATCTGCTGGTTAGAATTTTCTTCGGGGATTGCGTCAATAAGCGATGAATCAGAAAAGCGAAACAAATCAGATAGTTTATTAAAATTGGTGGGGTCAACCAAAAAGATTAGCCCTGACGAGTCCTTGATATTAAATCCATTTTGTCTGATGCCGGCATCATCACGCAAGTCCTCGCCCGCAATATCATAAAAGATAATGTCAATCGTGTTTTCTTCCATCACGCCTTCTTCATTTTTGTGTCTGTACCAAAAGTTGAAGGCGTATGGCGGGATTTTTTTGCGCTTTGTAGAACTGACCAGCTCATGGTTTTTTAAAAGCGGCTTTTGATAGTTTTCATAGAAAGACTCGCGCACCTGCGTGTCACCGATAAATGTAAGCTTTGACGGAAAGTCCATATTGTTTTCCAGCTCAGAAATAAGCACAGTCAAAAACACCGATTTTCCTACGCGAGCGTCACCCAGTATAGAAATAAGCAGGGTTTCGCGTATGCCGTAGCCTATGGGCAGGTCATTGTGACAGTTTGGGCAGAGACGTTTTTCACAGATAATTTTTTTGCCATCGGGTGATGTGTAGGTCACATGTTGTACAAATCCGTATTTTGCCAACTCTGTTTCATCATATTTTACTTCAGGATTGCTTATTTCTATTGCGGGTGGTTGCATTGCCTTTGATGTTGCTTCCTTTTCTGTGACTTGCAAAACATCTGTTTGGTAGTCGTAAAGCAACTCGTCAAGCTCCAGGCCGTCTTTTGTTTTCTTTTTGCCCTTTACCGCAGGCAGGCGAAAATCCGCCTCATTGGGGTGGAAGCGGTGACAGCAAAATGGGCATATTACGCTTTCGACTTTTTTCATAGCTAACATACCACCTTATACTAAATTGAATAAATGCGAATAATTTTTGTCCAAAATGTATTTTACTATACGGTCTTTTTCCAAAATGATACTGCATGTGCCGCTCATTACCATGTAGTCTAGCTCGTACTCCCCTATTTTGCGCCCTTGCTCGTAGATGGCGTATTTTAAAACTTGGCTGACAGGTATCTGCGACTCGTCGGATACGGTAACGCGCAATGTAGCCTTGTGATACTGCCCAAGTGTAATCGGCGTATATGAAACACTTGCATTGATTGTTACTTTCTTAAACAGCCATTCGGTGACATATGCCGGTTTTACAATCGTTATTCCCTTATCCTCATTAAAAAATGCTGGTATGATGATATGCTTTTTTTTACCACTGGTTATGGGTTTTGTATAGCTGTTTGCGAGGTCGCGGGTGACTACATCATGCTTTCGGTCGCTTTTTGCCAAAAGCTCCTCTATTTCCGGAGCATCCTCTGTCTCGTATTCAAATACCAGCATAAGCTTTAGGTCGCGATTTTTTGGCCAATCCCATGACAATATGGCATTGTTTTTGTTGTCGATTGTCCACTCAAAGCGACGAAGCTTCATCGTATCATCTGATGATGTTATAAAATTGTGCTTTTTAGCCATTGCCTCGTCACCAATACAATTCGTCCAGATTAAACGCGCCCGCGTGATATAGTGCAGATACGTGGCTTTCGCTCGCGTTTTCGATTGAGAAGAGATTCATCCTGCCTTGACCGCGCTGTTCATAGCATTTTTTTGTCTCGAAGGCCTGTGCCGACGGTACATATAGGTTAGCCTCCGTATGCAGTTTTGCATAGCCCGTCTTTAGTCGGATGCCGAGATGATTGTTTTGTGCCACCCACTCACTTAATGCCTCTGCCGGTGGCTCGTCACCGATTAACTCTTGCAGGATTTCCATGATGGGACGGCTAAACTCTTGCGATGTAATAATGTTTTTTTCTATGAAATCCATTAGCCGTTTTTTAAAACCGGAAAAATCATTTTTGTCGAAGTACTCCATCATTTCTCTATGCAAATCCTCGATTTGCGTCTTATGTGACGTAGCGTATGAAATAAATTTTTCCTGGAAATAGGATAATGCATTATTGCAAAAACCTTCGAACATCTTGTTTATTTCTTCTGCCTTTTTTTCTTGCTCGGATATTGTTTTGTTGATTTCGGACTCGTAGCGGCAGAGTTTTTTATGATACACAGATATTTTGCGCCGTTGGCGTTCCATGATTTTTATTTTATCTTTTATATGCTTTATGTCGTTTTGCTTGCGTAGATACTCATGTGCAATATTGTAGGGCAACAGCTCTTGGCTCTTCAGCGGAGAAAGGCGGCGTGTGATGTACTCGTCTCTTTCAGGGGGCTTTGCAAGCCAGTTTTTGCATTTTTCCTCTTCGGAATGCAGGACTGCGATTGCATTTTCTGTGTTTTCCCTTGCTGTTTTTTCAAAAAAACCGCCCTCGGATGTACAACGCAATAAGTCATAAATGCTTGTTGCTTGTGGTGCTATATTCTCCTCTTTAAAATCGGCTTCGTCCCAGTCATTATCAAGGCTGTCAAGCTTTAGACCAAAACATCTTTTTATCCACTGCCCGCGTGTTAGTGGGTCAGCATAGTTTGCATCCGGGATGGCAATACCATACAGATACTCCATGGTTTTTGTTGGATGCTTGGGCGGGAACTCCGGTGTCTTTAGCTGTGGTGGTTGGTTTTGTATGTCGTATTTTAGTATTTCTGCCATAAGCAGAGATTTTAATGCGTCTTGCGGTATATTTAATTTTACACTACCTGCTGTGAGAAAATCCCCGTTTCTTGCCGCACAGTTCTTGAGAAAAAACATTTCGCTGTAACGAGACGCGTCTGCCTCTGCTACATTTAAACTCTGTGATGAGTTTTTAAAAAGTGTGAGCATCGCCATAGTCTGGGCAATTGTCTCTTTTTGTATAAAAGATGCTGTGCTTGTGAGGTTTGAAAGCAGATATATGTTTAGTCCCTCACCCTTTATTTCGTCAAGCATTGCTATTGCAGATTTTCTTGTTTCGTCCGTCAGATTAGAATCATCAAACAGACAATACACATCCCCTAGTATGCCCGCGGGATATAGTGGCGAAAAAAATTTTTCTGCTGCGACAATCAAGTCAGGCAAGTTGAGTGCGGTGTCATCAGCGTTGATTAAAAAATTAGCACGTAGTATGTCTGCTTTGTACACTCCTAAAAACTCTTGCCAAATACGTTTTACTTCTTTTTTAATGAAATCTTCGTCAAAATCCTGCGGAACTTTTATAAAACCAACGCCACTCATATAGTCAGAAATTGCGTCGGATAAAAACGGCAAAAACTCATGGCAACTGCCAAGACCCAACAAAACCACGGGATTATTTAGTGTTTTCATGCAAGTACTTTCTTTTGCTGTGCAAACACCTCGCACATAGTACGATAGAATACACGCTTTAGGCTACCCTCTCGTTCGTCTGAGTAGGATTTTTCCAGCTGTTCCAATTTTTCTCTATAATCATTGAGGATGTCATCTATATATGCAACTATTTTGACAAAATGTGCATCCTCTAGCTGATTTTCGTGTTCCTGGGCATTTTTTTGGAGATAGTCTGTGATGTCGTCGTCCAAGTCGATATATGCTTTGAAAACATCGTAGTCCACATATCTGTCAGAAATATTTTGCATCGTATAAAGGATTTGTGTCTCTCCATCTATGATGTAGCGATAGTTTTTGCGGTTTTTTGTAATCACCTTCATATACAGCATCTGTGCAAAATGGCTGTATTTTACCTCACTCAAGTCTATTTTTGTAAGCTCGTCGCGCAGGGCGGCGATATGCTCACGGATTTTAACTTCTTGTTTTACACGCTCATATAATGCGGGCATATAGATAAATACACCCTTTGCGTAGTCGATGTCAGGGTCGTCGCTCTCTTGCAGGTATTCTGTGTCAAACAATGGACGAAAATATTTTTCTCTATCGGGAGATGCGAGAAACTCGTTTAGTTCTGTGATGGCGGCACGAGCTTGTGTTGCATTTAGGGTTTTCTCTGTTATTCCGCTTTCGATATGTGCAAAACGCTCACCAAGGTCTATATGGTCGCCATAGAAACCAAAATAACAGCGGGTGCGTTCTTCCAGTCGGATTATTTTATATTCCAATGCCAAGTCAAAAAGCTCACGCAGTCGATTGTTTTTTAGACGTTCGCGGTTGTTTTCATAGTCGGTTGTCCATAGCTGGTCATAGTTTGGCGAAGGCAGTTCTTTCCAGTTGCGCTCCGGGCATTCATATAGATGCAGACCAGCGATTTTGTTAAAGGATGTCTCGTACACAGCCTCATACTCGTTTAATTCTGTATAACAATATAGAGGAACTGCAATTTTTAGATTTAACATATAAAGGCGGTTGTTCATTTTGCTTGACTTCATGTTAGAAACACGACCTGATGTGTTTAGTTGGCGCACTACGCTTTTGATTTGCGGAGCATTATAGGGCACGGAAAGATATGCATACGGCGGGAAAACAATATGCAAGCCACTCGGCACATGATTTATAGGGAACATGACCTTAGCACTGTCATGCAGGTCATTGATTTTGACCGATACATATTCTTCCAGACCGATTTCGGCAGTTGCTGCCATCATATTGCAGTAGTAGTCAAGCGATTTGTGTACAACATTTTGGAATTGTTGCGTTATGAAATCATTGAGATTATCAACTATTTGTGTCCCGTTTGCGTCATGCCATTCGGGATTTGCAATCATGTCTTTTAAAAGTCGATTAAGCGATTGTTTGTAATCTAGTGTTTTTGTAGAGTCATCATCTTTTTCGAATGCATCACAAAATTCCTTTGTCCCTGACAAATCCTTTGCAAAGCTGTCATCAGAAAAAGCAGAGTTTTGTGCATTTTTAAATTTGTCGAATAATTCTTTAAATGAGTTAAGCACTTCACAGAGGGTATCTACGGTTTGTTCGTTTAACTCGTTTAACTTTGCCAGCACAGAGTCATATATATGGTCGATTGCGTCGTACATGAGATTTTTTCCACATGCACGGAGATAGCTTTCGTTTGCTTCTACGATATTAAGCGCGAGGCTTTTTTTGCCAAAACCAAAAATTGATTTTTTAAGTAGTTTGGCCATAACCGCTTGGCGACCTATGTCCATGGCGGCTATACTGTCGCGATGCTCACGTTTTTGTTGGATGTCGCGTTTGCGGATTGTGTCAATCTCGCGGTTTAGTGAAGCCTCATGCAGGTCAGAAAGTAGGCGCAATGTATAGTACGGACCACGCTCCAGGTCAGAAAAATTTTGATGTATTATATTGTTTTTGTCAGTGATTGCTTCGTTAAAGGCGGAGATGACTGCCTCTGCGGCATTGCTGTAATGGTCTTTCATTTTGTTTAGCTCATTTTTAACCGCATCTTCGATGATTTCCGGGCGTTGTTGCAATACTATATGGTCGTATTTTTTGAAATTACGCTGTTTTGGTTTGTCGGTAGAAAGAGTCCTTTCCAGAGTGGGCAAGTCTATTTTGAAGCTTTCAAGCGCGATTTTAGAATCCTCAATTGTGGGATTTTTTTCTGAAAGTGGCTCAAGCTCTGCAAACATTTTTGATGTGAGATAGTTTAACAAATATTCTATTGGCAAGGACGCACTGGATGCACCCACCGTGTTATAGATGTAGTTGACAGGTTGTTTTTGACTATGCGTCATCAAGAATGCAGCTTTGTTGTTTTCTATATTAGAAAGGTAGGAGCTTATTGTATAGCTTTGGCCATCGGTTACTTCTTCGCTTGCGATAAAGTTAATGATTGTCTCGGCTGCGACGTTCATACAATAGTTTTTTGCAGAAGGCACAAGCTTACCATGCTCATCCTTAGCACTTACGAGATGGCACAAGTCATATGGTGGCTCATTGGATTTAATTTCGAGGTCAGCAAATGTCTGTTCAAAAATATCACCGTTACGCTCTATATTCATTAGATAATCAAGCTCTTTTAATGCGGCAAACCCATTTGCTTTGATGTTGAGCGCGGCAGAGCCGTCTATCATACTGTCGGAGAGTGTAACATCGGGCAAAAACACCATGCCGATATTTTCTGTCTCAAAACCTTTTTGCTCCGCGATTTTGCGTACAATATATGGGACATCAATAAAAACACCGCTTCCTGTGCCACCTGCGCAGCCCGCTAAAATAAAAACGTATAGCAGGTCATTAGATTTCCTGTTAACGGTGAGTCGATTTATTTTTTCTGTAAGTAGACTGATTACACGATTGCTGTTTATGGTGAGCAACAAACGACCGGCTTGGCGGATGCCGCCCGCACCATGTTTCACCTGTTGTAGACGCAAATTCCCTGCAATCCAGCTCTGGGTAGAATTTTTAAACACGGTTTCGCGATTTTTGTAAATAGAAGTAAGGTTTGCATTATCTAACAGCAAAAATTCATCCTCAGAAAAGGATGTGCCCGCATAATTTAGATTTAGCATATTGTCATCCGAGTCAAGTGCCATATATTCAATCTGAGAAGGCTTGTCCAGTCTGCGCCCACTCGCCGATGTACCCAGTTTAAAATGTTTGTTTACCGCTTTTTTTACACGAATAAGAGCCTCTGCGCCTGTGCCGCCGAGGCCTAGTATTAATATAGGCTTGTCTATTGCATCTGTGCGTGTACCTTGGGTGGATATGCCGCCGCCGTATTCCGTATCCAGTGCTTGCAGTTCTGCTTTTGTTTCTGCCGAGAGTTTCATCAACTAACCCCTAATCTTCAAATGCTCTGTATGTCATTTCCAGTTTCGGCGATTCGCCCGGGAGAGAGAATATTAGTTGTTTCCCATCCTCCCATATGATTTTTTTCTTATAAATTGCGACTCCATCGCCGTCAGTGATATGACAGCTTTCGCCTTTTTTGGTGAGGTTAACCACAGGCATAGCACCTTGCATTCCGGGGGAAAGTTGTATGTCCCATATAGGGATGCCCGCCTGTACGATTTTGTCGGTTTTGTCGCCATCCAGACTTGTACTCAAAAACTCCATCAGTGACATTTGACCCGCAAAGGTATTAAGGTCGGGGGCTTCGAGTGATGTATAATTGCCGTCGCCGAGCATTGCGCGTAGTTCCATATGGCCTGTAAACAGACGGTTTTTTGTCTTGCGAAGAGTAATTGCACGCAGAATCAATGCGGCGAGCAAGAGTGCAAAGGCTATTCCGATTAAAATAAAAACCATTGAGTTGCCTGTCTCCACATCACGCGGCTCTTCCGTAACAATCGGTGCAGGCTCGGGTGTAGGCTGGGGAGTGGGTTCGGGTGTAGGGGCAGGGATTTCTTCCTGTACAGCTAAAACAGCCGGGTCAAAGGTGATAGGGAAAAACGTTGTGGTTTGTTCAAACCCGGGATGTGTCACACTAATATTGATGCGCATATCCTGTGCCAATGAAGAATCCATTTCGAAATCTAAAACAAATGCAGTGCCGGTGCTGTCCATCGGGAATGTGCCTATATGGTTTTGCTCCATATCATAGACATTCATCTCTGCCACGGATTCATTAAAAAGCGTAGCAAGCTGTGATGCAGGCAGTGGCGAAATAAACCCTGCCTGTACCATAATCGGCTGTGTGTGGTCAAAGAAAAGCCCACCATCACCATTTGGCTGTGTCACGGACATGGAGACGTTGACGTTGTAATTATAAATCAGATTAATCGTTATCCTATCCTCGGGCAAACCGCGGACGCTAAGAAGCCAATCGCCTACCATGGGTGCAAGCACCTTTATCATGGAGTATCGATTGGCGGCTGTGAGAGTATATGTCTCACCATCAAAGGGTACTTCACGCCCCGATGGGTCCAGCAGACGTACATTTGTAATAGGACGTGAAGAGAGCATAATAATATTAGCCTCTGCCACAAACGCGCTTGGTATAGGAATAATAACTTCTGAATATGCTTCGCCGTCGGCGATTATGGTTGCTACCTCTGTGATGGAAGAACGTATATGGCTCGCAAAAATTTCGTTAAAAATCTGTGGCAGTGCATCGGCTTCATCAGCGATGTAATAACGTGCAGAAGTCCGAGTTGCCACTTCGCGCAAAAACTCTTCGTTAAGAGAACCGTCATGATTAAGTCCGATGGTATAAAACGGTGTATCATCCCCTACTGCATCCACCGCCCACCATGCATCTCCATAAGAAACATCTATCGAGCGGTCTGTCATCCAGTTATCAGGCATGTCTATACGCCCATCGGTAAAAAGTAAAATCATGGGGCTGTTTTCTGACGGGTCATCGAGCAACATCTCTGCGGCGGTGCGCATTGCCAGCCCAATATCAGTCCACCCATGATACACAAAACCCGAAATGGTAGTGCGTATATTATCTCTGATAGAAGGGTCGCTGATAGGAGTGAGCGGCATTACGGTGTGCATATGGCCGGAAAATCCAATAATGCCAATTCGAGAACTCCGTGTCTCCATCATGTCCATAAAAAGCGAAGCGGCTTCGAGTGTAATGCGCTCGGGGTCTGCCGTACGCATAGAACCGCTTGTGTCAATGACCAATATAGCATCAATACCATCCGCCGGCGTTAATGCCAATGCAGGCACAACGGACATGAAAATAAGTACAATTGCAATAAAAAACAGTCGTGCAATACTTTGCGAACGACGATGTTTGAACATTTAACATCTATCCTTCCGATTTTTGCGACTACATTGTAATATGCAAGTCATTTTTAGTCAACTTTTTTATACACTCGAAGGTTTTTTGACTTATACTATGTTCAATTTTACATGCATCCTCACGTGCCTGTTCTTCATCTACGCCTATCGCCATCAAAATTTTAACTAAAACTGTGTGTCGCTCATGGATGCGTGTTGCTATTTCCGCGCCTTTTTCTGTTAGGATTATGCTTTTATCGTCCTCTATTATGATATATCCATTGTCACGGAATTTTTTCATCTTGATGCTAATGGTGGGTTTTGCAAATCCCATGTGGTTTGCTATATCTATAGAGCGCACTTTGCCATGTTTTTCGTGCAAAACGAGAATTGCTTCGAGATAATCCTCCGATGAGGCACGTATTTTCATGTTTTGTCACCTCCAGTGTGGCTGTGTTGTTATGTAAAACAAAACACCCCTCTTGCTCTAAACTAATGAGGGGTGTTTTACCTGCTAAGCCTTTGGATAGACAGAGACTTGTTTTCTATCTCTTCCTTTACGTTCAAAACGAACCACACCGTCTACTAAAGCGAAGAGATTATCGTTTGAGCCGCGGCCTACGTTGTTGCCGGGGTGGATTTTTGTGCCGTTTTGAGTGTAGAGGATGTTGCCGGCAAGGACAAACTGACCATCTGCACGTTTTGCACCAAGGCGTTTTGCGTTTGAGTCACGGCCGTTTTTTGTAGAGCCTACGCCTTTTTTGTGTGCAAAGAATGATAGATTTAGGGTTATCATTTTTTTATCTCCTTAATTTCTATTTCTGTTGAGTATTCTGCCTCGGCACTGGTGAGACCCAGAAACATTGCCTCCAGAAGAATATTAATACTTTCAGTTGCAGTGCTTGGATTTGTTAGGGAAAATGTGAGATAGCCTCCGTTTTCGTTGTAGTCACAAGCAAAGTTGTCACGAGTTAATTTTTCTATGCTGTTAACAGTGTTTAGTACAAGCATGGAAACGGCAGCACACACGATGGAGTCACCGTGATTTTCTACCGTAAAGCCGGTTATCTTCCCACTATCCCTTGTTATTTTGACATTAATCACTTTTCGTTGATTTTTTCAATCTTTACTCGTGTAAAGGGTTGGCGATGGCCTTTTTTCTTATGAAAGCCTTTTTTTGCTTTGTGCTTATAGATGATTACCTTCTTGGCTTTACCATCTCCCATTACTTCTGCAACTACACTTGCGCCTGCGATGTGCGGCTTTCCGATAACAGTTGTTTTGTCGTCAAACAGTCCCAAAACACGGTCAAATGTAAATTTGTCACCTGCGTTTGCTCCCAATAACTCTACGATGATTTCGTCACCTGCTTTAACCTTGTACTGCTTTCCGCCTGTTTCGATGATAGCGTACATGTTACACCTCCTTAAGATTTTTTGAGGTACACGCCAAGTTAGGTAGGTAGCTCCTTTTAAAGACCTAACACTGTGCGGTTACGACAACCGATAACTTAACACATAATTATTATATTGTAAATGTAATTTTTATTTGAGTTTCCCCATTTTTTTCAGACAACCCAAGGTAAAGAGAGTTGAAGTGAGGGTTTGGGTCTAATGAAGAAGTCGGAAATGCCAGAAAAAG
>JGI24703J35330_11748866_pt1 | contig 64618 bp, 55 predicted proteins | sample TergutNt197P1_FD_35330 | JGI IMG/M metagenome (IMG submission 35330)
AAAATCCTTAATCGTCAACTTCATTTTAATAACCTCCAAAATTCTGACATGCTCAAAGTTTTTCAACCCTTAACTGCTCGTTGATGCAACCCATAGTTGTATCACAACTTCTGGAACACTCTTTGCTCTCGCAATCTGATAAGCAGCATTTAGTCCAATGAAAACAAAGGACACAAGATAAAGAACGATGACATTAGAAAGATTGAGTCCAACGACAAAAATGAAAGCAACTAAGGTGAGTAAGCGGAGTGAGCCAAGTAAAACCATTATTTTTCGCGTTGGGTATTTATCAACGATTTGACCAATTAAAACCGATCCAGCTACGCTACCAAATAAAATAGCAAGGGAAATACCACCGATTGCTAGTGCTGAGTTAGTTGTCTCAACCACGTACCAAATAATCGCAATCTCATAAAAAATCACACTAAAATTAGAAAGTAAGTTAGCCAACCATATTTTCAAAAACAGGGGGTTATTTTGAAATAAACTTTTGTTCATCTTTGAAATCGTTCCTTTGTTTCAAATTCATGCCTACAAAAGACATGTTAGCGTTCCATTATCCAAGTTGAAACGGAGCGTCTGTTAAACCACAGGAAAAACAGCGAGATTGTCCTACTAGACGATTCATTTACTAGGGTATGTCTGAAAAGTCAGTTGGCCATCTGAATATCCTAAAAAGCACCATACTTCGTTAATCAAATTTCTACAGAGATTCCACTCTGCTGAAATTTGATTGCCTCGTCTATCACTTTTTATGATATCCACCCGATCTCAAGCCCTTTTCAGACATACCCTAAAATTATAGCACACTTTGTCGAAATTTGACTATTTCCAAGTCAATAAGGTAATGTAGAGATGGTGTTATAAAAATGAAATAAAAAAGAAGCGCACGCGTTAGCATGTTTTTCTGCGAAAAACCACTAACAAGATGTGCTGCTTCATGACTATTTTATTACGAATGAATCATTGAATCCGTTGGTCCTAAGGAGATTGGAATTAGCCAACTCATTCCATCCATCACTTTACTTGATACTACCATCGATCCTTTTTGTTTTGCTTAGCTAATGTAACGCCTGCTGCTACAATTGTTGCTCCAATTAAAGCAGATGAACCAGCCATCACACCTGTTTGAGGTAAGTTGTTGTTGCGATTGTAAGGTGTTTGTTCCGTTGTTTCTGGTTTTGTTTCTTCTGGGGAAGTGTCAGGCTCCGATGGCGTTGTTTCTTCTGGGGAAGTGTCAGGCTCTGATGGCGTTGTTTCTTCTGGAGAAGTGTCAGGTTCTGATGGCGTTGTTTCTTCTGGAGAAGTGTCAGGTTCTGATGGCGTTGTTTCTTCTGGAGAAGTGTCAGGTTCTGATGGCGTTGTCGTAGCAACACGTTCCCACTGAGCATGGACAACCGTATTTGTTACAATTGGAGCGGTAAAATCAAATACAACATTACCATCAGCAGTGGTAAACCAACCTAAGAACGTATAGCCAGCACGAGTTGGTACAGTCGTTGGAGCAGTTGCTAATTCACCATCCTCTACGTTTTGAGTTGGAAAATCACCTGATCCACCGTGCAAATTGAAGGTTACAGTACGAATGTTAGATACGGTTCCTTCTGTTGTTCTTATATCATGGTTGTTGAACACATGAGCAACAGTTGGCATTCCTGTCCAACTTCCTGGATTAATTCTTCCGTTTGCATTTGTATTATGAGTCAAATTCATTTGGTCATTAATGCGAGATCCGCTTGCCGCCGTATTGTTTGAAAATACAACCCCAGGGGCGATGGTAAGATCGTTTAAGATGTCTTCTGTTGTCCAATCCAAAGCACCTCCCCCAGAGTCAGCGTCCGTTCCATGGGATCTGTTGCCACTAATTGTGCCCCCGTTTAGAAGAGTAGTGCCGGTAATGTCATAAAGAGTTGACCTTGAGAGATGGATAGCTCCGCCATTGCCGTTGGCTCTGTTGTTGCTGATTGTACCGGCGTTCATGGTGAATCGGTAAGTATTATGAATACCACCACCATAGGTTGCTGTGTTATCATCGATTAAACCACCGTTCATTGTAAACGTGCCAATACCAAGTAGGACACCGTCCACTCTGACCAAAGCAAAATTAGCCACACCGCCACCAAGGCGGTTTGCCGTGTTGTCGCTGATGGTACCGTCATTCATTGTAAACGTACCAAAGTTAGTTACCCCGCCGCCATTACTAGGTGACGTGTTACCATGGATTAAGCCATCGTTCATGATAAATGTACCATGAGTATGATTCATCACACCGCCACCACCGAAGCCTGAAGTAACATTATTCCCACTAATTTCACCACCGTTCATGATAAGGGTTCCACTGTTTGAAACACCGCCGCCTTGAATACCAAAATTCCCAGTAATGATAACCCCTTCTTCCAAATTTAGATGGGTATTATGACCACTTTGAATACCCCCATGAGCAATGTCACCTTGCGGCTCTCCTTCAACTTGATTGGTTAAGACAACATTTCGCAAGGTTAAGGTGGCATTGCCAGTCAACAAAAAGTGACGACCGCCTGTTATTCGTGTTAATGTGTGTCCATTTCCATCAATGGATATATTTCTGTTACCGCTAATCCATAACCATTCCCCCACAGATGAACCGTCGAGATAAAAACTATTTACTATGACAATTTCACGAAGCGTACCATCATTTGGTGCCGTTTCAATTGCCTGTGACAGTTCTTGCTCTGTGCTTACGGTTACTACGTCTAATGGCATGATTTCGATCTGATTCTCTTCACTCTCCTCCAAGGATTCTTCTAGCGGATAGCCGTCGTCTTGTACAGAAGGTTCAGATTCTGACTGTTTATACCATTGATCAGGATCGTTTAGATCCTCAACTACATCCTCATAGATTTCCTCAAGCTCTAAATAATCAGCTCCTACTAAGCCTTCCATTTGATATAAGAACAAATTCTCTTCTATCTCACTGGCCCTTATCGGTGTGTAGGATAGAACCGTCGTTAGCACCAAAATTCCAACCAACAGTGTAGAAAGTTGCTTTCTAAATTTGTTTCTACCATTCATGAAAATTCACCTCGTCCTCTTTCAATTTCTTCTTGAAGCATATGTGTTCTACACTAACAATACTTAAAAATGGAGGGAAAAGTTTCGTTTTCAGCTGTATTTTTAAATTATATGCACAATTTAATTGGATTTTTGATGAAACTGGCACTCTTACTATCATTTTCATCTAAAGCCATTAATCATGCCACGTTTCATTAAAACCTGCTTTGATGACTAAGATAACCCCTATAACTTGGGAAAATGTCGTTAACATTTATTTTTATTCACCAAAACACTTGACATCTGTTCTTACTTCTGTTAAATTAGTCAACAATACTTTTAGCACCTCGAAAGGAGAGATCGTTATGAACCGGCATAAATCATCGTTACTCAGCTTTTTTGGCTTTCGATTTAGCAGTGCTTGGTTCATGCAGGCTCTGTCTTTTCGTTTTCATCTAAGTGTTAGTTAGATAAGCGAGTAAAAAGGATAGACGCCAGTTGAACCAAGCTTTTGTCGTTTCGGTTCCATTGGCGTCTTTTTTGTTACTTAAAATTCAGGAGGAATACCCGCTATGAACAAATGGAAGAAGATGAGTGTCACTGCTTTAATGGGGATCGGTTTGGTCTTAATTGGTTGCAATGGACAATCAGGGGAAAGTTTAGATTCACGGACGTTAACCGTTGGTTTTGAAGGAGATGTGGTTTCCATGGATCCCCACGCTTCTAACGTTCTTTTCTCATCCACGTGTTGATGAGTTGCTCGAAATAGGGAGAGGCCATTTTGATCTGGAATTGCGTCATGAAGTTTATTCTGAAATCCAAGAAATTATTGCTAATGAAGCGCCGATGGTTCTGCTTGTTGCTGGTGATACCTTGGTTGGTGCGAGATCTAATATTAATGGGTTGGATCTAAGAGTGACCGGACTTCAATTGTTTTATACGGTTTATTTTGACTAGGACTCATGTAAAAATCAGCATTTTGTCAAAATAGACATTTTGCTGATCATTTCAGTTTGCTCATTATGATAATTAGTTTGCTATCCTTACTTCCTACATCGATGCCCGGCAATAAGGGCAAAAATTCCCATTGATACCAGTTAAATCTGCGTTGCAACCTGTACAAGTGATGGTTGATCTTTGTTGTGGCTCAACAGATCCAGTTAATCCTGTCCCACAGTTTAAGCAAAATTTAGCATGTTCTAAATTTGCTGCCTTACATTTTTGACAGTGATTGGTTAACTGTTGCTGATTAAAGCCTTGCTGCATGTTTTGTCCTCGATTCATCGCCGTATTTACATTCCGGCTCGTTCGATTATCCATAACGTTATTAACGGCACGACTAACGACCGTTGCCACTGCTGCCTTTTTCGCAACACGACCGAGGCTCATACCACCTCTTCTACGTCTTCCGATCATGTTTCATCCCTCCAATTATTCCACTAGAATCCATGCTTCCCAGATATCTTGATCTACCGGGTATAGCCATAATATACCATCACGATCTACCTCATAAGTGACTTGTAGCACCGTCGGATCGTTATCCTGCGTCATCCAAATGATATCACCATCAAATGTGATGGTTAATACATCGTTTGCTACTTCCCAATCAAAGTTCGGGCCTGCTTCGCTCCAAGGAACAGAATAATTCGTTTGTCCTGTTCCCCCCTGATTGAAGGTCATCAAAATTTCTGGTAGATCACCGATGTCCATCTCAGGCTGTTGTTCCCTGAATTCTTCTCTTGCTGAGGTGTCGTAAAGCTGCCAGGTTCCAACTAATGCTTGATCAGAACCTCCACAACCGATCAAAGTCAGCATTAAAACAATTGAAGCGGCAAATAAGGTTAGTAATTTTTTCATTTTATCTCTCCAAATACCGAGAAGGGCTCGCATTTGCGAGCCCTTTTCTTATGCTTGCTAGTTTTCCTTAACTGTGTTCATTGTTTCAGTAAATGCTGCCGTCATTGAAGCTAGGTTTTGTAGCTCTGATGGAATGATCAATTTCGTTGCTTGTCCATCTGCTACTTGTGCTAATGCCTCAAATGATTTAATGGTTAAAACTTCTTTCGTTGGATTTGCTGCGTTTAATAAGCGCAAGCCTTCTGCCGTTGCATCTTGGACTTTAAGGATTGCTTCCGCCTCACCCTCTGCACGACGAATCGCTGCTTCTTTTTCTGCTTCTGCTTGTAGAATTCGAGCTTCTTTATCGGCTTCAGCCTCTAAAACGCGAGACTTTTTCAAACCTTCAGCACGCAGGACAGCAGATGCTTTCTCCCCTTCAGCCTCAAGTAATACAGCACGACGCTCACGCTCAGCACGCATTTGCTTTTCCATGGCTTCTTGAATGTTATTTGGTGGTACGATGCTCTTTAATTCGACACGGTTCACTTTGATTCCCCATGGATCCGTTGCCTCATCTAAAACAGCACGAAGTTTCGTGTTGATTAAATCACGTGACGTTAAAGACTCATCTAACTCCATTTCACCAAAAATATTACGTAAGGCCGTTGACGTTAAGTTTTCAATGGCTAAGAACGGGTTTTGAATTCCGTAAGTAAAGGCGTAAGGATCCGTAATTTGGAAAAAGACCGCTGAATCGACGCCCATTTTGACATTATCCTTCGTAATAACGGCTTGAGGTTTAAAGTCAAGAACTTGCTCCCGAAGGTTAACCACTTGTACCACACGGTCAATAAACGGTGCTTTTAAATGAAAACCGGCGTTCCATGTGCGGTGGTGCTTACCAAAACGCTCAAGAACATAAGCCTTAGCCTGTGAAACAATCCGAATACAGGTTGCTGCATAAATGACTATAAAGACAATGATGATGATAACAAAAATTCCTACTCCGTGTAAAAATTCGAATTCCATATTAATCCTCTCCTATTTAACAATAATTGTATTTCCTTCAATCCGCAAGATCTCTGGTTCGTCCCCTTCCGTATAATTAGCATTACTTTCTGAACGAAAACGCCAAATTTTACCTTGCAGCTTTAACTCACCATAACCGTTCTCACCAATAGAAGCTAGAACTGTACTAGGTAATTCGATTAACTCGGTAATGTTGTCTTTACGACCACTGGCATTTCGGAATCGTTTGACCGCATAATTTCTTAAGCCAAACATGAGAATAAACGACACCACAAGGAAGACGATCATTTGAATCAAAATATCATTTGTTGCAAGAGACGTTATAAGTGCTGCTAATGCACCAAACACAAACCATACGGTAAATAAGTTAAAGGTTTCAATTTCAATGATGGTGAAAATAAGAATGATCCAAAACCAAATGTGTGTCGGTGAACCGAACAAAAAGCTTATGATACTTTCCACATTTACCACCTCCTCTTATGTTGTCTCCATTCTACAATCAAACTATAAACTAAAAATTAACTTTTTAACGCTTCAAGTAAATCATAGGGAATCGCTTCCCGACTTTTTCCTTCCTGTCCAATAGTGGTCGTGGCCATACAAAGAGAATTCCAAATGGCTTCTTCTACAGCATCGACTGTCATTTCAAATAGCTCTGAGATAAATGGTCCATCTTCTTTGAGGAAATTAAACGTCTGTGTATTGTTTGCTTCCTTAGGATCGTGAGGAATCTGGTGAGCCGTAGAAAAGGCAATCACAATATCGCCACTGCCATTTGAAGCATGAGACCCTGTTCTTGAAAGACCGAAAGAAGCTCGTTTTGCTAATCGCTTTAGTTGACGATCACTTAATGGTGCATCTGTGGCAAGGATAATCATAATTGAACCATCTGGCATTTCTTCATCATCTTCTAGCTTATTATTAGGCGTTCGCAAATGTTCCACTTTTCCGTAATTACTTAGCACAAGGGCTCCAATGGTGTAGTCCTGACCATTAAAGGTCGTCTGCCGGGAACTGGTTCCAATACCGCCCTTAAACCCGAGACAAGACATACCCGTCCCTGCTCCAACGCATCCCTCCTCAACAGGTCCTACAGCAGCTTTTTCAATGGCTTCTCGCGCATGCTCTGGCTTGACATGTAAACCACGAATGTCGTTTAAATATCCATCGTTACACTCACCAACGACCACATTAACCGTACCCGTCGTGTTACCAATTTCTGGGTTTTGATCTAGCAAGTAACGAATGGTGCCTTCTAAGGCGGCTGAAACCGATAAGGTATTGGTTAGTAAAATCGGACTTTCAATCACACCTAGCTCTTCCACTTGAATGGTTCCAACGGTTTTACCAAAGCCATTGATCACAAAAGTACTGGCAATAACCTTCTCTTTAAACAGGTTGCCCCCATGAGGTAAAATCGCTGTGACACCGGTTCTCACTTTGGCGCCATCTTCTTTTGTTTCATTTAAAGTGACGTGCCCTACTTTAATGCCTGCCACATCGGTAATGGCGTTGTACTCGCCAGTCTTGTACCTTCCAATGTTAATCCCTAATTCTCGTAAACGAATTCTGTTCATATGAACGCCTCCTATGCTTAGTAATTTACTCTATCCTTTATAGTTAATGTCCTCACATGGTGACCGATAACCTCAACCGCCCTCATTGATTTTCCATCAATGCCAACAATAGTGCGATTTCTCACCTTTCCACGCACAACGACCATGTTACCTTTCCGCAAGTAGTCAACTCCATCTTCAGCTGTTTTCCTCCAAAGGATAATATCAATAAGGTCTTTCTTATATTCACCAGTTTCATACACTTTCAATAAGCTAGAAATTTCTAGTGTAAATACACAAAAAGTTTTACCATCCATAGAAGTTTTCAACTTCGCATCCTCAACAATCTTCCCAATCAGAGTTACTTGATTAAGCACAGCAACCACACTCCTTTGTATAATCCTCCTACAACAATGGTGATAATAAATGTAAAATCCCATCCACAAATGCACCGATCAAGGACCATCTTCCAACGTGTCCCTTTACTAACGTACTAACTTCTACTGCATCAAGGAAATCGACTTTAATCTCCTCGATCACTTCCCCACCGTAAATCAAGGTGGCACATTCAAAATGCAAGTACAAGCTCCGATAATCCAAATTAATCGTTCCAACCACCGCAATCTTATCATCGCTGACAAAGCTTTTCGCATGCATGAAGCCAGGCGTATATTCGTAAATCTTTACCCCTGATGACATGAGATGACGGTAGTAAGAACGGGTCAGCCTAAAGATTAGTTTCTTATCTGGAATCCCTGGCGTTATAATCCGAACGTCAACCCCCCGCTTCACTGCCGTTTGCAAGGCATAAATCATACGTTCACTAATCACCAAATAAGGCGTGAAAATATAAACGTAAAACCTTGCCTGATTCAGAACATCAATGTAAACGTCTTCCCCGACCTGCTCGTTGTCTAATGGATTATCGCCAAAGGGTAGAACAGCTCCGTCGTAATCTGTAGTAGACACTTGGGTCGTGCGATAAATCTCGTAATCGTCGATTCTTTCCTCTTTCTTACAAAAGGTGTCCCACATTTCAATAAACATTAAGGTAAAGCTCCAAACGGCTTCTCCGGTTAATCTGACTCCTGTGTCTTTCCAAATCCCGAATCTTTTTCGGCGATTGATGTATTCATCGCTAATGTTCATACCACCATTAAAAGCCGTATGACCATCAACGATTAATATTTTTCGGTGATCCCGGTGGTTCATAAACATGATGAAAATCGGTCGCATGGGATTGAAACGAACGACTTTGATGCCCATTTCACACAGTTTACGAATGTATCGGTTAGTAAACAACTTGGCAGACCCAAAATCGTCAACGATTAACCTGACGTCAACCCCGTCTTGGACTTTTTTAGCTAAAATTTCTAACATCTCGTCCCACATGGTGCTGTCGTAAATAATAAAATACTCTAAAAAAATAAATTTTTTGGCCTGACGCATTTTTTCTAGCATGTCCTCAAACATTGCTTCCCCAGTAGCATAGTAATCCACCGATGTTCCGCCGTAAGCACCATAAGCCGATGTCTGACGAATGTGATTGAATAAACCTGCCATCCGCTTGTCAACAACAGGAGTAAAGTCATCGTCTTTTAGGTGTTTAGCAATGAGAGCATGCTCGTCGATGTGTTTCTTAATCGGTCGTGTTGCTCGTTTATTTCCGTAAATCACATAAAACAAACCACCCAAAGGTAGGATACCGAGAACAATGATCACCCAGGATAGTTTGAAGGAGCTTGTTTTATTTGATTTAAGAATCGCTAAAAAAGAGACGAGCGATAAGCCGATGCCAAAATAGTATGCAACAGGAAATCGCATTAAAACCCCATAAAGGAGCAAAATACTACCAATGGTTTGTAAAACAAATAGAAATAGAATAATGTTTAGCCGTGTTAATAACTTCATTTTAATACCTCAACCTCAACAACACTATTTATGATTAGCATAATAAAAATTTCTAACCGATTCAGTCAAAAATCTCCTTACCTCGCTCTCGGGTGAGCATCTAAGTAAACGGATTTCAATTGTTCTTTTGACACATGGGTATAAATTCCCGTACTAGAGAGATTAACGTGACCTAGTAACTCCTGAACCGATCTCAAATCAGCCCCATGATCAAGTAGATGGGTCGCAAAAGTGTGACGAATCATGTGAGGGGCTAATTTGATGTTCTTAGATGTGGACTGGGTTAATCGAGTTAAAATATCGCGCACGCCCCGCGGTGTTAACGCCGCTCCTTTATTATTTAAAAATACCACGTCTGTGTCAATTTTAGACTTTCTTAACAGCCCCGATCTGGCTTCTTCTAAATAGCTTTGTATGGCATCGATGACAAACTCACCTAATGGAATTAACCGATCTTTATCCCCTTTTCCATGAACAAGGAGCAAGCGTCCGTTAAAATCAACGTTGGATAGCTTTAGCTCGCAAAGTTCTGACACACGAATTCCGGTCGCATATAGGAGTTCAAGAATGGCGTAGTTTCGAACACCAAGGGTTGTATCGGTGTTGATGCCCTCAAAGAGCGCCGTCATCTCTTGTTCGTATAAAAACTTAGGGAGAGCTCGGGTCGCTTTGCTTTGTTTAACTAACGTAACCGGATTACTGGTTAGATGACCTTCACCAATTAAGAACTTATAAAACATGTTAATGGAGGAAATTTTACGGGAGACGGAATTGCGGGACAGTTTTTGCTCGTGACAAGCCTGTAAATAAAGACGCACATCTCGGTAGGTAACGTCAACAGGAGAAGTGTTTTTGGATGCTAAAAAATCCAACCATCCTTTGAGATCAATCTCGTAATTAAGAATGGTATGTTCCGAGTAACGTTTTTCGTAGGTCAAGTAGTGCAAATACTGTTTCAGCAGATCCATTTAAATCAAATCCTTGTAGGTCTCAATCACTTCCATGGCCCGGCGGGCATGGGCTTCTTTCTTTTCCTTTTTCTTCATTCGCCCCTCGTGTTCTGCAAACAAGCCGAAGTTTACGTTCATTGGTTGGAAGTCTTTGGCACTGGCTTTTGTGATGTAGTGCGGGAGTGCTCCGATAGCAGTCGTGTTAGGAAATTCGATTAATGCCTCTTCCTGTAATAGCTTAGCCATGTTGATCCCAGCCACCATTCCAGATGAAGCCGATTCAATGTATCCTTCAACCCCAGTAATCTGACCAGCAAAGAATAAGTCTGCTCTATCTTTTGTTTGGTAAGTTGGCTTTAGAAAGGTTGGCGAGTTAATAAAGGAGTTCCGATGCATGACACCGTAGCGAACGATCTCCACGTTTTCTAGACCAGGAATCATTTGAATGATTCGCTTTTGTTCCGGCCATTTTAAATTGGTCTGGAAGCCGACTAAGTTATATAACGAGGCGGCTGCATTATCTTGACGAAGTTGAACAACGGCATGTGGTGTCTTCCCTGTTTTTGGGTCTTCCAAGCCAACGGGCTTCATCGGCCCAAACAACACCGTTTGAATCCCACGCTTAGCCATGACTTCAATGGGCATGCACCCTTCAAAGAAGATTTCTTTTTCGAATTCCTTGAGCGGTGTGGTTTCAGCGTTGATCAGCTCGTGGTGCCAAGCATTAAATTCCTCCTCACCCATGGGACAATTTAAATATGCCGCTTCTCCTTTGTCGTAGCGGGACTTTAAATAGACCTTTTCAAAGTCGATGGAGTCCTTTTCAACAATTGGTGCCGGTGCATCGTAAAAGTAGAAAAATTCTTGTCCAGTTAAACGTTTAACCTCTTCGCTCAGTGTTTCGCTTGTTAATGGACCACTGGCGATAATGGTTGGACCATCAGGGATCTTGGTTATTTCCGTGCGAAGAACCTCCACCAACTCATGACTTTCTAAATAGTCGGTCACATAAGCAGAAAATCTTTCTCGGTCTACAGCTAGTGCCCCACCAGCAGGTACACGAGTCGCATCTGCTGCTTTCATAATAAGAGAATCTAGGATGCGCATTTCCTCTTTTAAGACACCAACAGCATTTCCTAATCCATCCGCTCGAAAAGAATTGGAACAAACCAATTCAGCAAAATCACTGGATTCGTGAGCACCAGTTTCCATCTCAGGTCGCATCTCATATAACGTTACCTTAATACCACGTTTGACTAGTTGATAGGCCGCTTCACTACCAGCCAGCCCAGCCCCAATAATATTTACACGTTTCATTCCTTCGCCACCTAACTTATTAATGACCTAAATTACAGCTCAAAAAACATCTGGCATGCCTTAGATTAGCCTTGCCATTTTTTTTCTATGAACCAATTTTTAGCCAATTCTAATAAAACCTCTTCGTATGTAAAGCCATAGACTTCCATATCTGGTTCGTCCTCAATCATAATAGAGCCATAATCATAGTCTGAAGACTCATCGGCAATCTGAGTAAATGCAGCGCAAACCCACTTTATCTGCTTTGTCTGATAATCTAGATAAGGTGTTGGATCAAACGTTCTAACCCGCTTATTTGTTTCCCACATCGGGTATCCGTACTCGTAAGAAAGTGTCCAAAAATCAGGATGAGTGTCCAGCCATTGAAATACCTCTAAAAAGTTGTCAGGAGTAAATGAATTTTCTGTAAGTTTCCCATTTAAATCTAACCATTTTTCATAATCTTTGATGAGATACTCCACTCCCCGCTTACCATCTGCGTTGCGCATAATATGCTGTTGCCCCTTTAATGAGCTTGGCTCAAAGGCTGTAAACATTATGTCTTCATCGTACCATTTTCCATCCGTTTCTTTTGGCCAACAAATGGTAAATTCTGGTTCAAAGTGCCAAGCAGCATCGTATGCATCTACGAAGTCATGATATTTGTACAGCAGAGGATTACTTTCATCGTAACGTTCTCCTTCAATTTTAAGTGCAAATTTACCGTTCTCATCTTTCAAAATTTCGATTTCGCGTAGAAACATTTTCTTATAGTCAGGGGCATTTTTTACAAACGCAGGTAAATTCCAGTGTTGTTTTAAGTGTTTTGATTCGAAATCAGTCATTTTCATGTCTCCATTCAGATGTTTTTTTAATCACATTTATCTAATAAAATTCGTCCACGTCTTTCTAGTTGGTTCAGACATTTCAATTCCAGTTGCTCTTCCTGCTTCGATGCACTTAAGTAACCAGGCCATGTTCTGAGCCAGAAAACGCAAGTTTTCCATCCCTTCTTCGTCTTGCTTTACTTCTTCTGGTGTGTTCCCATGAATCATGTTCCAGTAACGACCAGATACGATCGGAATCTCTCCGTAAGATAAGTACTTAACTAATCCATCAAGAGCAGCACTTGAACCTCCACGACGACAGCTAGCAATCATCGCTCCTGGTTTCCCTCGAAATAACGAAGCACCGGCATAAAAGGTGCGGTCTAAGAACGACTTCACACTACCACCCATTCCCGCAAAGTGAACGGGTGTACCGAAGACGACTCCATCTGCTGTTTCGACTTTATCCAGAAAGTCATTCACCACACCATCTTTAATCACACAGCGTTTTGTTTTCACACAGCCGCGACAGTTAAGGCAACCTGAAATAGCTTTTTGACCGATTTGAAAGACTTCAGTTTCAACGTTTGCTTTGTTCAATTCCTCAGCCATTTCCATTAACCCCGTATACGTGCAACCTTCTGCATTTGGACTGCCGTTTAATAATAGAACTTTCATGATCATACACCTCTTTCTAATTTGTTGTGGCTATCTAGTAACATTATAACCTACAGACAAAAAAAAAGAAATAGTGACCATGCATGATCACTATTTCTGATGGTTTTGAATTAGGTACCTTTCATACAAGTACGGCATCGCTTCATTGTACTTCATCACGTAAATAGCAAGGATAACTGCTACAACGAGATAAGAGTGTAACTCAAATACAATCACTGCACAAAAAAATAAAACTAAGAAAAAAAAGTTAAGAACTAGCAAAAGATTGAGGGTCTGCCGATATTCAAGACTCAGTCTCAATAAACCATGTAACACTTTACTCCCATCTAAAGGTGTAATGGGTAGTAGATTAAAAACGATAACGGCAAATTGGGTATAAATCAATGCATCTGATCCGCCTGTTAACTTTAAAACAGCGATAAACAAAACATTAAACGTGATCCCCCCTAAGGCAACGCCAATGCTTTCTAGCGGTCCTCTAGCAAGCTGATCCTTGAAGCTTAAGAAGCCTCCTAATGCCGTCAGTTTAAAAGATTCAACTTCCCATTTGAAAAAGCTAGCCATAACAAGATGACCACATTCATGGATTAGGATTGCGATTAAGTACGTTAAATAAACGTCCATGTTACAAGAGGCGAACGCTAAAAAAAAGGTGAAATAAAAAGAAAAATCAACAGTTATTAATGGCTTCATGATAAAGGATATGCCCTTTTATAAGCAATTAATACAGGTTAAGATTTTTCTACATAAGATTTGAAAATTCGCATCAGTGGGAAATAGATCAACAAGAGAATAATTAGATTAAAAATAGTCGTTATAAACAAGCGGTACTGAATGAAAGCAAGTAACGGCATAACTTGGTAAGAAAAAGTGGTAAATAGGAGATATAGCACCAATTCTTTTACCATTACACTAACGCCACTAACGGCACCAATGGAAATAAAATTAACCGGAGTAATGGGAACAATATATCGTTTCAACACAACAATAATTGCAGGAAATAGTGCCACATGAATCCCAATCAAATTGGTGAAATAAATGTCGTAGATCAAACCAAAAATAGCAGCCAAGATCAATGCAATGTTTTTCTGATCAAAGAAGCAAAAGAAGCATAGACCAATTAGAAAAAGGTTTGGAACGATGGTATATTGGCTAGCTATCGGTTGAAGAGGTAGAAAGATGACCAGTAAGTTATCTAGCGTGAGCAACACAATAAACGTTAAAATAACCTTAATCATGAGCTTGACCTCGACAAGGTGCGCTTGATGACGAAAACAAAACGTAAATCGTTATAGTCAACGTCGTTTGTCAAAAAAAACGTCTGAGTTAGTCCATCACTACTCACCTCGTAACGACTTACATGACCAACAAGCAAGCCTCTAGGATAAATACCACCATAACCTGTTGTAATAACCCGATCCCCAATTTCAACTTCAATGCTACGATCTACTTGTGTCACCACAAGTTCTCCTAAACTGGGATCGTATCCTTCGAATATTCCAATGGATTCAGAATTTCCTTGAACCATCACATGAGCACTCAATCGTGGATTCTCAACGTTATGCAAATGAACCCGGGCATGAAACCCACCTACTTCAGTTACACGACCAATCAAGTACCCTTCATGAGAAAGAACAGCCATCCCATCCTCAATGTCATGCTGAGTGCCACGATTAATCGTAATCGCACCATCCCAATCAGCTGTATCGCGACCAATGGTGACTGCATTAACCGTTTCAAAATCACTTAGGGTTGCTTCAACCTCTAACATTAATAACAAGGCATCACGTTCTTCGCGATAGTTTTGAGTCTGAACATTTAGTAGCTCGTAATGATACATTTGAGACCTTAGTCGCTGATTATCTTCAAAGGTACTAAAGAGCTGGGAGGTTGCTTCCCCCTGACTTCTAATACTATGTGCCACGTTTACGATTCCCCTTTGCACCAGAGAAACACCATCATTAATGGTTCTAATGATGACATTATTGGAGTCACGATTCATCGTAAAAGAAATGGTCACTAAAAGAGCTACGGTAGCACTCACAATTAAAAATACTTTAAATTGGTTTATTTTTTTCATAGCGCCCTCCATTCAAACATAAAACGATTCTCATTCCAATGTAATAATGACAGTATCGCCAGGCTGTACTCGCCGATTAGGTGCAACGGATTGATCAGTTACGATTCCACCATCTCCCCTAAACTCAATATTAATTTCCATTAAAAACTCATATTGGGTCACTTCTGAGCGATTCCAGCCTGTAAAGTCAGGTAAGCGGTCCCTCATCTCCGTTTGAATAAAGATTCTTCCATCTGCTAAGATATAAGCACCTGGCAATGGAGACTGCCTAAAGACACGATCGCCACTTCCAATCACAACAGGCGTCAGTCCGGTTGCCTCAAGTTCTGCCAAAGCATCACTGGTAGAAAGATTTGTCAAATCAGAAACCTGAATTCGATCAAATTGTGGAAGGGTCGTATTAGCTTCTACTTGAGAAGTAGACGATAACCCTAAATAACGCATGGTATTATTCATGACAAAGCGATAAATTTCACCGGCATAGGGATGTCCACTTTGATAACGTCCCCCAGGCATTTCAATGGCAATAAACATCATAATTTCAGGATCCTCAAGTGGTGCAAAGCCAATGTAGTTAAACACGTATAAGCCAGGTACATAGCCACCATCACCTGGTACTTGAGCCGTTCCAGTTTTCCCTCCACTACGAACGTCTTCTAACACATAGTTTCGTCGACCGGTACCAATGTCTTGATCTTCTACAACGCCAGCCATCAATTCGCGCATCTGACTTGCAGTAGCAGAAGAAATTGGATTTCCAGTAATAACAGGTTCTGCTTCGTAAACGATCTCCTCTGTATGTGGATTATAAATTTCAGCAATAATATGAGGCCTCACCATGGCACCATCATTGGTAATAGCACTAGTTGCTTGCATAAGCTGCAGGGGCGTGATAGAAAGTCCTTGACCAAAGCTTGATGTGTAAAGGTTAACTGGGCTATTGGTAGAAGGAAGAAGTCCTGCTCCCTCCCCAGATAGTTGAAAACCAGTCGGTGCTCCAAAGCCGAAAGCTTCTAAATAATTCATCCACGTAGTATGATCCACCCAATTTCTTAAAATATCAATCGTCGCTGAGTTAGAAGAGATAAAAAAACCTTGATCAAAAGTTCGAGTCACTGGATTTGCATCAAAGTCATAAATGACCGCATCGTAAACTTCTCGTCTTCCAGAAGTAAAGGTTTGACTTCCGACGTAACTCCCCTCTTCGATGGCCGCGGCATAAGCAAAAGTCTTAAAGGTTGATCCTGGTTCAAAAGAAGTCATAAGCGGATTTTGCCAATATTCTAGATCACTCAAGGTATTGGGATCAAAGGTTGGGCGAGAGCTAGCAGCTAAAATGGCGCCAGTTCTAGCATCCATAACAATGGCAACCATGTTGTTGAATTCCACATCATCTAGCACGTCATTGATGGCACTTTCTAAAAAGATCTGAATGGCAGAGTCAATGGTTAGTGTGATGTCATTTCCATGTAAAGGCTCTTGAATGTACATTCGCTCTTGGTTAGGCTGGATGAAGCCTTGACTATCACGTAAAAAATGGAATTCACCGTCTCTACCAGACAGTTCTTGATTAAAATCAAGTTCGACTCCCATACGACCAATCACACCATCTGGGGTTGGTACGGCGTAACCAATAGTATGAGAAGCAAAGGTGCCATTTGGATAAAAACGGATCGGCTCTTCTCGGAATCCTAAACCAGGTAAGTTAAGAGCTAAAATTTCCTCTCTTTCCGAAAACAGTAGCCGTTGACCTGCATATCCAAATTGAACTTCAGAACGTCCTTCTTGTGAGAGAATGTCGCGAATTTGATCAGCATCTAAGTCAATGACCTCGGACAGTTGCTCTGCTGTATAGTTGATGTCTTCTACATAAGAGTGACCAAAATCAGGATTCAAGTTTGCATACAAGGTGTAAGAAGGCATTTGGGTCGCAATTGGATTTCCATTGCGATCAAGAATGGCTCCCCGACGCCCCTGCACCCGCTCAGTTCCTAGAAAATGACTCAAAGCTAGCTCGTATAAGTTAACGCCTCGACTCGTTCCATTAATTGCAATGGCCATAAAGCTGCCAGCAGTAGCCACAAACAAAAGGGAGAAAATAAGCGTGATGATGAGTAAGGTTGTTCGTCCTGTCGGATTAATGCCTTGGTTTCTTTTCTTCATCTTCTTTTCACTACCTTTTCTACAACTTTAATCTTACCAAAAAAGTAAGCCTCTGTATAGAGAATTACGGTTTTTAAATCTCAAGACTTAGCTGTCCTGCATCGTCTTCATCAAGATCCGGTTCACCGAAAACAGAACCAATGGCATAAGCATCGACTGCTTCCCGTGTTTTTGGTAAAAAGGACTTGCCTTTTCGTGCTCTTTTCGCAATTTCAACGCCATCTTTTTTCAATTTTTTCAACTTCTCATTGTCAAGGACAATGTGTACTTCCGTATGTGGCATTGCCACTAAAGTTTTAACGACAAAATCATCTGTGTTCAGCCCGATGGATTTAACCCCTTTTGCTTTTGTACCAGCAGTTGGTACTTCTAACTTTGGATACTTCAAAACCATTCCTTTATGGGTGATGGCGATGATTTCCTCTTCGTTCATCGCATGCTCACTACGCGCAACATCGATGATGACGTCGCCTTCCATTAAATTCATCGCTACTAATTTCTTTGAAAAGCGCGTCACTTCAAAATCAGCAAGAACCGTTCGTTTAATCATTCCATTTTTTGATGCGGTAATAAAATCAACTGACTCTTTGAAATCAGCAATCACAAAGGCATTAATGATTTTATCCGTCGAATCCACATTAACCAAGCTAGATAAATGGGCTCCCATGTCTTTCCACTTAATGTCAGGTAATTTATAAATGGGTATCAAAATATAATGACCGGACTCAGTGAAAGCAATTAGCTTGTTCAATGTATTAGACTGGAATTTCTCAACGAGCTGATCTCCCTCTTTCATGATTGGCACGCTAACTTTAGCTGCCACATAAGAGCGGATACTTGTCCGTTTTACATAACCATCCTTGGTTATAGCAATCATCACATCTTCTTTTTGGATCAGTTCGGTATCGTCAAACTTGATGTCTTCGATTTCTGCTTCAATGACCGTTTTTCTAGCTGTTTTAAACTTTTTCTTAACGTCTTTTAACTCACTTTCGATTTGGAAAATAAGCAATTTCTCACTACCTAAAATAGCCGTTAACTCTGCAATCAACTTGGTAAGAGAAGCATCTTCCTCTTGCAAGGCCGTAATGTCGGTATTCGATAAGCGGTATAGTTGTAAGGTTACAATGGCTTCGACTTGTTCTTCACTAAAGCCAAATTTGGCAACTAAGTTCTTCTTAGAGTCTCCTTTGTCTTCTGATTTACGAATGATTTCCACTACTTGATCAATCACCGAAACCATTTTGATTAACCCAGCCACAATGTGTTGACGTTTCTTAGCACGAGATAGGTCAAAGTTAGTTCGATTGGTCACCACATCTTTTTGATGAGCAATGTAAGCATCAATTAACATAGGTAAACTCATCAGAACTGGTCGTTTGTTGTAAATGGCGACCATGTTCATGTTATAGGACGTCTGCAATTCTGTTTGCTTCAGCAAATACTTTAAAACGGTGTCTGCATTAGCATCCTTCTTAAGTTCAATCACAATCCGTAATTCGTTACGGTCTGTTTCATCACGTACTTCGGCAATTCCCGGTGCTTTTTTCTCAATCCGAAGGTCGTCGATTTTCTTTACTAAGTTCCCTTTGTTGACCTCATAAGGGATCTCACTGACCACGATTTGATAGCGTCCACCGTTAATTTTTTCAATCGCCGTTTTAGAACGAACGATGACACGACCTTTACCGGTCCGGTAAGCTTTCTCGATTTCAGCTTTTCCTTGAATAATACCAGAGGTCGGAAAATCAGGTCCTTTGATGTATTTTAAAAGATTTGACAATTCGTACTTCGGGTTGTTCATGGCGTAAATCACCGCATCGATCACTTCGCCTAAATTATGAGGTGGTATGTCGGTAGCGTAACCAGCTGAAATCCCAGTTGCTCCATTAACAAGCAGATTCGGGAAAAAGGCCGGTAAGACCGTCGGCTCTTTCATCGTATCGTCAAAGTTAGGAATATGTTCTACGAGATCTTTATCAATGTCTTTAAGCAATTCCGCTGACAATATAGAAAGTCGCGCCTCTGTGTAACGCATAGCAGCTGCTGGATCCCCGTCAATGCTACCATTGTTACCGTGCATATCAATTAAAGGCTCTTTGAATTTCCAGTCTTGACTCATCCGAACCATGGCTTCGTAAATCGACGAGTCTCCGTGTGGGTGATAGTTACCCATAATATCTCCGACAGATTTAGCAGATTTACGGTATCCTTTGTCAGGTAGATTGCCACCTTTATACATGGCGTATAAAATACGGCGCTGCACTGGCTTCAGTCCATCTCGAGCATCTGGAAGGGCACGTTCTTGGATGATATATTTGGAATAGCGCCCAAAGCGCTCTCCCATAATGTCTTCTAATTTCATTTTTTGAATGTTTTCGTTCATGTTAATCGTTCCTTTTCGGGTGTTAAAATTAAAGCTTGTCTGCTCTTTCAGTAGAATTATTCGATAAATGCTTTCCCCGCATGATTATAAAGGTAGCATTTGTTAAGTAAAAGGTTCATCATATCGGTCGCATTTCCTTCTTCGTACCAATGAATCAGCAATACTTTAAAATCTGGAACTAAATCTTCCCTAATCGATAATAAACCACAGCCATTTTCAATCAAGACATAGTTTGCACATAAGTTCGCTGTTCGCTTATTTCCATCGCGAAACATTTGAGTCTTGCAAAGATATAAAAACAAATTCAAGGCACGGATAACTGGATCATTTATGTCACTTAAATGCTTTAATTCATCTTCAATTGTGATTTGATCTGGAATACCAAAGTCATGATTCTTAACGCCACCAACGTAAATGGGTATTGTCCTTAAAGCTCCTACTTGATCTTGTTTTAAGCTTTCCATGTTAGCACCAATCATGCGATGAATTTTTTTAATAAAGTCCAAGTTTATTTCTCTAGATTTTTCTTCGTAACTTTCATCGTTTAGAACATAATCCCACGCACGTTTCAAACTAACGATTTCATTGATCTGACTCGGACGTAGTCCAGAATTAATGGGAACGTTATTGATGATTTCTAGTGTTTGTGCGTAGGTTGCAGGTATCCCTTCCATCACAACGCCACGATAAACGTTATCTTCTAACATTTGCTTACCTAGCAGAAGGTTATCCTTAAAATCGAGCCTATCGTTATAATGTTCTCTTTCATCGATTCGACGGATGAAACCATGAACCGTTTCAGAGGCTTCTTGTGTAGAAATAGTTTCTGACGTGGTTAGATTCTTCAAAGATAGTTCTTGTTTTAGCGGATCGTATACTAGTCTACTCATTTTCCATCACATCCTAATCAAAATAAAACGCCTAAATCTCATAATCATCTTCCATGGTAAAGTCCACGTTTTGTTCAATCCAGTCACGACGTGGCTCTACTTTATCCCCCATTAAGGTAGTCACACGATGATCGGCATCGGCCGCATCTTCAATGGTAACTTGGATTAAAGTGCGGGTTTCTGGGTTCATGGTGGTGTCCCATAATTGGTCGGCGTTCATCTCACCAAGTCCTTTGTAACGCTGAATCATGTAAGGTTTTTTGATTCGTGTAAAGATATCTGTCAATTCTTCATCGGTCCAGGCGTACTCAATTTGGGCTTTTTTCCCTTGACCTTTTGACACTTTATATAAAGGTGGTAAGGCAATATAAACTTTTCCTGCTTCCACTAGCTCCCGCATGTACCTAAAAAAGAAAGTTAATAGAAGAACCTGAATATGCGCCCCATCGGTATCGGCATCGGTCATAATGATCACTTTGTCGTAATTCACATCGTCGGGATCAAAATCAAGACCAAATCCAGCACCAATGGTATGGATCATCGTATTGATTTCCTCGTTTTTAAAAATGTCGTCGATTTTGGCTTTCTCCGTATTGATGACTTTTCCTCGAAGCGGTAAAATCGCTTGGTATTTACGGTCACGACCAAGCTTCGCCGAACCTCCAGCAGAGTCCCCCTCCACGAGGAACAGTTCGTTCTTTTTCGGATTTTTCGTTTGGGCTGGTGTTAGTTTTCCAGATAGATTGGTCTCTTTTTTCTTCCCCTTTTTCCCGTTACGAGCATCTTCCCGAGCTTTTCTCGCCGCTTCGCGCGCTTGTGATGCTTTTACTGCTTTTTTAACCAAATCCGTTGCCAATGCACGGTTTTCCTCAAAGAAGAAGCTTAATTTTTCAGCAAGGACTGCATCAACGGCACTACGCGCGTCGGGTGTTCCTAGCTTTGATTTGGTTTGACTTTCAAATTGCAATAAATGTTCCGGCACAAGGATGGAAATAATCGCAGAGATGCCTTCTCGAATGTCGACCCCTTCTAAATTCTTATCTTTTTCTTTGATCATGGCCGTCTTACGGGCAAATTCATTAAAAATACGGGTAATGACGGTTTTGGCACCTGTTTCATGGGTTCCACCGTCTCGTGTTCGGACGTTGTTGACGAAAGAAAGTATGTTCTCAGAATAGCTAGACGTGTAAGCAAAAGCAAAGTTAACTTCAATTTCATGACTTTGACCATTGAAATAGACCACATCGTGTAGCGTTGTTTTCCCTTCGTTGAGGAAATCGATGAAGGCTTTTAATCCTTCTTCAAAGTGGAAGACTTCTTCTTGATCGTTTCGGGCATCCGTTAGTTTGATTTTCAGTCCTTTTGTTAAAAAGGCTGACTCACGTAGTCGTTCTCTTAAGGTCGAAAACGAATAAACCGTTGAGGAAAACACCGCTGCACTTGGCTTAAAGGTCACTTTTGTCCCTGTTTCACGGGTTTTTCCTACTTCTTTAAGGGGACTGATCACCTCTCCACCGTTTCCAAAGGTCAAGGCATATTTAATTTTATCACGGTAAATTTCAAGTTCTACTACATCCGATAACGCATTAACCACCGAGGCACCTACGCCATGGAGACCTCCAGAAGTTTTATAGCCACCGTCACCAAATTTACCACCGGCATGAAGCACCGTAAAAATGACTTCAGGCGTATGTTTGCCTGAAGAATGAAGCCCTGTTGGAATACCGCGACCAAAATCTCGCACGGTAATGCTATTGTCAACGTTAATGGTCACATGAATTTCTTCACCATATCCTGCTAACACCTCGTCAATGGCATTGTCCACAATCTCGTAAACAAGATGATGGAGACCACGTGCATCGGTAGAGCCAATATACATTCCCGGACGCTTCCGGACAGCCTCTAACCCTTCCAGTACTTTTATTGAATCTTCAGTGTAATTTAATTCCGCCATTCTGCCATAACTCCAATCGTAAAAAAACTCATAAATGATATTGTACCACAATCCGACAAGGTGATAAACACTCAATCGCTTATATTCTATTACTTTCTGCGCTTTTTAGTCACCATCACCTTAAGTTTCCAATTTTTCGGTCATTTTAGTCAGAGATTCGTCAGCTTTCATCTGTGGCATACGATGGTATTTGTTATAAGGTGCCTCAAATTTGCAAATCGATTTATATTTGCAATGGTCACAACTGGTTTCTCCTTTATGAGCCATCGGTGCAATGTCCAATTTTCCTGTCACCATGTTTTTCAAGGAGGACTCGATCTTATGGTTGGTATATGCTCTAAGAAGGTCAAAATCAGCAAGACTTAACACGCGATTACCGGTGGCTGCAAGAGTTCCATCCTTTTTAAAGGTAATGGGTACTACGTTGCTTCGCACCTCCCCTTTTTCAAAGCCAATATCGCTGGCATAGGCAACTTCTCGGTCATCTGGTAAATACCCTGTCATCTTCTGCCCTTTCGCATGTTCAGCACTCAACCTCATTTCTAAATCGCTGGTTCCCAGCACTTCCTCATTTAACATGGCATAAGGTCGCTGGACATGAAAGTACAACGCTCCCCCAATATCACTGATTTGATCGGCCCCTTTAATGGCCACATCCAGATAGGTTAATAACTGTAAACTCAACCCATGATAAAGGGCATCCAGTTCCAGCTCTTTTTTACTAGACTTATAATCCAGTACACGTAAATAACGCTTATCGTCAACTTGTGCCACATCGATCCGATCAATGATTCCGCGTAAAGAATACTTAAAAGCTCCAACCTGATGCTGCTCCGTTTGGATCTGATCTTTCTTTCGTCGTCCAAAAGGCACCTCAAAGGCACTTTCTTTAAATCCGCTTCGTTTCCCTTGTTTAGCCAAAGTTAATAAAGTCTGGTCCACAACCAAGGTTAATTTTCGCTTTAAAACTTTCATTCGCCTGTTAGCATGCAAAGCCTTAAAGACATATCCCTTGGTAACCTCCTTAACCCCAATTTCTGCCAGCTTTCTACAGTCATTTGTTGATAACCCAGAAAAGGAGCGTCCTTCTCTTTTAATCAACTCTGAAACGTACTTCAAAGCTTCGTGATAAAGGTTCCCAATGTCAGGGACAGTAATTTGAAACGCTTCCCGCTCCCGAAGTTTCAAGCCGTAGCTCATAAAATGGGCAAACTCACATTTATTAAATTGCTCAATCCGAGAGACACTGGCTTCGATTTCTTCGCCATAGAGTTCTTTAGTCTCTGCAAGTTCCAAAGCATCTACCTGATTAGCATAACCTAAGGATTGCTTCATTAGGTCATGCTTCAATGGGTAAACTTGCTGGTAGTAGTCAAAGATTGGCTGATAATAGGGGGCATCATTCTGATAGGAGCTTTGTTGCAAGACACTCCCATATAGAGCTTGAGCCGTCGTTAATTGATCATAAACCTCTGTTTTTGTGACCTTTTCCACCTCAGTCGTCGGAAATAGGTTTTTGATCTGGGTAAACAAATAGGAAGGATGGTGCTCCTCAGTCGCCACATAAGAAAGAGTCAAGGATTTAGAAGGCGTTAGTAAGGTGTAAAAATTGAACACTTCATCTTGTCCGCTTTGAATCAAGCTAGGTGCTAATGGGATGCCTAGTTCGACTAATTGCTTTCGCTCTGCTTCTGTTAATAAGCTATTCTCCACTGGTGGTGTAGGTAGCTCTCCGTCATTAATTCCGATAATAAAGGTATGTTGAATACCATAGGCCATTGGTTCGTTAAAATTAGTAGCCAAACTAAAGCGTGATCGTTTGATGTCGCCGATCTGCACCCCATCTAAAACTGGTGGAACCGTGGCATAAGACAAGTTCAGAATCCCTATCCTTAGCAAATTAGCAAATTCATCCGTATTTATTTTTTCCTCTTTCCCAACTTCTACGACTTGCTCCAATAAACTTAAAAGCTTGTTCCATACTTGCTCGTGTTGTTTCTTTTCCCTTGCTTGACCACGAGAGGTAGCATTTAGTTCAAGTAAGTGTAGCTTCTGTGGAATTTCTAAGGCCTCTAAAAATGTGAAGATCGCCCTAGCAAAGTCGCAAGTAGTAGTAGCCTGCCCGAAGGCTTCTTCTAGTGCCAACAATGGTATAACCACTTGATCACGAATCACGTTTAATTTAGCATCTTTCCGGGTGGCCTCATCGGTCATGATTGTGCCTTCGTATCGCTCATGTGTCCATGGTTCAGCAGATTTCCAATGATTCTCACGTGTTTGATGTGCTAATAAGAAGTTTTCAAGCTGATCGACCTCTTCTAGATGGTCGTTTAAAAGATCTTCGTAAGGCGTTCCCTTTTTAATATTAGAAAGATCAACGAAGAGACCTGTTCTGAGAAGCGATATAAGTACAATGTGATTCCACTTCGATGAAAACACGTCAAAAACCTGATGAAGCAAGGTCATCACCGGATGGACGGATAAAGGTTCTTTCACATCTAAGAAATAAGGAATGTCATGTTTTTTAAAGATGGCGTCGTATAACAGGTGATCGGTCGTGGGATTGGCACTATAAACAGCTATGTTATGGTAAGGAATCTGCTCTTCATGAGCCAATTGATAAATTCGCTTAGCTACTTCTTCGATTTGAAGCTCTTTTGAATTGGTACTGAAAAAGGCGATTCCCTCTGCATTCGTGCTGGTTTGTCCAGAAGTGGGAAAGTTTTTTTCTAAGTGAAGCAGGCCTTCTGGTAGCAATCGGTCTTGGTCTTCCCGTTTAATCCTCCTTACGTCACGTTTTTCATCGAAGTCAAAACCAGATGCAACAAAGTCTTGGACTAAGCTTTGATAGGTTGAGGTGGTCGTTTTCCAGAGAGGAGAGTTACTTTCTAGATCACAGGTTAAGGTGATGGTTAAAGATTTGGCATGCTTAGCCAATTGATTGATGATCAACCGTTCCTGAACGTTAAAACTGTGGTAGCCATCAATGTAGACATCACTCTTTCTAATCGTTTCGCTCTCTTTGATGGTCTCATAAAGAAGGGTAAAATAATCTTCGGTGGTTAGGTAGTTAGATAAGGTTTGTTCGTTGAAGGTGTCAAAAAGGTCAACCAAGGTAGAAATTTTTTCAATGTTTTGCTGGTTTAAGGAAGAATTGCTGATTAATTGTCTAAGATTACCCGTGTCTAGTTGATAGCTTTTGAACTCTGCAAATAGTTCATCTAGTTTCTGAATAAAACCCATTTTTTTTGCCTGCCGCCCAAACAGACCTAATTCTTCTCGCTTCTCGTTCATTATTTTTTGCAAAAGCATCGCTTTTCCAGTTTCATCTAAAGGATAGCGTGCCAGTCCCCCTGCTTCTTGTAAAATACGGTGAGCCAATCGACGAAAGCTCAAGGCATTTACACGTATCATGCTACTGGCTTCGTTCATCAGAAGAAGTTGATATTCCGTGTAAAAGGTCATCTGCTCTGGAGTCAAAATAAAAATTGGATCTTCACTTGTAAGATTGGCACATTTTTCTTTAATTTCCATTAAATTCCGGTACGTTTTCCCTACCCTTACCCGTCCTAGATTAAATCGAATTTGACCCATCGTTATAACTTCCTTTGCCTTCCGCATTATTAAGCACCATTGTATCACAATTGGGGAATAAATGGTTAAAATTGGTATAAAAAAAGTAACACTTACGTGCTACCTTTAATCTTGTTTGTTTTTGAAATAAATAGCCGCACCACTAAGTCCTACTAAACCTACTCCTATTAGCCATGGACGTGCTCTTTCCATGCCTGTTTGAGGAAGTGAGGATGAATCTTTTGTATCATCGCTCTGACGGCTACTTGCTGTTTCTCTTTGATTAACCGTCGAAGCTACTCCTGGTTCAGTCTGGTGTGTTGTAGGCATCGCCGTTGTAGGTTCTGGTTGTGTTGGACGTGGCGCTGGGATGCGTGGTGGCTCGTCTGATAAGTTTCGTGACAGATTTGCGGCACCATTTGTTTGTAAGGACTGTGTTCCATTTATTTGAGGTGCTGGGATGCGTACATTGGGACTTGGTGTCCTTGCTCCTCCAGCTATAATATTGAATCCTCCTGAGTCCACCTCATCTTCTTCTGGTTCTAAGAGGTTCTCCAATTCCGGTTCCAATTCCTCTTCTCGATAAGATAAGTCTTCTTCAGGTTCAGGGTGACCAATTGAAGGGTCCTCATCATCGTTTAAATGATGATCATCTGTAACCGGATTCTCGTGACCTCTCCCCGGATAGGTGATTACCTCTTCTTCCTCTTCTTGATCGCTAGTTGTATTTACCGCTCTTGATTCAAATACATCTGCCTCATAGGCTAGGATAGACAAAGGAATAGTGGCTGTAGAATAATACAAAAGAGATGAGGTCGCCATAAATGGAAAAACGTATTTTCGAAATGTTGGTCTATTCATTCGCTTTCCTCCTATGCGCTTTAAAAGTCAACTGGCTCTCTTCCTAATTCAGTGTAAGCATGTAGGACACCTGCTTGTTGTCTAGAGTTTAATTCTCTGCGATCTTCCACAGACATTCTCTCGAATTCATAAACGATAATTTCGTATTGACTTTCGAGAATCGCAAGATTTAACAAACCATGAAGCGTCTCCATGATCCCTAACTCTAGTACTTCTCGTAAGCTATCTGCGTCTCCACGTTCAAACAAATAACTCACTAGTTCAGCTGCATGCTCTGGATGATTAGTCATGGCATCTGTATAAGATCCAGCTTCAAGGTAATTGAGGAATCTTTCCTCACTATTTTGACCATTGTCGCTGTTTGGGTTATTTGCGACTTGCAAAGGTGCCGTTGGATGCTGTGCCGTATAAGATGGCTCTGCAGGTGCAGAGTCATTGTTTAAAGCCAAAGCTGCAGCAGCACCAGCTCCTACCAATAATACGACCCCACCACCAATCCACCATTTTTTCTGACTATTGCCTAAGCTAGAGTTTCCAGATGTCTTAGCTTCAACTGGTGTGTTTAATTTTGACTCAAGTAATTGATTTTGAAGCCTCAGTTCCTCTAAACGACGCTCTTGCTCAATGGCAACCGTTTGATCAAAAGCTGGAGCTGGATTATGATGTCGAGCAGGTGCTTCTGGTCTGCGTGGTTCATAGTTTGGTTCAGGTTGGGGTCTTAAGCTTGGTAGTTCCTGCTCAGCATAAGGGTTGTAATTCTCTTGGAAGTTAGAATCTTCTTGTTTCAAAACATTGAACTTTAAAACATTAAATAGAGTTTCTACAATTTTGCGCTCCCCGACTTGAAGTCGTTCAATGCGCCCAGTTGATGCATTAAGTTGCTCTTGGTTCAACGCACGCTTGTAGTTTTGTAGTTCTTCATTTTGAGAGGCTTGAATGTTAACTAATTCCGTTTTAAGGTGGAAATCTAAAGTATGCTCAAGTTCCTCCATCTTCTCTCTGTTAAAGTTTTGACAAGAAGTTTGAAGGGCAAGTTGTTGGCGAGCCTCTAAGTCCGACGCCTCATTTAGGTGTTTTGACTTAAGACGTTGAATCTCATCCTCTTGTTGTGCTTTCAATTGATCTACTTCAATGGTTAGGGTTCGTTCTACTTCATCTTTGAATCTTTTTTCATCGGTATAAAGCTGCTCCATTAATACCTTTTCACGGGCAGTCTTTGCCGAGTTGAGTAGAGCATGAGTATCTTCTAAACTTTGTTGATAGCGTAGTTCAAGTTCTTCTTTGGCCTGCTTTTCCAAGGCATCAATTAAGCTTGCAATTTCAACTTTTAAGTTTTTCAGATCAACACTAAAATCATAGGTCAGCAAGGTTTCTTTCTTCTTATCCGCCGAAATTTCTTCGCTATTAATAAAGCTAAAGAATCCGAATAACTCCTCAGGAGACCAATTAATCTTTTCATCAACCTTTACTTGTAATTTTCTTAGTTTTACAAGTGCAGCAAAATCAGCAGCATCTAAGTATTCCGATAAGTCTACGGCTCCTTCAAGTTCTGGCTGATTTAAAACAGGATCTACCGATGCTAGACTCTCAAAGGTTTCCGTTACAACCTCAAGTTCTGGTTGAGGTGCTACCTCAGGGATAATTTCTTTTGGCATCAACGCTTCTTGTCTTTGAACGATTTCCTCAACGGTTTCTTCTGGAATGCCTAATTCTTGATAAGGTACAACTTCCGGTATAGCTTCCTCTGAAACTTCAGATTCTTGTTGTGAGTTTATGTCTTCAACTATTTTCACAATTTCTTCTGGTAGTTCTGACTCAGCAACAACAGTACCATCAAAAGCGTCAACGAGCATTTCCGGCTCCTTGACTACTTCCTCCTCAGTTGCATCAGAAAATTCAACGTAACTAGACGCCTCTGTATCAGGTGTCTCACTTACAAGGAATTCATTCATAATTTTTTGCTTTAACGCTTCTACTTTTTCAATGTCTTTTTCATCTAAGGGACCAGTGCTTTCACTCAGATGCTTAATGATCAACTCTAACAAATCTGATTCTAAGTCTACATATAAATCAAACTGATAGGCTTCATTCGTAGAGACATCTAGCAAGTCTATTTCCAACCGTTCACCCTCGAGTTCATAAGCCTCCGTCGTCCTAATATACCGCCGATTAGCTTCTCGAAGATCGTACCTTTTTTTGGTACTCACATTTTTCTTGAATGGTTTAGGAATTTTTATAAACTGTAATTCATACATAGCTAAACCTCCTCTCATGTGAGATTATAGCGTAATAACAGGCGTTTTGTCAAATATTAGCGATCAAAAAATGCATAAATTATTAGCACTTTCTTTAAAGTGCCAAAAATACGTCTAAAATACGTCTAAAAATCAGGTTTTAAAAGAGGATTTTTTCGCTGTTGTTTTACTAGTGAAATCATTATTTTCCATGGCAATAGATTTAGCAATACAGGCATTTACCCCTTCTATCACTGCTCCTCGGAAACCATTTTTCTCAAGAGCAACCACTGCCTCGATTGTCGTTCCACCTGGTGAGCAAACCATGTCTTTTAGCTCACCAGGATGAATTCCGGTTTCCATGACCAGTTTAGCTGCACCGTAAACGGCTTGAGAAGCAAAGGCATAAGCCTGATCTCGTGGCATACCGGAAACAACTGCTGCGTCGGCCATAGCTTCAATAAACATAAACACATAAGCCGGCGATGACCCAGCCACACCAATAACGGAATGAAACATGGATTCTGAAACCCGTTGTGATTTTCCAAAGCTATTAAAAATTTGCTCCACTTCAGACATTTCATCACCTGTCACATTCTCATTAGAACAAAGAGCAGACATTCCCTCATTAGCAAGAGATGGTGTATTTGGCATGGTGCGGACGATTTTCTTATCTTTCCCGAAAATGGTCTCCATCGCTTCTATACTTTTTCCTGCTGCAATGCTAATGATGACTACGTCTTTTTTCAAATCGGGCAAAATATCTTTTGCGACCTCATCAAATACATTCGGTTTAACCGCCATCACTAAGAAGTCCACCTGCCTTGCCAACTCTTTAGAATCTTTGGCAACTGTGATGCCAAACTCTTTCTGAAACCTTTCTAACTTCTGAGGACTTCGATTACTGACCACGATGTTTTCTGGCAAAGTTAACTTCGCCTTTAATAGACCGCCAATGATGGCATAGCTCATGTTTCCTGCACCAATAAAACCAATTTTCTTTATTATCATTCTACATCTCTCTCTTTCGAAACCTCAATCAATTGCTCCCATCTAGCAAGGATCCAATCCACAATCGATAAATAATCCTCAGGTACAAGACCAATCTCAGAACAAATATCAACAATCGCCTGCTTTAACCACTCCTCATCAGGAGGGATGGAAAATTTGACAGGAACGCAAGAAAATGTTTTGAAATAGTTAGTAACTAGAGCTTCATTTCCTCCTAATTGCTCCAATCCATTGTACCCAATAATGGATAAATTAAAATCAAAATTTGGTGCGACTCTACGATGACCTCCTTCACGATAAACAAAGCCAAAGTTTTGACAATGGCGATCAAAGTTATTAAGAACAACGTCTAAAAAATGCATCTCCTTTAGTATTTCTAACTCATGACTTTCTACACAGTCCTTAAATCGCTTCAACCAACCTTCAAAATCCTCTTCGGGTCCAGTTCCTGTCCATTCATCAGCAAGAACGAGATATTCTCCTTGCTCAAGGTTGACGAAATTCGGTGTTCCAATAAAAGTTCGTCCTTCTATTTTAGTGAGAGAATACGTCGCTGTCTCCATGTATTTAGCAGAAATCTTGGCATATAGAAGTTCTGAAAAGAATTCATTGCTATTTCCAGCTTTTAGAAGAATATTACCTTTCCACCCTTTTTCATAACTTCCAATGTTTGTTACTTCAAAATTTCGTGGACTCTTAGGAATCATGGCAGATAAATTTAAGCTAAGGCGATATAAATTCTCAATTTTCATATCAAAAACTTCCGCACTTCCTTTTGGTCTAATCCACCAAAAATCGGTTGGCTTTCTAAACTGGCTCACATATTGATCATCACCAAAGTTCATTTTAAGCGTAGCAAAAAGTTTACGAACAGACACCCTTGACCGATCTGCTCGTCTTTGCCTCAGCCATGCTTCTAAACGCATTCCATTTTGAATACCAACAGGTATAAGTTGCTGATTAACGACGCGATAGTCATGTGACTGATCCGAATTAAATTCAATCGCGACACGATCTTTATACATCAATTGATAAGAAATAATTGGATCCATCCTAATCACACCTTTTGATTTTCTTAGCTCTCATTCTAACATATCTAAACCTATTTTACACCATTAAAAAAGTCTCCATCGAGACCTTTTATTATCTAATCGGTAAATATTTGGCAGCAACCACCATCATATCGTCACTAATTACACCACGGTTACGGCGTATAGAGTAACGTAATAAATCTTGTGATAGCTCTCCAAGTTCTAACTCTCTGTTTCTAATCAGGCGCTTTTCAAATAACGTTACATCAGGAAAAACATCTACCATACCATCGCTACACATCACAATAATATCACCTGGCTCTAAATCAATTTCTATCTTATCAATTTTACCTCCTTCTAATGCACCAATCGGCAAACCAGACATTTCAACTCGACCAACGGATTTTCCGCGAAGAACAAATGTAGTCGTCGCTGCATATTTATAAAAACATGCCTGATGTTTCTCTTTATCAATCAAACACAAATCTAAACTAAAGAAACGCTCTTCCGTGTTAGTCTGTTGTTTTAAATCAGCTAAAACACCAACGGCACGGCAAACATCAAGGTCAAAACTAAGTAAGTATTTCAAAACCCGCAGAGCCCTTGAACTTTCTGCTTGTGCTTGTTCACCATTTCCCATACCATCGCTAATAGCAAGCATGGTTGTTGCCCGCTGAAAGTCTTCACACAAATAGCTATCACCTGTTACTTTGCTATTGTTTTTTCCAACATAAGCCACACCATGCTCCATTTTAAAGTTGCGCGTTGACTTAATCTCTACTCGTACTTTTTTTTGACGAACTTTTCTAATGTTGAGCTTTAATGACTCATCAAATAGGGCTTCGAGCTCTTTTTTTAAGTTCCCATCCAATAGTGAGACATTTGGTTTATTCATGACGAAACTTAATTTAAGCAGTCGTGGATAAAGGCTTTTGATTTTTATATCATCAACCTGAGCACCTAAATTCTCCATGCAAACTCTCACTCGTTCAGTTTGCACCTCTACGTCAAAGCGGTCATCCATCATCTTTTCAATGGTTTTACTTAAACATAAGTCGATGCCCTCAAAAAGTGTGGTGGACTTGATTTTTTTCTCTTCACCAACAAAGTCACTCATTGCTTTCATCAGATGTTGGAAATTCACTAGCTGAACAAAGAATTGACTGATCACGTATCGATTGAGTTGCTGCGTAGACGTCATTAAACTTTCCTGACGTGGTACCATCGTTTGTTTCATTATTTTTGTAATCCCCATTTCAATTCCCCCGTTTAACTACCGAATAAAGCTAGTATAGCACTTCAAGGAAATGAAATTTGTCATTTTGTCTTGGAAGTCTCAAAAAGTTGTTTTTTTTCTGATTCCATCTTTTACCCTATTTTTTAAAGTCCTTAAACTAGGAGAGCCAGTCCTGGCTTAGATCGCAATCAATCAAGCTCTTTTAGGATTTGACACGAGGCTTTGGATTTCAACTCTAGGTTGATTCTAATCAAGTCTTCTTTTTCATAAACTTACTGAGAATAGTTTAATGGAATTCGGTAAAAATAAACTAGGTTTACAAAAGCCTTGCTGTGGTATCAAACACGGCGCATTTTCATACGCGAGGTGTTTTAATGTTTGTTGATCATAAAATTGTATGCGAGAACAAGGAACCGGTGCTTTATTTATTTGCCCAGTCCATTGATGCTAGCATCGTACTGGTTAAAGGTATTTTCGAACACCTCCACGAAGAAGTCCTCATTGATTGGGCACAGGATTATTTAATGGATTTAGACATTTCCTTTGTTGGCTCTTTGATTAAGGTAGTAGCAGGCTCCACCATTGTACGTCATTTGGAGTTGCCCTTTGTCATGAAGCGAGAATCTCACCTTCAACCTGGGAAGTTAATTCCGTTTAAAAGAATAGAATTGTAAAAGAGAGCGACGTTGTGTCAGCTCTCTTTTCGATGGCTAAATCGGATGTTATTGCATTTGATTAACCGGCTGCAACTTCTGTAATCACCGCAACGGTCATTTCGACTAGTTTATTTAATTCTTCAATTGGCATCCGCTCGTTGGTTGTGTGAATCTCTTCGTAGCCACAAGCTAGCACAACCATTGGGATTCCATAACCGTTAATGATGTTGGCATCGGATCCACCACCAGCAGCAAAGGTCATACACTCACGTCCGATTTTCTCAGCAGCACGCTTAGCTACTTGAATCACTGGCGCTTCGTCACCCAGCTTAAAAGCCGGGAAGGATGATTCAATTTGAATTTCAACACGTCCTCCCATTTCGGCAGCTGCTTCTTCAAAAGCAACCTTCATTTTGTTTAACTGTGTATCTAACTTAGCATTTTCTTGCGAGCGAGCTTCTGCCACAACCTTTGTTTGATCAATAACAACGTTTAATGGTCCATCGCCAATAAAGGTTCCAATGTTAGCAGTTGTTTCTTCGTCAATGCGGCCTAAGGGCATATTTGCAATAGCTTTAGCTGCTACCGCAATGGCTGACACCCCTGCCTCAGGTGCTACACCAGCATGAGCCTTTTGTCCGTAAACATTTGCTGTCAATGTACCACGAGCCGGTGCCGATGATTTGATGTTACCAACTGCGCCTCCTGTGTCTAGAGCGTATCCAAATTTAGCATTAAGCAGCGATGGATCTAAAGATCTAGCTCCCGTCAATTCTACTTCCTCACCAATGGTAAGTAACACTTCAATGTCACCATGAGAAATGTTTTGCTCTTGTAACACACGGATTGCCTCTAGTACAGCAACAATTCCAGCTTTATCATCTGCTCCTAAAATAGTGGTGCCATCGGAGTAAACATAACCATCTTTCACCGATGGTTTAACTCCTTTTCCTGGACTAACTGTATCCATATGAGCACCGAATAATACGGTGTCAGCATCAAGACTTCCTTTTAGTTTGCAGATTAGGTTTCCAGCGTTATGCCCGGTAACTGCCATGGTGTCTTCTTCCATAACGTCTAGACCCAAATCAGCAAATTTCTGCTTTAACACGTCGGCAATGGCACGTTCGTCTCCTGATTCGGAGTCAATTTGTACCAATTCCAAAAATTCATCTAATACACGTTGTTCGTTTAACATGAGGTCACTCCCTTTCACTTTTGATGCATTGACAATCTTTTAATGAGAAGTCGAATCAAACATCAACGTTTGGCTAGACTAGCTGTTTGTTGATACTGAAGCATCGTTTTAACCAGCTGCAACTTCTGTAATCACTGCAACGGTCATTTCTACTAGCTTGTTTAATTCGCAAATTGCAATCCGTTCGCTAGTCGTGTGAATTTCTTCGTAACCACAAGCTAGTGCAATCATCGGAACGCCATATCCATTAAACATATTTGCATCGCTTCCACCACCACCAGCATGGTTACCAAATTCACGACCAATTTTGGCTGCGGCACGTTTAGCAATTTCAACCACTGGTTCTGTTTCTCCTAGGGAGAATCCAGGATAAAGCGTACGAATATCAATTTCGACGCGTCCTCCAAATTCTTCGGCTGTCTCTTCTAAAGCGACTTTCATTTTATTCATTTGCACATCGAACTTATCGTTGTTAACTGACCTGGCCTCTGCTACAAGCTTTACGTAATCTGTTACCACGTTAAGGGCGCCGTCTCCAGTAAAGGTTCCAATGTTCGCGGTTGTTTCCTCATCGATGCGTCCCAGTGGCATCTTTGCCACAGCATGAGCCGCTAATTCAATGGCAGAAATTCCTGTCTCAGGTGCTACACCAGCGTGGGCTTTTTTTCCAAAAATTTCAGCCGTTAAAATACCACGAGCTGGTGCAGATGTGTTGACATTTCCTACTTTTCTACCTGTGTCTAAGGCATAACCAAGTTTAGCCTTAAGCAGAGATGGATCTAAGGCACGTGCACCAGCTAATCCTGATTCTTCACCTGCTGTAAATAAAACTTGGATATCACCACGGGAAATGTTTTGCTCTGTTAAGATTCGAATGGCTTCTAAAACAGCGACGATTCCTGCTTTATCGTCGGCACCTAATACGGTGGTGCCGTCAGAGTAAACGTAGCCATCTTTGACCTGCGGCTTAACCCCAGCTCCTGGTTTTACCGTGTCCATGTGACAGTTCAAAAGAATAGGGTCAACCCCTTCCATGTTTCCTTTAAAGTAGGCAATCACATTACCAGCAGTATGTCCTGTAATCGCTGCTGACTCGTCTTCAAAAAACTCGCCACCAAGATCAGCAAGCTTTTGTTTTAAAACATCTGCAATGGCGCGTTCATCTCCTGATTCAGAGTCGATCTGTACCAATTCCAAAAATTCGTCTAATAGGCGTTGTTCGTTAAGCATCCAAAATTCCCTCCTGTTATTAAAATACTGGTTTGACAAGGGTCAAACCAGTAAGTGATTAAACAATAATGTTGGTGACAAACATGGCAATGAAAGCACAAATAATGTTAATAAGCAACATGATCGGTACGTGCTTTGATGGCACACCAGCCGCACCAATAACGCGCCCAATAAACTGAACTTGTGATCCCATAATGTAAATCGATGGCATCAAAACAGCAAGATGACGTGCTTCAAGCGCTCCTTCTGCAAATAGAGCCATCGCTGCACCGATTCCACCTCCCATGGACATGAAAGCTGCGAGAATAACAGCAGCAGCAGCACCTGGCAAGCCAAAGACACGCATTACTGGTTCAAAGATAAACTCGATCGCCTCAATAACTCCAATCACATTTAAAACATAAATTAAAGCAAAGGCCATTAAAATATTTGGAATAGTAGAGTTAATGGCAATGTGCATCGCCTTTTTCGCCCCTGCTACGAATGCATCAATCACACTACCTTTTGGTTTTACTACTTCTGACATGTTACACGGCCTCCTTGATGAATCTTGTTGCATATAGACGCATTAAGTTTGCTGCAACAAATTTAAATAAAAATATAAGTGCCATTGGCGTTAAAACAGGTACACCAACTTCAGCAATAACTGGGAAGAACGCGGCGCCACTTCCTAAAAAGTTCGTTAATGTCCCTCCTGCTGTAAACTGAAACTGAGTAAAGATCAAGCGTTCTCTATCGTTCAATTTGTCTTCTTCGTGTAATCCAGCAGTCATTCCCGCCCCTGCATCGGCAGACTGTAAGCTAGCAATTAAAGCAAGGCCAGATATACCTGGAACACCGATTAAAGGACGAAGAACTGGGTTTAGTAGCTTTGCTGCTGCATTTAGCCCATCTAAATGCTCAATAACACCCACACATCCAAGTGCTAATAGTACAGCTGGAACTAAGGTTAAGGCAAAAGCAAATCCATCCTGAGCACCAACTCCTCCTGTTCCTCTAAAGTTACCAGCTAGTGTTACGTAGTCAGCCCCATACTCAGAAACACTCCCCAAAGAGCCAAAACGTCCAAGAACGTTACCGAAGTCAAGGGCTTGCAGCCTTCCTCCCCAAATCTCCATATCAGCAAAGACACCTGAGAAAAATAAGATACCAACGACTAAGGCAACGTAGCCGTACCATTTAACCTGCAATTGTTGCGGTTGTTTTTCCATTGTTTAACACTCCTTACTTTTTAAGCAGTTCTTTCCCTGCAATACCTGGATTGGTCATTTCATGTGGGTTAAAGATAATGTCCAACTCTTCTTCTGTTAAGTAGCCTTTTTCCAGCACCACTTCTTTAATCGAGCGACCCGTTGAAATAACTTCCTTAACTAGTTCTGTTGCATTCTTATAACCAATGTGTGGGTTTAATGCAGTAATGGTTCCTGCACTTGAGGCCACGTGCTTCTCCATTTGTTCCACATTTGCGGTGATGCCACTCACACAGTAATCAGCAAATACATTCAAACCATTGGTCATCACTTTTAATGAATCTAACATCTTGTAAAGTACCACTGGCTTCATGACGTTGATTTGGAAATCTCCGCCTTCGCAGGCCATGGAAATCGTTAAGTCATTTCCTGCCACGATATAGCCAATCTGAACCATTACTTCTGCCATAACCGGGTTAACCTTCCCTGGCATGATCGATGATCCAGGTTGACGCTCAGGTAAGTTAATTTCACTTAATCCAGCGCGTGGGCCAGATGTCATAATCCGCAGATCTCGACATACTTTGTTCATGTTCATGGCACAGGTTTTAATTGCCGAAGATAGTTCTAAATACGCATCGGTATTCGCTGTAGCATCAACTAAGTCCTCTGCACTTACAATTGGATAACCTGAGAATTCAGCTAAGTTTTTTACACAAGCTTCAATGTAAGCAACGTCAGCGTTTAATCCAGTTCCAACTGCTGTTGCACCCATGTTGACACTGTAAAAGTTACTTACTGCACGTTTCACACGCTCAATGTCACGGCCAAGCATCATCGCAAATGCTTTAAATTCTTGACCTAAACGAATTGGCACTGCATCTTGAATGTGAGTACGTCCCATTTTTACATAGCCATCAAACTCAGTCGCTTTTGCCATGAAAGCAGTATGTAAATTTTCCATGGCTGGAATAAACTTATCCAGCTTTGCTAGAATGGCAATGTAGGCAGCCGTTGGTACAGCATCGTTGGTCGATTGTGCCATGTTGACATGAATGTTAGGACAAAGAACCGTGTAAGTTCCTTTTTCTTCACCTAGCATTTCAAGTCCACGGTTAGCAATTACTTCGTTCATGTTCATGTTAGCACTAGTTCCTGCTCCTCCTTGGACTGGGTCGATTGGAAACTCCTCGTGCCACTTACCAGCGATGATCTCTTCTGATGCATCCATAATCACTTTCGCTAGCTTTGCGTCTAAGTAACCTGTATCTAAGTTCGCCTTTGCTGCTGCTTTTTTAACAATCGCCATGGCATTAATGAAGTCCGTGTCCATTACCCCCCCCGTAATTGGGAAGTTATTCAAACCACGCATGGCTTGAACACCGTAATATGCATCCTTTGGTACGTTCATTTCTCCGATTAAATCTTTTTCAATTCTGTGGTCTGTCATACTAACACCTCTTGCCTTGTTTTATTATGTCTACTAGTATAACCAAATGTTACTTAATAAACTTCAAATGCTCTTTTAGCTGCTCAAATTGCTCATCCTTACGTTGGTTAAAGACAACTTTGTTATTTTCAAATAAGTTGTTTCCTTCTGTGTCAATGGATACAACAAGCGGTCCAAACTCTTCTACTTCACATACCCAAAGTGCCTCAGGCATCCCTAATTCTAGCCAGTGAACTTCCGTAATTTCTTTTACTTGTGTAGCTGCTAGACAAGCATTTCCTGCCGGGTAAACCACATGTAAAGCACCGTGCTCTTTACAAGCAGCTTCAGTATTTGGTCCCATACCACCTTTACCAACTAGCAACTTAACACCGGTTTTTTCAACGAATTCTTTTTCAAATTTTTCCATTCGCATGCTTGTCGTTGCTCCGACAGAAACCATTTTATAAGTTCCATCACCGTTATCAGCAACAATTGGGCCTGCATGATAGATTGCTTTACCGGCTAAGTCGTAAGGAAGTTCCATACCACCTTCAACGAGACGCCTGTGAGGAACATCACGACAAGTAACAATGGTACCATTCAAATAAATTGTATCACCAATTTTAATGTCTTTTAAATCTTCATTTGTAATGGGCGTTGTTAAAATCTTTTTCATTATAGCTCCACTCCTTTATGAGAATCTAAGACGTAATTCATGTCCTTATCAAAAGTAATTTTTGCACGACGATGTGCCCAACAGCCAATGCTAATGGCACAGCTTAAAACCGACGGATGACGGGCTGTATTTACCACGTTGAGACCCATGATCGATGCATCACCGCCAAATCCTTGTGGACCTAGCCCAATGGCATTGATCGCCGCTTCCAGCTTGTCCTCAAACTCTGCTACGAGTGGATCAGGATTAGAGCTACCAACGTCACGTAACAACGCTTTTTTCGAATTACTCGCTGCCGCATCAACGGATGTTCCAATTCCAACACCAACTAAAACTGGTGGACAAGCATTTATTGCATAGCTAGTCATTCGGTCCATAATAAACTTAGTCGCCGCCTCATAACCCTCACTTGGCATAAAGGTTTGAGCCGCACCTGGTAAGCTACATCCACCACCTGACATGTACACATAAATTTCACATTTATCACTATTAGGTACAATGTCCCAACTTATGGTTGGCAGGCCAAGCCCGACATTATCACCTGTGTTCTTTTCCTTAAATGTGTTAACAGCGTTAGGACGTAATGGTGTAGCAGACGTTGAATCTGCTAAGGCGACAGCCAAAATATCTTGCAGTTCTCCCATTAATGGGAAGTTTTGACCACAGGTCACGTAAAATTGCAGAGCTCCAGTATCTTGACAAGAAGGCACTTTTAATTCAAAGGCTTTCTCTTGGTTTAAAAACATCATGTCATACATGGATTTAGCTAATGGGTTTGTTTCTTCCTCCCCCATTTTACGTAATTTGTTTTCCACATCATCTGGTAATTTATAGCTAAGTAAACCAACAAACTTGGACATGACGTCTTTCATTTTTTCGATTTGTTGTCCTTTATCCACGGCAATCACTCCTTTATTATGGTTGGATGTAACGGTTAAAGATTAAGTTATTATGCTAAGGCTGCTAAAGTCTTTTTAACTGCTTCTACCGAGTTATCTAGGGCTGCTTTTTCATCAGCGGTTAACTCCAGTTCGATGATTCTCTCGATCCCAGCGCTTGAAACGATGGTTGGGACACCTAAGTAGATGTCATTGTATCCGTACTCCCCCTCAAGGTAAGCGATGGTCGGTAAAATTTTACGTTGATTTTTTAAGATCACCTCTGCCATCTCAATTAAAGAAGCAGCTGGCGCATAGTAGGCACTTCCGTCACCTAATAACTTAACGATTTCGCCTCCACCGGTTTTTGTACGCTCAACAATGGCATTTAAGCGATCTTCTGGAATAAGCTCCGTTAATGGAACCCCACCGACGTAAGAATGACGTAGTAATGGGACCATTTCGTCTCCGTGACCACCGAGTACAAGACTTTTCACATCACGGGCTGCTAAGCCTAGTTCATCAGCTACGAAAGTTGAGAAGCGTGCTGTATCTAGGACACCCGATTGACCGATGACACGATTTTTCGGGAATCCGGATGCTTTGTACACCGCATAAGTCATGGCATCAACTGGGTTCGTTAATACCAAGATTGTACAATCTGGTGAATGTTTCACTACTTGCTCCGTGATGGAAGCCATGATCTTTGAGTTAATCGACACTAAGTCATCACGGCTCATCCCTGGCTTACGCGCCATTCCCGCTGTAATGATCACAATTTCAGAATTTGCTGTGTCTTCGTAATTAGCTGTCCCAACTACTTTCGTATCAAATTGCTGCACACCACTTGATTGGTACATATCTAAGGCTTTACCTTGGGTTTTGCTTTCCATGTCAGGAATGTCCACCAAGACGATTTCATTTACTAATTCTTTTTGGGCCAGTAGAAAGGCAGCGGTTGCTCCTGTAAATCCACCACCAATGACTGATACTCTTCTTTTATTCACGATATTACTCCCTCCAAACGACAATAGGAAAGGCCTAAATGAGAGTCAAATACTCTAATTAGGCCCCTCATTTGTTTCTTAAAATACTGGATCTGCTAATTCTTTTAACTTTTCGAAGGATGATTTCTCAACGTCTTTGTGAATGCTGTTTCCTTTTGAATCCATGGTTACAACCGCTAAGAATCCGTCTACTTCCATGTGCCACATCGCCTCTGGAATACCGAAGTCAAAGTAGTCAACCCCGTGAACTTTTTTAATGGTATCCGCATGGAACTGAGCCGCTCCACCAATTCCGTTTAAGTAAACTGCACCATGTTCTTGTAGAGCCGCACGCGTCTTCTCACCAAGTCCACCTTTACCAAGAGCGGCACGCACACCGTAGCGCTTCATCACATCGCCTTGGTACGGCTCACAACGAGCACTTGTGGTTGGTCCTGCTGCTTTAACGACCCATGAATCGTCGTCTTGTTTCGCCACTACCGGTCCACAGTGGTAAATCACTTGACCGTTTAGATCAACTGGACAATCGTTGCCTTCTTGATCGACTAAGTGCTTATGCAGTTTATCGCGACCCGTATACATCATTCCGTGAATGCTTACCACATCGCCAACGTTTAAGGAGCGAATCGTTTCTTCAGAAATTGGCGTTTCTAGACGAATCACGTCTTTCTTCTCAGCATTTTCTTCTTTTTTAACAACTGGTGCTTTGCGCTCTTGGTCGTAAGTCCACTTGGTGATTTCACCGGTTTCTGGGTCAATGGTAACCCCTAAACGACGGAACGCCCAGCACATGTAAATAACCGAAACGAAGAAGCTGGCTGGCAGACGGTTCATCTTACCAATTTTACAGCTTAATAATGTGGTTTCTCCACCAAATCCAAGGGTACCAATACCAAAGCTTTGTGCTTTGTCCATGATGTAGTCTTCTACTTTACGTAGGTCCTCATCTGGGTTAACGTCATCAACTAAACGATAGAATTGCTCTTTGGCAGTTTTGAAGCTTCCCGTACGGTCGCCACCAACACCAACGCCTAAGAATCCTGGCGAGCATCCTTGACCTTGTGCTTTGTAAATGGCATCTAAAATACACTTACGAACGCCGTCTAAATCACGACCTACAAATCCGAGACCTTCAATTTCACATGGTAGCGTGTACTGCATGCTCTTGTTTTCAGATCCGCCACCTTTAAGCATGAATTTTACATCGATGTAATCTTCTTCCCATTGGATGAATTCAACGGCTGGCAAACCTGGTCCTAAGTTGTTTCCACTGTTTTGTCCCGTAATTGGATCCACGGCATTTGGACGAAGCTTTGCATCCTGTGTGGCACGAATTAAGGCACGCTCAATGGCAGCCTTCATTTCAATTTGGTTAATCCCAACTGGTACGTGAATCTTCCAGTTTGGCTGCCCTGTATCCTGACAGAGTGGTGATACTTTATCCACGGCCATGTCGTTGTTTAAGGCAATGGCATCTAGGGCCATTAGGGAACTCGTTCCTGCGTTTTCACTCTGACGTGCCTCTTCCATCGCGTTACGGATGTCGTTTGGTAAATCCGTTGACGCTTTTACAATTAAGTCGTACATGCTTTGCTCGAAATTTTTCATCTTATGTCGCCTCCAAGTTATCTATTCCTTTTTAGGGCGTATCTGAAAAGTCAGTTAAGCACTTTTCAGACATACCTTAGTTTTTACAGTGACCAGTGTCCTAATACTAACCACCATGCTCCACCGATAACTACCCAGATAAAGATGTTAATAACCGATAGAATAAAGGCTTTCCCCCACCAATCTTTCAGAGTAACGTATCCTAGACCAAACCAAGGCGGTGCATTTCCTGTTCCGTAGTGGGTAATCCCCATAAATAGGTTAGAGAAGTAAGCAAGGACAAGTGCAGCTAGTAGTGGTGGTGTATCAACGGCTACTGCAGCCACTAACATGGCAGCGTACATGGCACTTACGTGGGCCGTTGCCGAAGCAAAGAAGTAGTGTGAGTAGAAATAAGCCAAGGCAATGACTAAGAAGGCTGCAATCCATCCCCAGCCAGATACTAGGGTTTCAACCGAGTTAGAGAACCATCCGATAACACCTAGGGTGTTTAAGTGGTTAGCCATCATAACAAGGGCTGCGAACCATACTAGCGTATCCCAAGCTCCTTTTTCAGCTTTGATGTCTTCAAAGTTTAAGACGTCTGCCATTAAAAGAACCGATAAACCAGTAAAGGCAGTCGCTGTTGCTCCAATGTTAAAGCTAATTGGAACCCAAGAAGCCCAACCATTAGCCAGCTCAGGACCGACAATCCACATCACTAATAACTGGACAAATACAACCAACATCCACTTTTCATCACGAGATAAAGCTCCCATTTCTTTTAACTTTTCACGAGCTAAAGCTGGTGCTTGTGGCGTTTCTTTGATCTCAGGTGGATAGATCTTGTAGATCACATATGGGATCACTGCAATCCCTACTAAACCTGGAACAAGAGCCGCCATAAACCACGCACCCCAAGTCAGTTCTACCCCAATCGCGGTATAAGCTAGGTCCACGATCATTGGGTTAGCAGCCATCGCTGTCATAAACATCGCACAAACAATAATATCTGCTTGGAACGTCGTATAAGCTAAGAATGAACCAATGCGACGCTCTGTTCCATCTTCTACTTTTGAGTCGTATAAGTTAGATAAAGACTTTACGATTGGAGAAATGATTCCACCACAACGTGCCGTATTAGAAGGCATCGCTGGTCCCATAATTAGGTTAGCGAAGGTTAAGGAATATCCTAATGTTAGCGTTTTATGACCAAATTTACTCATCATCAAATAAGCGATACGTGGCCCAAGCCCTGTTTTAATAAATCCACGCGAGATAAAGAAGGCACAGACAATTAACCAGATGGTTGCATCAGAGAATCCACTTAAAGCTTCTCCCATTGTTCTCGTGTTGGTTAAAACAACGATGGTGATGGCAATAAATGAAACGGTCCCCATTGGCCACGGTTGTAAAATAAGAGCCACAATGGTAGCAATAAAAATTGAGAAGAGTCTCCATCCATTGTCCCACTGCGTTATAGCCGCATTGTTAGCCACTTCCACTGCTTCGGTGTAGTAAGTTCCCGTTAATTCTGGATCAATTTGTCCAAGATGGTTGTTCACAATAAATTCAGGGATTTCTGGTTGCAAGAACCAAATGACAACCCCGATGGCAAGACAGATTGCGGCTAATAGCCATTTTTTATTATTATTCGTACTACTACTCATTTGTCAACATCCTTTCCTATTTCTAGGGTTATTGTATTTCGATGATACATTTGAAGATTAATTCTCTAACGCTTTGGTCATTAGTAGCAACATGGCAACACTCGTTGACAGCACCTCCTCATTGAAATCAAAGTGGCTGTCGTGATGACCTGCTGCAATTTCAGTCCCAAGTCCTAAATAAGAAGACTTCCCACCGTTTCGCTGAACTTTATCCATAAAGTAGGTGAAATCTTCACTTCCACCTAAGTCTACGGTTTCATTAATGGTATCAAACATCCCCGATGCTTCTCCCACTTGTCTAGCGATGTCGATTAGTTCCCTGTCACTTTCACCTGACATAGCACCACCGGCTTCTTTTACTTCTACTTCTACGTCGTACATTTTAGCACTTGCATCGATCATCCGTAGAGCTTCTTTTTTAACAAATTCGTTAATCTCAGAAGTTACGCCACGGGTTTCGATCTTCATGATCGCATGATCAGGAACCACGTTACGTCCCGTTCCTGCTTGTAGGACTCCCACGTTAATCCGCGAAGCACCTGCCGAGTGACGGTAGATCCCTTGTAGACTCAAACTGCATGCTGCTGCTGCTAGCAACGCACTCTTCCCTTCTTCCGGCTTGGCACCGGCGTGAGCAGGAATTCCTTTAAAGGTTACATCGAGCTTACTCGTTGCTAAGAATCCGTTAACCCCACAAACAAGGAGGTTATTCTCTTTTCCAACGAAGCCAAGGTGCATCCCCAGTAACACTTCAACGTCATCGACGATCCCTTTGCTTTCCATGGAAGCCGCCCCACGAACTCCTTCCTCTGCTGGTTGAAAGATGATTTTTATTTTCCCAGAGAAAGACGCTTTCATTTCCATCAATAATTTAGCTACACCTAATCCGATAGCTGCATGCCCATCGTGACCACATGCATGCATAGCACCTAGGTTCACCGAAGCGAAACCTTCTGCATGAGGACGGTGACTAGAGGTGGTTGCTTCGTTCATATCGTTAGCATCAATGTCAAAGCGTAAGCCAACGACTGGTCCAGGTTTTCCTGTATCTAGCGTTACAACCACACCGGTTTTTCCACCAACCATTTGATCGACGTACTTCGCAGGTGCTCCTTGTTCTTTGGCACGCGCCATATGAGCCGTTAATGCCTCAGCCGTTGGTAATCCCATCATGGCTGATTCATCGATGACTTCGTCACCAATTAAGATGTCATATCCAAGATCTTCCAAATACTGGGCAATCAGGGCTGCAGTACGAAATTCGGTCCAACCTGATTCAGCGTACTTGTGAAAGTCACGGCGGATGTCAACTAACTCCGCCTGCAACTCTCTCGCACGGGCAATAATTTGTTCTTTCATGTTACCCACTCCCTTTTGAATAATAGACTTTAAATTTCAAACTTTTTTGTCTATTCTCCAAACGTTTTATAGTCCTACCATAATAATCAAAACAATGGCTGCAAGAATCATTCCTGGCGCATTACGCTTGGCAAGCTCCATTGGATTAACTTTAGCAATGGAAGCACATACGATGGCAACACCTGCTACTGGGCTCATGGTTCGACCTAAAGCACCTGCCAAGGAAGCCGTTGTTCCAAGTTGTGGAATCGTCATCCCAAAGTTGGCTGCATATGGTGTAATCGCACCGTTAAAGGCTAAAGTCGCTGCATCTCCAGAACCAGCAAGGATCGCTAATAAGAATGGTCCTACAACAGAAGCAATACCTGCTACTCCTTCAGATCCTTCCATCACATCAACTAAAGTGCCTGTAATCCCAATTGCTTGCATACCAGCTGTAAATACGGAGGCTGCTACGATAATACCGATGATTTCTGCGTAAGCTGATCCCATTCCACTGAAGAAGGATTTGGCAATTTCTTGTGGATTGGTCAGAGAAACAAGGGCTGCTAATGCTGTACCTAAAAGCATAACTTGAGGAACTGTAATTGGAATGTTCGTCCAAACGTCTACTCCATCAGCATTTGCCACATACTCCCAGAATAGGTTGAAGTTGGAGTCGATCACTAAGATAATCAAAGGTACAAGTGGCACAAGTGCTTTTAAGATGTTCACTTTAAACGGTGTATCTGAAGTTTCTTCTAGGTCAACTGCATCTTCAACAACGTATCCTTTGTTCTCTTTTAAGACGTAAGCTAGAACCGTTAAAGCTGCAGCACCAATCAGAGTAGAAATGATAACACCTGGCATAATCGTAGCAACCATATCCATTGGTGCGACGTTATAACCTGCTTCGTTTGCAATTCGAGTTACATCAACAATGTGAGTATGCCCTGGGTTCATGGCACTACCAAAGGTACCAGCTAGTACAGCTGCACCAGCAACTGCTGGTTTAACACCGGCAGCCATTAGTACTGGAATTAAAATCGATCCAACAGCTGCACCAACACCTGCTGCACTCGTTAGTGCTGTGTTGATTAACATGGTGATGATCACCGTACCTGGAATTAAAATGGCACGTGCCTTCGTTAGAGGGGTTGTTACTAAGCGCACTAAGTGCTGATCACACTTCGTTAGTTTTAAAACGTAAGCGAATCCCATTACCGTTGCGATGATTGGTACTAAGCCACCTGTCATGGCACCTGTAAAAGCATCAATCCCCGCACGAATATCTCCAGATAAAAGTGCCATTGCAATCCCCGCTAAGAATAAAACTAGACGTACTTCTATTTTCTTGATGATAGCGAAAATCGTTACGAGAATAATTAGTCCACCTATATAAATCATAAACACACTGCCTACAGCTAGCTGCAAACAGCTTTCACCTCTCTTTTCCTATTTGAGTTGATCAAATCTACTGACGCATATTACCTAAACTTTTTTGATGTGGATGTGATCGTTAACGTTCATGACCTTTCCAGCGATGCTAGCATGAATATTTGCACCTAGCCCCTCTGGCTTAGCAATGAGATCCCCTACTTCTACCTGATCACCAACCTTCACAGTTGGCACTGAAGGTGCCCCAATGTGCATGTGAAGTGGAATAAACACCTCATCTACATCTATTACTTTAATCGTATTAAGTTTATGTGCCGCAAACTCAAGCATTCCCATTTTTACTAAAATATTGGTTCCATTTATGGTTTTACAGCTACGAAGTGGGTCAATATCAAACTCTTTGTTCTCGTTTTCGTAACGAATGCCAGCTTTTCCAAACTCACCTTTCACATAGTTGTTAACTTGACGTGGCGATAATCCTCTTGGACAAGCAATAACCTCACATACTCCACAAGCAGAACAGATGAGGGAACCTTTTAGGACTTCGTTGTTTTCAAGATCCGATGTGTCACCACCTAGTCCGAAGTGCTTCATGACTTTATGTGGTGAAACGTCGTGTCCAATTTTTTGACGTGGGCATAGATCGGTACATAGATGACACTGGATACAAGATAGCTCGGTCTTCGACATGATCGTGTCAAGTGATTGATTCTTTAGCTCTCTTAGATAACCTTTTTCTTCGGTAATGATCAAACCAGAAGTGGTTTTTGTTACCACTTGCTTACTTAAATCGTCTTGATTATGTAAGCGACCCATCATTGGTCCACCGTTTAAGAATAAGTAGCGCTCCAGTTGGGTTCCACCTGCGGCGTTTAAACACGTATCAAGTGGTGTTCCGATTGGCACTTCTAGCAGCGTTGGCTCTGCCACAAGTCCAGTAACCGTTAGGCGCTTCGTTGTAACTGGTCGCTGTTGCGTTTTCGCGTAGTAAATATTAAGAATGGTAGAAACGTTAGAAACGACACAACCTACCATCAGTGGCAAGCCAGCTGGTGGTACCACACGTCCCGTCACTTCAAAAACAGTAACAAATTCGTCTCCTGTTGGATAGTAGTTCTTCATTTTATGAATGGTCACACTAGCGTTAAGTTTTTCAATGGCTGCTTCCAATGCTACTATTTCTTCTTGATAATCAGCTTTTGTGGCGATGACCACATGTTTGAATTCCAGCTCTTTTTTCAACATTTCAAGAGCGATGATGATTTCAGTAGCTGAGTTTTTCATGGCATACTTATCGGTTTGTAAAAGTGGTTCACACTCTGCAGCGTTAACGATTAAATACTCGACTTCTTTTTTGTATTTAGCATGAGTTGGAAAGCCAGCTCCACCTACCCCAACAACACCGGCTTCAGCAATAAGGTCAATGATTGACATGTCTATTTCGCCTCCTTCGCAAACGTTTCAAGAGCAGGAATGGCACGGATGGTATGTAAGTCTAACCCTAATTCTTTTGGCGGGATCCCTAATGCCAACCCAATTAACTGTGGTAAGTGAACCACTGGCATTAATGTGGTATCACCTAAGAAAGATTCATTGGCCTTTTCTTGATGATCATCTAGTTGGTTTTGGCAAAGTGGACAAGGCGTTACAATCACATGAGCTCCCGACTCTTTCGCCGTTTGCGCACCCTTCCCAGTCATCTTTAACACTTCTTTTTCAGAAGCAGGTGCAGCATGAAAACCACAGCAAGATAGACGATCTTCGTATTCAACGCTAGTGGCACCTAGCACTTCCATCACTTGTTCCATGGACTGTGGGTTACGCCAATCGTCAAATCCCATGATCTTTGGTGGCATAATGATATGACAACCGTAGTAGTTAGCTACGTTTAATCCTGTTAATGGATTTGTTATTTTCGCTTTTAAGTTTTCAAGTCCAAAATCTTCGATTAAAGCCCATAATAAGTGGGTCACTTCAATGGTTCCTTGGTAAGTTAAACCGGTCTCCGATAAGTTTTGATTGACCTGAGTTTTTAATTCTTCATCGGCTTTTAGCTTTTGATTGGTCTTTCTCAACATTAACGTACAAGTATTACAAACGGTTAAGATTTTGTCTACGCCCATCTTTTCTGCTAAGGCGATATTCTGAGCGTTATTCGTATGAAAGAGCTCTGGACTAATGTCTCCCGTGTGACTAACACCACAACAGGTCCAGCCATTGATTTCAACTAACTCAATGTTAAGGGCTGCTACTACTTTATTGGTAGACATCATAAGCTCAGATGCTGTGCTATTTAAAACACAACCTGGAAAAAATGCATATTTCATGGTCTTATCTCCTTTTAATTAGTCTACTCTTGTGTACAGTTATGTCCTGAACGTAAGAATGAAATAGCCTCGGCAATTTCGATGCCTTTTGGACAGCTAGCCGTACAACGCATACAGTTCACACACTTCCACAGCTCACCACGCACAGTAGCAGCCACACGGGTCAAGCCTTTCCCATCGCGGGTATCTGCTGCAAAACGATAAGCTTTGTTAAACATGTATGGATCAAGGTACGTTCCATCGTTAGCTTCCAGCTGCTTACACTCTGAAGAACAAACCCCGCAAAGGATGCAGTCAATGGCAGAAGAGATTTTCTTAAACTCTTTTGCACTTTGCTTAAAGCCTGTTTCAATGCTTCCTGCCCCCGTTGGTTCAAGCCACGGGCTTACTTGCATGATTTTTTCTACTTTTGGTTCCCATTCCACGATTAAGTCTTTAATCACGCGGAAGTTAGCGAGTGGTTCAAAAGTTAATTCATTGGTTTTAAAGGTTTTCAATACATTATCTAGCGGTGTATTACAAGTTAAGTAGCTGGATCCGTTAATGCGAACTCCACAGGCACCACAGATGGCGTGTAGACACGAGACAGCGAAGCTTAAGGTTACGTCTTGCTCTTCGCGAATCTTAGTTAATAGCCAAATTACCGTCTTCCCTTTCTCATAAGGTACTTGGTAATCTTGATACCACGACTTAGTGCCGTCGAATCGTTTAATCTTACAATTGATTGTTTCCATTGCCTTTCCTCCTTGACTTGTCATGGTAATTACTCTGGTTGGTAGGTTGTGATGCTAACTGGTGAGTACTCTAATCGGTACTCGTCACCCTCTTTGTGGACAATGGTATGCTTTAAGAACTCAGCATCGTTTCGCTTGTCGTAGTCAGCACGTGAGTGGGATCCACGGCTTTCAGTACGAGCGATAGCGCCGATGGCGATGGTTTTCGCTAATTTTAGTAAGTTTCCGATTTCTAAATAGTTAATGAAAGCTTGGTTGTAAGCCGTAGATGCATCACCAATGCAAGCATCTTTGTATTCTTCTAGTAACTGATCAATGTCTTTAAGGGCAACTTCCATGTCTGCGCCAGTTCGATAGATTCCCATGTTATTCCACATCGTAGCTCCCATACGGTCGCGGATGTCAAACATGTTAATGCCATCTTTTTTATTGCGAATACGGTCAAATTCAGTGCGCCACTTATCAGCTTCTTTGTTAATCACATCTGGGTTACCCATGTCACGACGCCTTGCCGTACTTGCCGCACCTAGTCCAGCGTATTTTCCAAAGAAAGCAACTTCTGAAACTGAATTCGCACCTAAGCGATTCGCACCGTGTACGGATACGGAGCAGCTTTCTCCTGCTGCGTGTACACCATCCATGGCTGTGGCACACGTTTTGTAGTCGATGACATCGATCCCTCCCATTGAGTAATGACAAGCTGGTCTGATTGGTACAGGGTCAGTAATGATATCGATCCCTTCAAAAGTTAAAGCCGTATCACGTGCCCCTGGTAGACGGGTCATGATGTGCTCTTTTCCTAAGTGACGAACGTCCATAAAGACGTGAGAAGTCATTCCTTCTCCACCGCCACCACCGGCTTTGATTTCAAGCTCGATGCTTCGAGCCACTACATCACGGGTTCCCAATTCCATTTTCTCTGGGTCGTATTTTTCCATAAAACGCTCGCCTTTGTTGTTCAGTAAGTAACCACCGTCGCCACGACAAGCTTCTGATAATAAGATTCCCGTATGAGCTAGTCCCGTTGGGTGAAACTGAACGAATTCAGGATCCTTAATCGGAATTCCTGCTTCTAAAGCGATGGCCGTTCCATCTCCTGTTGATCCCGTTGGGTTGGTCGTACGTGAGTAATACACGCGTCCAAATCCACCAGTTGCAATGACCACAGAACGACAGTTCATTGGATGGATCGTGCCAGCTCGAATGTCCATGGCAACGATGCCATGGAACTCTTTGTTTTCAACTGCCATCGATAACAATTGCCATTCCGTTAAAAACTCAACGTTGTTTTTTAAACATTGCTCGTATAAGGCATGTAGAACAACGTGTCCAATTTTATCCGATGAATAACACGCACGTGGCTTCGAAGCTCCACCAAATGGGCGTTGAGCAATATCGCCGTTTTCATCACGATCATATGGTACGCCCATATAATCTAATTCCGCCATTAATTCCGGCATTCCTGAAACGAAGAAATCCACGGCATCTTGATCAGCCAAAAAGGCACTTCCTTTTACCGTGTCTTTAAAATGAAGCTCTGTGGTATCTGTCGCATCTTTGTTACCTAAAGCAGCGTTCATTCCACCTTGGGCACATGCAGTCGCTCCTCTAGTTGGAAGAATCTTTGTTAAGACCCCAACCTTTAAGTCGCCTCCCTCGCTTGCTTTAAGGGCAGCCATCATTCCGGCGCCACCTGCTCCAACTACTATTACATCATAATCTAACATCGAGCGTTTCCTCCTTCGCTTTAATAAACTGTTACTTTCCTTTGTACTGTTCTTTAATCAAATTCTTAATGCCCCCATATTCCAGTAACTCCATGGCATATTCAGAAATCGGTTCGCACGCCACTTTCTTACCTGTGGTCACATTCTTAATGGTCCATTTTTCCATATCAATTTCCATCTGACCATCGACTAGCGCTAGTTCATCGATGTCTTTACAAGCAATGAGGGGTAAACCTAAGTTAAAGGCATTGCGGTAAAAAATACGAGCAAAAGATTTGGCGATGACCGCTCCTACTCCAGCAGATTTCAAAGTGATTACGGCATGCTCTCTGCTAGAGCCACAACCGAAGTTGGTGCCACCAATGATTACATCGCCTGGTGTAAAATGAGCTAAAAAATCTTCTTTCGCACCGATCATGGCGTACTTGGCAATCTCAATCGGATCAACCAATTCTACAAACCGACCTGGATAAATTTGATCCGTATCAATGTTATTGCCAAATACATGGACGTTACCTACAAGATGTTTTTTCATTATAAGTACCTCCTTGGATCCGCAATTTTCCCCTCTAAAGCCGATGCTGCAACTGCAGCAGGTGATCCGAGATAAATTTTCCCAGCGGTATGTCCCATTCGACCTGGGAAGTTTCGATTGGAAGAAGAAATACATACTTCGCCACTTGCTAATAATCCTTGGTGAGTTCCTAAGCAAGAAGCACAACCAGGGGTAACAAAGGTGGCGTTGGCCTCCACTAAGGTGGTCATATAACCCAATTCAATGGCTTGTAACAATACTTGTTGTGAAGCTGGAACAATTAACATCCGGCAAGTAGGATGAATCTTCTTCCCCTCTAAAATCTTAGCTGCAACAGCAAGGTCTTCAATGCGACCACCGGTACACGTTCCTAGATAAGCTTGCTCTATTGGTACTCCTAAGTTCGGTGTGATGTCTTCGACGTTATCCACGCTGAATGGTACCGCTACTTGAGGCTCGATGGTAGACACATCGTAAGTATGCTTCGCCCAATATTCAAAATCATCGTCGGTATGGTAGACCGTGTAATCCGTTGCGCCAACCTGATCTAAATAGTCAAAGGTAATTTGATCCGGCTGAATGTAAGAAGTCTGAGCTCCCATCTCTGTCGTCATGTTACATAAGCACATGCGCTCAGAAACACTTAAGTTATCCACGTATGACCCTGCAAACTCCACAGCACGGTAAATACCATAATCAGCACCTAACTTACCAATGATGTGAAGAATCACATCTTTCGCATAAACGCCTTTCTTTGGTGTGCCATTTAAGGTAATCTTCATGATCTCTGGCACTTTGAACCAAAGCTTGCCTGTACGTAAGATGGTTGCCATGTCTGTGGCCCCTACTCCAGTACCAAAGGCACCAAAGGCACCGTGAGTGGTCGTATGAGAATCAGTAATAACCATGATCTTTCCTGGTGCAGCTAATCCTCGATCAGCAACTACCTGGTGACAGACACCTTCATGAGTATCAATCAGTCCTTCAATCCCCTGTTCATGACAAAAGGCTCTGAACTCTTTATGATTTTGTGCTTGTTGAATGGAAGAAGCCGGTGCGTAGTGATCTAAAAAGACGTACACATTTTCCGGTACTGCTACCTTTACACCGTCCATTTCTTTAAAAGAATAGACCGACTGCAAGTACAAATCATTGATCCCAGCAAGGTCCACACGGCTGTTTGCAATTTGCCCTGTGTGCACTTCTGGTAGTCCAAAGCCATTTGCCAAAATTTTCTCTATGGCATGCATGTTATTAACTCCTTTCACAACGATCGGATTATTGGTATGACCAATTTATCAATATAATAACATTTTTCACATTTACGAGTCAAGTTTTTTTGTATTTTTTTTCACCTTTCCGCACATTTTTTTCACAAAGTGCAAAAATTCATTGTTTTTATGACATAAAACAGCTATAATGGGTAACGGTATCACAAGTTTAAAGGAGGAAGATGTTTTGCAAAAAAAAGTTCTTATTAACGAAATGATCGTTCAAAAAATCGTCAACCTAATCCAAGATGAACAGCTCCAAACTGGCGATAAACTTCCTTCTGAGCGTGCATTAAGCGGGCAACTTGGCGTTAGCCGAACAAGCCTTAGGGAAGCTCTCTACCACTTAAAAGCACAAGGAGTGGTTCGAATCCGCCAAGGCAGTGGTATTTATGTGGACGATGTCGATGAATTAACCATGGATCAATTAAGCACTCCCCCTACTCAGGATGTTTTTGATCATTTGCACCACCTATTAGAAACTCGAAAAATGATCGAAGTCTTTGCCATTCGTCAAGTGATTGAATCGGCTACATCAGAGCAAATTGAGCAATTACGAAAAACGGCCATAGATGAGCATAACAAAGTCCTCTACAACGAAGGTTGTCCCGAAATTGCTAAATCACCACACATTAGCTTTGAGGGAGCAATTGTTAATTTCTTAAATAATCCCATCGTTTCTAATACACACAAACAATTACGCATTTCTTGGAAAAATCATTTAGATGAAATGAACGCACACGTCTTACAACCAGATGGTCGACATGAACAACACTTGGAAGTGGTTGATGCCCTAGCTGAGCGTGACATTGAAAAAGCTGAACTAGCACTTCTCAACCACTTAGGAGATGTCAAAGAAGCCCTCTGTCAGCTAGAAAAAGAATATAAGGCAAAAGAAAAAGTCCCGTCGTAAAGCTTATCCTTTACAACTAGACTTCTTTTTATTTTGGTTTAAGCTAAAATCAGTGACGATATCGATAAGACAACTAAAATCCATACTAGGATAATCGCCATAAACTTCCCAATAAATTTCAACCAAGTTCCATATTCAACCTTACTAATCTCAAGACCACCCATCATAATCGGGTTAGCTGGCGAAGCAAATGCTAACCAGCCAGCAGCACCAGTAAAGGCACCAACCACAATCTCAGGTCGCATGCCGAGGGAATAAGCTAGCGGTGCGAAAATCGGCATGGAAACCGATGCAAGCCCTGAACTTGATCCAATTAAGAAGGATAGAGGAATGTACGTGAAGAATGCCATCACTGTAAACAACGGTCCAGATACCCCACTTAGAGCAGTAGACAACTGATCAAGCAAATAAATGTCAAGTCCTGTGTTGGTCATCATAAAGGATACCCCACGTGAAATTCCAATGATAAACACAACCCCTGTCATATCAGCTGCACCAGCAATAAAGGACGACACCATTTCACGTTCTTTCATGCGGTAAACCACACCAATCACTAAAGCCATCACAAAGAACCAGACCGTTAGCTCAGAGAACCACCACCAACCAAGCTGGCTACCCATAAACCAAGCAGTGTGATTGCCAAAGAATTCATCTAAAGCATTAAGGAATCCAACGTCAAAACTTCCCCATGGTACGATCCCAAGAATCATCACTAAAAACGTAAAGGCAAATAGCCACAACACTAGCTTTCGTTTCCCAGTAAACTCAGGTGCTTCATTAGCAGATTCTCCACCTACCAATGCATCTGTAGCAACTTGACGTTCTTCTTCTGACATTAAGCTATTAGCCTTATTCGCGTATACCTTTTTCGCATAGCGCATCACGTACCAAACTCCAATGGCTAACACTCCAAACCATAGGGCTGATCCCACACCAATAATCGTTGCACGCTCCATGGTTGTCCCAACAGCTTCTGCTGCCGCGATAGAAGCACCAACAGAGAATGGGTTAATGGTTGACCCCAATGATCCTGCATAAGCTCCCATTAAAATAACACCCACCGATACAAGTGGATCAAACCCTGCTTTGATCATCGTTGCCCCCATCAAAGCATAAAGTGCTAACGTCTCCTCAGCCATCCCAAAGGTAGTTCCACCAATGGAAAACAGCAGCATCAATACTGGAATAAGTAGTAATTCTTTTCCACCTTTTAACTTCTTAACAAGGGCACCTACCCCAGCATCTAAAGCACCAGTCTTTTGAACAATACCTAAGAAACCACCGATGATAAAAACAAATAACCCAACATCAATGGCACCAGACATTCGTCCACGGTTGGCTGGATTTAGTAATTGTCCATCTGCATAACGAATTACATCAAGTTGAGCTTCGATCCCATAAGCAGCAGCTTCGCCGACGGCAGTAGTCAAATCCATGTCACGAACTCCCAACATTCCGTTAAGAGGCGCCATGATCAATTCTGGAAAACTTGCTCCTCTAACTCCCGAAATCACATGGGTTAACACAAAAATAATCGCCAATAGCATAAATAGAATCGTGTATGCCGTTGGCATTTTAAACTTCTTCTTCATTTCCCTATCTCCTTTGCCTTTACATCTTGATAGCGTCATCATTTTACCACAAAAAAGCAAGCGATAAAAGCCCTTTTCACAATAAAAAAATAGCGTTAAGTCTCACGATGAGATCTAACGCTACTTTTGCTTTCTGCCTAATCCTAATTTGTGCTTTACTTTCGTGATCTTTCGATTGGCTAAACGAGTCGCTGCATCTCTTCCTTGATCAAGGATCGCATCTAGCTCACCTGAATCTAAAACTTCCTGACGACGTTTTTGAATCGGTTCAAGTTCACCAACAACAACCTCTGCTAAGTCCGATTTAAAGTCCCCGTATCCCTTCCCTTCGTACTTAGCAACTAGCCCATCGATGCTCTCTCCTGTAATACAGGAGTAGATTTCCAATAAGTTAGAAATTCCTGGTCGATTGGTTGGGTCATATCCAACGATTCCTTCAGAGTCCGTAACGGCCGACTTGACTTTTTTGCGAATCACATTTGGTTCGTCGGTTAACAAAATAAAGTTTTTCGGGTTTTCATCGGATTTGCTCATTTTCTTAGTTGGATCTTGCAAGGCCATAACACGAGCACCCTGTGGCGCAATAAATACTTCTGGCAGTTTAAACGTCGCACCGTAGCGGGAATTAAAACGATCGGCTAAGTCGCGGGTCAGCTCTAAATGCTGCTTCTGGTCACTTCCAATTGGTACCATGTCCGTATCGTATAACAAGATATCTGCTGCTTGTAGGGCTGGGTAGGTAAACAATCCTACTCCGATGTGACCACCGTGTTGCTTAGCAGATTTGTCTTTAAACTGGGTCATCCGCTCCAGCTCACCCATTCCCGTGTTACAGGTTAACATCCAACCTAATTCCAAATGTGCTGGCACTTCCGACTGGATAAAGATCGTTGCTTTTTCTGGATCAAGGCCACAAGCCACGTAAATAGCAGCTAGTTCCTTGATGTTGTTGCGTAGTACCAAACGATCTTGGGGAACGGTAATCGCATGCAAGTCAACAATCATAAATAAACAGTCGTGCTCATCTTGAAGCTTTACAAAGTTCTTAAGCGCACCTAAATAATTTCCAAGTGTTAAGGCTCCAGATGGTTGGATACCTGATAAAATTCTCGCCATGTTCTCACTCTACTTTCTGTTGCTATCTCCCAAAGCCTTAAATTATCCTAAAACCTCAGTTTAGAGACTCTTAAGGATAATTTCGAGCTGCTTTTAGTCTCAAATTATCCTGAAATCCTGATTTTGAGACTTTTTAGGATAAATCTTCCTCAATATTAGCCAATTATTCTCCTAAACAGGCTCTTTTTGAGCATTTAGGGGAATTCAGATCCATTTTTGCTAATTTTGGTCTAAAAATTATCCGATTTCTAGCTTTTCGTGGAAATAGGATAATTTCTGACCGAACTACTCGCCTAACTCGGCGCAGTTCGGAACTAATTACTCCTTCGTCGCAAAGTTCCTGTTGTAGTAGGCAACCGTATATCGCATCAAAGATGCGAACTTATTGCCTCATATTGCTCTAATAAGTCATCCATAATTTCATGGACTTCTTCACGACCATCATGGGTTTCAGAGGAGTATGGAATCAACACCTCGTCTCGATCCATATCAAGGGCCAATCTAATCATCTTCTCACGTTTACCATGTTGCGACCGGTTAACCTTATCTTTCTTCGTAGCAATCACCAAGGTTGGGATCTCATAATACTGGTATAAGCCGTACATAGCAATGTCTTCTTTCGACGGTTTGTGACGGAAATCTACTAGTAACACACCTAGCATCAACGTTTCTCGGTTCTGCATGTAGGTCTCAATCATAATACCGAATTCTTCAATTAGCACTTTGTTCACTTTTGCATAACCGTATCCTGGCACGTCTACAATGCGGAACTGATCGTTGATGTTAAAAAAGTTAAGGACACGGGTCTTTCCTGGCTTACCCGAAGTCTTCGCCAACGCTTTGTGATTAGTAAAGGAATTGATAAAAGAAGACTTCCCAACGTTGGAGCGTCCGGCGACCATGATTTCTGGTACGGATATTTCTGGGTAGTGCTCTTCGGCGGTTGCCCCTTTCATATAACTTGCTGTACTGTATTTCATTGAGAAGCACCTCTCTAGCTAATTTTTTTCTTTGGAGCTTTACAAGATTGACAAACGATGTCCTCAGCCAAGTTTTTACTTCGACAATAAGCACAATTCCAAGGCTCTTTCTCCATGTATTTATCAGATAAGGTAATTTCCATCGCTTGTAAGTTTAACTTAGCTCCTTTTAAATAGCGGGCATCGTTTCCTAGTTTTAATGAGCTCGCGTTTGAAATTAAGACACGTAGACGCTTAATTACTTTATCTTCTGACATTTTTGAGAAGCGAACAATATCAGGGATAAATCGGAGTTCAGAAGAGACAATGAGAGAAGCCAATTTATTTAATAGGTATGTCTGTCGCAATCTAAGAAAGATACGAACAATAGCGACCAAAAGGAGAAGTGCACCAGGAATTAAAGCTCCCCAAATAGGCGGTGTCGTATAAATGGTTGAGACAGAACCTACAAAAATAAAGATACTTCCCAAAAAGATGAGAAATGTATCAACCATTATTCTGACGTAATGACCGATACTTTTACCAACTGATTCTGTATCTATTTCAGCAATTAAATCCTTAATCTGACTGATCCCCTCTTCAACAGTATCGCTAAAACTAATCGCACGAACATCATCGGTGCTATCTAAATTAATCGTAACTTGTTCGCCATTGTCGCTATCTACTAACTCAGTTAATTTGCTAACACTTCCTATAATTTCTTCTATGTCTTTTTTAATATCAAGCACCTCCTCTACTTAACCAACGCTTGCTCTAATACTTCATCAATCATTGATACTGGTATAATTTCCAACTCATCTCGTACCGATTGTGGAATGTCATCCATGTCTTTTTCGTTTTCTTTTGGAATTAGAATCGTCTTCAATCCTGAGCGGTGTCCGGCAATGGATTTCTCTTTTAGCCCACCAATGGCCCCAACACGACCACGTAAAGTCACTTCTCCCGTCATCCCAATGTCACGACGGACTTTACGATTGGTTAACGCCGATACGATAGCGGTTGTCATGGTAATTCCGGCAGATGGTCCATCTTTTGGTGTCGCCCCATCTGGCACGTGAATGTGGATGTCTTCCTTCTCAAAAAGTTCCTCATCAATACCGAATTCCTTAGCGCGACTACGTACATAACTCACAGCAATACTGGCTGATTCTTTCATCACATCGCCAAGCTTACCGGTTAGAACAATCTTTCCTTTTCCTTTAAAGTGAGCGACTTCAATCGGCAGGATGTCACCCCCAGCTTGGGTATAAGCCAATCCCATTACTACTCCAATTTGATCTTCTTGATCGGACAAAGTGTATTCAAACTTATGCTTTCCAATCATTTCCACTAATTTCTTATGGTCGAGTTTAATGGTTAATTTTCCTTTAGCAGTTAATAACTTACGTGCGCTCTTTCGACAAACTTCTGCAATGGTACGATCTAACTGACGAACACCAGCTTCTTTCGTGTAATGACGAATCATGTGAATCAGACCATCGTCTTCAAAGGTTAGCTGCGACTCTTTCAATCCGTGAGCTTTCAATTGCTTTTCCACCAAATGACGCTTTGCAATCTCAAACTTTTCCACTTCCGTGTAACTAGACACGTTGATAATGTCCATGCGGTCACGTAAAGGTCCTGGGATTTTCCCTAAATCGTTAGCAGTTGCAATAAAAAGGACTTTCGACAGGTCGTATTCCTCTTCTAGATAATGATCACTAAACTTTGAATTCTGTTCTGGATCTAATACTTCGAGCATAGCTGAAGATGGATCGCCTCTGAAGTCGTTAGACATTTTATCGATTTCATCTAATAAGAATACCGGATTAATCGTTCCAGCTTTTTTCATCCCTTGGATGATCCGACCTGGCATAGCACCAATATACGTTCGGCGATGACCACGAATCTCAGCTTCGTCCCTTACTCCACCTAAAGAGGCTTTAATAAAGTTTCGACCTAAAGACTCAGCGATGGACTTTGCTAAAGAAGTCTTCCCCACTCCTGGAGGTCCAGCTAAGCATAAAATCGCCGACGGCGTTTTTCCAGTCATGGTTTTAACGGCTAAATATTCCAAAATACGGTCTTTCACCTTTTCTAGACCGTAATGATGAGAATCCAATACATCACTTGCAAAATTTAAATCCTTCTTATCACGGGTAGTCTTTGACCACGGTACATCAAGCATCCATTCGATGTAATTACGAAGAACCCCAGAATCAGCAGCTTGGGTTGGCGTCATCTCAAAACGCTTGATTTCATCCTTTACCTTTTGCTTAACCGCTTTAGGCATTCCTGCCTTTTTCAGGCGTTCCTGGAATTTCTGAACCGCGGCATTGGTGGATGCCTCATCACCGAGCTCCTTATGGATGGCTTTCATTTTTTCTCGTAGCATGTAATCTTTCTGATGTTGAGCCACTGATTTGCGCATTTCATTGTTTAGCTTAGCTTCAAGCTCTGCTGATTGTTTTTCGACTTGAATGTCTTCTAAGATCGCACGTAACCTTTGACTTGCCCCAGTCATCTCCAAATACTTGAATTTATCTTCCACTGGTGTGTTTAAGTTAAAAGCAGCTACATCGGTTAACAGCTCTAAGCTTGGTCGTGTTGTAACAAGACGCTTCAGTTCAATTGGTCGTAAGAATAAGCGGTTGTTTGGCACTTCAATTTCTTTGTGTAGTAAACGTGTCAATACTTCCTCTTCTTCTGCTTCATCACTCACTTGTGGCATGGTGGAAACGTGTGCTTTGAAAAAGAGTCCTGTATCGCTCATTTCTTCCATATAAGCCCTGATGTGAATTTTAAACTTTACTCGATAATTTCCGCTGCTTAATTTAACCGTGTTAATCACACTAGCTACGACTCCAATTTCTGATAAAGTCTCTTTGCTTAGAAGCTCGGTATTTAAATCGTATTGAGGCGATAATAGTAAATATCCATTCGTTTCATCGGCAGCTAAAAGCGCCTTGATTGACTTCTCACGACCTACTTCTAATGTTACTTCGTTATAAGGTAATGGGACAATTCCACGAACTGGTAACAGGGGCAAAATTAGTTCTTCGCGTTTACTGACATTAATTTTCATTTTGATTCACCTCTAAAACTTAACATAAAAGGAAGCCTAAGCTTCCTTTGCTTTCTCTTATTTTACCATAACCACTAGCGGTTTGCCAAGTTTTCACTAGGCAGCTTTCTCCACAATTTCAGGTGCAACTTTGTCTTCAATCACTGCCCTCGTAATGATGCACTTTTCAATGTTTTCATTAGAAGGGATTTCAAACATAATATCTGTAATGATCGATTCAATGATGGAACGTAAACCACGAGCCCCGGTTTTCTTCTCAATCGCTTTTTCAGCAATCGCAACGACCGCATCTTCATCAAACACAAGCTCCACGTTATCTAAGCTGAAAATCTTCTTATATTGCTTAACGATCGCATTTTTGGGCTCCGTTAAAATACGTACCAAATCCTCTACTTCAAGAGGTGACAAGGCACCAAGGACAGGGAAACGTCCGATAAATTCAGGAATTAATCCAAACTTTAGCAAGTCTTCTGATTCTACTTCTGAATAAATCTCACGAGTGGTCATACTGTTTGCTTTACTATCAGCACCAAAGCCAATCACTTTCTTCCCAACTCGGCGTTTCACCACTTCTTCAATACCAGCAAAAGCACCACCAGCCATGAATAAGATGTTTTTCGTGTCGATTTGAATGAATTCTTGATTTGGATGCTTGCGCCCACCTTGTGGCGGCACGTTAGCAACCGTACCTTCTAAAATCTTAAGAAGCGCCTGTTGCACACCTTCGCCAGATACGTCACGAGTAATCGAAACATTCTCTGATTTTTTAGCAATCTTATCGATTTCATCGATGTAAACAATCCCACGTTCAGCACGTTCCACATCAAAATCAGCTTCTTGTAGAAGCTTCAATAAAATATTCTCAACGTCTTCACCAACATAACCAGCTTCTGTTAAAGAAGTGGCATCGACCATAGCAATTGGTACGTTTAACACTTTAGCTAAGGTTTGAGCAAGTAAAGTTTTCCCACTTCCCGTCGATCCTACCATTAAAATATTACTTTTAGAAATTTCCACGTCGTTATCGTCTTCGCAGTTAGACATTAGTCGTTTATAATGGTTATAAACCGCAACGGACAATAACTTCTTAACCTCATCTTGACCGATCACATAGTCGTTTAACATGGCATAGATTTCTTTTGGTTTTGGTAAATCTTTAAACTCATCGCTTAAGCTAACAAATTCTTCTTCGTCAATGATTTCAGCACACATACTAATGCACTCATCGCAAATAAAAACATTGGGTCCGGCAATAATTTTTTGTACCTCATCGTGGAGCTTCCCACAAAATGAACATACGATCTCACTGTTTTCACTCATTATAATTCACACCTACTTTGCCAAACTTAAAGCCCTTCGTATCTTCTCAGAAGTTCTTTAGAGCCTTAACATTATACCTATCATGTTCAGCTCAGATGTTTTTTACATCTGAACTTCTCTATGAGTAGCATTGAGAAGAGCCGATTAGATTTCATCTAATGCTCTGCTATTATATGTAACTTCTCTACTTCTTAAACCCCTTTTATAGAAATGGCGAATATAAGCTAATAAAAGACATGATTTGTTCACTCAAACCATATCCTTTGCTTATCTCAAACGAGTACTTACTTCACACTTTCAACCATTAGATCAATTGTTTTTCTTGACTTGATGTCTTTGCTCAACATTTCTGCATCTGGAATCATCGTTTTGATTTGCTCTACTGGCATCCCGTACATCTCAGATAAGGTTTCAAACTCTTTTTCGATGTCTTCTTCTGTTACCTCTACGTCTTCTTTCTCAATAATGGCTTCAACTACTAAGCTTTGGTTCACACGTTTCACAGCATCTGGCTGCATTTGCTCACGCATGGTTTCCATGGTCTGACCCGAGAACTGGAAGAACATTTCCATTGAGATTCCTTGTTGCTGGTACTGTTGCTCCATTTGACGCACCATGTTAGATACTTCGTTTTCTACCATTACTTCTGGCACTTCAAAGCTTGCATTCTCTACAGCTTGCTCGATTACCGCACTAATCATGTGGTTTTTAGCTGCTGCCTTTTTGTTTTCGGTTAAGTTTTCGGTAATATCCGCCATTAATGTTTCAACGGTTTCAATTCCTTCTCTGTCTAGTTCTTTGACAAACTCGTCATTAATCTCCGGTAGTTGACGTGTTTTCACTTCATGTACCTTTACTTTGAATACAACGGCCTGACCTGCTAAATCTTCTGCATGGTACTCCTCTGGGAAGGTTACGTTAACCTCCTTCTCATCTCCAGCAGCCATACCGATCACTTGCTCTTCAAATCCTGGGATAAACGAGTTAGATCCTAATTCTAATGAATGATTCTCATCTTTTCCACCTTCGAAAGCTACATCGTCTTTAAACCCTTCAAAGTCGATGATGGCTGTATCGCCATCAACAGCAGCTTCCTCTTTTAATACCATTTCTGACTTCGTTGCTGCTAGCTTATCAATTTCAGCTTGGATTTCTTCCTTGGTTACTTCAACTGACAAAGGCTCTACTTTGAGTCCTTTGTACTCACCTAGTTCAACCACTGGCTTTGTCCAAACCGTCGCCGTTGCAACAACACCATCTTCTTTAGAAATTTCTTTTACTTCCCATTCTGGGTAGTCTACTGGATCAATTCCTTCTGCTTCTAAAGCATCAGAATAAGCAGCTGGTAACGATGCGTTTAAGGCATCGTCGTATAGAGATTCCACACCAAATTTTTGCTCAAACATTTTTCTTGGAATTTTCCCTTTTCTAAATCCTTCCACGGTTACTTCCTGACGTACTTTTTCAAAGGCGGCATCTAACCCTTTCCCAAACTCTTCAGCTGTTAGAGTAATGGTTAATTCTACTTTGTTTGTATCAACTGTTTTACTTGTTACATTCATGATTTAATTCCTCCATTTTCTCAACACAAAACGTACATTTTGTCTAACTGAATTATTATAGCACACCTGAGGTGTTGTTGCCAACATTATGTCGCAAGATTAACCCGTCAATAAAAAATCACCACATTTTGAGTGGTGAGTATTTGATACGAAAGTCTCTATTTCTTGTAAAGAAAGCTTTGCAATGCACTAACCGTAGAAATTGGTAGTCCTTACTCTAATGCTTTTATCGCTGTTTGTAAAATAATGATCTCAACACCTTCCCTCATCCTATCGTTTTAAGAATTCTGATAAGATTCCTTCTTCGGTGCATAAGCTAGACGACAAGTTTTAATTCTTCAATAGAGATCTGTGATACCTCTGCAACCTCTTCAATTGACATTCCTTTGCTGACCAACTTCTTTGCAATTTCAACTGCTGACTCTAGCTTTCCACGCTCTAAGCCTTGTTCAATGCCTTGTTCGATACCTTCTTCGATGCCTCTCTCTATTCCTTCCTTAAGTCCTTCCTTAAGTCCTTTCTTAATAGCTTTCGTTTCTAAGCCTTCTAAATAATCATCGTAAGATCTTGCTAATGCCAAACCTAAACAATTCATTTGCAACACCGCCTGTCTATTTTTTTGTAAAAAATCCCCCATTATACCTTCTTCGATACACTGATCAATCGCTTTACTAACTGCTG
>JGI24703J35330_11748865_pt1 | contig 62741 bp, 57 predicted proteins | sample TergutNt197P1_FD_35330 | JGI IMG/M metagenome (IMG submission 35330)
ATCATCCCAAAATTACCCTTAAATGAGGAAAATGGTCATGATGAGGGTAATATCTACAGTGAATTCATCAAAAAAATTACCCTTAAACTCTCTAAAAAGCAGAGAGTTAAGGGTAATTTTAAAATTGTTATTCAAAAGGAACCGAATATCTTCTGACTCTTACTTTTGATACGGCCTCGTCATTCATCCCATGATTCATTTTTAATGAATCCCTAAAATGGCTAGACCAATCACAAAAATCAACGTCAGCATCGGAATCAGAATCGTAACCATTCCAATGTCTTTGTAACTTTCTTTGTGGGTCATTCCGGTAATAATTAACAAAGTAATAATCGCACCATTATGGGGCAATGTATCCAAGGTTCCTGATGCTAAAACGGCAACACGATGGAAAACGTCGATGGGAATGCCTGAAGTTGTCGCAACTTGGATGTAATGTTCACTCAGAGCACCTAAGGCAATCCCTAACCCACCAGAAGCTGACCCCGTTGCTCCTGCGACAAGATTAACCGAAACGGCAAGTGAGATAAGTGGGTTCCCTGGAATACCGATTAACAGATCAATCAATTCCTCAAAAGCAGGCACATTGCGAACAACGGCACCAAAGCCAACAGCAGCACTGGTATTAACAATGGCTTCCACTGAACCTGAGGCACCTGCATTAATTGCCTTAACAAAGTCGCGAAACTTCGATGGATTCAAAATCAGAATCAAAAGATTAGCAATCAGAACAACCACGACAATGTTCCATCCTAGTGCATTCAACCCCAAAATAACGGTGATTAAAGGGAGCAAGGCTAACCAGAAGTTTGGTAGCTTTTCATCTGCTTCATCGTCTTTTTCTCGGCCTTGAGGTGCAACGAACACTTCGCCACTAGCCGTTAACTGTTTTTGTCGCCACCGTAAATAAGCATATCCAGAAACAGCGATGATCGCTGATGTGATGAGACCCATGATCGGAGCGGCAGTAGCCGTTGTGTGAAAATAACTGGTCGGAATTAAGTTTTGAATTTGTGGGGTTCCAGGCAGGGCTGTCATTGTGAAAGTAAATGCCCCTAGCGTGATGGCAGCAGGCAAAATTCTTCGACTAATGTTTGCCTCTTTAAACAAAGATAGAGCAATCGGATAAATCGCAAAAACCACAACAAACATACTAATCCCACCATAAGTAAGAAGGGCACAGGATATTACAACTGCCAGAATTGCTTTTTCCTTACCAATGATTTCTGACAACTTAATGGCAATGGCTTTGGCCATCCCCGTTACTTCCATTAACTTCCCAAAAATGGCACTCAACATAAACACAGGAAACCAGGATTGCATAAAACTAACAAGCCCACTCATGTAGGTTGAAGTGAAGGCATCTAGTAGGTCAAGTCCTCCTGTTAAGGCAACGATGGTTGCGGCAATAGGAGCTGCCCATATAATGGAAATCCCTTTGAAAGCTAACGCCATTAACGTCATAAGCCCCATGATAATCCCAAACATATTTCCACTCCTTCTACTGATCCTTACTTATTTTTTACTAAGGAAAATCTCTTTAACGCCATCAAAGCCAATTTGGGCAATGTTATTTGGCATGTTTGCTGCTGCTAAGCAACCCTTTACCACCCCATCGATTTCATCATCACGGATGCCGATTTCTGCTAAAGTTGTCCGCAAACCAATTTGCTTTTTCAGCTGGTTTAATTGAATGGCTAAATCACTTGCGTCTTTAAACCCCATTTCCTTGGCATAGTCGTTTAGTTTAGGGTTTGCTTGGGCATTAATTTCATACCAAGCATCTAGCGTAAACGCACAAGCTTCACCATGTGGAATGTCGTATTTTGACGTCAAAATATAAGAACAAGCGTGAGATCCCGTCGTTCCAGTTTGAGCGAAAGCTAATCCTGCTAATACACTAGCCTGTGCCATTTGCTCCCGTGCTACTAGGTCTTGACCATTGGAGACAGCAACAGCTAAATAGTCAAAAGCAATGCGTGTTGCCTTGATGGCAATCGAGGCAGTGATGTCGTTAGATTTAACGCTACAAAGCGAATCCAAAGCATGAGCAATCACATCAATCCCAGAAATGGCTGTCACACTTTTTGGACAGGTATAAGTTAGGACTGGGTCAACAATGGCCATCACCGGAAATAAATGTGGACTACCAAGGGCAGCTTTTTTCCCCTCTTCTTTCCAACTTAATACCGTTACTGGCGTTACTTCACTTCCCGTTCCTGCCGTTGTGGGAATAGCAATCAATGGAAGCGCGCCAACAATGGCTTTACCATTCATTAATTCTTCTCCTGAACAATTCATAAAGGCCGCCCCGCAAACGGCTTTCGCACAATCAATGGAGCTTCCTCCACCAATGGCAATCACGCATTCTGCTTCAATTTGCTTTAGCTTAGCTACACAGCGATTAACGTTATGAACCGTTGGATTTGGCTCCACATCGGTAATAACATCTAAAATTCTTCCGCCTGCTGCTTCCTTAAGCTTTTCTGCTAAACCAAGTTCTACGACAATTGGATCTGCGATAAGTAATGCTTTACTTAAGTTTTTCTGTTCAAGGTAAGCCCCTAAATTAACTGCCTCTCCATTACCAAAAATCACTTCTACTGGCTGAAAAAATTTCCACATTTTTACTCCTCCTACTTTTATGCAATCGATTGCAAGATACGTCATCCTTCACCCACAATAAAAGTTGAAACACACACTTTTGTGAAATGGATTTCAAATGACTTTGTGTTTATTGTAATCCATTTTCAGAAAAATGTAAAGGAATTAATGAGAAAAGCACCCGAATTTCCGAGTGCCTCTCTTTCTTATTTAACTAATTCCATGGCAATTTCTGGGTAGTCGGTCACGATGGCTTCCACACCCATGTCGATCAACGTCTTCATTTCTTCAGGGTCGTTAACCGTCCAAATGCGGATCTTATCTGCCACTGGTCCCCAAATTTCTGGGTACTTTAACACGATGTCCTTACCTGGATGCATTCCATCCCAACCAAACTCATCGATGAAATCTTGTGGTAAGGTTAAGAAGTAATAATCCGTTAGTAAGGCTACTTTCGCTTTCGAATCCAACTTTTGGATTCGGATGATGGTCGGTAAGTTGAAGCTCGAATAAATCATTTTATCTGGGTTATAGCCAACTGCTTCTACAACCTCTAGCATTTTTTTCTCAATGCCTGGATAAGTAAATTCATACGTCTTTAACTCAATGTTTGCTTCGATGTCATGGGCTTTAAATAACTCTAGTACTTCCGTTAAAGTCGGAACTCTTTCTTCATCCCAGCTTGCCTCGTATTTTTCATAGTCTCTGAATTTAGGTCCAATGGTATGTGCCTGAATTTCAGCTAATGTGAAATCTTGGACGCGCCCTGTTCCTGTCGTTGTACGATCCAATGTTGAATCGTGGATCACCACAATTTCATTGTCTTTTGTTAAATGGATGTCAAACTCCATCCCATGAACCCCTGCTTCAATGGCTTTTCTAAATGCAAGCATCGAATTTTCTGGGTAATCCCCTTTACTTCCTCTGTGCCCGTATACTTTAGTCATTTTATTTGTCTCCCTTTTGTATCAATCTTAATCTTCTTTCATTTGTTTTCTACCGTAAGCCACGTAGATCATTAAAGCCGAAGCTAACATGGTAAACACAGCGTATACTAACGTTAAAGATGTGTTGTCAACCCCTCCACTCGCTTCTTGAAGTAAATTCCTTATCGCTACTCCTAATGGAACGCTAGTCGGCGTAAAGAGAAAGACCGATAGTTCGAATTCCGTTAATAAGAAGTTGACGTTTAAAGCAAAGATCGCCATAATTGACGGAATTAAAACCGGTAAAATAATTTTCATAAAAGTTCGAAGTGGTCCCGATCCTAAGTTCTTTGCTGCTTCTTCTAAGGTATCGTCTACCGCAAAGAATGCAGCTCTGGTCATTCGTAGGGTAAAGGGAATCCGAATGATCATATAACCTAAAAGAAGGATACCAATCGTTCCCAATAACACCTGATTCCCCATAAACCATTGTGGGTAACGGAACGTCATTCCAAGTCCTAAGGCAATCAATACCGATGGCAATAACCACGGAATCATTAAGCCATATTCTAGGACGTTACTAAACAATTTTCCAAACCAACCTTTACCTTTGCTTTTCGTAATAACGCGACAAACAAAGGTAACAAAGACAGCAACAATGGCAGCGGCAGCAACCGATAAAACAATCGAGGTCATAATCGGTTGAAGCGCAGAGGTCGATTGACCAGAAATTTGATTCCCTCTAAAAACATGGAGATAGTTCTCTAATGTAAGATCAGCTAGTGTAAACTGACGACGAGCAATGGCTGATGCGTTAGTAAAAGAGAACAAGGTAATCAAAACAACTGGTGCCATGTAAATCACAAATAACAGATAGGCGTAAGCATGCGCCAAAACGTTAAATACTGGGTTGTTAATCTTTTGCTTCACAAGGGTTGTTTTCGTTTTAGAAACCGATAAGTAATGCCCACGACTTTCTAACCACGATAAGAAACTAACCAAAATAATGGTTGCCATTCCTAAGAAGATAGCTAGAAGTGCTGCGATATCTCGTGAGCCTGCCATCCGCGACAAGGTTAGTACGGTTGGGGTTATCGTTTGAAAATCTGCCCCGCCGATCATTAACGGTGCTGCTACTGCACCTGCTCCACCTAAGAAGGTGAAGATGGAAACAGCTAAAAGTGACGGTGTTAAAACAGGAAGAACGACTTTCCAAAGAATAAACAATGGCTTCGCTCCCATGTTTTGGGCTGCTTCTACGGTTTGGTAGTCAATGGAGCGCATGGCATTACGAAGGAATAACAGGTGATTTCCTGTTGCTGCAAAGGTCATAACAAATAGTACTGGCCAAAATCCTTCAAACGTCCAGTTAGAGACGTCCATGCCGAAAGTATTCTGTAAGAAAGTAGGTAAAAATCCACCTTCCGCGTAAACGAAGCGATAACCGGATACTAACACAACACCACTATAAAATAAGGACGTCATATAGCCCATCCGTAAAATTTTAGCGCCTTTGATTTTGAAATATTCCGTAATCAGAACGAGACTGACCCCAACAAAGCCAACGGTAATCGTTAGAATTGGTGCTAGAATAAAACTGTTTCGCAAAGCGGCACGAGCAGCAGGTGCTGCCCAAAATCGTTCAAAGGCGGTCATAGTAAACTGCCCATCTTGGAAGAAGACAAATGTCATCGTATCAATGTTTGGAAAAACAATAATAAAAACAATGAACCATAGTAGGACCGTAAAGATAAGAGCTCTAACAATGGTACCGAGCCAATCGGTATTTTTTTGTGCTGAAGTCATCTTTACACCTCCTAGTATTGAAGAATATTATCTAAATTTAAGGTAATGTTAACGGTCTGACCGATTTCATGCAAACTATTGCTACTAGACTTCTCAATGATTTTAAACTCTGAACCGTCTGCTTCTAAGGTGTACTTAACGTACAGACCGTAGTACTCTAAGTCAATAACTTTCGCTTCTCCAAAATCGGCATGATGATCGAACTTTGTATTAACGTAAAGGTTCTCTAAACGGATGTAACATGTTTTATCGCTTTCAAATCCGATGCGCTTTAAGAAAGCATCGTCTAGTTTATTAATGTCTCCAATGAAGTTACATACAAACTCCGTTTCAGAATCTTTGTAAACTTCTTCCGGTGTTCCAATCTGTTCAATGAAGCCCTCATTGAAGACAGCAATACGATCAGATAAAGTTAAAGCCTCTTCTTGGTCATGGGTCACATAAACCGTTGTGATACCAAACTTACGCTGTAGGTCTTTTAACTCGTTACGTAGTTTAACACGTAACTTCGCATCTAAGTTTGATAACGGCTCATCTAAACAAATAATCGCAGGAGATGTAACAAGTGCACGAGCAATAGCAACACGTTGCTGCTGACCACCAGATAATTCGTTTACTTTTTTCTGAAGTTGTTGTTCGTTTAGACCAACTTTCTCACCAATTTCCATTACTTTTTCGCGAATTTCATCTTTAGGTAGCTTCTGCAATTTCAAACCGAAAGCAATGTTATCGTAGACATTCATCGATGGGAAAAGGGCATAGCTTTGAAACACAAGCCCAATGTTTCGCTTTTCAACTGGAAGATGAGTCACATCTTTACCATCGACAAAGATTGTTCCTTCAGCTGGTATATTAAATCCAGTAATGCTTCTTAATGTCGTTGTTTTTCCACAACCAGAAGGACCAAGTAAAGTAAAGAACTCTCCCTTCTTCACGTTTAAGTTAATGCCTTTAAGTGCCACAAAATCCCCAAACATTACTTTTATGTCCTTTAATTCAATCATGTTGTTACTCATGTTTATCTCCTCATTTATAACGTTTTAGATGGTGCCTTTTTATCCAAAGTCACCCTCAGAAATCAGTTAAGACCACATGCAATGGCATGCAGCCTTAATCAGGTCTTATCTTGTCAATAAATTAAACTATTGAACGCGTGTGTTTAATACAATACGCTCTAGCCACTGAGGCATCCAGTAAGAGATCGTTGCCCAGTCGATTTCCTGCATTGGCAGATCAGCAATCATTAACGTAAATTCTGGTAAACCTTCTAAAGCATTTTCGTTAGCTGGTAAGTAGTCGAACTCAAGAGCGAAGGCATTCATAACTTCTGCACTTCCAAACCAGTTAATGAACTCTTGTGCATTTTCACGGTTTTCTGCACCATCAATTAAACCAAGGGCTTCTACCGAGAATGGAACACCAACTTCAGGAACGACGATGCTAAAATCTAACTCTGTTTGCTCTTCGTGATTGGCAACTCCAGCATGCCAGATTTGTGCCATAAAGGCATCGTTTGTATCGTCAATGAAGGCTAGGGTTGGGTTACCTTCTGGTACAATGTGAGCATACTCAAACTTCGCTAGGATGTGCTCCCAACCTTCGTCTGTTAGACCCATGTCTCCATCTTCATCTAAGTAACGGTTAAAGATTCCTGATAGAACCATTTGTACCGTACTTCCATTTAAATTAGGGTTGATTGAGTAAGCAAAATGAAAGTCTTCGTTCTCCCACCAGTCTAACCAGTCAGTTGGTGCAGGACGTCCATCTAATTGCTCCGCATCGTATACCATGATGTTAGCCATTAAAGCCACAGCATGGAAATGATCCGTCTCGCTATGTAAGTTAGCATCTACTTGGTCTGCCCACTCTGGTACGAATGGCTCTAAAATACCACCGTACTCAACTAATTGCATCCATCCAATTTGGTTTAGACCAAAGACAACGTCCGCTTGTGGGTTCGTTGATTCCATTTGTAGACGGTTTTGCATTTCTACACCACCAAGATCAACTGGAATAACATGGAAACCAGCTTCAGCAGCGTGTTCAATGATCCACTCTTCACGTCCACCAGAGATCGCGTTTGAGTATAAAGTTACGATGTAAAGACCGTCTTCGTTTGTTGCACGCTCTCCGCTATCGTTGTCATCGCCACCATCACATGCTAGCAAAACTAGTGGTAAAACTAAAGCCATTGCAGATAGTAATAATTTCTTCTTCATTCTTCATTCCTCCAAATTTTTCAAATCAAGCCGTAAAGTTTAAAATCCGTCACTATACACAAACTTTACATTCGATATACATAAATTATACAGCCGAATTGTTAATTTTTTGTTAAAAAAACATTTATTTTTTGTAAATATAAGCTTTTTTTGACACCGCTTTATGAAAAGAATGCAGTTGATAAAACACTCACAATGGTAAGGCGTCAAATGCATCTTTATTATGATCTTAATCACATTCTCTTATACAATCCTTCACCTCTTTAAGCATTTTAGACCTTTCAGTTTAGGCTAACCCCTATAACCACCATTATAATCCTTTCATGTAAAGTGCACAGGTAGGTTGGGGTAAATTTTATGTAAATTCTAGGTGTATGGGGTTCTAATCAAAGTAAAAGGCTGTCCCAAATGGATATATCATCTTAATTACCCTTAAATGCCAGAATTGATGTACTCAGGGGCGATTTAAGTGATGATTATCCTCTCCTAATTGCCCTTTAATGAAGAAAATGTTCATTAAAGGGCAATTCTACCGTGATTTATCAAAAAAAGTTACCCCTGAACTCTCTAAAAGGCAGAGTTAAGGGCAACTTAAGTTGCTATTCAAATCGTTACAATTTTACACATACATGTTTTAGCTCTCACCTTTAATGTCACCCTTTACAAACTCATCTATTCCCCTTTCAAACCTTTCTTCTTGTAAACAAAGGCAAATAATCCGGTAAGTACCACAATGTTTCCTAAAATAATCAAAATTGAATGCATCACCTCGAAATGAACATCAAGATCAGCAAATAATCCCAAAGCGTACTCTCCTCCACCTTGTGCAATGTACATCAGAATCAGCCAAATTTGCTGAGTAAATAAGAAGTAGGTATAACGAATCATCTCTGGATTAAACAAACCAAACATTGGCGTAAAACCAATTAACATCATCAGCACAGTCGCATAGGTGTTCGCCTGTTGAACGTTCTTTGAGAAAATACCAACCACAGCACCAAGAATTAAAGAAGCCAAACAACCAATCAAAGAGATTCCCATAAATAGACCAAAGTCTGCTCCTGATAACCTACCAATAAAGCCGAAAATAAGCATTGCCGCCATGGATAGGATTAAAACAAAGATCGCTAAACCTGAAAGATACTGTGTTGGCTTAACGCCTGCCATGACAAGAAAGCGTAAAGAACGATGCTCTACATCTTCTGCAATGTAGCTAGCAATAGCAACTAGGGGCATGGATCCAATGCTCATAACTGCCATACTCAGTATTTGCTGAAAAGCACTAACTGTACCATCGCTGATAAATTCGACCATGACAAAGGCCATGGCTGGAAACATAATAAACATCATGGTCACCGTTGGGTTTTTAAACACATCGTTTAATTGTTTCGTAAAAATCGCTTTAATTGCATTCATTATACACTCGCCTCCGTTAACTTGATAAAGACAGAACCTAAGTCTGGCACAGTCTTATAAGAATCGTGACGAGAACAAATCTCTTCTGGTGCACCGTATTCCACGATATGACCTTTGTTTAACAAGGCAACCGTCGTACACAGGTCAACGGCCTCTTCCATGTTGTGGGTCGTTAAGAAGATCGTTGCACCTTGTTCTTTTAGTTTAACGATTAATTTATGAATCTCCTTTGCCGTTACCGGATCAAGATTCGCTGTTGGCTCATCTAGGAAAACGACTTTTGGATTGTTGATGATTGCCCGGGCAATGGCCAGACGTTGGCGCATTCCTTTTGACAACTTACTTACCGCTTGTTTTTTTGCATCAGCAAGTCCCACATCTTGTAAGGATTGATCAACGGCTTTTTTATCGACACCGTAAATCGTGGCAAACATGTTTAAGTTCTCTGCACAAGTTAGACGCTTGTAGAGTCCGTCTTCTTCTAGCATTAATCCGGTCTCTAACGAGGAGGCATTCACCGAGAAGCTCCCTGAATCAATTTCCAATTGTTTGGTTAAAATGTTAATAATCGTTGTTTTTCCTGATCCCGATGGACCTAGAAGTCCAAAAATTTCGCCTTCGCTAACATCAAAGTTGATGTCGTGAAGCACTTGATTGGAGCCAAAACTTTTGGCAACGTTTTGCATCTTTATCACAGTTACTCATTCCTTTCTTCCATTGGCATGACCAATTAGATAGGAAAATTATATCGAACTTTGACGATGTTGTATACAAAAAAAGTACCTTCCAAGGTACAATTTCTGATATATAAACATTATTTATCGATTTCCACCACAGGATTCACGAACAATTAACTTAGTAGCGACGACAGATTTCTTTTCTTTGAATGATTTCCCTTGGATTAAGTCTAGTAGAAGTTGGGTGGCCTTTTCACCAATTTCATGACGGGACTGGTTAACGGTGGTTAACATTGGCGTCACGTAAGTGGATGCTTCCAAATTGTCAAACCCAGCCACGGCAACGTCTTCCGGAATCTTTAGTCCTTTTTCTTTAATCGCACGGTAAGCGGCAATGGCCATTTCGTCATTAAAAGCAAAAACAGCTGTCGGCGGTGTTTCCAGTGCTAATAACGCCTGCATTTGATCAAAGCCTGATACGTTGGTGTCATCCGATTGCTGGATGTAATCAGGGTTAATGGCAATGTTATGCGACTTTAAAGCAGCTTTAAAGCCTTCTAATCGATAAGTTCCTAGTACACTGTTCATGTGACTGGTAATATGAGCAATCTTTGTGTGACCTAGGTGAATTAAATGTTCGGTTATTTCCTTAGCACTACTGAAGCTATCACTGTAAACCGTTGGAACATCTAGGTCATCCATGTATTCACAAGCTAGTACCACTGGAAATTCATTAGCGACTTCTTCCACTTCTTCTTTCTTCAGTTTGGCTGTCAGTAAAATAACACCGTCTGCTTGCTTCTGCTCAAGAAGGTCCATGTAAGCACGCTCTTTATTAATGTCGTTATTCGTGTCACATAGAAGAACTTTATAACCATTAGCAGAAGCTACTTGCTCAATTGACCTTAATATTTTTGAGAAGAACATACTGGCAATATCAGGAACAATGACAAGGATTACTTTCGCTTCTCTTGTTCTAAACTGACGTGCCACCAAGTTTGGTTTGTAGTTAAGCTCTTTAATAACTTCCAATACCCGGTCCCGTGTCTCTTTCTGAACCGATTCTGGATTATTAATGGTTCGGGAAACGGTAGAGGTCGAAACGTTGGCAATTTTGGCAATGTCTTGCATCTTCATTTACATCAATCCTTTTGCCCCACTTTCTGAAAGCCATTATAACACAAAGAAAATCCCATTCAAAGGATTTTCACCCCTGAATAGGATTTTAGTTATGATAAATGCTTATTTACCGCCAATGGCGCCATCCCAAGTATCAACGTTGGTGTTCTTCTTCTCTTCTTCGTCAAACCAACGGCTTGTTACAGCTTTGGTCTCTGTAAAGAAACGCACTCCGTCTTTACCTAGAGCATGTAGGTCACCAAAGAAGGATTGCTTGTGACCCGTGAATGGGAAGATTCCTACTGGTACTGGAATACCTACGTTAATCCCGACCATTCCACCATGGGTACGCTTTGAAAATTCTCTTGCGTAGTAACCACTGTTAGTAAAGATTACCGATCCATTAGCAAAACGGCTCTCATTCATTAAGGTGATCCCTTCTTCGAAGTCTTTCACACGCTTCACACATAGTACTGGACCGAAGATCTCTTCTGCTCCGACAGTCATCTCTTCGGTTACATGATCAAAGATCGTTGGGCCAAGGTAGAAGCCGTTTTCGAACCCGTCTACGGTTACGTCGCGTCCATCTAGAACAAGCTCTGCTCCCTCTTCAATCCCTTTCTCAATCCATTTGGTAATGTTAGCTTTCTGACCAGCTGTTGTGACTGGACCTAAGACCGTTGTATCGTCATAGGCTGGCCCAATCTTCATCTCTTTCGCATACTCAGTTAGTAGTTTTACTAACTCATCGGCAATTGATTCTTGAGCGACAATCGTTGGTAAAGCCATGCATCGTTGACCAGCACAACCATATGCTGCGTTGATGATCCCACGTGCTGTACGTGGTAGTTCAGCATCTTCTAATACTAAGGCGTGGTTCTTTGCCTCACATAACGCTTGAACTCGCTTGCCTGCTGCCGCTGCTTTTGTATAGATGCTCAGTCCTACTGGCGTTGATCCTACAAAGCTAATTCCTGCTACCTTTGGATGAGTTAGAAGGATGTCTGCTGCTTTACGATTACAGGTCATGACGTTTAGAACTCCTGCTGGCAGTCCGGCATCTTCCCATAATTCCATTAAGCGCATGGCTGTTAATGGTGTCGTTGAGCTTAGCTTTAGAACCATGGTGTTTCCTGTTGCGATACATAATGGTGCCATCCAACCCATTGGGATCATTCCTGGAAAGTTAAATGGGGCAATTCCAGCGAACACACCAACTGGCTCTTTGTATAGGACTGTATCGAATCCAGTAGACGTATCCATTAGAGATTCACCCATCATTAAGGTTGGCATACCGCAAGCAAATTCTACTGACTCTAGAACTTTCATGATGTCACCTTGGGACTCACCTAATGTTTTACCGTGTTCTCTTGAACAGATTTCTACTAATTCATCAAAGTTTGCTTCCAGTAGTTCTCTAAACTTATAAAGGACTTTAGTACGGCGAACAACTGGGGTGTTGCTCCAGGTCTTGAATGCCTCTGATGCAGCTTCGATTGATGTTTCGACTTCTTCTACCGTACAGATTGGCACTTGATGGGTGATCTCACCGGTACTTGGGTTGTAGATGTCTGAATATTCTGTGGTTGATGATGCTTCCCACTTTCCGTTTACGTAGTAATTCATTTTTTTAATGCTCATGTTACTTGCTCCCTTTTCAATCAATTTTTGTTGTTACGTTAGCCTTAAGTTAGCCGTTAAATGGTCTCACCATTGGCAACCAAGTCTTTGATTTCATCGATGGTTGGCATCGCTTCTGAAGAAGAATGCTTGCTAACCACGATGGATGCTGATGCACTGCCGTGCTTTAAGGCGGTCTCAATGTCGTTACCTGTCAATAAGGCATGTAAGAACGCTGACGCGTAAGAATCTCCCGCTCCAAAGGTCTTTAAAACGTTAGTCTTATAAGCTAGCCCTCTAAAGGTCTCGCCTGATTTAGTATAAGCATAAGAGCCATCGACACCGTGCTTGATCACCACCAGTTCCGGCTGATGCTGGAATAAGTGAGCCGTCGTTTCATCGTTATTTCCTTCTGAGGTCCTCCCTTCCATCATATCGAACTCTTCCCGCGTTCCCACAACAATGTCTGACATTTCGGCCACTAGCGTATAGTAAACCGCTACTTCTTCTGGTGTCTTCCACGTATATGGACGATAGTCTAACTCAAAAGCAACCTTAATGTCGTGCTTTTTCGCTAAACGGATCACTTCAAAGATTGCTTCGCGAGATGGGCTTTGCGATAAAGCCGTTCCTGATACGAGAACGATTTTTGCCTGCTTCACGTAGTTTTCATCGATTTCCGTTGGTGCTAAGTAAAGATCTGCAACCTCCTGGCGATACATTAAAATACTACATTCTTCTGGGCTTAAAATTTCTGTAAAGGCAAGTCCTGTTTTACGACCTTCCTGATCGATGATCATGTTAGACGTATCAACGCCTACTCCTGCCATGTACTGTTCGATAAAGCGTCCATGCTGGTCATCTGGAATTTTTCCGATAAATCCTGTTTTCAATCCTAGTTTCGCACTACCAATGGCGATGTTTGCAGGGGATCCTCCCACGTATTTAGAAAAAGTCATCGTTTCTTCCATTGGGCGGTTGTATTCCGTTGCATTCAAATCAATGCAAGCACGTCCTACCGTAATTAAGTCCAATGCTTTTCCTTCTTTAAAGCTAAGTTTCATGCGTTACATCTCCTTTTAGTACTGTCTTCCTTTGCTCAACTTTTGTGCTTTTGTCTCTAATGCTTCTTGATGACCTTCTGTATGAGGGACTTGCGTGATCCCCACGTTCCACCAGCTACCATCGTAACCGTTAGTCATGGTCTTCGGCAGGACCTTCATTTCAATTAAGGTTGAATTTGGTTGGTTCTTTGCGTCTTCTAGAGCTACTTTAATTTCTTCTACAGTGTTGGCACGGTAAACTTTTGCACCATATCCTTCTGCTACTTTGGCATAATCAATGTTTAAGATACCGCCATCTGCTGTTCTAAATTCGCAGTTATAACTTCCATTACCATTGCCCATTTGTAAGTTGTTAATACAGCCGAACCCAGAGTTATCAAACAATAAGACGTTAATCTTTTTGTTGTACTGAATCGCTGTAATAAACTCGGAATGAAGCATTAAGAAGCTACCATCACCAACCACGGCATAGGTTTCTGCGCCTGGTGCAGCAAGTTTAGCACCAAGAGTTCCACTGATTTCATAGCCCATACAGGAATAACCGTACTCCACACCGTAAGTATTTGGTACTTCTGTGTCCCACACGCGATGGAGATCACCTGGCAAGGAGCCTGCAGCACAAACGACGATGCTATCTTTGTCGACGTGGTCGTTAATGGTTAATAAAGCAGCTGTTTGTGTTAGCTCAGTCCCTAAAGCATCGGCATATTCGTTCATGGTCTCTTGTGTAAAATGACCGTCAACCTCAGGCACGAAACCGTCACGGACAAAGGTAACGTCTCTTAAGCGATCTCTTTCCCGATTCCATTCGTCTTTGAAGGTTACAAGGTCATCGCCATGAAAACTCTTGTACCCATCGAGTAGTGGTAGTAGTGCATCAAGGGTCTCTTTGGCATCAGCAACAATCCCAACGGCGTCCATCTTATAACTTTGCATCCGGTTCACGTTAATGTTTAAGAAGTTTGCCTTACCAAAGATCGTTTTAGAAGCCGTGGTAAAGTCGGTGTACCTCGTTCCAATTCCAATGACCAAGTCTGCTTCTAAAGCTACTTTGTTAGCAGCAGACGTTCCGGTGATGCCAACGCCACCTAAGTTATTGGCAAAGGTTGATTCAACCGTTGATTTCCCAGCTTGAGTTTCAACCAGGGGAATCTGGTATTTTTCAGAGAAGGCCATTAAGCTTTCTCTTGCTTCTGAATAGCGGGCACCACCACCGACAACGATAACTGGTTTTTTGCTGGCTTTAATGGCAGAAACTGCTTCTGTTAATTCACGCTCTGTCGGTAGTTTGCGATCGATGTAATGCACACGCTTTTTAAAGAATTCCTCGTTAAAATCATATGCTTCTCCTTGTACATCCTGAGAAATGCAAAGGGCAACTGGTCCCGTTGTCGCCGGGTTGGTCATCACTTCAAAGGCGCGGATTAAGCTCGACATCAGCTGTTCCGGACGTTGAATCCGATCCCAGTATCTGGTCACAGCCTGAAAGGCATCGTTGGTTGTGATGGCGATGCTATGTTCGTGCTCTAATTGCTGCAAGACAGGGTCTGGTTGCCTGGTTGCATAAGTATCCGCTGGTAGAAGTAAAACTGGCAAGTTATTAGCAAAAGCCGTTGCTGCAGCAGTAATCATGTTCGCCGATCCTGGTCCGGCAGATGCGGTACAAGCAAAGATTTTTTTACGGTTCATTTGCTTGGCGTAGGCGATTGCCGAATGAGTCATTCCCTGTTCGTTCTTTCCTTGGAAGACTTTTAAGTGGCCGGCATCATGCTCTAGGGCCTGACCTAAGCTTAATACGTTCCCATGTCCAAAGACGTCGAAGATCCCTTCAACAAATGGGTGCTCGTTGCCGTCCATGCTAATGTATTGTTGGTTTAGAAATTTTACTAGTGCCTGTGCGACGGTTAATCTAATTGTTTTCACGTTACTCTCTCCTTAAACACTAGTTCCAAATTTTAGATAAAACTTCCAGTGTTGTTTCTTTTCCGGTTTTAATGCCTTCTTCTGCACTTAGTTCGTAGTATTCTGGTCTAAACAATTCAACAGAAATGGCACCGTCGTAGTTTTTCTCTTTTAGGAGGGTTAAAATACTTGTTAAATCAATGGCTCCAAGACCTGGCCATAGACGGTCTTCGTCCGTTAAGAAGCCAATTGGGAAATCTTCTACATCGTCAATGTGACAAATAAAGATTTTAGAAACATCGGCTCTTTCTAAGTCTTCTAAGTCAGATCCCATGGCATGGAAGTGGAAGCAGTCTAAGACGATCCCTACGTTTGCGCGATCAACGGCCTCGATAATGTCATACATTTGACCGAAGGTGTTCACTGTGCATTGTGGGTGACCAATAAACTCAGCTGCAATTTTGATGCCATAAGGCTCGGCAATGTCAGAAAATTCTCTGAGTACTTCAATGCAACTGTTTTTAATATCGGTCTTTAATATCTTTTCTGGTCCAACAAGAGGTACAGCAACCACGTACTGAGCACCAATGGCATGAGCTTTTTCAACCATGTCCGTAAACTCAGCTACAATCTTTTTGTAGTCTTCTGGCGTCCGATTGTTAAAGAATTCCAAGGCATTCATGGCTAATGGCTTTAAGTGGTTGTTCTTAAAGAAGGTAGCCAGATCGTCCATGGTATGAGTTTGTAAGTACTCTGGAAGTTTATCCGTTGTGCGAATTTCAATGAAGTCATAGCCATGCTTTTCACATAACTCTAAGTCTTGCTTCAAATTTGAATTTCCGATGGTTGTTGCTTGGTTAAAGCATAATTTCATCGTTTTCATCCTCCTATTCAATTGTGACAATTAGTCAATAATGACAAGTTTACCATCTTTCCATGATGCTTGGCAAGCATCTGCTACAATAGTAGCTTGCAGTCCATCAATAGCTGTAATGTTTGGTTGGCGTTTTTCATGGATACAGGAAACAAATTCTTTCATTTCCGTAATAAAGGCTTGCTTAAAACGCTCTGGAAAGTTTTGTGACGTTGGGCGAACAACACCGTGCTCATTTAAAACCGTCACTAAATTCTTCTCTGGGTGTTGAGCTACAAGTAAGGTCCCTTTTGTCCCAATCAGTTCCGTTTCAACGTGATACCCGTGGGCTGCATTTCGGCCTGCTAGTAAGAAGGCAATCGTCCCATCCGCCATTTGAATCATCGCTGCACCGGTTTCTAGTTCGCCAACTTCGTCTAGCTCTTTGTAGGCGACATTATTACCAAGGGCCCATACTTGCTTTGCTTCTGAACCAGTAAACCAACGAACCAAGTCTATGTCATGAATCGACATGTCAGCAAAGATCCCACCACTTGGGCTTTCTTTAGCAAACTTAACAAAACTTTCCATGCCGCTACTTGGGTCAATGCCGTAACAGCGAACCACTGTCAAATCACCGATCTGACCAGCGTCTAACATCTCTTTGGCATATTGATAAGACTCGTCGTAACGTCGCATAAAGCCTAACATAAATACTTGATCCGACCTTTTTTCAATGACTGGAACGAGCTTTTCAATGCTTGGCACGTCTAAACCGATCGGCTTTTCACAGAAGACATGGAGTCCCGCTTCCATGGCCACCTCAATTTGTTCAAGGTGAAAGGAAGAAGGGGAAACAATGGCAACAGCGTCAATCTCGCCACTGTTTACCATTTCTTCGTAAGAGGTGTACAGGTTCTGGACACCAAGCTCTTCTTTTGCATAGTTAAGCTCATTCTGATCAAGACTACAAGCTGCTACTAGCTGTGCACCAGGTACATTGGTTGCGATGTTCATCGCATGAATCTTACCAAGCCTACCTAAACCAACAATTCCAAATTTGACCATCTACAACCCCTCCTATTTCTTTTTATTTTTTCTCATGTCAATGACAACCGCACCAACAATGATTAAACCTTGAACGATTTCCTGAATGTAAGCGTCAATCCCTAGTAAGGTAAATCCGTTGGTTAAAATACCAAGGATTAAAGCCCCAACGACAACGCCCCATACTTTACCAATTCCTCCACCATGGCTCGTTCCACCAATGGTAGCTGCTGCAATAGCAGTTGTTTCAAACATAAGTCCCGCTGCTGGATGAATCGATCCTCCAGTACGTCCCATAAAGATCAAAGCTGCTAAGCCTGCAAGGGCACCTGAAATGGCATAAACCCATACCAAGGTCTTTTTCACTTTAATTCCTGAAATTTCAGCTGCTTCTACGTTTCCACCAATGGCATAAACGTTCTTTCCAAAAGCCGTATAGTTCATGAGAATCCAAATAAAGACGATGCAGCCAATGTAAATCAAAACGGGCATTGGTATGTAGCCAAATATCCGTTGACCAAAGATGTTGATGTCTGGGTTGATGCTACTTACTGGCCTGCCTTGTGTCATCATTAACGCTGCACCACGAAACGCAATCTGCGATCCCAAAGTTGCAATAAATGGGGGGATTCCAGTATAGGCGATCAGCCCACCGTTAATCATCCCAATCAGCATCCCAATCACAATGGCAACGACGATGGTCACCACAAGAGGTGGCATGCCTAAGTTAGGGAAAAATTTATCCACAGCGTCAACGGTTTGACTAATGGTTCCCGCTGTAATTCCAGCAAAAGCTAATGTGGCACCAACGGATAAGTCAATCCCTTTGGAAACGAGGACAACAAAGATTCCAAGTCCCAAAATTCCAAAAATAGAAGACTGGGTTAATAAATTTAAGATGTTGTTTAGAGTCAAGAAGTTTGAATTCATGAGCGATAGTCCAACGATCATCACCACAAGGACAATTAGAATCAAGTACTCCTGGAAAAACTCTTTAGAGAATTTCTGTTTTGATGCTTTCATTTGTACATTCCTCCGTAAAAAGTGTTACCTTTTGTTAATTTGCTTCTTTTAAATCCGTAGCAAAGTCGTTTTTCTCACCACTGGCATAAGTTAAAACCTCTTCTTGGGTTAACCCATCATTGGTTAGAACGCCTGTGACTTTCCCTTCGTGCATCACAACGACACGATCACTCATTCCTAGCACTTCCGGTAAGTCCGAGGAAATCATAATCACACTTTTTCCCGTTGCAACCATTTGCGATATTTTACGGTGAATTTCAGATTTAGCACCCACGTCAATGCCCCTTGTTGGTTCATCTAAAATCAAGACGTTTGGATCCGTTAACATCCACTTCGCGATCAATACCTTTTGCTGGTTTCCACCACTCAAGTTCATGATCTTTGCTTCACCTGATGGGGTTTTAACTTTAAATTTTTCAATATATTCAATGGCTTCCTGTCTCATGTTCTTTGTTCTCAGTAAACCTGATTTTCGTTGGTACCTCTTTAAGCTACCCGAGGTTAAGTTTTCCGCCACAGATAGCATCGGGAAGATGCCTGTTTTTCTTCGATCCTCAGTTAGAAAGGCAAAACCGTTGGCAATGGCCTCTTTTGAATTTTTGTTGGCGATCTCCTGATCATCTAAGTAAATGGTACCGTTTGTTTTCGTGCGAACACCAAATAAAGCTTCCATGACCTCGCTCCTGCCTGCCCCTACAAGTCCAGCAAAGCCTAAAATCTCTCCTTTTCTAACGTCAAAGCTAATGTCATTAAATACTTTTCCGTCAGACAAGTTCTCAACTCTCAGGTAAGCACCGCCAATGTCAACTTTTTCTTTCGGATAAAGATCCGTCAGATCTCGCCCCACCATAAAGCTAATCATTTGCTCAGGTGTGGTGTCACACACGTCACGATCACAGACGTATTTGCCATCGCGGTAAATGGTAATACGATCACAAATTTCTTTGATTTCTTCTAATTTATGGGAGATGAAAATAACACTTCTTCCTTCTTTTCTCAAACCACGAATGATCCCATAAAGGGCTTCTGTTTCTTTATCGGTCAAAGAGGATGTGGGCTCGTCCATAATGATTAGTTTCGCATCGTAAGAAATTGCCTTTGCAATTTCAACCATCTGCATCTTCGCAACGGTCAAATGCTTAATTAGCATGCGTGGATCTAAGTCTAAATCAATCCGTTTTAGAACCTCTACGGTCATTTCAGCCATTTTTTTATGGTCAATAAGGCCAAGACGGTTTTTTGGTTCTCGTCCTAGCCAAATGTTTTCCATAATGCTTCGCTCTCTTACAGGGGTTAGTTCTTGATGAATCATCGAGATTCCGCGCTCAATGGATTTCAAAACATTGTTGGTGGTGATTTGCTCTCCATCGAAATGAATCCTACCACTGGTTGGTTCATACATCCCAATGATGCATTTCATCAAGGTTGACTTTCCTGCTCCATTCTCCCCTAGTACACAATGGACTTCGCCTTTTTTAACCGTTAGGTGAACGTCATCCAATGCTTTTACACCAGGGAATTCTTTTGATAAATTTTCGATTTTTAGTAAAACCTCTGTTCCTGTTGCCAAAAAAATTCACCACTTTCTTAAGAGGACCTCTAATAACTCCAATTGGCTATCTTTTTATCCCAATCGAGTTAACAGAGGTCTCCTTTACTTACTTAACGATTAATTATTGGAAGTCCTCAATGTTATCTAATGTAATCAGTTGGAATGGAACCCAGCGTACTGACTCAGGTGAACCTCCACCAAAGATCTCGTTTAACACGCTTACTCCTCCGCCACCTTGTCCGGCTGCATCTTGGAAGACACTTCCCGCTAATCCGCCTTCTGCAATGGAAGCCATGGCGTCTGGTGTAGCATCAATCCCAATCACTAAAATATCTTCACGGTTGTTTTGTTGTGCCGCTAAAAGGGCACCCAATGCCATTTCATCGTTGTTAGCAATGATCGCATTTAAGCTGTCACCATGAGCCGAAATCCAGTTCTCAGTTAAGGTAATCGCTTGATCACGTTGGAAATCAGCAGATTCTTCAGCTAAAACGTTAATTCCTGGGAAATATTCTGCAATGGTATCCGTAACGCCTTGGGTACGGCCACGTGTGTTTTCAAGCCCTAAGGTTCCCATCGCAATGGCAATGTTTCCTTCACCTTCAAGTAATTCACCAATTAACTCCATTTGCAAGATACCAGCTGTGATTTCTTGTGAACCTACAAAGTAAACACCATCTGGCATGTCGTCTTCGTTTCCTGTGAATGGATTACGGTTAACAAATACCAATGGGATTTCAGCCTCAGTTGCTGCCGTTACAATTGGTCCCATTCCGCTCGTGTCAACTGGAATAACAATTAACCCGTCTACACCAGCTTGAATTAACGCATTTACTTCGTCCTGCTGCGTTAATAATTCACCACGAGCATCAGCGACGCGAATCTCAATCCCATACTCTTCCCCTTGCTCTTCAGCTGCTGCAATAACAAAGTTTAAAAACGTATCGTTTAAGTTGTAAGTGACAAAGCCAATCACTGGCTGGTCATTGTCCGTTGTCTCACCGTCACATGCTGTCATTACAAATAACCCTAAAACTCCTACTAGTAAAACCGTCATAAATTTTTTCATCGTTGTTACCTCCGTCTATTTTATAAAATTGTATTCAGGTTCGTCGCTATATTGCTTCGCAAAGCTCCTGTCTCGAAAGGGCGACCAGCAAAATCGAAGATTTTGGGTCTTCTTTTTCATTTGTTCGAAATGCTATTTTTGTAAAACATAGCTTTTGCAATCGATTGCACAAGCGTTTTCCTTAGTGGGTAAAAATTTTTCCACCACCACCTTGTGGGAATCCGACTCGCCTCTCATTTTAGAGGCGAGTCCTCCCGGTTTGTGTGTTTCATTTTTTGTTGTTTACTTATAGAAGCTTGGTTTTTCCCCTAAGGTAACTGGCTCTGTTTTTTCGCTCTCTTGGGACTTAACTAAGGCATCTGCCGTAACTGCTGCTACGTAACCGTCCCAAGAAGTTGGTCCCGTTGGTGCTCCTGTTTTCAGCACTGCATCAATGAAGTCTTGGAATTCAACGTCGTAAGCTTCAATGAAGCGATCTTTCCAGTCCATTAAGATGTGTTGACCGAGCTTTGATTCCTTTCTAAAGCCAATGCTGTGGTTTTCTGGCAACTTAATGATCCCATCTGTTCCAACGACTTCACATTGAATGTCGTATCCGTAGCGACAGTTAACGAAGATTTCTGCTGTAATCACCGTACCACTCTTCGTTCGCATAATAACAATTTGTGGATCCTTTAAATGTGATAATGCATGTTTTGTTTTCTTTGGATAGGTCACATACACCGATTCGTACTCGTCATCAAGTAACCAGTGTAGGGCGTCAATTTCATGAATCAACGTATCGTGAATCGCCATCTCCGTTGAATAGTCATCTGCCACCGTTGGGTTACGGTGTGCGCAGTGAACCATTAATGGCTCACCGATGAAGTTTTCGTCCAAGGCTTTTTTCATTTCCATATAGCCTTTGTCATAACGTCTCATAAAGCCAACTTGTACCAATTTTTTTCCTGCTGCCATTTCTGCTTCAACGATGCGTTTACATCCTTCAGCGGTGGTCGCCAATGGCTTTTCAACGAAAACGAACTTTCCAGCTTCGATGGCTGCTAGAACTGTTTTCTCATGAGCAAATCCAGGGCTTGTTACTAAGACAACGTCTACGTTTGGATCGGCGATTAAGTCTAGATCACTTTCGTAAACTTTTGCATCAATGTTTAATTCCGCCACAATCTTCTTTGCAGCCTCTAGGTTGATGTCCGTTACAGCTACCACTTGCGATCCATTCAACTTAGTTGAAAGACGCGTCATGTGTTCAACACCAATCGCCCCTGTTCCTACTACACCAAATTTTAATGCCATTTATCTACACCTCTTTCTTAAATACTCAATAATTTTTCATCAATGTATTTTCTTGCCTTTAAGGCATATTCCAGTGGATGTGCAACCTCTGGATCTTGTTCTGCTTCCACAACGATCCAACCGTCATAACCGTGGTCGGTTAAAAGCTGATAAACTTGTGTGAAATCAATCACCCCATCGCTTGGTACCGTAAACATACCAGCTAGGAAAGATTGCATAAAGGATTTATCTGCTGCAACGCAAGCTTCCATGACCTCTTTTCTTACGTCTTTAAAGTGAACGTGCTTAATGCGATCGATGTGTTTTTCAAGTAAAGGCATATAGGCTTTATCACTAACGTAAATGTGACCCGTATCGAATAATAGATGAACATGTGCTGGATCCGTTTTTTCCATGAGTCGATCTACTTCTGCTAAAGTTTGCACAGCTGTTCCCATGTGATGATGGAACGCTAGCTTCAAGTCATAACTATCGGCTATTTTACCTAATTCGTTGAGTCCGTCACAAAGGAGATTCCATTCCTCGTCAGTAAAGATCGGCTTGTCCGTGAAGACACATTGATCTAAACCTTGAATGCTGTAAGTCTGCTCTGAAACAACGGCGATATCAGCATGAACTTCTTTTAAGTAAGCACAGTGAGCATGAAAATCAATTTTGACTTGCTCCACTCCATCTCTAACAATAAAGCTACTAAACCATTGTCCGGCAATCCTTAAGTTACGTAGTTTAAGTTCCTTATTTAGGATCTCAGCACTGGGAAAGAATCCGCCGACTTCCGTTCCTTCAAAGCCTGCTACCACGATATCACTTAATAAGTGGGATAGTGTGTTTCCCGCTCCGATTTCAGGGATGTCATCGTTTCGCCAACCGATTGGGGCAATTCCCCATTTGATGTTTGACATGTCCTCATCACTCCTTGTAGATTTTTACTATTTACTGTTCTAAGATCCACTCGTGATCTGGATCGTTATGGAACTTCCAAATCCGCTTTGGTCCAGCCATGACGTTTAGGTAGTAAGAGGTATACCCTGCTGGTACAGCTACTGGGTGGTAACCTTTTGGCACCACTACCACATTGCGGTTTTCAATACTCATGGTTTCGTCTAAACTGCGATCATCGGTATACACACGTTGGAAAACAAATCCTTGTGGTGGGTCGATTTCATGGTAGTAAGTCTCTTCTAAGAAAGTCTCAGCTGGGAAATTGTCTTGGTCGTGCTTATGAGGTGGGTAACTAGATGAGTTTCCACTTTCGGTATAAACTTCTACAACAAGCAACGAATTCGCAAATGGGCTATCATCCGGTAAGATGTTATGTACGAGACGCTGGTTCTCCCCTTTTCCACGTAATTCCGTACTGTTATCTGCTGCCAGAATTAGTTTCGTTGGCAGTTGCTTTTCTGACGGTGAGTAGCAAAGTGCTACATAAGCCTCTGTAACAGCTGTTACTTCTATGGTTTGATCGTTTGAAATGTAGACACTGTCCGTTGGTTTTTTTTCAAACACTGACTCTCTTGTTCCAATGTTATTAAAGGTTTCTTTTGTATCTGTTACGTTGATTTTTCCTGTAAGTGCCACGACGCAACATTCGATTTTTCCTAATGTTTCCGTGTAAGTTGCACCAGCTTCTAGTTTAATTAATTTGTATCCGACGTATTCTAATTCTGAGTTTGTTTGATTAACGTCTTGAACCAATGTGGCACCTTCGCTCAGCTTAGTCGTCATTGGTTTTCGCAGTAAACTTGCCATTTTCCCACTCCTTTTGATCATTCATCGCCATTTCTTGCAATCGATTGCAAAGAATAGTTCGTCTATCTGACTCGCATTATAGAATATTGTAAGCTATTTCGTCAAGCGGTTTCGAATTAAATATTTTTTTTGCTAATGAAATGAGTCCAATGTGAAGAGGGTTCACGAATGATAGTAGGCTTTCAAAGCTGATCGACCCTATTTACTAATTTCCGCCTTTCTTGTACAATGACTCTTAGAGTAACAAAGGATTGTGACAATATGAAACAAGCTGGGCTTGTAGGGCGATTCAGACATCATCCATTGATCGTCCTATTGAGAAACAACCGTGGAAACCCACGCACCATTATTTTGATGGAACCTTTATGGGGAATTCCTTTTAATTTAATCGTGCCTTTTGCTACCCTTTATATGCACCATCGAGGCATCACCGACATTCAAATTGGATTAATTTTGTCAATTGCCATGATCATGCAAGTTCTTTTTTCTTTTTCAGGTGGAATTATCACCGATAAGCTAGGTCGCAAAGTTTCTAATTTATTAGGCGACTTCCTTGGTTGGACACTGGCTTGTTTAGTTTGGGCAATTTCTGATAATTTTTGGTTGTTTCTTATCGCAGCACTCATTAATAGTTTTGAGCAGATTAATCAGACGGCCTGGTTTTGCTTATTAGTTGAAGATGCAGAAGAAAAAGACATGTTAGGCATTTATACCTGGGTAAGCATTGGTGGCTTAGTTGCTGTCTTTTTTGCTCCAATTTCAGGACTGTTGATTCACCATTTCACGCTCGTTCCAGTAATGCGTGTTTTGTATCTAATTTTTGCAACAACCATGTTGATCAAGGCTTTGATCACTTATCGTTTTTGCCGAGAAACCCGTATAGGTGTCGAGAGACGAATAGAAGTTAAGGACATGCCTATAAAAGAAATGTTGATGGACTATAAAGTTTTAGTCCCAAATTTTTTCAAAAATCGTGAGCTGTTAAAAGTCGTGAGCGTTGGCATTATTTTACATATCACCAATCTAGTTAACCTGAACTTTTTTGGACTCTATATCACTCAACGGTTAGGTATCGCTGATCAGTATTTAGCTTTCTTTCCAATTTTAAACGGGTTAGTCATGCTGATTTTTATGGTAGCCATTCAACACCGTTTAGAAGCCATGAAGTTTAAGATTCCCATTAGTGGTGGACTACTCCTATTTGCTAGTTGTCATCTGCTTCTAATTTTCATGCCTATAGAAAACATCTCCTTGATTCTGATCTATGTGTTCTTATTAGCGATCGCTCATGCCTTAGTTATCCCCAGAAGGGATGCATTGTTGCAACTGGTCATCCATAAAAAAGAACGGGCTCGCATGATGTCCTTGATTGTTTCTATTACCATCGCCATCGCTTCTCCTTTTGGTTATTTGGCCGGTTTGCTTTCAAGCTTGGACCGACGACTACCGTTTGCTTTGACCTTCTGTTTATTTATCGTTGCTCTGTTAATTGTCAGCCGTCTTAAAAATCCTGAGTTTGAGGAAAATTAAAAGCCTCTCGTAAGAGAAGCCATTAACCAGTTATAATTTGTAATAATAAGGTAAGAAATACCATTGCTAATCCAGCAACACCAACCGCTAACCCGCTCATGGCTCCCTGGATTTCACCTAATTGGATCGCCTTCGATGTGCCAACTACATGTGAGGTCGCTCCAATGGCCACACCCATTTCTACTGGATCGGTGACCTTAAACAACTTGATCAAATTTGGTGCAAACACCGCACCACCAATGCCGGTAATCAGCACACATAAAATAGCAATGGGAATCAGACCGCCGAGCTTATACGTCACATCAATGGCAATCGGTGACGTAGCCGAGCTGGTTATCGTTGATAAAACAATGATCTCATCCAATCCAAAAAGATGACCCAGCACAAAAGAACCAATAATGGAAACCAAAGCACTAACCATGCAACCGCAAATCACTGGAATAAAGTATTGACCTAAAATCTCCCGCTGGCGATAAATCGACAATGCCAACACACAAGTGGCTGGAGTCAAGAACAATTGAATCAACGAGGCTCCACGGTTAAGTTGCTCCAAGCTGATATCTAAAAGGGTCATTACACCCATACAAACTACCGTAGCAATTAGAATCGGATTTAAAATAGCAAGTCCTGTTTTTTTATGCAAAAAAACACCGGATAGATAGCTGATGCAAACAAGGACAATTCCTGTTAAAGGTGAATCAAACAACGTCTCCATTTAAGCACCCTCCTTTTTTATACCAAGGAGCTTCATGGTTAACCTGATGGTGAAAGCACAGCTAGCAAAAACCAGCACCATTAAAATCAAACAAATGATTAACAGTTGCAAGCCGATTTCGCGAATCACATCCATTTGATCAATAACCGACACCGTAACGGGAACAATGAATAAACCGATCAACTCTAGTAAGAAATCACTTGTTTCTTTGATATGTTCCTCTCTCACAACTTTAATCATTAGGAGAATTCCAAGAATTAGCATCGCCAAGATATTTCCTGGAAATTGAAAAGGAAGTAGCCGAGCCATCGCCTCAGCTACTAAACAAATCACAAAAATAATGGTTAACTGTTTCAAATATTTCATGGTTAATTTACCTTTCTACTCGTCAAATAAATCCGCGAATAACCCGTAAATGTACTGCTCAATGTCAAATGGCATCAAATCTTCAACTTTTTCACCAAGCCCAACAAATTTAATTGGAATCCCAATCTCGTTACGGATCGCTAATACAATCCCACCTTTTGCTGTCCCATCTAACTTCGTTAACACAATTCCACTTACATCGGCGACTTCCATAAAGGTTTTTGCTTGACTCATCCCATTTTGGCCGGTGGTTGCATCAATAACAAGGAGCGTTTCATGTGGTGCCTCAGGAATCTCGCGACTAATAACCCGCTTAATTTTTTCTAACTCGTTCATTAGATTAACTTTGTTTTGTAAACGGCCAGCTGTGTCGCACAATAGAACGTCAACACCTGCGTCTTTTGCCGCTTTGATCGCATCAAACATAACCGCAGATGGATCAGAGTTTTCCGCCAAGCTAACAACTGGAACATCCAATCGTTCTCCCCAAACTTCAAGCTGCTTAATCGCACCAGCCCTAAACGTATCTCCCGCTGCTAACATCACTGATTTTCCTTGACCTTTTAGTTGATGAGCGACCTTGGAAATCGTCGTCGTCTTCCCTACCCCGTTAACCCCAACAAAAAGAATGACGGTTATACCATCTTTATTTAGTTGCAAGTTAGCATTAACAAACTCACCTTTTACGTAAATATCAAATAGTTTATCGACTAAGATCGGTTGCAATTCTTTTGGGTCGGTGACTCCTTTTTCTCGGGCGGTTTCTTTTAATTGGTCAATGAAATCCATCACCGTCGCTACCCCGATGTCAGCCATAATAAAAATTTCTTCCAATTCTTCGAAAAGGGCTTCGTCGATGACCGTATAGTTGGAAAAGGTTGCTTGTAACCGATCAAGTAAACTACCTCGAGTCTTCTTTAACCCTTCCTTGTAGTTTTCCTTAGCACGAATCTCTGTTACACTAAGCTCCTTGCGAGCAAAAGTACTTTTTAATTTATCAAATAATCCCATATTTGTCACCTATTTCTGTTGTTTCGTCTTTACAGTTTCTGTAGTTGTTTCCGTGCTAGTTTAGCAATATGTAGTTTGTTCCCATTGGCCACCACATATTCAAGTTGCTCTTTTTGCTGGTCACTTTTCCCAAGCTTTTCATAAGTTTCAGCTAATCGATAGCTAAATTGAACTTTTTCACCAATGGCTTGGGAACTTTCGATTAATTCCAGGTGGATACTTAAGCTTTCCTCGTAGTTCCCATTTGCCAAAGCAAACTGGGCTTTCGTTGATTTAATGTACCTAGTGAGAGAGCTTTCATGTTTAGCAGGTATGGTCGCTTCAAAAGTTTCCCAATTTTTCTGGGCTGCTGGCATGCTTTTCTTCGCTAAGTTCATTTGTGCCATTTGACCATGGATCACTGCATCGTAGCGAAACTTTGGATCATTTAACAATTCTTTATAAATTTTGATGGCTTTGTCGTATTCGCCCATCTGACCATAAGCTGTCGCTAAATTGTTATTAACAATCGCGATGGTGTAGCGATCTAGCTTGTTCTGGGTCATCACAGCAGTTGCTTCCTCTACGTATTTTCCAGGATCAAGCTCCACATTAAGTAACTGAAGCAAGTTTGCTAACTTTTTCCGAACTTTCCGTTTCTGGATAATGAAAAATAACAGGACTGCGTAACAAAGCATAATTAAAATCGTCGTTGTTGGATTCATTTTTCTTCACCTCAACTTAAATTAGTACGATATGAGCCACTCCGTTATGCCTTTTGACCAAAAGATAGCGTAAAAGGCACAATTCGAGATTCTGCTAAGAAATTTATTCTCCCTCTACGTAATCAACAATGTTTTCCATACGTACTGATACCATGGTGGTAATTCCTGCTTCCTGCATGGTCACTCCGTACAGGACGTCGGATTCTTCCATGGTTCCACGACGGTGGGTAATGACAATAAACTGGGTTTGATCGCTAAATTGTTTTAAGTACTTTGCATAACGTTCAACGTTAGATTCATCTAGAGCCGCCTCGACCTCATCTAAAATACAGTACGGAATCGTACGAACTTTTAAGATGGCAAAGAGCATGGCGATGGAAGTTAACGCCTTTTGTCCCCCAGAAAGTAAGTTAGAAGTTCCTAACTTGGTTCCAGGTGGTCTAGCCACAATCTCCACCCCTGTATTTAGCAAATCATGGGGATCTGATAAGATCAAGTCAGCCTCCCCACCACCGAATAACTGCTTAAACGTTTCAATATAATGCCCCCGAACGAGATCAAAAGTTTCTTTGAACTTGACCACCATTTCTCCGTCCATCTCGTCGATGGAAGCTTGGAGATTGTCCATGGCCAGGTTCAAGTCGGTGCGCTCTGCTTCTAAGAAGTCGTAACGTTCTTTGACACGGTCGTACTCCTCAATGGCTCCTAAATTCACGGAACCGAAACGCGATAACCGGCGACTCAAGCTCTGCACTTCGCTTCTCGCTCCAGCCACATCAACCTTTAATGGGAAGTTGGCACAGGCATAATCAAAGGTCATCTCATACTGTTGCTCCAGCTTATCAATGGCTAAATCCAATTTTGTTTCTAGTTTACCTATGCTACCTGACAATTTGTTCAACTGCCCATTGGCATCGCTTGCCAAACGACGAGATTCGCGCATGCCAAGGTCCAAAGTCTTTATTTGCTCCGTTAAACGAACAACTTCTGCACGAAGTCCTCGGATTTGTGTCGTAATGGTCTCTTTGTGCTCATCGGAATTCTCAATGGTCGACTCTAGCTCTAGTAAGGTCTTTTGCAAATTTTCCTGAACGTCTTCGCCCTGTTCAAGCTGATCGTTAACCACTGAAATCTCATCTTCCAGGCGACTAACGTCAGCAGTTAGACGGCGGACTTCGTTCAATTGATTTTCGACGTTCCCCTCTAATGTGGCCACTTCGATTTGTTGTTCATAGGTCGAACGTAAGCTTGCTTCGTTGGCTTCGCTCATAGCTAACTGGGTCGTATCTACTAGAGATCTAGCCGCACTAACAACCTCTAACTGGTCTGCTAACTGTCCTTCAACCCGTTGTTTTTTAACCTCTAAATCAAGAAGCGATTCTTCCAACTTGGTCATGAGCTCTTTCTGGCGCTCAATGGCTTGGTTTTGTTTTAATACCGACGAACTATTTTTACGGGCCATAGCACCCCCGGTCATGGATCCTCCTGGATTGATCACATCGCCTGCTAAAGTAACAATTCGGAAGCGATGTCCCGCGGCACGTGCCATTTGGTTAGCTGCATCTAAATCTTTAGCAATGACCACATTTCCGACTAGATTCTCGATAATGGTCTGGTATTTCAGATCAAAGGTAAGGGCATCACATGCTAAGGCGACAAAGCCAGAATGTTGCTGAGCACGACTTAAAATACCTGGTGCTAGCCTACGGCTTTTCATCACGTTCATCGGTAAGAAAGTCGCCCGTCCGTGACGGTTGCTCTTTAAATAGTTGATAGCTGCTTTGGCAGACGTATCATCTTTCATCACCATTTGACTAGAGATCGGCCCTAAAATCACGTCCATGGCCGTTTCCACCTCTGCTGGCACAGTGACTAATTCAGCAACTGCCCCTTCGATACCAGTTAGTTGACCTGATTTTCTGGCACGTAAAACTTGCTTTGCACCTTCGGTAAATCCAGCAAAATCTTCTTTGGCGTCCAGTAAAAACCCAAGTTGGTTTTTCGCAGAAGAAAGCTGATAGGTGGCATGTTGCGCCTGATCGTTGATTTCTTTTGCTTCGACTTCTAGGTTTTGTAGGGCAATTTCTGCTCTGTGACATTCCTGTTTAGCTTTACGTAGTTGCTTCTCTAGGGGAGCAATATGTGCCTCGCGATAGGCATCTTTATCGCTCTGTTTCTTTTCGTATAAGAGACGTCCTGCCTCGGAAGCAGCGTGCTCTGCACGTAACACTTCTTTCTGCACTTTTGCCCGTGATTCCTCAAGCTCGTTTTTTCGACGTTCTGCCTCACTGCGGCTGGCTTTCGAGTTAGCTAAACGCTCCTTGATCACACCAGCTTCTCCGTGCATTTTTTGCATGGTTTCCGCATGATTGGTCAATTCAAATTGTAAATCAGTGATTTTATCGGTGTGTGAACCGTGAGCTTCGTTTAATTTGGCTTGCTGTGTTTCATCGGTTTCAAGCTTTTTTGTTAACTCTAGCTGGCGTACGACTAAGTCTTCGTTTTCTTTCTTTAAATCCTTTAGCTGATCGTTGTCCACCTTAATGTCATGAGCCAGTAAACGAACTTCAATATCCGTTAATTTCTCTTTTACATCCAAGTATTCGCGAGCCTCTTTCGCTTGTTTACGTAGCGGCTCAATTTGATTTTCTAACTCCCCAATGATGTCGTTAACACGTTGTAAGTTCTCCGTGGTATTATCCAGCTTTCGTACGGCTTCTTTCTTGCGATTTTTGTACTTTAAAATCCCGGCTGACTCTTCTAAAATCAGACGTCTGTCTTCTGGCTTTCCTTCGACAACTCGTTTAACGTGATCCTGAGAGATCATCGATAAAGAATCGTGACCGATCCCTGAGTCCATGATAAGTTCAGTTACGTCTTTGAGTCGGACTTTTTCACCGTTAATCAGATATTCTCCCCCACCGGATCTAAACACACGGCGCGTAATGCTAACCTCACCAAAGTCCAGGGGTAGCTGCCGATCTTCGTTATCGAGAACAATGGTCACTTCTGCTAAGTTCAAAGGTTTACGATCATCGGTTCCAGCAAAGATAACGTCTTCCATCTTCCCCCCACGAAGACTCTTCACCGATTGCTCTCCAAGTACGAAACGGATCGCATCACTGACGTTACTTTTCCCACTTCCATTAGGCCCAACAATGGCGGTTAATCCTTGGTCAAAATTAATGATGGTTTTAGAAGCAAAGGATTTAAATCCAATGGCTTCGATTTTCTTTAAATACATATTATCACTCAAATCCTACAAATGTTATATTTAACCTTTCTATTCTACCATCAAATGCCGTTTGTTGCAAAGTATTTTAAGTGGAGCCCGAAGGGAGTTTACTAGCCGGTTTTGAGTTGGAAGATGGACCATCATAAAACAGTCTAGTTTAGCTAATGGATAAGGGATTAATCCGCATTTTGTGATTTTAACAATTTGTGGATTAATTAAGCGGGAAAATCCATGGTTACCAACAAAAATTAATCCACATTTTGTGATTTTGACAATTTGTGGATTAATTGGACAACTGTATGAAAAAAGCCAAACCGTTTATTAGGTCTGACTTTGATTATTTCAATAAGTTTTCGATGGTTTTATACACTAGTTCTGGTGCGACTTCAAAGGAGTAGTTCTTTTCAATCCGCTCGGTGAATTGGTGGGCATCTTTTCCAAATGGACCAATGTTGAGAACCGGTAAGTTAAGATCTGCCATGTCTTCAAGTGGAAGTTTATACTTCACACCAAATCCTGGTGTGTTCTCTTTTAGTGCTGCGATAATGCTCGGATCCGTTGGTGCTGCCGCGTAGCTTAAGTCGGCAATGTACGGGAAGAATTTTCGGTAGACTAGTTTATAATCCGTCTCTGTGCTATCCACCGCATCGTAAGTCGCTTGTAGTAATTTCTTTTCGATTTCGGTATCTCCTTTAACATGGATATGTGGGTAATAAGGTGGTGCGAAGTAAACGATGACTACCGGCTCACGATCGGACCAATGTTTATGTACCAGTGCCGTTTGCAACCCAGCAAAGTCACGGGCATCAACGCTGGTATCTTTTAAGGTCTCTTCTGTAAATTCAGCGATGATCTCATCAATTTTGTCGCCCATTTCGATTTTTACTTTCTCGTAAAGCTCCTGGTAAGTCATGGTTCGTGCCTTCCATGGTAGTGGCTTGTAATCACGCTTAATTAGGTTACAGAAGCGTTTGTACTGATGGTTTAGATCGTCAACCACCGTTTGAAAAGCTTCTTGCCCTGCATCTACCATCTTAGTCATCACCTGATCTGGCGTTGAGCAATGGGTAGCGTAATTGAAGAACAACGTTGTAGAATGCGCCGTCTGCACCGAGTATTCCGGTTTTAAATCACGTTGACGCAAGGTTACTGGCGGCAACGTTGCCTCCCCATCTACTACGTCACAGAAATCAACGTTCATATTGATACGTCCCGTAATAGCAGCTGCGATTTGGTTGGAATCCAGCCCATTAAAGGACTCCCCAACGTGCGTTTCTTTACCAACAACGAAGAACGATGGCATTAGTTTTCCAACGGAACCAATGTGAACGTATTTATTCTCATCTTCTGTATGCTCCCAGGTCATGTAATCCGTATCGATTAACCCTAAGTAATCAAAATCGTTGGCATTACGAAGCTTCACCAGTTCCGGGACTACGCTTAACATCCCTGCCGAGTTGGCTTCTTCGTCGCAAACACCTGCGTAAATCAGGTTGCCATCGAAGTTTTCCAGGTCATTAGCAATGGCTTCAAATAAGGCAATGATGATGGCATTCCCGCACTTCATATCGAAAATTCCACGACCAAATAAGTAGTCTCCTGTGGCAAGGTCAGCTTGGGTTTCAGCTGATAATGTGTGGGCAATTTCTTCAAACTTTTTCGTTAGCTCATATGGTTGATTGGCTAAATCTTTTAACGCCCCATAATCGGAAATTCCAACGGTGTCTAGGTGACCAATCAGTACGATGGTCTTTTTACTATTACCGCCTTTCCCTCTCAAAATAGAAACCACACTTTTTCGCTTCAAAGGGTCGTCTATAGCGTTCACAAACATCAAATCGTCTGGGTTTTCTTTGTAGTAGTTCAGATTACCCAAGATTTCGTGAGCTTTGTTGACAACATCTAGTTCGCCTGGTGTTTCTACAACGCTAAGCTCATTGGTCAAAGCAATGGTAATCTCTTCAATACGCTTAGCAAGTTGATTTTTATCGTATGTGATCATGGACGATCTCTCCTATTTCCTATCGTTTTAACTAAAATTCATTAATAAACGGGTTAACCCCACAATAATTGGTAAAGCAATGACCGTTCTCATAAAGAAGAGGACAATTAACTTCCCCATTCCAACCGGCATTTTTGACTTTAAAATCAGAACGCCTGTTTCTGCCATGTAGATGATTTGAACAATGGAAAGAGCACTTAAAATGAAGCGCGTTTCCAAATAGGTCTCACTTCCCATAATAATGGCTGGTAAAAACATATCAATGAAGCCAACAACGGTAACCGGTGCATAAGTTGCTCCACCAGCGACGTTTAACAGTTCAAGCATTTGACCGAATGGCCAAGCAATCCAATCAAAAATTGGCGTTACCGCATTGATAACAATAGCGATGGTTCCCCACGCAACAATCACAGGGAATAAATCCATAAAAGCCGTCAACCAACCGTTGAAGCCATTTTTCATAAAATCAGGAAGCGTTGCTTTCGCCGCACGAGCACTTGCTCTTGCAACAGCCACTTGGAAGCGAGATCCACCTTCTTCAACCTCTTCATCTAATTGCTTGGTCACTCCTTCAGGATAAGTGTCCGGTAAATGGCGTAGCGGCCACACACGTGGCATGATGATCCCCAGCAGAATACACGTAATGGCAACGATTAAGTACCACGTCGCAAAGTGGGCTTCCACTCCAACCGTTGTGGCAATAATTAAGGAAAATGGAACCGACACCAAAGCAAAGTTGGCACAAATGGTGGCTGCTTCACGACCGGTATAGTACCCTTTCTCATGCTGATCGCTTGTAATAATGACCGCTACCGCCGATGAACCTAACCAAGAAGCAGCCAAATCAACCGCTGCACGCCCTGGTAGTAAAAACAAAGCATTAACAAACTTCTTAATGATAATCCCAATGAACTCCATCAATCCGAAGTCCGTTAAAAGTGGCGTAGCAAAAGATAAAACAAGGAAGATGGTTGTCAGACCCGTGATTAAATCAAAGACCATCAAGCCAGCACCGTCCCAACGATCAACAAGAGCAACACCTAAATCAGCCGTTCCGACAAATTCATTACCGACATAAAACGTCGGCTCAATCTCAAAAATAACCAAAGTCATAATGATGACAGCCAAAACTCTTGTAACGGCATAAAGCGGGCTTGTGTAAAAAATATCTTTCAGCTTTGGACTTTCCATGATGAATTTTGGTTTTACCACATAAGTCAGTAACGTTCCTAAAAAGGCAACGATAATGAACAAATAAGCTAACCAAAGTCTAATGTCCTCTGTTGGCAATTCACCAAAATTTAAAACACCATTTAACCATGCAATCACTAACCCAAGAGGAATATTAAAAGCTGTAATGTACTCTCCGGCCGCCTCGGAGTATTCCGATACTGGAATTGGTGCTAAGAACAAGAAAGCACCGACAAGTGCACCAATAATAAACTTCAATTTTCCATTTGAGCCGACTGGCTCCACTGTTTTTTCAATCATCTTAAAAAAACTCCTTTTTTGGTTTATTAAGTTTCTCATTATGACGTCTGTTTCCCACCGAATCAGATGCTTTTGTTCTCAGTTAAGGACAGATATCCTGACTTTGCTTCACCCTACTCTCGTCCCTTCCAGGTGATACCACCTGTGGTTTTGGCGATTTCGTCCACATAACAGTAGCGGGGGCTGTAGAGGATTTACACCTCTTTCCCTGCGCTCTTAACCGATGATTCTTTTGCCCCGTGTTTGCCATTAAAACCTTTCTCCTATTAACCTTTTAATTTAAAGACTGCCTCATAAGCCTTTCGTCTCATCACCGCCTTTACGACTATTCTATGTACGATTTTGACACGTATTTACTAGTAAATGCTGCTAACATGGCACCATAGTTTAATTTAAATTCCACCACATCGCCAACACAATAAGTAGCTAGGCTATCAGTAAAATCAACGATCAGATGGTCGGAACTAGCACCAACAATAAGCAATCTCTCATCTAGAGGCGATAGACCATCAAAAACAACGTCTTGACGTCCAACAGCAAGGATCCCCCTTAGACGATCGCCCTTGTCTTCAAAAGTGGGCATTTGACCAAAAGCATCGATGCCACGGGTTCCAATTGGAAAAGAGGGCTTTTCTTTTAATTCCACAATTTCTGCCTGAAGAGTAAAGACGTCATCGTGCATCTCGGGATATTGTCTACCATGAGCCGTTTCTCCTCCAGAAAAGAAAGCTTCTCCAATCCGCAAGTTAGTAATCCCAGTAGGTAAGGTCAGCGCTGAATCGTCAAGCAAATAGAGAGAGCTTGAATTCCCACCGGAGATCATACTAAGTTTGAGGTTGAAGGCCTCTTCGATTTTCGCTTGGTAAGACAGGAGTTGACCTAGATTTTCCTCATCAGGTAAAACCGCCCCGTAGCAAGTTAAATTCGTTCCAAGACCAATGAGTTTGATATGAGACATCTCAGTCATCTTAGCAACTGTTGCCATCAGCTCCGCCTCTTGGAAAAACCCTTCCCGCAAATCACCTAAGTCGACCATCAGCAAAACGCTGTGTGTCTTGTTCTGCTTTTTTGCCTCTTCGTTTAACTGCTTGATGGTTGACAATTCTGAGTTAAAACTAATGTCGGCGTACTGGATGACTTCTTTGACTTCACTTGACATGGGAATCCGGATGAGGATTTTCTTTTTAGAGGCGTGTTGATAGGTGATTAGGTTTTCAATCCGGGAATCACCAAAGTATTCGATGTCAGGAAACGTATCAAAAACCTTGACGATTTCCTTATCTGCACTATGAACCTTTGTGATGGCTGTGATCGACAGATCATGTTCTTTCATTTTTTGGGTCAAGTAGCCGATGTTGAATTTTAATTTTTCAAGGTTAACCACAAGTTTTGGATGCATGGTGATCCAACCTCCTTTATTGCTTATTTCATGTAAACCGGCTCTTTGATGCCACTTTCTAAGTTAAGAAAGCGCGCAGTAGCAAAGAGATAATCGGATAGTCGGTTCACGTAGGAACGGGTGATGTGGCTGACTTCTGCGATTTCTGCTAACGTCACAATGGCCCGTTCTGCCCTTCTTGCTATCGTTCGAGCAACGTGCAAATGACTAGCAGCTGGTGCGCCACCAGGGAGGATAAAATTTTCTAGCGGTGGCGCTTGTTCCGTATAAAAATCGATTCGTTCCTCGAGCCAAGCAACGTGACTAGAAGTAGTCATCCCGACTTCTTTCACCTCTGGATTCGCCAAATCCGCTCCGCAATCAAAAAGGGTGTGCTGAATGTGCTGCAATTCTTGTTTCATGGTGGCATTGGTCATAGCAGCGATGGCGACGCCGATGGCTGCATTCAATTCATCAATGGTACCATAGGCATTAACACGAATGTTATCTTTACTTACTCGCTGACCACCAATCAACGACGTTTTTCCCTTATCGCCACCTCGTGTGTAAATACGCATTATTCCTCAACCTCCTCAATCCCGAAGCTTTGTTTCAATAATGCCAAGGCTGCTGTTTCATATTTGGTCGATAGAACTCCGATGGAGGCCATGATATAATCCTTATCTAGCAAGATTTTGGCTCCAGCGTGTGGCAAAAGTAATTGATTTGGATTGTTAGTCAGCAAAACTTTTTCTAAAGCTTCTTTTCCATCTGCAAGCTGAGTTAAGGCTCCTCCTGTCCCAATCACGTATTGCACCTGAGTCAAATCTTTTCCTTCAGCCAGACTTTGTCTGCCAGATGGCCCATAAATGTGACGGATTCGACCAACGTGACGGTGAATGCCTTTTAAGACCGCCTCCTCAGTCAAGCGACTAACAAATTTGCGCTCTTCCTTATTTTTTGGAATGTGCTTATATTGAGTGGTCAACTTTTCCAAGTCGAACCCTTCTTTAATAAGTTGCTTTTCACCAATAGACTCCACTACATTTTGGAAGTTCACGTATACCCCTAAGTCACCCTCCACCGTGCGCTTAGCCTCTGGTTCTGGTGCCACTTGGATCTTGGCAATAGCTTCGTCACCGGTAGTTACCGAATGAACATCGGTTGTCGCTCCCCCAACGTCGACTACCAATGCATCGCCTAAGTATTTAGCCAACAATTCTGCAGCTTTCATTACCGAAGCTGGCGTTGGCATGATGGTATCTTTCACCAAATCAAACACGTGCTCCATCCCTGGTGCGTGAACGATGTTTTTTTCAAAAGCCTCTTGAATGAGCTTCCGAGTTGGAATGACGTTTAGCTCATCGATTTTTGGGAAGACATTAGGGGCGATGTAGAGTTCCTGATCTGGTGCTATGTCCTCAAAAATGAGTTTCATTTCTTCTTGATTCTCAACATTTCCAGCATAAATCACCGGTACATTGAGTCCCATCTCAGCAATCTTCTCGGCGTTATAAAGAGCCGTGTCTCGCTCCCCATAGTCAACCCCACCAGCAATCAAGATCAGATTCGGTAAACTTTCCGACAACACCTTTAAATCCGTCCGTCTTAACTTCCCAGCTGTCACTTGATGAACGATGGCGCCAGCTCCAAGGGCAGCTTCTTTCGCTGCGCGAGCCGTCATATCAAACACCAAACCGTGAACGCTCATTTTCAAGCCGCCAGCAGCGCTAGATGTCGCCAACATTTCATCGTATTCTAGGTGGCTAACCCCTAAATTCTCTTCTAAATTTCTAATCGCTGCCTTTAATCCGATCCGAACGTCTCCGTCTAGAACAGAAGTCGGTGCTTGAGCACCACCTATAAAGACAGGACGATCGCTGTTGATTCCGTCAAAACCATTTACAACGGTGGTTGTCGATCCAATTTCAGCGACTAGAATGTCGATTTTCATAGTTGTCCAACACCTCCTTTAAAAGATAGTTGTTTGAAATCGAAAACGTTAGTTTCTATTTTGAACGACTATCACAGCAAGCGATAGCGCGCTCAGATTGAGAGAATTGAACTTCGCCAACAAAGAACAACGTTGCAAGCGAGGCCTCCATCTTTCAACAAATTATTACCCAGGAAATTAACGACGCTCTCTTCGACCCTCAACCAGGGCAGTCGCCACATGGATTCCTTTCGTTCCGCGTCCAAATCCAGCGTCCATCCCATTTTTAATGGCTAACTCTGGAATCACTTGGGTTCCACCAGCAAGTAATGTTACTTGATCGCGGATCCCTTTTTCAACGGTTAATTCGTGGATTCGTTTCATGTTTTTATAGTGAATGTCGTCGTGAGAAATAATGGTTGAAGCTAGAATTCCATCGGCATTTAATTCAATGGCTGCATCGACCATTTTTTCAACTGGTACACTGGTTCCTAAGTAATGAACCTCGATGCCGTACTTCTCAATTCCACCGTGTTTGATGTCAATAATCTCGCGCAATCCTACGGAATGCTCGTCTTCCCCAACGGTTCCACAAACGACCACCATTTTCTTATTCTTGACGTCAGCTTCAATTTCTTCTTCCGATAAGAACACTGGCTCTGGTGGGATCACAAGAGAATCTTTGTCGATGGCGAAATTGAGACGACCTTTTAATTCGATCCGGGTTCCTTCTGCGTTTTGCATGATTTCCTTGTTGATGACTTCTGGCTCTTCTAAATTCATCTTTTTCGCCATTTCAAGAGCTGCAAATTCCGCTACGCGAACGGATTCTGGAATCATCATGGTCAATAAGACGGTGCCATCCCCTTGCCATTCCACCTCCGGCTTGATTAAGTTGCCTTCACGCAAGTCTTTCGTTTCTGCTAAACGAGTGTTGACGTTATCAAACTCGTCTAATTCGTCGATGTAAATAATCTTATCGGCATCCTCTAAGGTGGTGCCACCAATCAATTGACCTGGATCATCGCCCTCTGACAATCCGTATTGGGTCACATTGTTGTTACCATAATGTGCCGTTACTGGTGCTAAGTAGTCTGCATCTCGTTCATAAACGGTGTTCACACTGACACCACCGTCGATTTTACGAGCAATCCCATCTTCGTTGCGCTCCGGATACTCCCCTGAATCAACGAAGAATCCTTGCTCAACCGCGTTAAAGTAGCCACCAACTTCCAAGATTTCTTCCATATATAGGACAGCACGCTCTTTTAATTCACGAACCTTCTCTGGTAATGGACCTTCTGTTTTAAGTTCAAGCATATCCATTAACCCATCTAAACCTTGGAAGACTTGCTTCGCTGTATCAACCGCCTCAACGTTGTAAATGTGCCACGGCACGTTTCGTCCCTCATCCGGTGTAATCGTCGATTGAATGTCAGCACTGGTTAACTTAGATAAAAGTAAGTTTAATACGTGAGTAACGGTTGCTTCACGTGGTGAAGCTTCCATGTATTTGGTGTTTTGCTGGGCACGCATGCGGTACTCACTAAAGAAATCGCGTAATGCCACAGCATATGGTAAATCTAGGTACATGGCTGGTGCTGGTGGTGCCGTTGGTGGTACCGTTGACAAACAGATGTTTTCTTTTTTCATCCCAACCTTGTAAGAAAAGATCGAGTTAATGGCATGTTGTACCATTAATTCCGGCATAACCTTCCATGCTTGGCGTGCCGTTGCGTTGGCATTATGAGCACCGTCAATTTGAGCAATCCCTGCCCATGACATGACCGTCTTTGCTTCACAGGCATCAACAAAAGATCGGATCATGTTAATGTTCCGGTATAAGACGTTGTACTGAGGATCCTGGTGAGCACCGTTAACCCCTTCTTCAGCGAACATAACCGCGATTTCAGGTCCCGCTACCCCAGAAATATAAGAATGGTAGTTAATTGGACGGCCTACTTCGTCTTCAATTAAATCCAACGCTTTACGTTGGGCACGAACTTGCTTACGGGTAATCGGAATGCCACCAGTTCCTTGTGGTGTTCCCTCGATTAACCCCTCAAAATGGGATTGACCTGCGGTACGGATAACCATGATGTGATCGGCTCCGTGCCAAGCAGCCATTCGCATCCGGCGAATGTCGTCCTCAAAGCGACCAGAAGCAATTTCCGTCGTAATGGTTGACGTACCTTGCGGGTCGATGTTATCAAAATATTTTGCTGATGGCAATGGTACGGAATTGGTCAGCGACTGAGTCATGTCTTTATAGTCAAACTCATGAATGTGCTGATTTGTTATCGGCGTGCGCCAAACCCAGTTTTTGCGACGTGGACGATAGTTCTCTAAATCTTGTAAAATTTCTTCCACGTCGATTTTCACATTTTTATCTAATGGCTTCATTATCGTTCACCTCCTGCAAAATACCCTACAACGTCGTCCCAATGCTGGTCGTCACATAAAGCAAGTCCCGCCTCACGAATGGTCAAACCTTTTTCTTTTGACAATCGATATACTACATGACCGGCACCTTTCCCCATTAAATTACGAGCCATGACTTCATTCACGATCTTCGTCGCCTCAATCGATGAGAACCCCATCCGCAATAGCACTGAACGCTCAATAGACGGCGATGTGTTCACCTTTCCTAACTCGAGTAAAGGCTCAACGATCTTCTCACCTAACTCCCAAAACCTAGCCTTTAACTCCTCATCGCTAAGGTTGGCTAAATGCTTTCTTCTTTCTTCAAAACTTGCTCTTTCCATACTTACACCTCTTTTATCTAGTACTACAGATGCTCCAACTTAACTATGAACGCTAAAACAAACTACTTCGACAACTCTTCAATGATTCCTTCAACGTATTCCACCGTTGTATTGGTTTCTTCCGCTAAGTACTGCAAATCAATGTCTGTTAATTCCTGATCCGTCTGCTTTAGTGCATTTTTAATTAGTGACATTCTTAACTTCTTTAAGTCCAACTCTACGACAGAAATCATCGACGGACAATCTGGAAAAATAATCGATTCACCTGGTACTTCATCCTGTGGATTACCAAACTTGATTTCAACCCCATTGTCTCTGGCAAACGATAGTTGCGGTTGCACGGTTTTGCCTGCCCCAGTATACTCCGTTTCCTGAACTAAGATGATTTCATCTTTATCCATTTCCTGAGCAATGGCAAAGGCAGCAGCCAAGGACGTATTTCCTGCTGGTCCTTTTTCTAGACCCTCCAAATTTGCCAACGCTTCAGTGATATAAAAGACTTCACCTTGATTCACCGTCACGTAACGATCCATGTACCGAAGTGGACGGGCAGCTGATCGCGGAACGTCTGAGCGATCCGGCCACGTAGTAAATGGAACCCCAAATCCGGTGTGTCCCGTCGTAAAGGACTTGCGATTGAAGTCCTTATCCGACGCCATGTGTAGACCTCGTAAATTAACACTAGCAGCAATGATCTCAACGTTATCAGCACCGGCTTTCATTAAACCTCGTGCTGTTCCGGTTAAGTTACCGCCACCAGCGTTGGTACATACAACAGCTGTCGGCAATTGTCCAACCTCATTTTTAAACTGCTCAGCGATCTCATAACCTAGCGTTTCAACCCCGGCGATTCCAAATGGCGAGTACAAGGAAGCATTGAAGTATCCTGTCTCCTCTAGTAACAGTAAGAACTTATAAAACAATTCCGGCCCTACCGTTAACTGAACCACTTCTGCACCAAGGGCCTCACATTTGCGGGCTTTTTCCACGATTTCAGGCTGTCCTATCCCATCTGAATCGTAACATTCCTGAACGACGATGCATTTTAAACCAAGTTTCGCTGCATGACTAGCAACAGCTGCACCGTAGTTTCCACTGGTCGCTGCAATCACACCTTTGTATCCCAATTTTTTCGCATGATATACTGCCAATGATGCACGGCGATCTTTAAAACTCCCTGATGCATTAGCCGCTTCGTCTTTAACAAAGATTCGTGCTCCTTTTCCTGCAGGTGCATATTTACGCGCTAATTCTGTTAAATTAGAAAGCTCAATGATCGGTGTGTTTCCTACTCCGAGCTTGCGTTGAATGTGGCGCATTTCATCCATCGGATAAGCCGCATCACGCATCATTTTGTCGTAATCAAAGGCAATGTTACCTTGGTTAAAAGTTTCATAATCGATTTGCACTGCATCGCGCATAATTTGTAGACGACGAGCCAGCACCGCTTCGTAGCTGTTATCTTTATGATTCATGGCCGTCACCTCCATACAATGCGGCGTGCAAACGACGATCAATTTCTAAAATTTCTGGGATAAAGTTCCCAAAACTATGTCGATACGTTGGATTCACTTCTAATAATTTTCCTGATTCCAAACGCCCGGTCACGGTTTTAACCGTCACAATAGAACCGATCTCGCCATCTTCTTGCAAGTAGCCTTTTACCCAGGTCTCATAAGGAACCTTGCTGGTATCCTCTGGAATCTGCAAAGCCCGTTCGTCCTTTGTCAAAACTATGGCATGAATAATGCCCCAATCGCCTTTTTTTGGCATATTAACACCTCTTTAATAGTCTACTTTCAACCCTAAAAGTCATTAAACCTGTAAATCCAATGTTTTAGTGACTTTTTGAGGCCCTTTTTCCAGTCTAATAGTCACTAGATAAGTGAAATCTGAGAAACAGTGACTTTCTCTACTAAAAATCGTTCTAAAAAGTCACTGAATCGAAGAAAATTAGCAATCTAATGGCTTTTCGTCCCCTCCCTAATAAAATACCATAAGCAACTACAGCAGTTGCAGCAGTTGCTTAATCGTTATTTCTTACTTCACAATCTTTGCTTCAAGTTCAATACGATCACGCATGTCGCCCATAATAGCACGTGGCACTGGTAAATCGATCATTGTTTTTAACCCAGCAGATGCATTGATCACTTGGGGAATCATATTAACACACATAGCAATCGTTCCAATCCCACCTTCAACTTCTGGTGAGTTCCCTAAGTCAATGTTAGGTGTTCCTTTGATGACCACGTAGTCTCCCGTTGATACGCCCACTTGCTCAGGCTCAATCTGTTGCGGATGTTCCATCACAATTTTTTCTTCACCGTCAACCAGGCCATATCCATTCATGGATACCCCTGCTACCTGACCAGCTAACGCCGTTCCATAAGGAGCAAAGCGATCAACATCGGTCACAATGGCTTCCATGGTTTGACGAACTACTGCATCTTTGGAGTTCTTTGGATTGACTGGTTTCTCAAGTTTCCAACCGATGGCATCGGCAATCATCATAATCGATTCTGGAAAACCAACGTGACCAGCAACGGTATCTTCTTCGATGCCTTTGTTAAACACGGTTGGATCCATTCCAATGCCTTGCTCTTCCATCACCGCTTTACCAAATGGCGATAATGAATTCACACGACGTGCTGTAATGTGTTCCACATCTTCACAAGCTCCCGTCATCATTACTACGAGTAAATCCATGATCAATCCCGGGTTAATTCCTGTTCCTAAAATCGATACGCCATTCGCTTTTGCTAACCGATCCAATTGATCTGCCAGCTCTGGATTTTGTGCTTTTGGATACGCCATCTCCTCGGCACTAGTAATCACGTTCATTTTATTTTCCACAATTAACTTGATTTTATCAAATGCTTTTACTGTAAACGAATCTGTGCATAACAAAACAATGTCTGCACGCTTTTCCGTAATGTAATCGTCTGTCGATCCAACGATCGACTGAGTTTTTGGACAAGCAGGAACACCTAACACTTCATAAAGTGGTTTCCCAACCTTGTCGCCAATGTCGATCCCACCAACGATATCGACCCCTTCTTTTTTGAGTAACATACGCGCCATGCCACTCCCCATCGCGCCTAGACCCCAAATAATCACTTTAACGTTTTCCATTTTCATCATCTACCTTTTTTCAGCTAAGCTAACCACATGACTAGACTTTTAATCTAGTACTCCCTCACAAGCGGCATGGACATACATCTTGGCCCACCACGTCCTCGTGAGAGTTCGCTACATGGCATAATGTGGAGTTTAATTCCATGCTTTTCAAGCAAGGCATTGGTTACATCGTTCCTTGAGTAAACTACGACTTCTCCTGGCTTGATACACAACGTATTTGATCCATCGTTCCACTGTTCACGCTGAGAGATCACGTAATCGCCACCACCACATGGAATCAAGGTTACTTTACGTCCCAGGTGTTTTTCTAAAATTTCTTCTAATGTTCCTTCACCCTTTTTAATGTTTAGCTTCCCATTTTCACCTTTTGTTAGTTCAAAGACCGATAAGGTCCCTTCAATTTGTGGGTGAATCGTGAATTTATCGTGATCAATTTGTGTGAACACTGTGTCTAAGTGCATATAGGCACGGGTTTTTGGAATGTCGAAGGCAAGAACGGTTTCAAAGGTGTTATCCTCCATTTCAAAGAACAAGCGCTGGGCTAACTTCTCAATGGCATCAGCTTCTGTACGCAGGGAAATTCCAATAGCTAAGGTCTTTTCGTTGATGACGAGAATGTCTCCACCCTCGATGCTGTAATCAAAGAAGCGCTCATATGCTTTTTTCGTTTCTTTAAAGTCTGGATGATAGTTGAAAATATAATGGGCGTATAGGGTTTCTCTGTTTCGTGTCACCGTGTACATTTGGTTCATACTAATCATATTTCCAATGGATGCAAATGGATCACGAGTAAAGTAAAGGTTTGGCATTGGATCGGCAATAAATGGGTATTCGTCTCTGGCATGATAAGCCAGCGTATCCGGGTGCTCTGGCAATTCATTCTTATTGATTCCAGCCATGGTTTTACGTACCAATGTTTCTTCGTCTTTAATGGCATCTAAGAAATTGTAAACCCGTTCTTTATCGCTTCTTTTTTTAATACCAGCTTCTTCAATAAACTGCTCTAGAAATTCTTTGCGAATAGCTGGGTCTTTAATAACCTCGGCCGTTAATTCATGAAGATAAACCACTTCAGCACCGTTGTCTCTTAAAATTTGGGCAAAGGCGTTGTGCTCTTCTTGAGCACGTTTTAAGTAAGGGATGTCGTCAAAAAGTAATCGCTCCAAAAACTCTGGTGCTAAGTTTTCTAATTCGCTACCTGGATAGTGTAGTAGTACCTTTTTTAATGGTGATATTTCGTCTTTAATATGAATCATAATTAACAACTCCTTTATGTTTTGGTGCTTTTGAATAAGATGTGACTGCTTGACGTTGAGAAGTTTTCATCGGTAATACTCTCAGCGATGTAAGTCTCAAAATCTTTTCGTTTGTTTTCAGCAATGTTTAGCACATGCCCCGGCATGGAATAAATGTAGTTCAACATTTCTTCTGCCCGTTTAATGGTTAGGCTCGTCTGGTAACGTTCGTGATCCACGTCAGTAAAATAGTTGGCTAGTTTCGTCCTTCCACTGTCAAAACCAAAGTTTTGAATCATCTTCGACTTAGTTAGCTCCATGGTGGTGTCGTAACCTTTTAATAAGCTTTCTAGCTCCGACATATGATTCTCGTCAATGGTGCTACAGTAGAAGCAGCCTCCTGGTTTGAGAACGCGGTGGATTTCAGCAAGGACGTTGTCCGGATTACTGACAAAAAAGAGGATGTGGTTAGCAATCACGATGTCGAGGCTGTCGTCTGGAAAATCCAGTTGTTCAAAATCCATGACCTTAAACTGAAAATAAGGGAATTTCTCAGCAATGTTGCTTTTGGCAATGTTCAGAAGGTTTTCGTTCACTTCTGTTAACGTAATGTTTAGATTTAAAGGCATGGTGACGGCGTCAAAGTTTTTGTACCATAGGGCACCATCGCCACAACCAATCTCTAAAATGTGGTCTTGCTCCTTGATCATGATGCGATCTGCTACCCATTCGTACCAGTTTTCACCAGTGGTTGCTTGGTCAATCAGTTGGATTTCCGCTTTTAAGCTGGAGCCATCGATGTAACGTTGACGCAAGATTTTTTCATCTTCCATGATTTTGATGATGTCGATCGCCTTGCTCCAATTTAAATCGTCTTCTGCTTCCATGCTGTTTTCTGCTTCTTCAATGGCATTAAGTACTGTTTGCATGTGATGAATCTTATTTTTGATGATCACTTTTTGAATTTGCAACGACTTAGTAACATCACCATCATCAAAGTTATGATCTTTAACATACATAACCTCTTCTAGAGACAGCCCTAAATATTTCAAAGCAATGATCCGTTTTAACCTAGAAAAATCTTCTTCTGTATATAAACGATGACCGCTTTCGCTATAGGCTGATGGTACGAGCAAGCCTTTGCTATCGTAATAGCGGATCGTTCGGATACTTACCCCAGCTTTTTTAGCTAATTCACCTGTTTTATACATGCTCCCTCCTATCCGTTCGCCTTTTTGCACATTGAAAATGATATGACAGTGCTTACAACATATTTTAACACATGACGTAACGTCACCTGCAAGAGAAAAAATAATTTTGGCTGTTTAACCTTGTCACCATTTTAACACGTTTACCTCTTAATGACCATTTTTACTAGATTGTGTGATTTCCCTCTCGATGTTAAGTTGGTTACATTGTCGAAAGTGCTTGCATTTTTCTGTGATTCTGTTAGAATGTTTATTTAGAACGCTTTCATTTTTGAAGGCCCAGAAAGTGAGTGATTCATTATGGCGAAAGCCCAGACCAAAAAAAGCTTCATCGACCGTTTTCTAACCTTTATCGAGGTGGTAGGTAACAAAATACCAGATCCATTGATGTTATTCGTTTACTTAACCTTGATTCTGATCATTTTATCGGCTGTTCTTAGCTGGTTAGGCGCTTCAGTGGTTAACCCACAAGATCCGACCACCTATGTGGAAGCTTTCAATCTACTCAGTGGTGAAGGAATTGCCCATATTTTCTCTAATATGGTTTCCAATTTCATGGGCTTTATGCCATTCGGTCAAGTTATTACCGTTATGATTGGTATCGGTGTCCTAGAGCAAACCGGGCTATTATCCGTCGCCTTAAAGAAGTTGGTTTTATCCGTTCCAAAAGGTGCCATTACGGCGACGTTAGTTCTCGCAGCGATTTTATCTAACATCGCAACTGATGCTGGTTATGTGGTGATCATTCCTCTTGGTGCGGTCTTGTTCAAGAGCATGGGACGTCATCCGATCGCTGGTCTTGCTGCTGCCTTTACTGGGGTTGCCACCAGTTTTTCTGCTAACTTAATCGTGACACCTCTTGATGTTATTCTCGCCTCTATTACACAAGAAGCCGTTAACGCCGTAGATCCAACTTATACCGTTAGTATTTTAGGTAATTACTACTTCATGGTAGTGTCAGCGATTGTTCTCGTTGTTTTAATTACCGTTATGACCGAGAAGTTTATCGAACCACGTTTAGGCACCTATAATCCTAAAAACGGTGTTGATCCTAACGAAGATGACTCTTCTGATCAATTGCAAGACATTACGCCAACTGAGAAAAAAGCCCTTCGTATGGCTGGTCTATCGATGCTAATTACAGCAGCTATTCTCTCTCTATTGATTGTTCCACCTTGGGGGCCATTACGTGGTGACGGGCGCATTGTCCAGGCACCATTCTTTACTCATCTTGTACCAGTACTGGTTATTCTGTTCATGGTTCCTGGTGTGGTTTACGGTAAGATTACCGGTGACATTAAAGGAAGTGCCGACGTTTCAAAACACATCAACACGACGATGGCTTCCATGGCAGCTTTTATCGGTCTATCCTTTGCCGCTGCTCAGTTCGTTAACCTCTTTAACGTATCAAATCTTGGGACGATTATGTCGGTTTCCTTATCTAATTTCTTACAGAGCATTGGCTTTACTGGTGGTCTATTCTTAATTGCCTTTATGCTTTTAACCGCTTTTGTTAACATCTTTATTTTAGCAGCAGCAGCGCAATGGATGATTTTTGCTCCGATTTTTGTCCCAATTATGATGCAGATGGGATACACGCCTGAATTTATCCAGCTAGCCTTTAGAGTAGGTGACTCACCGACTAACTCCATTAGCCCAGTTATGGCCTACTTTGTCCTGATCCTGATTACCATGCAAAAGTACGACAAAAAAGCCGGGATTGGTTCTCTCGTTTCTCTTATGGTTCCATACACGATTGTGATCTTCGTTGTGTGGGCAGCTCTTCTCTTCTTCTGGATGTTCCTTGATCTTCCAATTGGACCAGGAATTGGTATTTTCTTACAGTAGTATTTGATGACATTTAAATAACTAAAAGCAGGTTCGGTCTTCGTGACTGAACCTGCTTTTTTATTGGTTAAATTTCAAATGGCAAGATCGCGTAATGATCTCGCATGACCTTGTCGTCCAATGTGAATTCTACCGAATGTCGAAAGATCGGTCCATCGGAAGCGAAGGTGTGGTATTCACCGTTCTCACCACAAATGTCAGCACCTGTTGCTGCAATGGCGTCGGCAACTTCTTTTGTTAACACAAGGCCGAGAAATCGGTCGTCAAGCTGTTTGGTGTCTACCACATTAATGGTAGCGATAAACCCCTGATCGATCATGTCGTAAACCACTTCTTGATGGCTTTTTCTCCATAAAGGAAAGATCGCCTCGATTCCCGCTTCCTGACACCTTTCCTCCCCCCAATGGAGATGTCCCTCGATGTCCGTGTCACCAAATACACAGGCCTCTGCACCGAAACTTTTAGCGTGTCTCAAAGCCGCTGTGAAATCTTTGGCATAATCTGACATGGTCGTATAAATTGGCCAAGCAGGAACGTCAAGTGATGTCGCCACACGCTCTAGTATCTCTTTTGGCATACCATGAGACCAGGAACGATCAGCCTCTATGTCGTAGGTGGTAATCAAACCTATCAATTCATGTCCAGCTTGGATCGCCTTAAAAATCGATAAGGCACTGTCCTTACCCCCGCTATAGGAGGCAACAAACTTCTTGCCCATGTTAATCAAACTCCTTTTTCCATGATCTCAAGAATGGCAGCTACGTCAAGATGTTTTTCCATTTCAGCTGCCAACTGGCTAATTGCTAATTCTTCGTCAATGTCGAGCACTTTCTCTTTAACGGTTAAGCCATCCTCGTCTTCGAGGTCAACAGCCACATGAGGTAGTACCCCCAACACTGGTAATTCAGTCACGTCTTCCATGATCTTGCTTCCATCGCCAAAGGTTACTGGATCCCCCATAAATTTATTCACGATAACCCCTTGAAACAATGCCCGTTCTTCTGGTGACATCAAAGCCAACGTTCCATAAATTGACGCATAAACACCACCTCGGTGAATGTCACTTACTAAGATAGCAGGAACCTTTGCTCGTTTAGCAAAATGCAAATTCACAATGTCTTGATCCATCAAGTTCAACTCAACGGGACTCCCTGCTCCTTCAATAACGACCACATCGTAATTAGCAAGGAGTCGCTTATAAGCGGCAAAGGCTTCGTTAAACAAACGATCTCGCATCTTATAAAAATCTTTTTCCTCGATTCGTTCACCATGTAAAAACAGGTCAACCCCACCAGATTTTGAAGGTTTTAAAAGGACAGGTGCCATGTCAATATGAGGAACCATACCACAAGCTAATGCAGCCTGCTTTGATGAGTTCGCCATCATCTTTTTATCTGGCAACACGTGCACCCGGCTGGTAATGTTCTGAGCTTTAAAAGGGGCGACCTTATAACCACGCTCCTTTAATAATCGGCAAAGTGTTAATACAACGGTGGATTTCCCTACGCCAGAAGCCGTTCCCATGATCATGATTGCTTTTTTCATCAACACGCCTCCTCACTCAATTCCCCTAAAGTGTTCCAAATCAGCTCATTTGGGGGATTTAGTCCCCTATTTTTGCTATTTTAGATCAAATGAGAGGATTTAGTCCCCCTTTCTCTTCACTTTGAAGCAAAATAGGGGAATTATTGGCTCGTGTCACCATAATTTTCTCCCAAACCTCTCCAAAATCAAGCTTTTGGGGGAATCGCCTCTTCACCTCGACTCATATGCTGAATCTCATCAATCCCAGCTAACTCATTCAACTTCAATGCTAAGAAAAAGAAATAACCCGATAATAGATTGGTAAAATCAAGTAGCAACTGGTCAACTGGGTGACCTTGATGATGGTGACGATAAAGTAGCCTAACGACAGACTTACACTTGACTCGCAATACGTGAGCTAGCGAAGCTTCCTTGGAACCTTGAGGCAGCACAAACAGCTTACAACGATGCCCCACCTCACCACGCACCCTTTCTACCATGGCTTCCAGCCGAAGAAGCTCATCCTGAGTAACCGTTGTCTTCGTCCGCAAAGACGGGTTAACGTGATAAACTAACTCGCAAATAAAAAGCAGCTCCTTTTGCAATCCCCTATCATCAACATGAGCTTTCAAATGTCCGACGCTGCTCGCTACTTCGTCAGTCAAAATCTCAAAATCACAGCGCAAATCATCATATTCATCTCGCAAAAATGGATACGCCTCAAATTTACTGCGATATAATTCCTTTTTCATGATCAACCACCTTAACCTTATTTATAATTTCGACTGACGTACGGAACTTCATCGACACCATCCATCTCGTTTAACTTCAGTGATAAAAAGAAGAAGTAACCAGATAGCAGATTAATGAAATCAAATAAAACCTCTTCCACCTCATGACCTTGATGATGGTGACGATAAAGTAGCCTAACGACAGACTTACACTTGACTCGCAACACGTGAGCTAGCGAAGCTTCCTTGGAACCTTGAGGCAAAACAAATTCCTTACAACGTTCCCCTACCTTATCTTGCAACCTGCTAACCATCACTTCAAGCCTCGCAACGTCTCCAATCGTTATTGTTGCCTTCTTTCTCAGGGCGGGGCTCATGTGATAAAGAATCTCACAAATCCATAATAATTGACTTCGCAAATCTCCACCTTTAACTATAGCACGTAACCATCCCGTCAGACTAGCCATTTCATCCACTAAGGTTTCAAAATCACATCGCAAATCCTCCGAAGGGGCGCTTAAACTTGGGCAGGCTTCGTATTTACTTTGGTATAATTCACTCATACTTATCTCTCCCATTTCTTTAGTGAGTTTCTCATGTAATCTTGCACTTTGGTGTCGAAGGTTGCATCAATTAAATCCAACTCTAACGCTTCCACTGGTTGATGAGCAAAGACCTTCCCCTCTTTTAACATGATCACTTCATCAGCAAAACTCAGAGCTAAATTCATGTCATGAACAACACCAACTACTATTCGACCTGGCTTTTTGACCCATTGATCTAAATAATCCATGAGCTCCAATTGATAACGTAAATCTAAATGATTCGTTGGTTCGTCCAACAAAATGATATCTGGCTCTTGGGCAAACACTCGTGCTAAAAACACCCGTTGAAGTTGACCACCGGATAATTCACTGATGCTTCGGTCCTGTATCTTTAGCAACCCTACCGTTTTTAAACAAGCTTGCACGACCTGATGATCTTGCGGACTTTCCCCTTTAAAGAAACCATCTTTTAAATGGACATAACGCCCTTGCATCACAGTCTCATAAACGGAATAAGGAAAGTGGATGGTTGAGGTCTGACTAAGCAAGGCCACTTTCTTGGATAGCTCTTTTTTACTAAGAATTGCTGCGTCACAATCGTCAATCTCAATCTTGCCTTCATAGGGAATTAAACCTGCTACTGCTTTAAGCAGTGTTGTTTTTCCACAACCATTCGGTCCGACAATTAATAACTTTTTATTGGCAACCACTTGGAAATTAAGGTCAAATAAGACCTGCAGATCACCGTAATGACATTTTAAATGCTTGACTCGTAACACTAGACTCCCCTCCTTCGACCGCTGGCATTTTTAAGAAAAATGTAAGCGAAAAATGGCGTTCCAATAAGTGCGGTTACCGTTCCAACTGGCACTTCCGCCGGTACCGCAATGGTACGGGCAATCAAATCAGCAAGAAGCATGAAAATGCCACCAAACAGAGCCGACAAGGGGATCACATATTTATGAGACGACCCAAAGAAACGTCGTACCACATGAGGAGCAATCAAATCAACAAAGCCAACAATTCCAACAAAAGCAACGCTCACACCAGTCAACATGGCCGACAGAGCAATTAAGCGTCGCTTCGTCTTTCTAACTTCAATGCCCACAGCAGCCGCTTGCTCATCACCAAAGGTGAGGACATCCATCTCCTTCACGTAGCGGATTAAACATAAAATCAGAACCAACGATACCACAAAGACGATACCAACTACTGGCCAACCCCGCATGGAAAAACTTCCTAACTGCCAACGAGCAATCTGCTGGGCATGGAGTGGATTCATAGCGGCTACTGTCATCATAAGGGCATTAATAAAGATCGACACAATCATCCCAATCAGAACAATGGAATGATTATTTAGGTTGTGATCAATCTTCGATGCAAACCAAATGGACAAAAAAATGGTTCCCATTCCAAAAGTGATGGCTACTGTCGGTAATAAAAACATCCCTAAAAACGTAGAAGAAACGCCAAGAACAATAATCAATACGGCGCCAAGGCCAGCACCTGCCGAAACACCAATGGTGTAAGACGATGCCAATGGATTTTTCAACACCGACTGCATGACACTACCACTAACTGCTAGTGCTGCTCCAACCATAAAACTCAAAAGCACCCGTGGCAGTCGAATGTTCCAAATCAAACCTGGCGTCGTCCGTGCCATTTCCTCAGGCACTGCCACATTAAACAACTGATACCTGAACACGTGGAAAATATCAGTCAGAGATACCGAGGCGCCTCCGACTGATATACCAATCAACAAAGATAAGATGGCACCAAGTGCCAATAAACTAATTTTATGACCGATGGTAAGTTTCATTTCCCTTAGTGATTATGAAGCGCCTCAGCGATAGCGCGGAGACCAGCGACAATGCGATGAGTTGGGATTGACGTATCGTTGCTATCAACCGAGTAAACACGACTATTCTCGATGGCACTCATAGCTTCCCAACCTGAACGATCCATGATATCAGCAATTGCATCATCCAGGAAGTTTACACTAGTAATGATCACATCTGGATTAGCATCTACCACACTCTCGGCTTCTACTAGAATCCAACCTTCCTGATCAGCAAAGACGTTTACACCACCTGCTAATTCAATTAATTCATTAGAAAATGTATCACTTCCAAAACTCCACATGTCTGGCGCTGGTGCAATTTCAAAATAAACTGTTGGTGTGACGTCAGAAGCGCTCACGATCGCTTCAATTTCATCTAATTCAGCATCCATGGCAGCAATCAATTCCTCTGCCTCATCCTCTGTATTAGTGACAGTACCAATAAAACGAAGGTCTTCCTGGATTCCTTCAACACTATCCGCAGATGGAATGTAAGCTACACCAATGCCCAACTCACGTAATGGGTCAAGAAGAGGCTCGTCTTCGCTACCCATCGCAATCGTCGTTGCAAACACAAAATCAGGATCTAGCTCGATTAAACTCTCTACTTCAATTTCCATCATGTTAAACTCTGCCACACCATTTGGATTCCCAACGATAAACGCCGAATTCGTATCCATCCCAACAATAAGGTCCTCTAACCCTAAGTCAATCAACGTAATGGTAATCGATGGTGCTAAAGAGACGATTGCCTCCATGTTATCTGGAATAATAAAGTCAACCCCTGCACGATCTTGCATTTCAGTTGGTGCATTATCACCACAACCTACAACCAAAAACAAGCCAAATAAAATAGTTGTTACACCTAAAAATCTTTTTAACTTAACCATACTACCTCTCCTTATATGCGCTCGTAGCGCTTCGTACTTAAATCAATGCTATATCCTTGGCCACAAGCTGGTTGCCATTCGTAAAATGACTTTTTCCCCGGGAAATAATGATTCATTGCTGCCTGAATCACCCCACCATGGGTAACCACCACCATCTCGCGAATTTGTTTTAACTGACCAAGTTGCTCTACCTGAATCAAGCCTTTAAGAACCCGCTCTGTAAACTCCGACTTACTCTCACCATCAGGTGGATACGCATGATCCAGATCGTTGATCCAATGCTGATAGGCGGGATCCGATTTCAATTCCTCATAATGACGCATTTCAAAGACACCAAAATTAATTTCCTGTAGCCCGGGTACCGTCGTTAAAGGTGGGTCATCAAATAAAATCTTTGCTGTCTCTACTGTTCGGATCAAGCCACTGACAATATAAAGAGGCGCGGTTGGATAAGCCACTTTCTCTTTCAAGGCGATCAATTCCTTGATGCCTGCCTCATTCAAAGGCAAATCCGTCTGGCCACAGTACAACTTTTCCTCATTGGCTCGCGTCTTTCCGTGACGAATTAAATGTAGGATCATTTTAACCTCGTCCCTAATCCACAAAACACACGTACCACCTCCGAGCTCTCTTTCGCCAATAACGTTAATGTTCGCCCCATCTCTTCTCGCCACTTTCGAAGGACGGGATCAATAGGCACCACACCACAAGAAACATCATCACTGACGATGATTTGCCCCTGATAGATGGTCATATTTTCCTTAACATAAGTAACCGGATCAATGCCTTGCTTCACCCATTCTAAAACTTCTAGGTGAAAATCTTTGACCATATCTAGATCACCATAATGTTCTTGGGCATAGGCTGTCTTCCCCTGATAAGCACCACCGATAATCAATTTCATGTCTGAGTACCTCCTAAATAAAAATCAATACAAACAACCCTGCTAACTCACTAACCGTTATCACAAAGCCACATACATCACCATTGATTCCATCTAATTTACGTCCTACGGAAACCGTAGCGATCAAACCACTGATTAACACAGCAACTAACGGATACATCAGAGTCAAACCACCTAGAACATAAGCGACTACCGTACTTAATGTCAACCAAAACCACAAACAAGCAATCTGGCACGAACCATTGTTCTCTCGAAACATGGCCACAAACCCTGTTTTTTTCATCGGCTTCCCAATCAAAAGAATCAATCCAGCTAAACACCTAGACCAAATGGGAATAAACACTAACGGCCATAAAGTTACACTCATTTCAATCAAGCTATATACCACTGCAAATCCAGCTAATAAGTAAACACCTAATGCCATGGCAGCAAACGCCCCAATATGGGGATCTACTAAAATCGCCTGCTTCTTCTTCAAATCAGCCCGTGAACTAACAGCATCGGCCACATCCATGTAACCATCTAAATGAATCCCACCTGTTAGTAACAAAGGCACTAAAAGTACGCCAACGGCTTGCAACATAAGAGGAATCTCAAATGACATCAACATCCAAGCAATCCCATACCATAGCCCCCCAATGACCAACCCAACAACTGGAAAGGTAGGCATCACCCAATGCAAAGCTTTCTGATCCCACATCGACCGCAGCGGAACCGTAGAAAACATGGACAGGGAAATAAAGAAACCTTTAACTAATCTTTTCATAAAGTTCCTCCATCAAATCCTGACCTTTATAAACGATCAACCTCCCATAGCAGACCTCGATTACCACATCACAATTTGCAGCACAGGCTTGATCGACTTGAGCAAGACCTTGGCGATAAACTTCAGTGGCATCATCGTAAAAGGCAGTATCTCCATACATGTAGTCGGAAACCATGACAATGTGATCTACACCGTCCATCAACTGATGCAAATCAGCGATGACCCTTTCTGGAGCCGCTGAATCAGTTACATAAGTCTCACCATTAAAAGAAAACATCTCATTGGCTAACAAAGCCGTGATACTATCCAGTAAAAAGGCACCCTTGTTGTCACATCGATCTAGTAAGTCAGCAACATCGACCTGTTGTTCTACCGTTTCAAAGCCTAAATTCTTGCGGCTTTCTTGATGACGAGAAATCCGCTGATCGTCTTCTTCATCCATCGGTTTCATGGTGGCGATGTAATAACAAATTGTTCCTGCTTCTCTTAATGCCAGTGCAATCTTTTCAGCATAAGTTGACTTGCCATTTTTGCAACCACCGCTTATCAATACTTTCATCTTAAAAAACCGTCTCTTTCACTTGATCCAGATACTCAGCACCAATACCTGCTGCTTCAAACGTTGCCATGTTCTTCAAAACGGCTAAAGCACCATCCATCATGGCAAACATCAAGGGACAGCCACTTCCCTCACCTAGACGCATATCCAAATGAAGGCTCGGCTCAAGTCCCAGCTCTTTAATCGCAAAGCCATATCCTCGTTCAAAGGAATGATGAGAAGCAAAAAGATATTCCTTAACCATTGGATTTAACTTTACGGCACACAAAGCAGCTACCACGGAAATAAACCCATCAATAACAACGGGAACTTGATAATAAGCCGCTCCTAAATACACGCCAGTCATAGCTGCCAGATCAAGACCACCTACTTTATGAAGGACATCGATGACGCCTTGTTTATCTGGTTGATGTAACGCCAACGCTCTCCTGATCACTTGCTTCTTCTTATCAAAGGCCGCCTCATCAAGTCCGGCACCTTTTCCAACCACTTGATCAATTGCAGAGCCTTTCAATCCAAGCAACCCTGCTAAGGTCGCACTACTCGTTGTCGTATTCCCAATTCCCATTTCACCAACACCAAGAAGTTGATATCCCCCTTCCTTTGCCTCGCGTGCAAGATTAATCCCTACTTCAATGGCAGCTTCTGCCTCTTTCCTAGAAAAGGCGACTTCTCGAGTAATGTTGCCTGTTGATTTTCTAATCTTTCGATTAACTAAATCGGGATGATCTAAATCTGCATTAACCCCAACGTCTACCACGGTCACATCCGCATTAAACTGCTTCGCTAAAACATTAACTCCCACAACACCATCTAATATGCTTATGGTTTGAATGGCCGTCACCGCTTCTGGTGCCGATGCCACGCCTTCAGCAATGACCCCATTATCAGCAGCCAATACAATGACACAACGCGACCTTATATCAGGCGATAAACTCCCTGTAATTCCACATAAACGTGCTGCTATCTCTTCCAATTTTCCTAGACTACCTGGCGGCTTAGCTAAACGATCTAAATGCTTCTGAGCTTTCTCACAAAGGGTCGCATCAATCGGTTTAATCTTTTTCAACACATCTTTATATGTTATCTGCATGTCCATTACTTACCTCATTTCATCCTTGCAAAGCGCCAAAAGAACAAGAAAAAACACTAATCCAAGAGGACTAGCGTTAACCTGTCAAACATAACCACACCAAAAAAGCATGGAATTTGCACAAATCAGCCTAGACCTTATATCCTGTAAGTTCTCTGGCAGAAAATTGGCAGGTCTTCCGACTTAAACGTTGCATCAACATGCATCCTCTTTCACCTTCCCAGAAACTTAAACTTCCAGTGGTTAACAAAAAAGTGACGTTATTACGGCAGCAGGACTGTTTAGGATTCTCACCTAATTCCCTATTATCCCATGGCATCGCCATGAGCACCAAAATTCGTAAGCGTATGAATTTTTTATGGTTAGAGTGTACCATACCCTGTAAAAAAAAGATAGCCTTACCCCAGGTTACCCTTGGTAAAGCATGCATTGATTTGGGATGGTAGCTTCGCTAATCAATTTGGTCAAATTATGCCTTTCCCATGATTTTTGACCTGTTAGGCATAAATTCCCAGGCAAGAATAAAAAACTCACTTTACCTCGATTTTCTCAAAAACTCCTAACGTAAAGTCCTCCTCTATTCCATGTAAAATCTGTGCAAATCTATGTAAAATTTAGGCAAATTCTACCCAAAATCGAAGAAAAGAGTTTGTAAAGCATTCTCCCATCTACTATAATCAAATCGTAGCAAAATTTGTCGAATAATGATTCGGAGGTCATGTATCAATGGATTTTATCGCAACATCTTTGGATTGGCTAACTAACTTCTTAACTAGTATTCCAGTTCAATTGTTAAGTGCAATTTTTATTTTCTTATTTGGTTTACACTTCTTAGCAGAAGGGTTGAAAAATGCCGCCCAAGATAAGCTTAAGGCGTTCTTTGATTTAGCAGTTAAAAACCGTGTGATGGGTGCCATTTTCGGTACGATCATTACAGCTGTCACCCAAAGTTCAACTGCCGTAACCGTTATGACCATCGGATTTGTTAACGCTGGAATCATGACGCTATTGCAAGCATCAAGCATTATCGTTGGAGCCAATATTGGAACCACCTTAACCAGCTATATCATGACCATCCGCTTTGATACTTTCATTCCAGTTTTAATGGTTATCGGTGGATTGATGTTCCTCTTCCTTAAAAAAGAAAAAACGAAGCAAGTAGGGGTCATCCTCTTTGGTTTCGGTCTATTCTTTATTGGTTTAACCCAAATGTCAGATGCCATGCGCCCATTGAGAGAATCGCAAGCCTTCATCGACGCCATCATTTGGTTAGACGGACGCGTCATATTAGGCGTGGTAGTTGGAGCCTTAATGAGTGGGGTTTTAAACTCATCAACGGCAGCAAAAAGTATCATCATCATGTTAGCCTTTGAAGGAATCATCGATTTGAACATTGCCATGCCACTAATCTTCGGGGTTAACATTGGAACTTGCTTTACTGCTTTACTATCTAGTATTCAAGCCAATAAAAATGCCAAACGTGCTGCGATCTTCCACTTACTATTTAGTATTCTAGGGACAGTCATTTTCTTGCCATTCATTCCTCAATACACCGCCTTCATCGAAAGCATTCCATGGCCTGGTGATGCGGTTTACTACCAAGTAGCCAATGCTCACACCATCTTCAACGTGGTAACAGCTATTCTATTCCTATTCATTTTAACGCCAGTGTTGAAATTCATCAACTTATTCATTAAAGAAGACGAGGTAGATGAAATGATTAACCCACTAGATGAACGACTTCTAGGAACACCGGCCATTGCCTTCGAACGAGCATTTGACGAGGCACATAATATGCATAAACTGGCCATTGAGAACATGGTAGTAGCGACCAATGCTCTGATTAGTGGTGAGATTACCAACTTGGATAACTTCTATAAAAACGAAGAAATCATCAACCAATTGGAACATGACATTACTAACTTCGTTGCCTCGATTCCAGCTGAACTCACAACGGAAGCTCACAATAGCAAGATTGCTGCCATGATCAAGGTTATGAACGACATTGAGCGGATTGGGGATCATGCGACCAACATTATGGAGGGTGCCCAGGAGATGCAAGCTCATGAAAAGACGTTCTCTGAAGATGCCATAAATGAGTTAACCACCATGTACCAAGAAACCTTGAATGCAGCTAATTATGCCTATGAGAGTTATAAATCAAACGATCTTGATCTGGCTAGGAAGGTTCTTGCCATTGAAAGTAACATCAACGACTTGGAGGAACAATTACGTGATAGTCACATCAGACGTTTAAAAGAAAAACTCTGTCACGTACGTAGCGGGATTGTTTTCTTAGATGTAATCTCCAACTTTGAACGAATTGGGGATCATAGTAAAAATATTGTGGAGTACGTATTAGCTGACAATTAGAGCTTTAAAAGCATCAGTGATGACATTGAGTCAGGCTGATGCTTTTTATTATGGGGCTAAATAAAGTGTCGATTTTCCTCTTATTTTCTGATAAAATTTTTGTAACGCTTTACTTTGATAAGTCGAATGAACAAAAAGGGGGGAGACACAATGAGCAAACACAGGATGAATTCCAAGAAAGCTGGAACTGACTCATATTTCAAGGCGCCATTTTTTGGCGTTTTTTTGACGAAAAATTATAAACATGACCAAGAATTTCCCAAGAAATAACCAAAAATCGACCAAGAATTCACCAAAACAAATGAAGCAACAGCTGTTAAACTGGAGTTAGCCTTTCTTGGTGGAAAGCTTGGCCAAGTGAACAAAGCATAAAAAATCAAAGGGGCGTGACGAAATTGAACAAACAGTCAAAGCAAAAGATGGTAGATTGTGTTAAAACTTACCGTAAGAAGCAAGGAAAGAAAAAAGCTCTGCAGATCCAAAAAGAAGCCATTGAGGAACAAATGAACATCATTGATAAGTGTGATTGGCCTCAAGATGAATCAGAGCGTCATCAAAAATTGAGACAGTTAAGAAAGCAATTGAAAGAAATTGATCTTAAAATTCTTGATGCAGTACGTATTACTAGCGCTTTTGAAGCGTTGCTAGAAACCGTTAAAGATTGCTTTGGAGAAGAACACTATGACATGTTTTTTTAAACCTACTTTGAAAATACATGCCGAGCCAAGCTCTCATACGAGAACAATGGCTTAGACGAAGGAGATCTATCTAAAATCATTAAGAAGTGCACTACGTTCTTTTTAGAAATGGTAGAAGATGTATACAACGAAAAAAGGGAGAACTATTAATGAAAATTATCGATGCAACAAGAAAATCCATGGGTTGGAGCAACCCATTTCAAACACGTAAGAAACATCAAATTAGAAAAATTGGTATTCATCATAGTGCAACCGTAACAGGAAGTCGTGAAGCATTTGAAAACCATTGGCGTCGTAAAGGTTGGCGAAACGGTGGTTATTCAGAAATCATTCATCAAAATGGTGACGTGGAGATTTGCTACGTCCCAACAACGGTGACAAATGGAGTAGGTGGACACAACACACCAACTTACAACATCTGCCTGGTCGGAAATTTTAGAAAAAAAGGTGCACAACCAAGTACGATTCAGATGGAGTCATTATTGAAAAGAATTAGATTTAACATGGATCGTTTCAACGTTGCACCTAAGAAAGTAAAAGGGCATAACGAATTTCTAGGACATCAGTTTAATATTTGTCCGGGAATGAACATGAGAAGAGTTAGGAGAGAATTAGAGGTGTTTGAGTATGTGACGACACCTAATGAATTGACGATGATTACAAAAAATCATGTGGTAGAGCGTGGTGAGACGTTATCTGGCATCGCTGTTCAGTATCGAGTTACGGTGATGGAGCTTCAAAGATTAAATCATTTGCTTAACCCTGATTTTATTAAAGCTGGACAGATTTTACAAGTACCAGTACATAGCTTTAGGTAACAGTGGTTGACCTTAGCAAGTCACTAAACTGCTTTAACATGTCGACATGTGAGCTAGGCCAGCTCAAGGCAATTGAATAGAAACAGTGTGATAGCTTGCTTTAAGATAAACATACCAGCTCTGAAAGATAGAGAAAGCCAATGATGAAATAGGCAGGCTATTGCAATTTTAAATATAAAATTTTTAGGAGATGATTTATATGTCATTATTTGTTGTAACATCAGGTGGAAGCATGACAAACTTAAATGAGCGACGCACACCCTCAAGAAATGGTACATTAACAGGAACAACACACCGAGTGGGTACAATATTAATATCATTAGAGCGGCGACAAGTTCCGCTCACAAATGGTGCTGAATTTTGGCATCGAATTGGGACTAATCGCTGGGTAAACGAAACAGCGGGAAGCCCCAGTACCGGAGGAGTTGTTTATAATATGGTTCCAACAACAAAGCTGAATAGTCCCCAGAGATTAACAGTGGCACCAAATGGAATGTTGAAGGCTGTAAACGTACGACGCGGACCAGGGACATCCTTTGATGTTGCTAGACACGCTTCTATCGGAAGCACTGTCACTACAACCCATAGATCAGACGCACCTAATACACTCAACCACAATTTATTTCCTCCTAATACTTCAAGATGGGTTCGAGTAGGAGAACGAGAGTGGATGCATCGAGATTTACTTCGTTAGACATTTTAGAGGTATAGAAAAGCACCGTATAACATCGGTACTTCTCTTATATTCACTCGAATGGACTACTTATGCGATTTTCTTCTAAGTCATGCCATCTAATAAAATCATAGCCAAGGCTAAACCGTCCAGATGCAATGGTCCACCAGTCTCTATTAAACTGATTAGCAGTTTCATTTTCTTGCTCACGGTAGCTGACTGCAAACGAATCATTCACTGCTGCTTGAGAGCTAAATACCCAGATGTATAATTGATTACCATTATCTAAATTAATAATAGCTCCAGATTCAATACCTTGTACACGCAGATGTGTCACTGCCCAATTAATAATATCCTCATCAGTCACTTGATTAGCAGGAAAGGTGACATGATCAAAATTTTGATATCTTTGATTATGTCTTAAATCGGCGCCGTAAATATCATGCCAGTCATACTCTAGAGTAGTCCAGTTAGATATAAAGATTGGATGGCCTAAAAAGATGGATTCCAATTTTTCAGGCTGTTCCTCAGGCAGCTCCTCAACAGTTTCAGGTGTTGGTGCACCGGGAGGGCGTGTGAGAATAAAGGCAAAGGCTAAAAGACCAATACTAACCGCTAGAAAAACAAAGGTAAAAAACAAACTGAAAAAATGTTTCATTAAAACCTCACTCCCTATCGTGTTGATAATTATAAAACTCAATCAAATCACAAATTATTGTGTGCACTTTCAAAATAAACAACCCCGGGGCAAGCCCTGAAACGCCGCCTGTGGGCGTTTCCCCCTTCGGGCGGGGTATTAGTGTGCCTGCTAATCAAAGATTTTCAG
>JGI24703J35330_11748864_pt1 | contig 61422 bp, 45 predicted proteins | sample TergutNt197P1_FD_35330 | JGI IMG/M metagenome (IMG submission 35330)
CTCGCAGGTGCAAGATTAAGCTCTTTCCCTGAAACTTTAGAGGGTCAATTGCCTTTTCTAGAACAAAATTTCGATCTTTTAGCAGGCGAATTCCCGACGGTTGAAACGGATTTGGTTTTGGTTGTTGATATTTATAACCGCATCGATGACACAATTTTAGCCAGCTTAGGCTTCGATGTTGATGGGGTTGAAAGAATTGATTTTGATGAGATCATCGGTACTGAGTTTAGGTTGATTGCAAATAATGATTTTTATCTCGAGACAGAACAGGGGAATTTTTTGCCAAACAATGACTTGGCTGAGCTTTATGAATCTGAAAATAATCTTATTTTGACGATTGCTGGTGTAATTCGTCGACCTGATGATTTAACTTTTACAATGTTAAATCGGGGGCTTGCTTATAGCGATGCTCTAGCGCAACGTGTTATCGAGATTGAAAAGGAATCGGATATTGTCATTGCGCAACGTGAGGCAACTTATAATGTGATAACTTTTGAGCCTATTACTGAGGTTGCGCGGGATGTTATGGTCGCTACTTTAGGAGGCGATGATGCACCGATGATGATTTTTCTGTATCCAAGCAGTTTTGAGGGCAAGGATGCCATTATTTCGTATATCGAATCTTTTAATGCCAAGCAAGATGATGTCGCTTACCGCATCGCATATACGGATTTAGCAAGTACGATGACAGAGTTAACCAGAGGAATTATGGATGGTATAACGATGACTTTGATTGCATTTTCTGCTTTTTCGCTTGTGATATCCGTTATTATGATTGCAATTGTTACTTATATTTCTGTGATGGAACGCACGAAAGAAATTGGTATTTTACGTGCGTTGGGCGCTAGGAAAAAAGATATTTCTCGCGTTTTTAATGCAGAAACTTTTATTATTGGTGTTAGCTCAGGAGTTTTAGCAATCGGAATAACTTACGGGTTAACTTTACCAATTAATCAAATTGTGGAAGCAGCGACGGAATTAGTAAATGTTGCTGATTTGACGATTGCACATGCGTTGCTACTCGTTTTTGTAAGCTTGGCTCTTACATTAGCAGGTGGCATGATTCCTGCACAGTTGGCTGCGAGAAAAGATCCTGTTGAAGCTTTGCGAACGGAATAGGCTTTTAAACCATCGCTTAGAATTTATCCAAGCAGGCTTAGTCTGGAAAATGATAAGAAAAAATAATTTCACACTCTTTCGACACTTTGTCAAATCAGTATCTTAAAATCAAAAAAATGAGTCAATAGCAAGTTAGCTATCGCTCATTTTTTTAATTTTCAGCATTATTGACCGGCAGCAGGCATTTCGTCTGCATTTCCGAACAATTCATACCATGCAGCAGCACGATCTTCGATGATTCTATCAGCACCTAAGTTCATGTAAGCTTGATATTCACGAGTAAAATCAGCATCGAATGAATCTGGCGTTGACGTAACAATTAGACGTGCAAATACTCCATCGCGGAATTCACGTAAAGGAATTGGCATTCCTTCTTCAGTTGGTCTTTCACGCGTAATTACATTTCTAAATACCTGTGCATTGTTAACAGCTAAATCGAATGCTTCCATGACGATTTCCGGTGCAATACCTGGATATCCAAAAGCAGCTGTTTCAAGAGCTCTAGACTCGTCAATTAAGTCAAACCAAACACCATTCATTAATGGGTTGATATCAAAGTTACGACCTCCAGAGAAGTTCTCTCTTGGCTCCCAGTCGTCATTTGGTAACATCGCAAATGCTCCTGATGGTAATACTTCATGGTGAAGTCCTTCAACACCGAACTGTAAGAAGTTTAATGTATCTGGGCGGTTCATGAAATCTAAGTATAGTAATGAAGCAATAACATTATCATTTGTCGTTGGTAAGAATGCAAAACGATCAACTGGACCAGAAGCAAACTTTCTTCTTACATTCGCATCATTTTCAAATGGATTGATTGCAACAAATGTAGCTTCTTCACCTACGTTTTCACGCATTGTTCTAGTAAAGCCATCACCTGGGCGGAATGGCGTATCCCAGTTACCGTGGAATGCACCAACAGCACCAATACGGATTAAGTCTTGTCCATCAGACACTTCTGAAATAACAAAGTCATCCCATAGAAGATCTTCATGGAACCAATGGTTGAGAACACGGAGTCCTTCCCTCATTGCCTCTTCGAAATGGAATCTTCTATCGTCAAATCCATATACAAACCACTCACGCTCAGTTACAGCATTTGGAATGAAAGAATCAAATAATCCACGAGCATCCCATCCTACATCAGTTGTCACTAAATAAGGAACAATTCTGTCAGCAGTTAAAGTAGAATAATGGTACTCAAAACGGTAACCCTCTTCATTTGGAGTATCTCCCCATCCACCTTCCGGTGTGTCAAAATAGCTACGAACACGTACTTCATTACCAACACCAGTTAATTGATCAACATTATCACGGAATGCAATTAATGTATCTTCAAATTCCTGTAGTGTGTTAGGAATTGGCAAATCTAAAATATCTAACCAGTCTTGACGGATGAAAGTAGCCGTATTTTGAACACCTTCAGATGCACGACGACCAGCAATTGTCCACAATTCGTGTGTTTCAGCATTTAAGTTCCAGAAAATATTAGTTTCTGTTACTTGTTCAAACATATTCGGAAGCATGTCGCGGTAAGTTGTTAAATATGGATAAAGGTTGTGAATTCCACCCATACCTGCAATTGTAGTAACCATACCGTTGTTAAATGTGTATCCAACGTCTGGGGCTTCTTGTGCAGAGAGTAACGTTGATTGGAAATCATCTTCTCCCCAACGTGGTGTTGGTTGGAAATCAACGATGATATTATGAGTAGCTAGTAATTCTTCTCTGATCCAGTCAGCCCACATTGTCTCATCAGCTTCAACATCGGCAACGCGATTCCAAAGTCCAACCGAGATTGTTACTGGCTCAACAAAACGGAAATTTTCATCTAAACCATGTGCGGCAAATACAGGATTACTATGTAAATCAACATCTGGATCCGCAGGTGTTGCAGCAGTTCCCTCTGTTGCATTAGGTGTAGTGTCACCTGTACCAGCAGTATCATCACTGTCTCCACAAGCAGCTAAAACCAACACTAACACGGCGAAGAGTGAAAGAAATAACCACAATTTATTTTTTTTCATATCATATTCTCCTTTTGCCTTTCGGCATTTATTGCTAGATTATTAGAGAGCTACATGGGCTACAATGCTTTCAACTCGTCTATGTTTAGTAGTATACCATATTTTTCAACGTTTGTCTAGTGTGCTTACAAACTTTTTTGATTCTAATTTGATTATAAATCAAATTCAGTTATTATCCCTTCACCGCTCCCAAAGTTGCACCTTTAACAAAGTATTTCTGAATAAATGGATATACCATTAGAATAGGTGCAAGAGCAACTACAATACTTGCATTTTCAACCACGCGTCCCCAACCTACTGGCATGGCTTGGATACCTCCTGGATCGGCAACGTCAACAGTCGTATTGTTTTGAAGAATATTAAACAACAATAACTGAATTGGATGCCATTCCGAAGCTCGTGCCATAAAGAATAAAGCATCTTGGAAACCGTTCCAACGCCCTACAGCAACCCATAACCCAATCGTTGCAAACGATGGCAAAGACAGAGGGACAAAAATTTTGAATAAAATAGTCATCGGGTTGGCGCCATCGATTTCAGCAGATTCTTTCAAACTTTCTGGGATACCTAAGAAAAAGTTTCTCATGATAATTAAATTAAAAATCGATAAGCTTCCTGGAATAATCAAAACCAGTGGATTATTTAACAGACCTAAATCTCTGTTAAGAACAAATCCTGGAATAATTCCAGCTCCAAACATCATTGTTAAAACGAAATAGAATGTAATAAACTTTCGTCCTTTTAGTGAATCATATGTTAGCGGGAAAGCAGCTAGTACTGTCATAACTAAGTTAATAGCGACAACAATAACAGTAAGGACAGCGGTCCAAACCAAAGATCTAATAAAGCGACCATCCGCCATGATATCAGCATATGCTCCGGTGTGGAATTCAACCGGTAACAAAATAACTTCACGTCTCATCAAAGCACCTGGACTACTAAAAGAGGCTGCAATAACGTTAATTAGTGGTAACACACACAATAAAGCCAGCAACACCATAATGGTGATGATGATTACATCACCCAATGTTAATTTGTTTTTGTAAAATTTCTTGCTTTTTGTAACTTCCATTATTCTATTCCTCTCTTTCTCTACCAGAATCCTTGTCCGCCAAGCTTTCTTACAACCCAATTTGTTGTCAATAATAAGAACAGGTTAATAATCGACTGGAATAAACCGACCGCAGTTGCTAAAGAAAACTGTGAACTACGGATCCCCCAGATATAAACGAAATGCGGAATAACTTCTGAAACTCTGTGAACTAAAGCATTTTGTAATGCCATAAAACGAGCAAGATCTGCGTGCATTGCGCCTCCCATTGTGAGAGTTAACAAGATTATGATGGTTGGTCTTATGCCAGGGAGTGTAATGTGCCATATTTTCCTTAACCTTGTAGCTCCATCAATTTCAGCCGCTTCATAATACTCGGGGTTTATATTTGTGATTGCTGCCAAATAGATAATAGATGACCATCCTACTCCACGCCATATAGCGAGAAAGACATTAGTAAACACCCAGTGTGCTGGCGATTCAAGAAAAGGAATTGTTGTTCCGAAAATGCTGTAAATGATGCCATTGATCGTTCCATGATTGGTTGAAAGCATCGTAGTAGCGAGACCACCGATAATAATCCAAGAAATAAAGTTTGGAATATACGAAAGCGACTGCGTGATTTTTTTGAATCGCTCAAATTTGATTTCATTAATCAGAATTGCCAAAATAATTGGCATTGGAAATCCAATTAACAAATCCAAGGCACTAAACATCAATGTGTTTCGTATCGCATCTTGAAACGGCTGCATTCGAAACGCACGTTCAAAGTTTTCCAGACCTATAAACGGCAAAGAAAGTACCGGCGCGATCGTGTTATTTGGCGTAAAAGCTAACCACACATTAACCATCGGGATGTAGCTAAAAATGAAGATAAAAATTACTGGCAAAAGCAACATCGCATATAAAACCCAATGTCTACCAAAATAGCCACGCCAATAATCACCATCTTTTCTTCTTTTCTTAATTTCGAGTGTGTTTTCCATTTGATAATCAATCCTTTCTCACAGTGAGGCTTGAGGTTCACCTAACACTTTTTCATCAATCTCAAAATCATGTCAACTAAATAATATCATTATAACCCGAACTTTGTCAAGTGAAATGACAAAGTTTACGTTTTCTTAAACTTGTTTTTCAAACTCTTCCGAATTTTTCCGAAACAACCTTACAAAAATAAACGACGAAAAATAAATATACACACCACCAACTAGCAATAAAAGTATTGGAAATAGCGCCAAAACAAAGATAATCGCCGCCAAAGTTACCCAATTGCTAATCGTGGCAAACAAATGTCGATTTCCCAAAACAAAAGCAGATCTCATTGTAGCAATTATCGACATATCAAATCTTGAAAGAATGCAAAAGACATTGGTCACCACCACAGTAATTTGAAATAGCACAAAATATAAAGCGATGGTAATTGGCCACGTTAACGCACCAAGCTCAAGCTGCCCTAAGAGATTGATATTTACCCAAATGAACAAACCAAGTGCTGCAAGAATTAAAAATATGATCGTCGACTTTACAAAATTTTCTTTAAAGCTTTTCCAGAAATTCAAGAAAATATACACATCATGCCCAGTGCGCTTCTTCGTACAAACATAATATAGCGCTGTCGTTGTCGCTCCTATTGTGACAATTGGCAAACTAAATATTAACCAGATAAAACCGATAAATATGACGTCGGCCAAAAAGCTTCCAAACTTGTAATATTTACCATCTATACTTAAGAAACCGCCGCTCATCAATAAATCGTCCTTCCTTTGCGAGATCCATCAACATGCTCATCTGCAATACCAGACTTACGATAAAAATAAGTATTAATCTGATCGCGCCATTCTTTCGCATTGCTTAATTGTTGCTGTAGTCGACCTTTGACATTTTCAAAACTTTCAGCATCAACCACTCCCTCAAGCTTATCCCACTTCGCTATAAAAGTCTCAACATCAGCCACACCTTCAAAGTGAGTATTGTAAATATGTTGAATCAGCGTTACTCCATTTTGCAAAACATGCGTATACGGTACAAAGTGGAAAAAGAGCAACAATTCATCAGGGCAAGTCTTAATATCCTCATAAATCTCAGCATTAGGACTAAAATATTGGTGCGAATAACCCGTCCCTGTCGCTTTTGTCCGATCAACCCCAACACCATGGCAATCCGCAAAATGATACGTTCCCCATCTTGAATACTCATAACCATCAATGTTCACCCCATAATGTAAATGAGGCTGTACCATAAATCCTACTGCAAGCGGTGCTGTGTATTTTTCATAAGTTGGCCAAGAATCTAATAAAATTTCCTTTACAATCTTCATGACCTTAGGATCCATGCCAAATGTTAACTGAGTCCATTCCGTGGCGATCTCGTCTGCTGTTGCATATGGATTCCAAATCAAGCGACCATAGCCATAAAAGTTAGCCTGCGCCAATTTGTGCCCTGTCCAATTCGCATCTCGTCCAATATTTGCCACCGCTACAACCCCACCATGTTGGCGCTTATGTAATTTCCCACTCGCAACTTTCTCAATAGTCGAGCTTGACCCTTGCGCATAGGTATCAAAATCAAAATATTCCTTCCATTGTGGCACTAAGAAGCAAACATCCTTAGAATGACCAAGATATTCCTGTGTTATCTGGAATTCCATTACCTGATTAGTTTGCGTCATCGCACCTAATAGTGGTGACAAAGGTTCTCTAACTTGAAAATCAATCGGTCCATTTTTAATCTGTAAAATTACATTATCTAAGAATGTCCCATCAAGCGGCATAAAATGATCATAAGCAGCCCGAGCACGATCTGTTGAGCGATCTCGCCAATCCTGCTGATGATTATAAACAAAACAACGCCAGAAAACTAACCCGCCATAAGGCGCTAAAGCCTCAGCCAACATATTCGCTCCATCCGCATGTGTTCTACCATAAGTAAACGGACCAGGACGACCCTCTGAATCTGCCTTCACGACTACACCACCGAAATCAGGAATATAATCATAAACCAAAGCCAATTGCTTCTTCCACCAAGCGCGAACTCCTTCATCAAGTGGATCTGATGTATCCATACCCGCAAGTGTGATCGGGCTTGCATAATTGATACTCAAAAATAACTTCACGCCATAAGCTCTAAAAATTTCCGCAATTTCTGCAACCTCTGGTAGAAGCTCTTCGGTAATCAACTTACTTTCCAAAGCATGCACATTGACGTTGTTGATTGAGACACTATTAATTCCGATCGATGCTAGTAACCTTGCATAAGCCTTAATTCGTGACTTATCCTTCACGATTTGACAATTTTCAAAAAAGATGGAATTACCCGCATATCCACGTTCAACACTCCCCATGAAATCTTTTTCATCCATGTTGTCCCAGTGATTTAACATCCTTATTTTATTATATGGATTTTCTAGCACTTCAAGATCTTTTAACGCTGTTTTCTGTGCCAGTAAACGTTGCAAATGAAACATTCCGTATAAGACACCTTCATCCTTTTGTCCGACAACATACACAGCATCACCAAGATCTTTAATAATATAGCCATCGTCTTCTATCATATAAGATTTAAAAATCGACTTCTCACTCTCAGTCAAATCAGCAAAGCGACTGAAAATGACTTTTCTTGCCTCATTTGAGGTAGCTTCAAGCTCAAGCTCTTTGTTAATTGTTTGGATGATTAATGACTCTTCTCCTCGAACCTCATAGTTATCTAAACCAAGATGCTGTCCTAACCAACATGAATCATAAGTCATGCTACTCACTCCTTTAAAAAATAATAAATTGCACAGTAGATCACATCGAACTTTATTTGTTTCCTTAACAAACGAAGTTCGATGTGATCTGAATTTTGAAGCATTCGTATTATACTTAAATTCCTAGAAACTTTACATTATTTAGGTGAACCCCACCTAAAAGGGTTGCTTGTCGATCCAGTGTTGAAGCTTTAATGATGATCTTCCCTTGCCCTTTATAAAGCAACTGATCTTTAATTTGATCAACAATTCCCTCGATCTGATTGGTAATGCGGCTGTTAATGATAATTATCTCGGGATTAAATGTCGTAATTAAATTATTAACTGCAATGACCATGTACTGAATAAACTGTGACATAACATTTTGGGCCATTGGCTTATTCGCTAAATAATCTTGCTTGAATCTCATAAAATTAACCTGCTCCAAATTGGCATATTCCTTATAAGCTTGCAAAATATGATATTCTGATGCATACTGTTCCAAGCAACCATGGTTACCACACGGACAAAGTCGTCCATTCATTGCCGTGATTAGATGTCCAACCTCACCAGCATGACCATCTGTGCCTGTATATAAGTCCCCATTTAAGATAATTCCTGCACCAATCCCATATTTAACACTAAGACTGACCAAATTCAAGGCGGTTGATTCTAATTTTTGTTCACCTAAAGCAGCTAGGTTTGCTTCATTTTCAATCATCACTGGGATATCGAAGCTTGATTCAATTTCAGCTTTAATTTTGCCGCAATCTAACGTATAAAAAGGTGAAAAAACGAGAATCCCTTCGTTAACGATACCGTGTAAGCCAATGCAAATACCTGTAATTCCATAGGTTGATGGCGCGATTTCGCTTAAATATTTTTCAATGGATTCTTTTAGTGCAGCGCAAAGCTCGTCATCTGTTGTCAGAGATGACGAAGCGTATCGATCTGAAACGAAGCTACCATCTAAGTAGGTTAGCAAAGACGAAATATAGCTCGGCCCCACATCAATTGATAATGAATAACCAGCTTTTTGATTAAACGCTAGTAAAATAGGCTTTCTTCCCCCACTACTTTCCCCTGCTCCTGTCTCATAAATCAAATCTTTTTCAATCAACTCTGAAGCGATTGAAGAAACGGATGTTTTATTAAGTTGGAGATGTTTTGCAATGTCAGCGCGCGAAATAACTTCCTCTGTAATAATGGTCTTCAAAACCAACTTTTCATTCATTTCACGAATGACATATTTATCAGTAACTGTTGTCATAAGTAATGCCTCCGAGTCTGCTTGTCATTTTAAGTGGCTTTGCCAAAATACAAACTTTATAAGCTCACCTTACAAAGTTATTATAACACATTCGACCTCAAAAAGATAGAAGTTGGATGAATATGTTGAAAAATTTTGGGCTTTTTCTATAGCTTAATTCTCATTTTCGTACCAATCGGCTTGAGCATTAAACATTTCGGCATAAATTCCTCCTTTTTCCAGAAGTTCTTCGTGCGTTCCCATATCAGCAATTTTTCCTTCATCAACCACGATAACTCGATCGGCAATTTTAGTAGACCCTAGTCGATGCGTCACAATAAGAGCTGTTTTGTCTTTGGAGATATCGATAAACTTTTCATAAATGCGACTTTCTTCAATCGGGTCAATAGCAGCAGTCGGTTCATCCAAAACAATGATTTTATGATAACGGTATAAGCCGCGCGCGATAGAAATCCGTTGCCACTGTCCACCTGAGAGATCCACACCTTCGAATTCGCGAGAAAGCATCGTATTTAGACCTTCTGGATAAGTTGGGTTGTTTTCAAATTCAACGCCAGCCTCATTTAGGGCAGTATCTGCAGGCTTCCTACTTTCCAAATCGCCCATTCTAACATTTTCATCCAAAGTAAGAGCGTATCGTTGGTATTTTTGAAACACGCCAGAAAGTCCAGTAAAGAGTGATTTTGAATTTGCTTGTGAGGTATCCATGTCATTTAAAAGAACTACACCTTCATCAGGCTTGTATAAACCGATAAGTAACCTGACAAGCGTACTTTTCCCAGCGCCATTAGCACCAACAATCGCAACAGTCTCACCTGCTTTAACTAAAAGACTGATATTATCAATATTTTTCTTAGTGCTACCAGGATATGTAAAACTAATGTTTTTGGCGATGATTCCCGCTTCATAATTTGGCTTGCAATCAACACCAGCACGTTCACTAATTTTCATAAATCTGATAAAATTATGAGCCTCTCCCATTCCTCTTGCTGCTTCGCCTAAACGATGTTGGATAATATCTTCCATTAATGAAAACATCGTTCCAACCGCTCCGAAAACAGCTGCGAATGCTCCGACTGAAATTTCACCTGATAATAATGCCGATACGAGCATCGCTAAAATTCCCATATAACCCATCGCACTCAGTAATGCAATACTTCCATCAAGCAGGTTAGTTTTCCGATTTGCAACTAGTTCTGCGCGGCTCAATGCTTTCATCGCGGTCATAAATTTTTTCATAAAAAAGGTATAGCCACCTAGTAATCGTGTTTCTTTAAAGTAAATTTTGCTAGTGATGGCATTGTGATAATAATCATGTTCACGACGGATTGGTGCGGTGATATCTGTAAATTTTGCGACAATTTTTGTGCGGATGATCTGTCCTAACATGGTCGGCACAAAAACTAGGACAATCGCAAATATGAATGTTGGACTTAGGTGGTTGAGGTAAATCCCCATAAAAATGAAATAGGGGACGTAGAAGGTAAATAGGCTAATAGTAACCCATGTGACGTTTAGCGTTGGCCATTTTCCGCGATCTGCCTTGGAGATGTCGTCGTGGAATTTTGTATCTTCGAGGTTGATCGGGTCGATATTTGCCATTTTATTATGAATGGCACGTTGAATGCCGCCGCCGACTTTATCAGAAATTACATAGTACATAAACCAATGAACACCACTGATAATTTGGTCGGCTAAGAGAACGAAGGCTAAAATGATCAGCATAGTGTAAGCCACTTGGATATCTCCACCACCTGCTATTGCATTTTCGACCGCATCAAAGAGGTTTTGTGTTGATAATGTTGAAATCCCGATGAAAATTCCATTGGCGATTCCGAAAATACACAGGATAAAAACGAGGACTGGCGAGTAACTTAGAGAAAATTTAAAGCCATAGGAGATGACTTGAAAAATCGAGACTTTTTCTTGCGTGGTTTCATTTTTCATCATCTTTTCCTCCTCCTGCATTATTTACCGTATACCATTCAGCTTGTGCCTGATACATATGGCGATATATTCCCTGCAAAGCCATCAAATTAGCATGCGTCCCCTGTTCCTTAATCTTACCCTCATCTAAAACATAAATTATATCTGCTAGTTTCGTCGACCCTAAACGATGGCTAATAAAAATAGTTGTCTGATTTTTTGTGATTTTTTCAAAACTTTTATATAAGGTGCTTTCAGCAATAGGATCTAATGCTGATGTTGGTTCATCCAAAATTTTCAATGGTGCATTGTTGATGACGTTGCGCGCCATGGCGAGTCTTTGCCACTGGCCACCTGATAAATCCACGCCATCTTTGATGACTTTTCCGAGTGGAGTGTTAATGCCATCTCTTAAATTTGTAACAACTTCACTTAAACCTACCTGTTCAAGCGCAAGGTCGATTTTCGCTTGATTTTCTAGGTCGTTCATATTCCCAATCGCAACATTGTCGCCGACCGACATAAAGTATCTAGCAAAATCTTGATAGACAACTGATGTTAGACCTTTCAATCTTCCTTGTGTAAATTCCCTCAGTTCAACCCCATCAACTAGGATTTCACCTTCGTAATTAGTATAAAGTCCAGTCAACAACTTTGTGATGGTGGTTTTCCCAGCTCCATTTTCACCGACAAAGGAATAATGAAGACCTTTCTCAATGGTGAAATTGACTTGGTCTAGTATTAGCTTTTTTGTCATTGGGTACTTGAAACTTACATTCTTAAATTCAATTTTTTCAAAATCGACCCCTATTTCTGGCAATGCTGTTGCATCAGGGGTTGCTTCAAGTTCCATAAACTCTGTTAAATCCTTCAGCCATTCTCTACTTTCGGTCATCCCAAAAACCATTTGGTTAACACCCCATGATAAGATGCCCGACAAATTCATCACAGCACCAATAAGCGCAATAAACATCCCGATAGTAATAACACCTTCGTAGACGGAAGGTAACAAAGCAATTACCGTCCCAATCGCAAAAAAGGTCGTGACAATACCCCCGATTTTTTGTTTAATCGTATTTTTAATACTGATGTTCAATCGATATTTTCGCGCGTATTCAAACTTACTAATGTAATCCTTATTAAGTTCATCGGAATAACCATAGACAGCACGCTCCTCTATATTTTCACGGTCGATTAAAATCCAAGAAAGATTCCACTGTTTACGATCAATTTCAGTCATATCACGACTAGCCTGATAACTTTCTTTTCCTGCTCTAACCGCCACGAAAATAATGGGAATGCTTATGACAATCATACTAATTGCAATCCACCATACCTGGGTAAATAAGGTAATCGCAATCCCTAAGATGGTGATGAGCAGCCCTGCGATTTCTAAAATTTGCGTATACATACGCCAAACTCGATCTTCAAAATAAGGGAAAACTCGGTGAATTAGGTCCCATGTATTAGGATCCTCGATGTGCTTATAAGCTAAGCTAGAACGATAACTGACCATTTCAGGAACTAATTTTTTACGGTAATATATGATGCGATTTGCATTTAGCAAACTCATTACTACATTCATTAAGGGCGTGTATAGGGACAAACCTGCTAGCAGTGCGATGGGAAAGTAAATTGCGTTGGTCGACTGATAACCATTAAATATCGAAATGGCTTCATCTAGAAAGTAAGCCGTCACGAAAATTCTGAAAGTAGGAAGCAAAGCCTGCATCACAGCATTTGCGCCCCAAATTAGAGAGTAAAATAAAGATGTTGCAAATGACATGCTCACCATGTCTTTGTAGGTATACTTTTTCCTTTTGAGAACCATAAAACAGGCCTCCTTTATTGTTGTTTTAAGTACATCATACAATTTAAAGCTATTCCGCTAGGTGTAGGAAGGAAGATATTCGTCAATCATTATAAGTATATTTTGGGGTGTGTGATGGACTAGGTATATCATACAATTTAAAGCTATTCCGCTAGGTGTAGGAAGGAAGATATTCGTCATTTTATCAACAAATGACATTTTTGGCGATTTGTTGAGCTTTTTAGGGCCGAGTTTCAGCTTTTTAAGGGGATTTTAATCAACAAATGACGTTTTTGGTGATTTGTTGAGCTTTTTAGGGCAAAATTTCAGCTTTTCGAGAATATTTTAATCAACAAATAGCATTTTTAGCAATTTGTTGAGCTTTTTTAAAGAGCATATGCCGTATTTCAGATAGCTGTAAACTGAGGCGACCGTATTGCTTCATGAGGGCGTATCGTCGAAAACAATTCGCGTGTCATTTTTCTCTGCTTCTGAAATCGGTACGTCGAAGTCAGGTCGATGTTTTTTGAATATCTTCACGATTAACACAGATGATAGGTAGCAGTAAATTCCCATCACAAAGAGGATGAGAAAGGAAAAGTAGATAGACAAAACGACTAAAAAACCAATGAGAAGCATGTTCGCTAGGGTTGTTAAAAGATGACGGTTTGCCATAAAGGCTGCTTGCTTAAAGTAGGCGAAAAATCTAGATTCAAAGCGAGATAGGAGGGGGAAAATATAGATGAGTACAAAAGTTGCCTGGAGAATTAAAAAATAATTGAAAATTAAGGTTATCCACCCAAAAATGCTGTCGCTTTGAACAAAGTTGACATTCAATATTAATAGGGTAAAAATGATCGCTAGGATGATGAGCATGATGGTTGATTTTATAAAATTTCCGAAGAAGCTTTTGAAGTAATCCTTAATCAGATAAGAATCGCGACCTGATGCTTTTTTGGTGAAGACGTAGTAGGCTGCCGTTGTACTAGCGCCTATTGTAATGAGGGGAATACTAGTTAATGTCCAAATAATTCCGATAAGAACAACATCAGCAACAAGTGACATGCTTCGGTGGAGTGGACTGTCGTGGTTTAATATTTTCATTTGTGTTTGACTCCTCTTAGTACACAATGTTTAAGGACCATCTGTATGAGATGGTCCTTATTATAAACGCAATTTTTGCTAGTGTTAATTATTAATCGTCATCTTCGTCGTCATCGTAGTCATCAGCTTCTTCTGGAATATAAGTCGGCTCTCCACCGTTGGCTACATTGATGTGTGAATCCCAACGCGCTTGAATACGCTCAACTAGTTGCGCTGGTGAATCTCCACTCCAAACTTCCCAAGTTAAATCAGGTCCCATGTTGATTCCTGGAATCGCCATTTGGAATGGGAAAGCTTGCAAATGTGGAACACGCGTGTAATTTGCAATTGATTCAAATACCGAACGCTCGTTGTATTGTAGTGTTAGTGCTGATGAAATCCATACATCATCATCACGGAAATCCTCTGGTATTGTTACCCATAGGTTGTAAGCAAACATCAGATCATCAATTTCTTCTTCACTGAAATAATGAGGGATTACCGTCATATTTAAGTATCCAAACGTGTAATGAGTTGACGCTCTAGGTCCCATAGGGAATGGTACAAATCCCCATGGATCTTCCATGTTATTCATGTTATCTTGGAATACATAATGACCTGCTGAACGCATCGCAGCATGTCCATCCCAGAATGCTTCTTGGAACCAGTTCCACTCAGAATCTTCTGGTTGTGGCATCATAACACCTTCATGTTGTAGGTCGTAAACAAATTGTAAAGCTTCCATAAATTCTGGCGTGTTTGTTGCATTAAAGAAGTTTCCGTCTGCATCACGTCCTACATACTCTGCTCCATTTGAAAAGACTGCTCTGTGAAGAATATCTTGTCCAAATGTAGCAAGTCCAAATGTTGTATTATAACCAACATTATCTGGATCTCCTGTTAGTTCATGTGCTAATTCCATGAACTTATCCCAAGTCCATTCACCATTTGCTACCAATTCATATGGCAATTCTGGATCTAGACCCGCTTCTTGGAATAGACGTTGGTTGAAGTGAATACCTCCAGCAGTAAAGTGGCCTAAAGTAAATCCGTACTGTACACCGCCAACTGTTGCAGTATCAATCATCGCTTGATTCCAAGGAATAGCGTCAGTAGTTGTGAAATCCCACGCACCAACATCAGCAAATAAACCTTGTGCTTGACCAGTAAAGAACCAAACCGGATTCAAGTGGATGATATCTCCCATTGCATCTCCTGCAAGAATTGAAGCTAATACAGTTCCATCAGAGAATGCATCCCATCCACCAACGTTAACCTCACGAATACGGAAGTTATAACGCTCTTCAACATACTGTCTCCATTCTAAAACAGCTTCTTGTTGGGCATTTTGTGGTTCGAAATCGTCTGTGTCATATCCTCCCCACCATTGAGCGATAACAATTTCTCTTCCACCTAAGTCACGTGAAGGAGGATCTACATCAACAACTTCTGTTGGCGCCTCTGTTGCAGGTTCTGTGACTGCTTCTGTTGGTGTTGTTTCAGTTGTAGTTGGTTCATCATCTCCACAAGCTGCTAGAAATAATATTCCCATAAACAATACTAACGGTAGTAATAAAAACTTCATTTTTTTACTCATGTTATTTTCTCCTTTTTTTGCACTCAGGATGGTTCAAAACATCGCATCTATTCTGATATTCTACTCCCAACCTGTAAGTGCACAATCGTTTACAATTTTTATTATATCACGTTTTCATTCGTTTGTCCAGTGTGCTTACAAACTTTTTTTAATTTCCGCACAATTTAAATTACATTTTAATTCCAGACAAGCCAATACTTTCAACAAAAGCCTTTTGAGCAAAGCCATAAAGGATGATCAACGGGGCGATAGTAACCAAGGTTCCTGTTGTAACAACAGCATTTAAAACACTGACATGTGGAATAATTCCTGGTCCATAAAAGTCCTGATGCCACTGGTTAAATGTCATAACTAGCGTGTTAAGTTGAGCCGCCATAACCCCAGCAGTATTTAAAAACAACGTTGCGTAGAAAGAGTCAGTCCATTGCCATACAAAAGCAAATAAGAAACATGACACAATCATCGGCTTCGCATCAGGAAGCATCACAGTAACGAAGGTCTTAAGTTTTCCACAACCATCTATATAAGCAGCTTCCTCTAAATCTTTAGGCATATTTCTAAAATGCTGCCTGAGGAGGAAAATGTACAGTCCTGATCTTAATCCCATTCCCGAGGCTGCCATTAGGAAATAGCCAATCGGATTGTTAATCAAATTCAGTGGTTCCCCATTAATCAAGCTAATAATCCCAAATATATCGAAGAATCTAAATCTTAAGAATAAAGGTGCAAAGATTGTTTGCGGCGGTATGATGATGGTTAACAACACACAAACAAACCAAAAATTCTTAAAAGGAAACTTGAAGCGTGCAAAGCCATACGCAGCCAATGTACAGGCGATTATTTGCAAAGTCGCAACAAGAACAGATATCCAAGTGGTCGTCCATAACGTTCCCCAATAACCATTTCGAAATAAGGTATCAACTAAACGGAAGTTGACTAAACTGAAATTTCTAGGCACTGTTATAACCGTCGGATCAAAAAGATCAGAATGAGCCATGACACTTATAAATATTTGGTTGAAAATGGGTTGTAATATTAGGAAACAGAGTCCAAATAGCAACAATGCCCTTAAGATTTTAAGAATCAGTTTTCCAACATTCTTCTTCAAGAGATAGCCACCGGATTTACTATTTCTTTCTGCTGCTCGCGTGAATATATTGCCCGTTTTCTTCACGGGTAAAGTTTCTATATTTTCCATGGTCTATCCCTCCTATTCATAATAGTGTACTTTTCTAGAAATTAGAAATGTAATAATCCCTAAAACCGAGGCTACAACAAAGAAGTAAGCCCACGCCATTGCCGAGCCAAGACCATAGTCCATCCTTCTTGCCAAAAGGTCTCGGATATATTCCATGACTTCGTTATCTGTACGAGTCAGGAAATCAATCACGGAATAAACGACATTTACAAGAATCATCGGACCCAGCATCGGGAATGTAATTTTCCAAAAGTTTTCCCATTCTGTTGCACCTTCAATTCTTGACGCTTCATAAAGACTTGTTGGAATAAGCTGCAATCCTGTCAAGAAAATGATAATTTGAATTCCCGATGCCATAGCAATAACATGAACTTGGTTGATGACAAGGAAAACAATTTCCATAAAGTCATTAATGATACCAACGCCACCTGTTGCAGCGGACAAAACCTCTGCTAATGTTCCCGTAACCTGCGCTCTAACAGCATTGCTTTCTCTAATCAAATCAGCAACATTATTTAAAAGATCATTATTTGTTTCAACCCCAACAATAACACCACTAGCGAGAATAACTGGTAAAAAGAACACAGATCTGACAAAAAGACGTCCTTTAAATTTCTGATTGATCAAGACAGCAACTGCAAAACTGAATACGATAATCGCTGGTACAGTTACCGCCATCCGCCCTAATTCTGAAACCATATGACGCGTGAAATCAGGATCGACTAAAAAGACATTTTGAAGATTATTTAGTCCTGTAAATGCTAAGGTGAATCGGTTATGTTCTAAATCAAGTTGGACATTGCTAAATACCATCGCAATAGATTGAGCAAGCGGCACTAGCATAAAGGCTGTGAAGCCGATGATGAACGGTAGGATGAAGAGGTAGCCTGCTATCGCATCTTTTCTTGCAAGGGTCATAAATTTCTTATTTGATAATCGCTCTTTATTTATCTTCTTCATATCGTTCATCTATCTCACCACCATATAGTTTCTTGCTGGAATTAGCACGCCTCTAGCGTTGAAATCATTCGTTGTTTGATTAACGTAAACCCTAGTTCCGTCCTCATAAACTGTTACTGTCACATTTTGGGCTAGTATTTGATGGTCAATAATCAGTTGGTTGTACAAATGCCCAAAGCTTTCTTGATGGCTATGGAATAAATCATTTGCAACTGTTGCCCATTGCCTAAACTCATTTGAGAAGTATCTTCTATATCCTGTTTCTTGCAGAACACTTGACGGTGCTTCTTTAAAAGAGAAGAATAGACCTGATCCTGATTCAATACTTTTTAGCAAATGGTCAGAGAAATCCTCTGCTAAGTTAATCGGATCCCCTGTAAAATGAACCAGACCGTGAAGAGCAATTTGATAAAACGGTACTCGTGTATCGGTAACACCAAAGCTTTGGTCAGTTATCGGCATCCCTGTAATGACATCTGCAAATGGTGCTGCGTATGAAAAGCCATAATTCAACCAAATCGGCTGTTCGTCCATTCTAAGCTCAGATAATAATTCAACACGCATGTTTAAAGCCATTTCACGACTTACGTGACGTCTTTCATTGAAATCTCCACCAAGTGCACTGGCTAAGCTTCTAAAGGCAACACCATCAACATTTAAACGATTAGCATCAGTTACAAAATTTTGAATAAGCTCAATTGTATACTCAGGTCTTGCTACAACATGAGGATCGGCAAATATCGAATTACTTCCGTGTTCGGAAAAGAAAATATTGCTATGACCATGATGAGTCATCCTTTCCCTGTTAACACGTCTTGCTCCGTTTCTTGATTCACTAAATCCGTCAAAAAACGAATCACTTCTAATATGAACAAAATCACCTTCCAAGAAAAAGCCAAAATCCATTTCAGCGGCTGCATCTACCAACCTTCCAAAATCACGGCGACTTCCTAGTTGACTAATCAGCCTTAATCGATTAGGGACTTCATGATCAATCGATTCATTATGCGCACCCCGCATCTTAACCTGCACATTTTCCCATCCCATTTCTTCCATCGTGCGTAACATATTAGAAGCTTCTGAATAGGTTGTTAGTGCTAGTGGTCGATCGACTGGGAAACCTAAAATGTGTTGTCGAGTTGTAGCTGCGCCTAATATTTCAACAGCTGCCGTCATCTGTGATTGAACACGCTCTGTCAACCAAGGATAGCGATCTTGTAAAAATTCACGATAAGTAACTGCCATCCCAACATAACCTGGTTGATCAGTAAAGGCATACCTTACAACAATGTTCTCACCAATTGATAATCCCGCTTCATGCATCATAAGTCTAATATCTGCACGACCCGGAATTATCAGTTGTTCACCATGAATTAATCTAAAGCGAGGGAAAACAGTCGTATAAGGGCCAAACATCCCCGACACTTCTGCACGAACTTGAGCATATGATGCTCCTTCTTCAATAATACCTGCAAAAGTTTGTCCATTTTTATAAACTCCAAATACAGGGAAAGCAGCACGATTATCTTGAATAACCGCCGCACGGTAAACTGCTGTATCCCACCCAAAAACATTATTTGCATAGGTTAACTGATTATATCGACCATTATCGAAATGAATCAAAGCACCGCTACCATCAGGCACAAATGCATAGCCGTCATGATATTCTGGATTTCCCGCTCCGAAATAAGGCATCAATGATAATTGCGTCGGAAAAAAGTCATCACTATGGACAATTGAATCAAACGGTACAGTCACAACAAGTGCGTTATCATCAAGCTCGAAGCGCAACGTTAGATTAAACAAACGTGCTTCCTCAGTTTCAAAACCGTGCAAGTTCAAATCATAGTGCCAATCTTCATATGTATAGCCTGCATTCGCTAGGGCTTCCTCTGCTCTGCGCAACATATGATCAGGCAATGTGTCCCTTAGCAAATATAAATCTTCCTCTTCTAATCTCGGAAACTGCGAGATCAAAGCGGCTCTATCATCGCCTGGACGCAACCTATCAAGAGATGTCAAGCTAAACGCATCTAGCAAGGTGATTCTTTCCATGCCAGTTAAATGATCAACATAATATTCAAAACGCTCGACACTTATGGCTGGTGGTAAAACGAAAGTTTCTGAAAAAGATCCAAGCGTAAAATGAACTTCTAAACCTCCATCAACCAATTCATGTTGGAAGTTCCCATCTGAAACACTGAAACGCCAAGCATCATACGGCTCTCCAACGCCTGCTTCATTTTCAAATTCTAAAACAAATAAGCTCATCATATGCATTCTTGTAACATAGTTTGCATTAGCATTCATCGCATCAGCTGGTGAAGAACGCCAAATATTTCCTGAAGATTTTTCTGTGATGATAATCTCGGCTGTCTCAGTCAAGTATTCCAATTTTAAATAGGAATTCTCAATGATGACGTTCTCTGACACAGCTTCACCAAAACCGAAATGTTGTAGTTCTCCTCTTTCACGTGGCTCCACCCCACAACCTGAAAGGGTAAGTATCAATGTCGTTAGCGCCATGACGTAAAATAACATGACTTTTTTAATTCTGATTTGTTTAAACATCGTTTTTCTCCTTTCAAATTTAGGTTATCCTAAACCACATCTCCCTAAAGAGTGCAATAAAGTAGTTAACACCATCACTAACCACCGCAAAGAACACGATGAAAATGAAGATCATAATGGCAATACCAGCAAATGTAAATAGCGATGATAATAAAGTTTTGCTCATCGTATATTCATGAATTTGCATCATCCCACAAACGATTAGAAACGCCATCCAAATAACAGCAACAGTCGCTAATCCATAATAAATGGCACCTTCATCAAACGTTATAATATGACTAATAGGAATCAAAATTGCGTGAATAATAGTAAAAGGAACAGTCGCATAAGCTACAGCCATATAAATATGACTCAAATGTCCTTTCCCATCCATCAAAGTCGTCAAACACCAATTAGCGACCGTCCACAATCCAATCGGAACCAAAATTTGCGAAATTACCATTATAACATTGAAATATTCCATTTGAGTTAAAACGAACTGGAAGCTACTTAATGTTCTTCTCATAATCTCCACAGCAACCATCACAAAAACAAAAGTATGCGCCGCTGCCATCGTTCCTCTTTTCTCACGGGTCAAATCCCAAAAACCGTCAAGAGGATGCGTCATAGTATAAAAGGCAAACTTGATGGAATCCCAGTAAGCTTTAAAATCAAAAGATTGCAAACGTTTATTTTCTTTGATCAACTTTAAATTCATGCTATCCCTCCTCCGACATTTCTTCAAATTCTTTTTTAAGATTTAAACCAATTCGAACAACAGGGGGCACAACAATAAGTCCACCTACGACGACTAGAAACATCCAAAAACGTTCTTCAATCCAAATCCTGCGATAAAAACCAAAAGCACGTCCAAATCCAGCTGCATCATTTTGTAGTCTGAAATAATTCATGGCATCTCGGTAATAACCCTGACGAAGTAGCGCTCTAGCAACACCAATATGAGCAGGTTCAAAGTTTCCATTAATCCTTAGAACTTCACGCCAATATTCAGCAGAAGCATCATAATTCCCCCTTCTATATTGATCAAGCGCGCTATTAATCAACAACCCATACTCCGTTAAATCAAAGCGCGTGATCGCACCTACTTGAGCATCTAAAGCAAACAACGTATAACCAATTGACTCTAAAGCAACAGGCATCAAGAAATTCCCTTCTCTATTTCCAGGTCCACCAAATACATATAATAGGTGCCCTTGAAAATCATAAGCGAATAAACGTCCACGATTCTGGTCAAATACAACGAAAATGCCATTTGGTAGGGTTGTAACATCAACAAATCGAGACATCCCTTCCATTTGTCCACCCGCACCTCCTATCCAAAGATCGCCAATTGGCGGCGTATGTCCATTTCGAATTAATACATCATTTCCAATAGAATTTAGACGTCGAACTAGATAGCCATCTGGTGAAGCGTTCGTAACAAACATAAATCCTTCATGATCCATTGTAAGACTATTGTATTCTGTTGGCACCTCAAGCATCATTCGTGCACGTTGCTCTTGTGTTGCTATCATGCGCCAAAACGCGTCCCAAGGCGTGATTGTAACAGGATTAGCTCCTGTATATCCCACAAAATTTCCTCTATTATCAAACTCCATTAACCCGCGATTGACATGACGCGCTTGAGCAAAGATGCGTCCTGCCCGATCTGCAACTATATTCTCCGGCAAGAAATCTGCACCCCCGTGAACGACGCTATCAGGGTTATCGACCTCATTGATAAGTGCCCAATCCTCAGAAACATGCAAGATTCTATTATTCATCGTATCAGCAATCAATTTTTCACCATTTTCCATCACGAAGACGTCATGTGGCTGTCTAAGTTGGCTAGGTGATCCATTTATGATAATATCTTCAACTACTTCAACAAGCTCAATTTCATCATTTTCCTGCACTTCAAGGACAACAATGCGATTATTTCCAGTATCGGCAACGAAAATTCGATTCCCGTTTATATGTAAGCCACGAGGGTTAGAAAAATGTCCAATGTCAAAACGATCACCTAGGATAAAATCAGTGACACGATAAGCATCAGGTGTCGGGGTTGGGATACCCCAAAAATCATAAGTGTAGCTATCAGCAAAAGCAGTAAGCGGTGCAAACACTAAGACTGTCAAAATGATTGCCAAGCTTAAATTGATCCGCTTCATACATTTTTCTTTCATGTTTGACACCTCCTTAATCTTTAATACCACTGTTAGCCAGTGTTTTCATAATATTACTCTGTGCCACGATAAACAAGGTCAAAGGAACAATCATCATCACCAAAGTAACAGCTGCACCAACCCCAGCACGAGCAATTCCGCCTCCAACAATTTGCTGCAAAGCAAATGGCAAAGTTTTTAGCTGCTCCGTATGAATCAAGTTTCCAGCGGTAGTGTTCCACAATGCCTGAACTGAGAAAATTGTCCCTGTTAAGAAGGCCGGTTTTACAAGTGGCATCACCAACCTAGAATAAATTATAAATTCATTAGCACCATCAATTTTCCCAGCCTCAATTAAAACATCAGGAACGGTATCAATAAACTGTTTCATCAAGAAAAAACCAAGTGGCATTGCAAATGCAGGCACAATAACTGCAAGATAAGTGTCAATCCAACCAAGTCCAGACAAAATCAAAAAGTTGGGAATGGCAGTAACATGACCCGAGAACATTAAAGTTACAATAACAAGGCTAAAAAACTTTTTCGACCCCGGAAATTCATATTTACTAATGGCATAGGCACCCATCGATGATATAAATAAATGACCTGCAGTCCCAACGGTTGTAATAAAAACTGTATTAAAAATATAGCGTGAGAAAGTCACCCAAGAACGAGACATAATGACAAATAAATCTTGAAAGTTAGCTAATGTAGGTTGCATAACAAATAATCTAGGCGGGAAAAGAAAGATTTCATTTAGCGGCTTGAAAGCATTGTTAATTGCAAATATCAACGGCCAAGCAAAGAACGCACCAAACAGAGCGAGAATGCACCAAATAAAGATATCTCCTCCTCGTGATCGGTTAGGTCGACGAATATTTTTTGAGATTTGAACATCAGATTTTATTTTTTTCTCTTTTTGCACTTTAACTTTTGGTTGCTTAGTAGCAATTGTATTTTCCATGTCAAACCTCCTATGTTCCGACTCTACGTAAGAATTTTTGAACGATCTTATTAGTGTAAATCATCGTTAAGAATAAGACCGTCGCGATAGCAGATGCATATCCCATTTCAAATCGCAATGCACCATAATCTACTAAGTGGTTGATAACCGTGTGCACAGCGTAGTCTGTTGAAGGAAAACCCGCCAATTGAGCTGTAACATCACCGATTGCAAAACTCGCCGTAATCGACATAACAGCACCAAACAGGAGCATCCCTTTCATATTTGGGAGTGTAATAAACCACAATTCCTGCCATCTGTTTTTAATCCCATCAATCAAACCTGCTTCATATAAAATCGGATCAACCGTTGATAGTCCAGCGATAAATGCAAGAAATCCTGCACCAAGTGACATCCACAAGGCAACAACAATAATAACAGGCATCATAGTTGCAGGATCTGATAACCACAGTTGAGGCTCCGTTAAGATTCCCCATTGCATCAAATAAGCATTCGCAAATCCATACGCATCACCTGCGAAAATCAGTTGCCAAACTAAGAATACTGATCCTGAAATAGTAGGTGCATAAAACACCAATGTAACGACCGCTCTTACATATCTAGGTAACTCATAGATAAACCAGGCAAATAGAAATGCCATGATATAGCCAATTGGTCCTGTAATCGCTGCGAGCACAACTGTGTTCCTCAAAGCAATCAGAAAGACATCATCTGATAGAAAAAGTGTTAAATAATTTTCAAATCCAATAAATCGAGGGGCTTCCAACACATTAAAATAAGTAAAACTAAAGAAAATCGAAACAACAACAGGCGCTACAACAAATAAAGTAAACAAAATAGCATACGGCGCCATAAACAAATATAAAACCTTGTGCTCTTTCATTTGCTTGAACATGATTTTAAAGTTCATTTTACGCTTATCAATGTATCGTTCGAATTTACTTTTCGTTATTTTCTCTTCTTTTGAAACAGGAACATTCGGCTTTTCCTCTACTGCAATTTCCATTTTCCATTCCTCCTTTTACAACTTCGCTTCATAACCATTCCCCTTAATCCTCAAGACCGAAGCCACGTCGACGTCTTTCCATTTCGCGATTAATCACAATCGAAAAATCTAGTAACGTTTCTCGTGTATCAACACTATCATTAATCACTCGTCGCGTGGCATTAATGATATGACGTGATACATAATAACCTCCAGGAACCTCAGGTGTTCCTAAAGTCCAACTTCTTTGTTCATTCAAAATATTGAGTTCTGCCACACTCCATGGAAGGCGATCAAACGCTTCAAGGTTTGCAGTCGGAAATCTTGCAGCTGCACCCATAACACTTTCTAATTCACGACCAAAACGTAACTGCGTTTCAGCAGATGTCCACCACATTAGAAATTCCCAAGCATCATCTTGATTATCACTTTGGTCAAACATCACCGCCGAAGTTCCCCAAGCAGGTACTGTCCGATCAACCCTTCCATCAGGTTGAACATAGCCTGGCATCAAGGCAAAATTCCAGAGTCCTTGAATTTCTGGTGCGAATACCGATAAGGTATTAAAATTTGTAAAATCAGCAAATCCAATTGGCATTTCACCACTTCTAAAACGATTCACAAAGTTAAACCACTCAGGTGAGTCATGGTGCGTAAAGAAACGTGTGTAAAAATCGAAGGCTGCGATAGCTGCTTCGTTGTCAAGGATGGTTCGACTAAAATCGTCATTATAAAGGAAGCCACCACGTTGATAAAGTTGTGTTAAGAAGCCTGAAATATCTGGATTCATTGGATCAGCCATAGACGGAACGGCAATATTCATATTATTTCTTTGCAAAGTCGGTAAGACCGCTAAAACATCATCCCAAGTTTGAGGGACTTCTAGTTCTAGCTCTTCCAGTATATCTGTGCGATAAAACATTAGGCTAAAGTTTTGTGTTTCTGGAAGGGCGTAAACACCACCGTCAAAGTAAAAGGGTACCATGGCACTTTCTGCAAATCGGCTAGCAACTTCATTAAATTCTGCAAATTGGCTTAAATCAACCGCTGCATTTCGCATCGCAAAGTTGACAGGGTCGGGAAGTGGTAAAGAAAGAGCAACATCAGGTCCGATACCTGCAACAACCGCTGGTAAAATGGCTGGCATATCTACTAATCTTAGGTTGACACCAATACCAGTGTTCGGGATGAAGGTATCATCAATCATTGATTTTAAAACATTTGCTTGATCTCGACCGGCCGGAATCCAGACGTCGATGACACGATCTCCAACATGGACATCTCCTAAATTATCAAAATCCATGGTAAACGAAGCAGCAAAAGCACTCAGCTCGTGTGATGCGCGATTAAAAAATCCTTCACTTATGACCGGTAATTCAGCATTTATACCGCTGACGTAAAGAAAATCAATATCAAGAGGTCCTTCGCGTAAAATTCTCGCCGCATCTCCTAATGCGGAAATGTTTTCACGGAAATTGACTAGGCGAGCTGGAATGCGATCTGGCCTTTCATAAAATTGAGCAAGTTGACGAGCAAGCGTTTCAACCATACCACTATGTTCACTTCGTTCACCTGTAAATGTATCAAGCTCTTCAATTAGACCAAATAACAACTGTGCTTCTTGTCCCATTGCCTCAATCGCATCAGGTAGGAAGTAATCTAGGCGATAATCTCGATAAACATCAGGACTTGGACCGGTCAAAATTAATACTTGACGATAAACACGATTCAATCGATAAACACTGTCTAGCATCCTAGTTAAAATATCTCCTAAATCACCAAGGGTTGCTTCCATACGGATTCTATTTGTTCCTGCTTGAAGTGGAAATAGTAGTTCATCTCCTGCATCATCTGAAAGAGTAATTAATTCCCAACTGTTGTTAAAAGAAAAGGGAATAGCTACGACCTCTGCAAATGGTGTTTGCCCGTTTACCGTTAAGGTTCTGCTTGATACAAATCCCCGATTGTAACTTTGGCGGGCTGAGAAGGATATGCGATATAAACCATCGTACGGCACTTCTACTTCCCATTCGATCCATTGGCCAGGTAAACGCCAAGGTTCTCCGCCGATCATATTGAGTCTAATAACGGAAGCGCTCGGTGGATCGGTTATACCAGAAGAAGAATCAAAAAGTGGGAAAAGTGATGGGGAATTTCTTGCTGTTGCGTGCTGACCTTGAATTCTAGTCATGAAATCCTCATGTAATCCACGGGAAGCATCTAGTCCGTTTTGAGCGACAAAGTCAGCAAAATGTGGGACTTCGATCACTGGTTTCAAAGCAAAACGTCTGATCGCCATCGGTTCGTTGACACCTGTTAAGGTAATAGTGTTGGTGCCTGCTTCAAAGAAAAATTGATAAGGTGTGGCTACATAGCCTAAGCCATCTCTAAAATAAGCTGATTCCCAGCGTGGCAATTCTACTTGCGGAGGTCTGATTTCGTTGCCACGGTTATCTTCGCGCATACCTATTTCAGAGTCACCCCAAACACGATCAAATGTGATCAGATTAGCAGCTTGGAATGGTGATTCACCATTGATTTTGACTGCTCTGTCAATTGCGATCCCTCTTCCGAGCATTGGGAAATATTCAACATAAAGGTGATACATACCTCCAGACGGAACAGTCACTTCAAATTCAATATGGCTGTTTTCTTCAGTGATCAAAACTGAAGATTCGCCTTCAAAATTATTCTCACGACGCACATTCTCACCGCTGATGTATGCAAAAAGGTCAATTTCTACCTCCGTAGTGCCAAATGGTCTTTCTTCGTGTTGTTGGCGGTAATAAGCATATGTTCCTTCACGTACGACAACATCTATACTAGGGAGGTTGCTCATCACCAATTCATCTTCGCGATTTAAAAAAATGACAACCAACGCAGTAGCGATAACTGCTATGATGCCCCATCGTATCCATTTTTTCCTTCTATTTTTTGAAATCATTGTCATCCTCCTCAAGCCATTTAAAGGTTTCCAGCATGCAGCAATATACTGTAAGCCCTAATATTAACATATCCAAAATTATACCACATTTCGCTTACTTTGTCCAGTATACTAACAAAGACGCGTATTATGCCTTTTATTGTTCCTAAAATTCTTTATTTGAATATTTTTAGGCGCAAATTTCGCACTTTATGTGTTTATTTGCTATTCTTCGCTATGTTTTTGCCAGTCTCGAATTGCTAAGATAAGCATTTAAATTTATTTTTCATATTTAAAATGCAAGAAATTCACATGTCCACTGACTTTTTTAGTCGAATACATAAACAACCCAAAACGCGCACCGACAAAATGATCAAGTTTGAAATATAATTGATGGACTTCGCCGAGTGGTTGCCACAGATTATTTTCTAGATAGTAAAAACGTGCCTTGTCAGCTAAATCAGTAAAATCGACTTCCACTTTTAAGCGAACTACTGGCTTGATAATTTTGATTTCTTCGTGCACAATAGGTGCAGATTCATCCCAAACGCCACCCATATGACCGTTGTAATCCCCAGGGCGATTCATCATCACCAGACAGTAAGCATCGGCTTGTTTTTTTAGTGCAATAGCGCCGTAGCTTCCTTGCAAAATGCATAGCCCCGCAACATCTCCAATGTTCATCCCGCTCCCATCAACCGTCACCATAGCGCTACTTTTCGGTCCAACCGTCCGCTGCGTGAGGGTATTTTGGGCAAGGGTCAGATTCGGTACAACTTTGTCCGTCTTCACCCTAAAGGCTTTTTCATCTTCTCTTTTTATTATCGACCACAATTCAGGGTTTTGTTGATGGTTAAATTGCCAGAAATTTTTCAATTTCTCTTCTGGTTGGTAATTGAAATCATCACTTCCATTTAAGGGTTGGTATATATATTCTGGTCGGATACTTTTCACTGATAATTCAAGTGGAATTGTGGCGTTTTTGATCACAGGGTAATCTTCGTCAAATTCCATCGGGATGAGAATTGGAATACGCCCGACTGCCCCTCTGTCTTGGAACATAAATAAATACCAATCCCCTTCTGGCGTATCGATCATCCCACCTTGTGCCACACCGTTGTTAAAAAAGCCTAGGTCATCATTGATGATTTTTCTACCGACAAACTCTCCTTCTAGCGAATCTGCTATAAAGCACCACTCTGAACGGCGCCCTTCTCCACTTGGCCAATTGATTAGGAAGAGATAATACTTACCATTGTGTTTTTGCAAATGCGCACCTTCGTAACCAAGTCTGACATCGCCATCTTCCACAACGATAGTGCGGTTAAGTCCACCAGGTTTAGGTCCAGATAGGTCTTTTGCTAGTTCGATTAAATGAATTTCATAGTTACCATAGGCTAAGTAAACTCGCCCATCGTCATCAAACAGCAGGGATGAGTCGTGATAGAAACCTTCGATATAGCTTTTGCTCCATGTCCCTTCTGGATCGTCTGTCGTAAAAAGATAAGTTTTCTTTGTGTCGTTGGCCGCGAAAATCAAATAAAATGTACCATTGTTGTATCTGAAAGTTGGCGCCCACATCATTTGACCATATGCAGAATTTCCTTCTAATTTTTGACCTGGTGTATCATCTAGTGTGTCATAAACATGACCGACGAGTTCCCAATTTGCTAAATCATAAGATCTTAGAATAGAAGCTCCTGGTGTAAAATGCATAGTGGTACTGATCATATAGTAAGTATCCTCGATGCGGATAATGTCCGGATCAGGGAAATCTGAATAAATAATGGGGTTAGTTTTTTTAATCATGATAGTGGCTCCTTATTTTAATTGGTTAATTATGAAATTGTGAAAATCGCCAAACCTGGTAATGCATGCTTTTTAACAGTGCAAGAAATACACTCTTAAATATCGAAAATACCTACGATTCAACGATTTTGGCTATTTAGTGATATTTTGGACTGGATTTGAGATCAAAAATATACACTATTTGGCGATTTTAGCGATTTAGCGCTATTTTGAATCAGTAGCTCAAATTTCACAATTGCCGAATTTGTGCACCAAATATTCACTGTTAATAAAAGGCATCAAGTCATTTTTAAGGTCGTAAATGAAATTATCAAATGCTGCAATATTAAAATCACCTAAAATTTCCGTAGGCACACTATCATCTTTTACCGCTCTAACGTTTGGGATGACGACAATCATCGGGGCTATACCCTCTTTTGCGATTAGGTTGCTAATGATTTCGTTAGGATTTCCTGCAAGCCATTCATCTTGCGTGCCTCCAATTCCATGGAGCAATAGGCAATTGCGAAATTGCCTATAAATCTCACTAAGAAGGAGGGAGTTTCATCCACAAATCGGTTTTTTGAAGTTTGTGGATGATTTAAGCACGCTACGATTCATTTTGGGTCTTCTGAACCTAGTTTCATTTTAAAAATCAAAGCTACTTCCAAATTCGATAGTTACCACTTAATGCCATAAAGCAAAATAGATATAAGAAATTATCATAGTAACGTCGTTCTCCTTTGCGAAGTGGTGTGTTCCAGAACTTTTCCACAAAGTAGCAGGCTCGTTCAGGAGCAGCTGCATCAGCGGTAGCAAGGGAAGCTACTGCATTGGTTGCAATTAAAGCTTCTGGGTGCAACACTTTGATAGATGGATCTAAAGTACCATCAACTTCATAAACATCTTCATAAATACCATTTGGATTTTCATGGAAGAATTTTTGTTGACGCGTCATGGCATCAGTCAGTGCAGGGTTTGGTCCATACCAGACATGGTCAAGTCCGATGTTAATTGCAACACGATAAGAGTCACTATAAAATAAATGATGATGCGCTCTTATTTTAGCTGGTGTCCCGTCATAATTACCATATTCTGGATTTAGTCCTGTAACTGGATGACAGGCGATAGCTAGGTAGTCACGACTCGCCACGGCCGCTTCTTTCCAAAATGGTCGATCAGCTTCATTTGCCCATAAAGCAAATAGTTCATGAAAATGGGCACAATGATAGGATGGATCAGAAATTTCTAAGTTTGGAACGAATTTAATTAGCTTATTTTCCGGATTATACATTGGTTCTTCGTTGTGAACCATCGCATGTAAAATATCCTGTGCTTCTTTCGTGTAATTAAATATGCCCTCACCATCTCCCCAGCGATTTGCTGCGAAAAACAATGCCATTGCAAAAAATAATTCACCATCTGGCGCTGGTCCCCAAGCGTTTTTTACTCCATCAAGACCAACAGACCATGCGAAATAACCAGCATTTTTTCCCTCAGGTAACCACATATAAGTTTTTGACCATTTCCACACGCGGTCAAAAACATCCTTGTTATCCATTTGAACAGCTGCCATCATCGCGTAAGATTGACCCTCACTTCGGACATCATTGTTCCCAGTGTCGGTCACAAATCCCATATCATCACCGACCTCAAAGTAAAACTTATCTTCGTCGCTTCCAAAAAAGATAGTTTGCCAAATTTCTTTCATTCTCTTTGTGACTTCCGCCTCGTCATAACCGTAGTCGACAAATAAATTTCTGTATGTGCTCGTTTCAAATGCTTTGCTCATTTCAATTCCTCTTTCCTTAGTTTGTTTTTTGATTTGTATGCTTTCGACTCAGAAAATTCTGATTTTATGAAGTGTTTAGCCTATACTGTAATGTTGGTTTTGTCAAGAACCTCAAACGGTCCAGGCGTCATCTTAGTCCTTATATTTCCTAGGAAATCTTTATCAAATGTAATTGCCGAACCATCAGGATAAACATATTCCATTTCTGCCTGATAGCTTTTACCTAATAACTCGCTCGTCACCAGAATTCCAGCTTCCAAGCCTTTTTCATAAGTCACCTTTATTTTTCCAGTTGTAGGATCGACCATTTCCACTTGAATACCCATATTATACATCGGATTTTCCTCTTTCGCGTAAGCTTTCGCGCCATTTATATACAGGTTATTTGCCACATATATCGGGCGTTTATGCGCAAAGCCAGATTCGCCTTCTGACAATTTATCATCAACCGTTGGATACTCATCATATTGTGAGAGTCCGATCGGCGTCTGCATAAAGGTCGCATTCCCTGGGACACCATCCATCATGACCGCACCATTCCAAAAGTTTGATAGTCCTGACTGTTCCTTTTTGGTGGGGTCGTTTATAAAGATATTATTATAGAAACGGTTGTCACCACCAAGGATGTTTGCGACCCCAAAGACCGCTGTGTCATGCGGAAAATGGTAGGGGGTGTAGCGTTCTAGCTCGACGCAAGCCGCAATTTTTCCAAGGAAAAGATTGTGAACATATGCGCCACCTGTTGACATATCTTTAATTGACCAGTCCGAAAGGAAGATATTGTGATCTAGTAAATACGGACCGTGGCAAACTTCTGCCATAAAGTCCTCTGCTGAGTTGTCGTAAAAAATATTACGCGAAACCAATGTTCCCTGGGCTTGCCAGTCTAGCCATAATCCTCGATAGCTGTCGTGAATAACGTTGTTTCTAATAATGGTGTCAATGGCACCGTGAAGTTTAATTCCTCCTACTTCTGCTCCATGCCATTGCCACTTGTAGTGCATTCTGTTAATATGATTGCCTTCAATTACACTGAATGCTAGTCCTAAATGACCCACGATACCAGCTTGTTCACAGTCGACAATGGTATTATTTCTGACGATATGACCACCGACTTTATCTTTATGCCAACCCGCATGATGTAGAGATCTGAAAATAACTTCTCTTTCGCGTTGAGTTCCACCTTTGTAGCTCGTTCTTGTCCATTCATTTTCACCCGTTGAAATTTCTTTTCCTAAACTAATGCCAACATTTTTTGAGTCGCTAATATGGTTATCTTCAATGACCCAGCCTTTACTCCAATGCGGACCTACTAGTCCCGTTTGAAGTGCTGTTGGTGGTGCCCATTGTGTAGCCGCTTGCCTCAGGGTAAAACCTTTAACTGTAATATAACTACGACCTGTTAATTCTGGCCAAAATACGAACGGTCGCACATTGATTTCAACGTGCTCGTCTCGCGGATCTGCACCTTGAAAATTAGCCCAAATTGTAGTGGTTGATGCATTTACTTCGACGTACCAAGTATAAAGCGATCCCGGTTTATCACAGGAGTTTTCTGTTTCAACAGGCGCTTTAACCCTTTCTAAAGTTAGAGATTCATACATGGATTTTCCGTTTAGATAGACCTCGCCAGTATGGAAATCTTTGTCGTTATCAAAGAACCAGTCGCCGCCAATTACCGTATTGTAAGGGTTGTGCGCACCGAAAAATTCATTGGGAATGACCGTCTTCCAAATGTTTTCTTCAGCTACCCAGTCAGTGATTATTTCGGCGCCAGTAATGATTACTTTTTCATCCGTCGCTGCTTTATAAATGATTCGGTCATGTTCGGTTCCGCCGTTTTTCGGATTCACCCACTCGCGATATACTCCTTCATGGACAGTGATGACGTCTCCTGGTAAGGCAATCGCAGCCGCTTTGGAGATAGTAAGGAATGGTTGCTCAAATGTTCCGTCATAAGTATCGGAACCTGATTTCATAACATGATATTCCATTTGCTTATTCCCTCTTTTCATCTTAAATTTATTTTTCAATATTGTAAATTGTAATTATCACACCATCTGATGTAGCACTACCTTTGCTTATCAGAAACTCGTTATTGAAAAAATAGCCGTCTCATCTACCTGAACATTAATTTTAAAAATTTCATTTAATTGCATTAATTTGTCCACTTTACTTTACTAATTTCAAGTGTTTATCGCACCAAAGAAGCTCGTAAAATTACACAATCATTTGCTTCGACAGTTGCAACATAGCGTTCTTTGAAAATTCCTAATTCTTCCTGTTTCCAGCAGTCATAAAGAGAGAGTTTCACATCTGATGCACCGGCAAGTCCAATATCCCAAAACAACAATGGAATATCGCGTTTTGTCTCACTTAGGTTGAAAAATCCTACGGCAATGTCGCCATTTGTCAGCACTTTTGCTAACATGAAACATTCTTCACCGTGAAACCAGTTTGGTTCGGGTTGAATACGGTAAGCACCACGAGATTCTAAATCTTGGTTGATGGCAATGATATCCTTATTTAACAGGATGTCTTTCGCCTTTTGGCTGGCATTTCTAACGTCACAACCAATCATTAAAGGTGAACCCATGATACTCCACAGCGAGAAATGTGTTTTATACTGAATATCCGTACAACCACCAGATTCTTTGGCAATCCAACCATCATTACTACCACCATACATCCCAACGATTAGCATATCCATATCATTATGACTAAAAGCACCTGTATATGCTTGCTTGCCTAGTTGTGAAATAGCTAACATCTTCACAGACTCCCAGTTGTCCTGAATGTCATGGGTCGAACGATACATATGCGTCCCAGACTCACGCGCCCAATGATGTACATCATCTTCACCCCAGTTACAAGCTGAAAATAAAATGTCACGACCACAGTTTTTAAGGGCTAAACTCATGCGTTTATAAAGCATCTCTCCGTTCATTGTACGGGGTTTGAAACAATAATCATACTTTAAATAGTCCACACCCCACTCGGCAAATTGTTTGGCATCCTCAAATTCAAATTCAAAACTTCCTGGAAAACCGGCACAGGTATGGGTTCCTGCGCATGAATACATGCCTAATTTTAAACCTTTTGAATGGATGTAATCAGCCAAGGCTTTCATCCCGCTTGGGAATTTCACTGGGTCAGCAACCATACGACCGAACTCATCCCGCTCTCTTAGACTCCAGCAATCGTCGATGACGATGTACTCATAGCCCGCTTCTTTGTAACCATCTGTTACGAATTTATCCGCCACGTCACGTATGAGCTGTTCATTAATGTCCCACGTGAAAGTATTCCATGAATTCCACCCCATTGGTGGGGTTAAGCCTAATATTTTCATTACTTTGCACCTCGATTAAATAATTATAAATCCCATGTTTCCAAACGGGTTCCGTAAGTGATTCTATTGATTTTTTGATCAAAATTTTCAGATAAACTAATTTCAATTGACATAAGATTTCCTCATTTAGATTAATGTTGCAACGTCAACTGTCAATGTGTCATTGATACCAAAATATGATTGAGAAACCACTTGTCCATTTGGTGTCACATCAGCACCAATCAAAACATCAAATGATTTTTCGGCGATATAATGGATTGTAAACGAATCGATTTTTCCGTTAGACCACGTCAAATCGACCTCAAAACCACCGCGCGCACATAAACCTGTGACTGACCCATTTGGAATTTCTTTTGGTAGTGCTGGTAATAAGTGTAAAATACCATTCTGGCTTTGAAGTAACATTTCAGCAATCCCCGCTGTGCCACCAAAATTTCCATCAATTTGAAATGGTGGATGATTATCAAACAAATTAGGCAGGGTTGAATGACTAAGTAGTGCGTTTAAATTTTCATAAACTTTCTCCCCATCTAGGAGTCTCGCCCAGAAGTTTATTATCCAAGCACGACTCCATCCCGTATGTCCACCCCCTTCTGCTAGTCTAAGGTCTAGTGTTTTTCTTGCTGCTGCTGCAAGTTCAGGTGTTGTTACTGGACTCAGTTTATTCGCAGGGTATAATGCGAACAAGTGAGAAATATGGCGGTGCCCAGGCTCTGCTTCATCATAATCCTCAGCCCACTCCATAATCTGTCCGTGTTTTCCAATTTCTATTGGTGGCAACTTCGCTTTCATGGCTTTAACCGTTTCAACTAGTTCATCATTTTTACCAAGTAAGCCATCCGTTGCAATAAAAATATCAAATAATTCAGTGATTAGCTGACTATCCATACTTGCGCCATAACATAGTACACCAGATTCACCATTAGGCAGAATGTAGGTATTTTCTGGCGAGACAGTTGGCGAACAGACAAGTCGTCCTTTCGAATCTTCAATTAAATAATCTTTAAAGAAAAGGCAATTTCCTTTGATGATTTCATAAAAGTCATCAAGAATTGTGGTGTCGTTTGTATATAAATAATGTTCCCACACATGCGTAATAAACCAAGGAATGCTTCCCACCCAAACCGTCGCTGGCATATAATGATCTACTGGGGCAGTATCTCCATATATATCCGTATTATGATGAGCCGTAATCCCCCGTGCACCATACATGATTTGAGCTGTTTCATATCCAGTTACTGCCATTTTCTTCAACATATCAAATAGAGGTTGATGTAATTCAGATAAATTGCAACTTTCAGCCAACCAGTAATTCATTTCGGTATTTATATTAATGGTATACTTTGAACCCCATGCGGGTGTGATGTCTTTATTCCAAATGCCCTGCAGATTCGCTGGTAATGAGCCTGGTCTACTAGAAGCAATTAACAAGTAGCGTCCAAACTGAAAATATAATGCGAGTAAAGCATTGTCTGATTCCCCTTTCTGCATTAATCGTAGACGCTCATTTGTTGGAAGATGCGCTTTATTATCTTTTCCGAAATCGAGTGTCATACGACTCATCAGTGCTTGATGGTCTTTAATATGGGCGGTTTTTACTTTTTCAAAATCAAAATCCTGTGCCATCAAAGCTTCACAATATGTAACGGGATTTTCGTCTCGATATGTTGTTCTAGCCGTTAACACAATGGTTGCATGAGATGCTTCACGGCATGCTAATTTTCCATTATTAAGTAGCAGTTGCCCATCGGTGATAACTTTGTAGACACTCGCAAATCTAATGCCATGCTCCCCTCGGCTAACACCGGTTACTAAAACGGAAAAGTCATCACGGATTTCTGTGCCAAAATTTTCGACACGTTTGAAATCTAAATCAAAATTGATACTGTAGGGATGAGAAGACGTTACTTTCATGACCAATTTATTATCAGGTGCACTAACAAAAACTTCACGGCGATAAGTGACGTCCGCAAACTCAAATGCAGTCGATGCAACAGCAGTTTCTAAATCCAGTAAGCGATGGTAATCTCTAATCTCTCCTTGCGGATAGTAAAAGTTAAAATCCAAGTCTCCCAATAGCTCATAATTTGCCGGACTTCCATCTGCTGTAAAAAATGATTCCGCTGTTAATTTTTCTGCTTCTTGAATTTTCCCTTCAAAAAGCAGCGCCCTTATGGTTGGTAAGTTTTCTAATGTCCTAGGGTTGTGCCTTTTTCCCTTTGTACTTGACCAAATCGTATCTTCATTGAGGGAAATTCGTTCATGATGCACATCACCGAAAACCATTGCACCAATAATGCCATTCCCCAATGGCAATGCTTCGTTCCAATCTGTTGCGACTCCTGTGTAAAATAATTTCATAATCTTCTTCTCCTGTCTTTTACATTAAAATCATAAGCTCTTCCTGCAATCATGTAATATTCGCCTACCTTACTAACATGCATAGCCTCAATAAAGTCGTTGTTTTCTAATACAGCATTCGTATTCGGAATATCAGTGACCGATAACGTATTTGTTGCAACAGCTGTGAGATTATCATTAAGCTGTGCGACCATACTGCCACTTCCATAGACTATGTAGGGTGTTCCGCCATTTGTTGATTAGACGTTTTCATTTTTAGCTTTACCTCGCCTACCCCAATTCAAATACACCGTCGAACCGATTATAAAGGTTAAAAAACCAATCAAAACCAAAAAGCCTGCTAAGGTACGTTCACGTTCTTCCTCATAACCGAGTTCATATGTGTCGTCAATTTCAACATCGCCTGCTAAATCTAAGATTTCATCTTCAATCGCTTCATCTTCATTAGGATATCCGACATAACGTTCTAGCTCAACCCAGCGCAACTCTGTAATTCCGCTGTTAAATTCAAAGCGAATGGTGTTGTCGCCTTCTTGTAATATAAAATCATTCGTAAATTCCGTCAACGACCAATCTCTTTCTGGATAATCAAATAAGATCGAGGCATCATCATTTATTGTAATGTAATGACTTGATGCACCCCACGGTGTCGTGTGATAGATGAACATGCGGTAACGACCTGTTTCTGGAACGTTTACGGTAAATATCACAGCACCAGGTGGATTTCCAGCATCCATAAACCCGATGGTGTCACCCCATGCAATTCTTGCAGGACCCTCAAAAACAGGATTCCGATCCGCAATTAAATGACGCACTGGCTCGCTCCAAGGTGAAAATTGCATAAAGTTAACACGGTAAGTTTTCACCACACCGTTATAGTCAAACTTAACAACCGCCGTCCCATACACATCATCAATTTGATCAATCTCAATGGCAACATCCGATACGCTGGCAGTAGCCGTCACAACTGGAATGGTCCCAGCATCAGGCTCTCTGGTCACATTTACTTCAAAAATGTCATAACCAACAATCCCATTAGCACTGGTCGACCTTAATGGGTAAGTCGGCAATTCCAATACTTCCCCATCTACATAAATACTAACTATAGGCGGAATTGGTCGTTCTATTTGTCGTTCATCATCACTGAACCCAAGTCCGATTAAATCAAAAAGTGAACCCGATCCGCCCTCTGCAACTAGGAAAATACCGTTTTTGCCGCTCAAATGCTCAACATAACCAGCTACATCTGTGGTAAACCGAGTCACTTCATTTGGTGAATCCGCTGGTACATGAATCTGCCCAATTTGTGTGCCACCCCAAGCTTCCGTGTCCCATGGCCCATCAAGCCAAACATTAACGGTGAATGCTTGGTTGGTCCTAGGGGTCAGATAAACATTAATTTCTGTATTGCCACCTAACGTTGATCCCTCAAAAGCGCGAAGTCCTCTTGTATCTTCACTTAATCCGCCAAATCCAAAATGTTGAAAACCAATGATGTGTCCTGTTGATACGTTGGTAATTGGCATGTGATTATCCCAAATGTTCCACGAATTTTGCAAGGTTTCTGGATGAGAGAAAAAGCTGGCAATCCCTGCAGAATAATAGTTAAATGGGTCTAGTCCAAATATATGAAATCCTTCAGATGTAACTTGTGCACCTGTATACTCATCCCCATTGCTCGCCCTAGCCGTCCAGATGCCATCTTCTGCAAAAGGATCATATGCCCGAATGGTTACGCGACCACCTTCAGCTACCGATAACTCATCCCAATCAATGATAATCGGAGCCACCATGGCTTGCCTAGCATAACCGAAACCTCTAGATGCCCGATGATAGAACACATACCACTGATCATCGATTTGTTGAATACCCCCGTGAGTGTTATGACCTGTCCCCGTTGTGCGTAAGGCTGTTCCGTCGCGATTAGGTACAATTGCTCGTGAATCAATGAGTACGCCACCACTTCGCCAAGGACCTAGTGGTGTATCACCAAAGGCATAACGTAAGGTTGAATTCGTACTAGAAATACCATAATCAGGCCCTGAATAACCGCTAAACACCAAGACATATTTATTACCAACTTTCCTGATCGAGAAAGCTTCGAAGTAATTAAAAGAAGTCAAGTCTTCATCTGGAAAAACATGAGGATAAACGGTGCCTGATGGATCACGGACGACGCCATAACTTGAACTTGAGGGGATAAAGAAATCGATGATTTCGGTTCCAGGTCTTAAAGAATACATGGTATTTTGGTCAAGTTCAGCTGCATAAGCGCGCATAAAGCCCCAATACGCAAAGGCGCGAAACCCTATTTCATAGTCTGGGTCATTTGGATCGGTGATCTGCTCAATATACACATGAGGATCGAACCCGATGATACTTCCTGAATGAACACGCCCATCCTCTGTCACATTAATCGGTGTAAAAGGTCCATCAGGACGATCACTTCTAGCAACCATCGCCTCCCGACCTGGGCCTCGACTGTGAGGAAATAGGTAATAAGATCTAGTCCCATCTCGCCTATTAACTTCCACAAGATCTGGCGCATACATGACATCCCACAAGTCAGTATTAGGATCTTGATAAGTGAAAACAGGGCCATGGTCACGCCAATCAGTTAAATCTTCCACTGGTGCCGACCAAATTCTAATATCAGGGCCACAATAGCTATCAAACCTGACATCATGTGAACCAATGATATATAAGCGGTAGTATCCCAGTCGATCAGGATCTTCAAAAACACGAGGTTCACCATCTGGCAAATGTTCCCAGAGTGGTAAATATGGATTTTGTGCGACAACGATTGCCTGTGGCATGTAGGCAATCGTCAGTATCACAACAAGCAATACGGGGCAAATGAGGAAAAAGAATATTTTTTTCATGTTAACACCCACTTAATCTAAAATTGTAACCGTCAACGCTTGCGTGCCACTTCCCTCAGCATTAGTTGCAGACACTGTGAATGTAAAATCCCCACTCTCCATTGGTGTTCCTAAAATAACACCCGTTGTCGCAATCAGTCGTAATCCCTCTGGCAACTGCCCATTTGTAACCTCCCAACGAATAGGCGCGAAATTACTTTGCTGAGCAGTTAGTTTGTAAGCAAAATGCTCATCTGGCGACCCATTTGGGACCTCAACCGTTAAAACAATAGGTACCGAAATATTTGATGGTTCGGCATTTTCTACCGCTTCAAGAAGCGCATAGAATGCCGGTTTTGTGTCAAAGTTTGAATCAAATAATAGCGGATGTCCCCAAGAAATCCAGCTAAAGTGATCCGCTAAGCCCCATAATGAGATACGTTCGATGTGATCTGAAAATTCTAAGTACCAACTCATTAATAAGGCAAAACGCTCAGCTTGTTCAACTAACAATTCCGGCGTTGAAACTGCAGGGTCATTCCGACTACCACCGATGGTAATATCCCACTCGGTTATGGCAATGCGTGCCCCTGTTGAGATGTATAATTCCAATGCGCTTCTCACATAACGTGGATTGGTCATCCAACCGCTGATGCTATAATGTGCCTGCATTCCAATCCCCTCAATCAATAACCTGCCATCATAAAGCGGATCCTGAGTCCAACGGTCGTTAATTTCAACCACCATTTGGGCGATGGCATCACGTTTCCCTGGAACATGATCATTATAATCATTGTAGTAAAGAATGGCAAATGGGTCGTAAATGCGGGCAAATCTAAAGGCATAATAGATAAAATCCGACCCACACTCATCACCCATCGCTCCATTAGCGAATGCGTTATACCACTGCGAATCCGAGTAAAAATCAAGTCCAGCTTGACCTTCTGGCCTGACGTCTGTTCTTGATGATGCACCTCTTAAATGATAGCGCCAATCAGGGAAGTCGTTCCAAGTCGCCTGATCAGCTCCCCAGATTGCTTCGTTAAGAACATCCCATGAATAGATGCGACCAGCATAACGACTTGCAACTGTGCTAATGTAACGATGCATATTCTCGATTGCTTCTGCTCTTGTTAATGGATCCGATGAATTGGGAACTGTTGTTAACCATGCTGGTGATTGTCCATGCCAAACCAAAGTATGTCCAATCATTGCTAATTCATTAGCTTCTGCCCAATCAACAATATCGTCTCCGGTTGTCCAGTTCCATTGCCAAGGGGTAGTGCGACTAACTAAATGGTCAACTTTATGGTTATTTTCAGCTGTTACTGCGTTAAAGTGATGTAAGAAACCTTCATTGCTATTAAAAGCATCCATACGACTGGCATTACTCCAAATGTTCCCCATTAAGAAAAATTCAGAGAAAGCATCGAAAAGGGAGGTTGCTGTTAAATCCCATTCTGGAATTTGGACTTCTGCTGTCCCACGCGGTCCAATACGCTTAATTGTGATATCATCAACAATAAATTCAGTGGATGCTGCATTATAAGTCATAATTCTCATCCCACTTTGTTCATCAAGGAAGTGCGCCAACAAATCACTTTCCGTTAAAGTGAATTCCAGCGACCAGTCGCCACTTGCATTCGCAGTTGTTTGAATATAAGCTGTCCATGGTGCATCTGAACGACCAAATTGCATGATCGTACCTGCTTCTGTTCGACCTGCTGCCGTGAATAAATAAGTCGCACCTGCTGATAAATCTAGTGGTGCAAAATTAATATCTAAGGCATAAAAATCATGAGCACGACTGGATACTTCAATGGCATTTCCAGTTTCTGGATGCTCTACAATGGTAAAAGTTGGCGAACCTGGTTCACCTAAATACTGGTTACCACCAAATAAATTACCACCTGATGCTCCAATTGATAATCCCTGAACAAATTCATCATCTGTGAGTTGATAAAGTATAACAATCTCTTCTTCAGGTTCTGGAACTTCTTCGACTACTTCCTCCACGGTCGGTGCTTCTGTTGTTTCAGGTTCAGAGTACGTAGACTCCTCAATCACTGGAGCAATGCTACATCCAAAAAAGGAAAACATTAAAATCAAACTCGTAAAACTTATTATTTTTTTCATCATATTACCCTCATTTCAAATCATCGCACTTCACGTTTAACTAGTGTAATTTCCGTTCTACCATCACTCCGTTATCTTCTGCCTTAAAACTTCCAACCCTTTTGCCAAATGGGTATCCATGTTTTGTTTCCAGTCACCTAGACTTGGTTCAAATTCGACATGAGGTAAAACACCTTTGTTGATAAATTCTCGGCCATCAATATGAAGACATTGGCGTGTACAAATTCGGACCATCCCGCCACTTTCAAGTTCAATGACCAAAGGTTGTCCAGTTGTACCACAACTAGCTGTCCCCACAAAGGTTGCCCGCTTCGCATGATCAAGGGCAATTAGGAAATCTTCAGCGGCAGACGCTGTATTGGCAGCGGTTAGCACGACTAAAGGTTTTTAGCAATTGCCTAACACTATAATCTTGGAAGCAAAAAGCAGCCACCTTTTACAATTTGGAGACTACTTTTTGCAAGTTAAAGAATACTCGCAAAAGTTTACACTTGAGCAAATTTCACTTCTTTTTAAACCGATTCAGACTTAGGAGCCACGTTATGCGACTTCGCACAGCCTTTGGTAAATTCCCAAACCGTCTCTTGAACAGTCGTAGCAACACCTGGATGGATAATTTGTGACTGGAAATCAAATGGATTCTTATGGGTTTCAAAACAAGCACCTAGATGCATTCTCCCCACTACATCGCCTTCAAATGTCATTGTATCATCAATATAGTTACCAGCGTAAAATTGCATGGTCGGCTCTGATGTATAGACGTTTAACTGGCGTCCTGAATCAGGGTGAGTAAATGTCGCAGCAGGCCTACCATCAAAATTCTGGTTCAACACAAACAAATGGTCATAACCTGTTGCTAAGTCGTACTGCTTACTTGCAGGCTTATCAGTTGCATCAATTTTTGTTGGCGACGTAAAATCAAAACGGGTTCCCGCTACTGAATTAAGCTCTTTCGTAAATGAAGAGTTCTCATTAATTTCCGCAAAACGATTAGCGTCAATTTGCAGAATATGATTATTAATCGTCTCTTTTCCATTTCCAGAAAGATTGAAATAAGCATGTTGCGTTGGGTTAAAGACAGTTTCTTTGTTGCTTGTTCCTGTATATGAAATTTTGATTTTATTATCATCAAGAACATATGTGATAAGAACAATAATATCTCCAGGGAAGCCATTTTCTTGATGCTTTAATGTGGTGTGTAGCGCATATCCGTTTGGAATTGGTCTAACATCAAAATAGGTATTAGTTAAATTATCACTTCCACCATGTAGATTATTTGATCCGTCGTTGAGCTCTACCGAGTAGCTGCTTCCATTAATGGTAAACATTCCGTCTGTAATGCGGTTTGAGGTTCGCCCAACCAAGGCATTTAAGTAGCAACTGTTATTTCCGTATGCTGTTACATCCTCATAATTTATAACTAAATTCTGCTCAAAATTATCCTCTGCTAATGCAATTTTCGTGATAGCCCCTCCGAAATTTAAAAATTGGAATTCGAGTTTGTCATTCTTAAGAGTATATTTTTTAGTTTCTTTCCCCTCAATTGTTGATACAACCATATCATCACGGGTTACATTTTCAAATACTAAGTTGTAAGTCTTTTTTACTCCTCGATACGTCAATTCGATCGGGTCATTTGGCGATACATAGTAGATATCAATTTCCTTATCTGTTGTAACTACAACCTCAGGAAGTTCCGTATAACCTGCAAGTTGTATTTCATACTGGCTATAATCTGTTATCCCATTTTCATATGTTGAGCGAATCGGAGTTTTTGGCAGCTCGATTGCTTTACCATTAACCTTAATTTCAATATTTGGCGGCATCGAACGCTCTATTTCAAACATATCATTGCTAAATCCAAGTCCTAGTAATTCAGCTTCCCCTTCTACTACAAGATAAATAGCGTGTTTACCAGATAATCCTTCTACAAACTGAGCCACATTTGCACTCAAGTGTTGTACTTCTTTTTTATTTGCATCAACCATTAATTCTGCGATTAATTGTCCATTCCAAACATCATTTTCCCATGGTTCATCAAGCATCACTTTTATTGTAAACGAAGAATCTTGTAAAGAATTAGCCCATAAATTAAAGTTAGTATTTGTTGTGAGGGTCGTACCAGAAAATGGGTTTAAGCCTTTTGTTTTTGTATCTAGTCCACCGAAAGCGAAGTATTTGTAGCCGATAATGTCACCTGGGCTTGTTATAATTGACATATGGTCATCCCAAATATCCCATGAATCTTGTTGAGATCCATGATTCGTTAGCATACATGCAATTCCCGCAGAGTAGTATTTATATGGGTTTAAGCCGTAAATATTGAAGCCCTCAGACGTGACCTCAGCACCTTTATACTCAAATTCACCTGCTTTCCTAGTCCAAACATGACCGTCTGTTGCTGGATCCCATCCTGTAATAACAACTTTTCCACCATCAGCAACAGATTTCTCGTCCACTTGAACCTGAATTGGTGCAACCATTGCCTGACGCGCAAAACCAAATCCGCGTGGTGGGCGATGATAGAAACAGTACCACTGATCATTAATAAATTCAATGCTTCCATGCGTATTGTGTGGTGCGTAGTAAGTCTCTAGGGCAGTACCATTTTCATTTAATTCAACAGAACGCGAATCAACAAGAACACCTCCAGCTTTCCATGGACCAAACAGAGTATCTCCATAGGCATATCTTAATGTTGAGTTTGTGCTTGACAAACCATAATCAGGACCTGAGTAGCCCGAGAAAATCCAAATATACTTGTTTCCAATTTTACGGATTGAGGCTGCCTCAAAAAAGTTGAAACCTTTTAAATCTGTATCTGGGTGCAAATGCGGATAGGTCGTACCCTCTGGGTCATGAATATTCCCATAACTCGCTGAAGCCGGAATAAAATAATCATGAATCTCCGTTCCAGGACGCATTGAATACATGGTTGTTTGATCAAGCTCACAAGCAAGCGAGCGCTGGAAGCCCCAGTATCCATAAGCTCTAAAACCAATTTCGAAATCCGGATCAGTTGGATCAGTAATATACTCAACAAAAACAGCTGGGTCAAAACCTAGGACACTACCTTCTACAGTACTACGCCCATCCTCAGTTAAATTAATCGGTGTAAATGGTCCAATTGGCGTCGGACCAATGCATACCATTGCCTCACGATGTGGACCACGACTATGTGGATAAAGATAATAATCTTTCGTTCCATCTTTACGTTTAATCTCAACGAGATCAGGTGCATACATGACGTCCCATAATCCATCAATTTCATAGGTAAAAATCGCACCTTCATCACGCCAGTCATTTAAATTCTCAACTGGTGCTGACCAAGCTCTAATATCTGGTCCACAATAAGAGTCAAATCTTAAATCATGGCTTCCTATCACATAGGCACGGAATTTACCCGGATTTTCTGGGTCTTCAAAAACTCTCGGCTCGCCATCTGGGATATGTTCCCATAGTGGAAGGTATGGATTTGCATGGTTGTGGGAAATAATTTTTTTCATTTAGCATCTTCTCCTTGCGATTTCGGCTTTATAATACTAGTAATTGTATCGCTTCTCATGTATAATAGACTTGCCGATTATTTAATTTTATGAAACAAAAAGGGGCGCAATGTGTCTGTATTAATGGCTAATTAAATTTATCAGCCACCCCTACTTTTCCCCATTTTACTCCTTTTTGCCATTTTTTTCAAGTGCTTATTTGAAACAGAATTTTAACAATCTGAAACACCATTTAGGAGGGTGTCGCTATGTTCTTAAATTTCGAATTTCCCCCACTTTTATACTATATCCGTTCAGGACCCGGCATCTTTGAACCAGGTCGTGTTCATATGCACACTAAAAATCCAGATCTTTTTGATTTGCTTGTCGTTTTTGAAGGGAAAATGCATCTTTGGGAAGGTGGCCAAGTACATACCATAAGTAAAGGTGAATTCCTAATCCTTGAGCCGCACAAAGAACATTATGGATTTAAACCACATACTGAAAGAACTTTTTATCATTATGTCCAATTTCAAGCCACAGGTAGCTTTTTCCAGACTCCGGATGAGCAACATTTTCTTGAAGTTTCAGATTTTAAAAATTTTCTATCTATTCCTAAAAAAGGAAAGCTCCAGAATACTCATATCATTTTGGACCAACTAAAGGAATTAAAAAGCCTGCACACATTCTCAAATAAAATGTACAAACATCAACAACAAACTATTTTTCAACAATTGCTCCCACAACTAACCAGACAAAATAATACGTCAGTTTCACCTCAAATCGAAGAACTCGTTGTAGCTGTTGCTCTCCATATGGAAAAAAATTTTAGAAATCGGATTTCTTACAGCACTTTAAGTGATAAATTTAATTTCACCTCCACCTATTTAACTCGTTGCTTTAAAAAAATTTATGGATTAACACCGCTAGATTATCTCAATAAAATTCGCTTTGCCGAGGCTAAAATTAATTTAAAAAACACAGATCTTTCTATCGAAAAAATTGCTTTTGATGTAGGCTTTAATTCAACCTCGTACTTTTCGCGCGCTTTTGCAAAAGAATTCGGGATGTCCCCGCTTAAATACCGCAAATTTTATCAAGAATTCGAATAAATTACATAACCGAACTGTTTTAAATCGTTAAAATTCTGTTTCTAATAAGTCATTGCAAAAAATGCCAAAAACCGTTAAAATGATTACTTATAATGAATTCACAAAACGAACACTACAAGGAGGACTAAACATGAAAAAACAACTATTTAACGATGGCTGGTTCTTTGCAAAAGCTAAGCTAGGATCATCGGTTGAGGACATCAAAAACTGGGAAGTTGTTGATGTGCCACACGATTGGCTCATTTATGATACCTTTAACCTCTATGAATCGGGCGAGGGATGGTACAAAAAACATTTTGAAATCGATCATTTAACAGCAGAGAAATACTTTGCGTTCAGATTCGATGGGATTTATCAAGATTCAACCATTTATATCAACGGCACTCAAGCATTTCAATGGAAAAATGGTTATACCACTTTTGAATTTGATGCAACACCTTTTTTAACAGCAGGAACTAACGAAATTATCGTTCGCGTCGTCTACGAATCACCTAACTCAAGATGGTACAGTGGTGCTGGTATCTATCGAAACGTCTGGCTTAAACAAGGTTTTAAAGATCACTTCGAAGCCGACGGGATTTATGTCACCACTGTGAAAAGTGAAGAAACATCTGATATATGGCAAATAGATATTGATGCGGAGGTAGCATTAACTTCTGATATAGAAGACTATTATATTACCCATAGCATCCTCGATCCAGACGGCACTTTTATTTCGGAGACCAAAACAAGTTTGCTAACGAATTCACTTATTCAATCTGAAACGCACTCTATAACAAGGCCGAAATTATGGGATATCGGTCAAGGAAATGTATATACATTGGAGTCTGCACTCGTAAAAAATGATAAAATCGTCGATACTATCGCGGTTAAATTTGGTTTTAGAGAAATTGAAATGTCTCCTGACGGAGGCTTTGTCATCAACGGCAGGCGAACAAAATTATTTGGTGTTTGTCAGCATCACGACCTTGGCGCATTAGGTGCAGCTTTTAATAAAGAGGCTCTTCGTCGCCAATTCCAACTGCTTCTAGACATGGGAACAAACGCCATCAGGACAGCCCACAACCCACCAGCCCCTGAATTTATGGAACTGGCTGATTCCATGGGAATCATCGTCATCAGTGAAATTTTTGACATGTGGAAAAACCCAAAAACGACCTATGACTACGCCAGATTTTTCAATGAATGGGCTGTGCGCGACATGGCAAGTTGGATCAGGCGTGATCGCAATAGCCCAAGCATCGTGATGTGGAGTATTGGGAATGAAATTTCTGACACACACCATGATGAGCGCGGTGTTGAAACCACAAAAATGTTAGCCAAATTGGTGGCGCTCCATGATCCATCGGAGCATGGTCAAGTAACCATCGGTAGTAATTTTATGCCGTGGGAAAATGCCCGTAAATGTGCGGATATCGTTAAGTACGCAGGTTACAACTATGCCGAAAAATATTACAAAGAACACCATGCGCTTTATCCAGACTGGATTATGTATGGAAGCGAGACTGCCTCAACAGTTCAAAGCAGAGGCGTGTACAAATTTCCTTATTCACAATCCATTTTAGCCGACGATGATCAACAGTGCTCAGCACTCGGGAATTCATCAACAAGCTGGGGTGCTAAAAACACAGAAGCCTGCATCATCGCCGACCGCGATGCTCCATTCTCACTAGGTCAATTCATCTGGACAGGAACAGATTATATCGGCGAGCCCACTCCTTATCACACGAAAAATTCTTACTTCGGGCAAATTGATACAGCTGGCTTTTTCAAAGACTCAGCCTATATTTATCAAGCTGAGTGGACCGATTATAAAACGAAGCCGATGGTCCACATTTTCCCATACTGGGATTTCTCCGAGGGTCAACTTATCGATATTCGCATCACTTCTAACGCACCAAAGGTTGAATTATTCTTCAACGATATCTCGCAAGGGACATTCGATATTGACCATGCTAAAGGCAAGAATCTCGTTGGAAATTGGCAACTTCCTTACTCAAAAGGGACACTTAAAGCTGTCGCCTATGACGAAGCAGGCAATATCATCGCAACTGACATTCAACAATCATTCGGTGATGCAACAGCTCTCACCCTTAAGCCAAATAAAACCGAGATAAATGCCGATGGTCAAGATCTCATCTTTATTGAAATCGCCAGCATTGATAAAAATGGCATCCACGTCGCCAATGCTAACAACCGCGTAGAAGTTGCCATCTCAGGAGCTGGACGTCTCATTGGGCTTGATAATGGCGACTCAGCTGATTATGACTCCTACAAAGGTACCTCAAGACGCCTCTTCTCAGGAAAACTGCTTGCCATTATCGCTGCCAACAACGAACCAGGCGAGATAACCATCGACGTTTCTTCTTTAGGATTAACCCCTGCAACTCAGTCATTCACTGCCTTAAAAAGCAACATTCCATCGGGAACAAGCACAGCTTTAACTTCCAATTCGCCATCACCTAAAAATGATGAAATCCCGATCAGGAAAATTGAATTAATTGGAGAAGATGGCAATACATTTAACGAAAACCTCCGCTCTATGGTTATCAAAACAAAGATTTTCCCTGAAAATGCAACTTATCACGACCTACAGTGGCGCGTGACAAATGCCGCCGGTATCGACTCAACGATTGCCACTTTCCAGATCATCGACGATACATCAGTAGAAATCACAGCCCTTGGCGATGGAACATTCTATTTAAGGTGTATGACCACCAACGGCACCAACAAACCACGCTTAATCTCACAATTAGACTTCACAGCAACAGGTCTCGGCGTCGCTAATCTAAATCCATACGATTTCATCTCAGGCGGTCTTTATACAACGAGCAATATTGAACTAACTAATGGAAATGATCGCGGTGTTGCTACCGATCGCGAGCTGCCAAGCCATGTCGGATTCGAGAATGTTGATTTTGGCGAGGTCGGTTCAGACACCATCACCCTCCCACTTTTCCCATTATCTGGTGCCGACTTCACCTTCGAAATTTGGGAAGGTATGCCAGATGCCTCAAATAGTGAACAGGTCGGTGAATTCCTATACGACCTTGGATCAAGATGGAATACTTACCAAGAAAAAACCTATAAACTACCAAGAAAATTCAAAGGATTAACCACGATCTGCTTCGTATTCAAGCAAAAAGTCCATATCAAAGGCTTCTCTTTCGAAGCGCCGCTAAAAGCATATGAACAACTTCTGGCAACTGACTCTAACTTCATTTCTGGTGATTCCTATACTGTCACTGAAGAAGCTGTTACAGGTATTGGGAACAACGTTACCCTCATCTTCGATGACATGGACTTCACCTCTAAAGGAATCAGCAAAATTCAAATCTGTGGAAGAACACCATTGTTAAGCAATACTATTCAAATGAGGTTTTCAGATGATGAGACTGAATCTATCCAAGTGGTTGAATTTGCCCAATCTGATGATTACAATATTCAAGAATTCGAGCTTGAAAATGTGGCTGTTAATGGGCAAGTTAGCTTCATTTTTCTACCGGGATGTCAGTTTGATTTTAAGTGGTTTAGGTTTTTGTAGTTTATCTCAGCATTTACCTAAACTCAAATTATCTTAACAAATGAAAAACTTCCAACCTTAAGCATTTTGGGTGGAAGTTTTTCGTTTCACGGTAAATGCTATATGGTCTAAAAGATGCCAACCTTTCTCTAAGTAAGCCTAAAATACAAGGTCGAACCGATGGCATCATACCATCTGGTAAAATAGCAGGCTCAGGTTGTAAATTTCCTGGAAAAACCCATCCGTAATCTGGATTTCTCTTATCTCTTAAGTAATTTGAGGATCCAAAATTGCTAAGGAAAAGAATTTTCATCCACAAATGCCGATTTTTAAAGTTTGTGGATGATTTGAGGATCCAAAATTGGCTAAGGAAAGGAATTTTCATCCACAAATGCCGATTTTTGAAGTTTGTGGATGATTTGAGGATCCAAAATTGGCTAAGGAAAGGAATTTTCATCCACAAATGCCGATTTTTGAAGTTTGTGGATGATTTTAAAGTAGTAATGATATGATAGAGGATGCTCATGAGGCTGATATTAAAACCTTCTAAAACTGGTTGTTACTAAAGATTAGAAAAAATAGGATCCCAATTATCAATATTATTAATCGCTTGTTGGACGAGTATGAGATCGAAAAATGCGATGATCACTGATTTGGATCACCGCATTTTTAAAGTTTATCAAAATTTATCATCCAAGAATATTTTCCTTGCGTTAAGTATTACTTGATCTAAAAAATGGATGAAATTTTATATATTCAAGTCGCATTAGAACTTCCTGAGGATTCCCGTGAAACAGATAATCTTTTATATATTCGTGAAAATCACAGAAAAATGGTTATCACGCAAAGATTAGAAAAAGTTACCATGATTGATGGTATTCCCATCATTAATATTATTGATTGGTTATTAGAAGAATGAGAATAGTCTCACGAAAAATACGCTTTCTCATCACTTTATCAAAAACACTTTGTCCTCACGCTAGACAAAGCGCTTAAAATATGATATATTTGATGCGTTACCGATTTCTACAAAAGAAAGGAAGATACTGATGGATTTAAACAAAACAGCAACCGAGATCAGAAAATCAATCGTTGATATGATCTACCACTCTCAGTCCGGACATCCCGGTGGTTCACTGTCGATCGTTGAGCTTTTAAATTACCTATACTTTAAGGAGATGAACATCGATCCAAGCAACCCGACCGATCCAAAGCGCGATCGTTTCGTTTTATCTAAAGGACATGCTTCTCCAGTCCTATACGCAACACTCGCTGAACGTGGATTTTTTAGCAAAGATCTTTTGCCAACGTTTAGAAAAATAGAATCACCTCTACAAGGTCATCCTGACAGCAAAAAAGTGCCTGGTGTGGATGTATCAACCGGCTCATTAGGGCAAGGTATTTCTAATGCGGTTGGACTTGCGCTTGGGTCGAAAATGGATACGGCAGATGTACGTGTTTATACGATCTTAGGTGATGGGGAATTACAAGAAGGGTTAGTATGGGAAGCAGCTATGACTGCGGCGCATTATAAGTTGGATAACCTTGTTGTGATGGTTGATAATAATGGTCTGCAAATTGATGGGAAGAATGAGGATGTTATTAGCTTAGGCTCAGTGGCAGACAAGTTTAGATCATTTGATTTTAATGTTATTGAGATTGATGCGCATGATTATGGGCAGATTGATGAAGCATTTAGTGCGGCACGTGCGCATAAGGGTGCACCAACAGCAATTATCGCCAAGTCAGTTAAAGGTAAAGGTGTTTCTTTTATGGAAAATCAAGCTGGATGGCACGGTATTGCACCAAATAAAGAACAATTAGATGCGGCAATCGCAGAATTGGAGGCGTTATAATGGGACTAGCAACTCGTGAAGCATACGGAAAAGCGCTTCTTGATTTAGGCGCTACAAATAACAACGTGGTCGTGCTTGATGCAGACCTTTCTAAATCAACAAAAACTGGGGATTTCTGGGCTAAATATCCTGAGCGTTTTGTCAATGTGGGGATCGCTGAGCAGAATTTAATGGGTGTTGCAGCAGGCTTAGCCAATTATGGAAAAATTCCATTTGCATCAACATTTGCTGTGTTTGCTACTGGTCGTGCATTTGAAGTTATTCGTAATTCAATCTGCTATCCAAATTTAAACGTTAAAGTGGCGGCCACTCACGCAGGTATTTCTGTTGGTGAAGATGGTGGATCACACCAGTCGGTTGAAGATATCGCTTTGATGAATTCGCTTCCTAATATGACTGTGGTTGTGCCAGCTGATGCTACTGAGGCAGATCAAGTAATCAAATATGCAGCGCAGCATGTTGGTCCGATGTATATTCGTTTAGGGCGTCTTGCAGCTAAGGATATTTTTGATGAATCATATAAATTTGAATTCGGTAAAGGCGTTCAATTAACTGAAGGTAATGATGTTGCAATTATTGCTACTGGTTTGATGAGTGCTGAAGCTAAAGAAGCGGCTGAAACATTAAAAGCAGATGGGATCAATGCTCGCGTGATTCATATTCCAACAATTAAGCCAATTGACCGTGACATTATTGAAAAAGCTGCTCGTGAATGTAAGTTTATTGTGACCGCTGAGGAACACTCTGTTATTGGCGGATTAGGTTCAGTTGTTGCTGATGTTGTAACCGAAACGTATCCGACTAAAGTTATAAAAATTGGGATTAATGATGTGTTTGGTGAGTCTGGAACCCCTGCTGCATTGCTTGAAAAGTATGGTATGACTGCAGTTAATGTCGTTAAGGTTGCAAAAGAAAATCTTTAAAATTTTTTCTCAACAGGCTTATAATTAAAACCTCTGAAAGCTGCTCGTTTTGAGTGGCTTTTTCTTCTTTTATGATGAAAATCGATCGGTTGCCCTACAGGAGTGGTTTTTTTTGTTGTTTTGTGGTATACTATTGGCTAACGTTAATTGTTTTGTAAGGAGCATCCCAATATGTATACTGTTATTTTGCCCGCTGCGGGCTCTGGAACGCGTATGAATCTTGGTTACAACAAATTGTTTCATAGATTCGCAAAACGTACTGTTATTGAACACACTGTCGCCTGGTTTTTAAATGATGATAAATGTAATCAAATTATTATTGTAGTTAACGAACGTGATCAAGCTGATATGTGTGATTTGTTTCATAGTTATCCTCGAATCGAAATCGTGTTAGGTGGTAGCTCGCGTCAAGAAAGTATCTACAATGCACTTGATTATGTAAGAGAGCATGTTGTGTTAGTGCACGATGGTGCGAGACCTTTTGTTAATGATGACATTATCGACGCCTGCTATGATGCTGCTGCTGCTGGTTTCGGTGCTGTTGCTGCTGTTTCTCTTAAAGACACTATCAAGCAACGTAATTTGACAAAAGAAAATGTCGTCGAAAAGACCCTTTCTAGATCGGAGCTAGTTGCTGTTCAAACACCCCAGGCTTTCCCATTTGCTGTCTTGCAAAAAGCAAATGAGTTTGCCAAAAATGCTCATACACTCGCAGATGCAACTGATGATGCTAGCTTAGTAGAAAAGTATACTGAACTTGAAATTAAAATCATTGAAGGGTGCCAAAGGAATATCAAATTTACAACTGAGGAAGATATTGCATATTTTGACTTTTTAATTAAGAAAGGACGAACTTAGATGCGGATTGGTCATTCAAAAGATGTTCATAGGTTAGTTATTGACAGACCACTTATTTTGGGTGGTATCGAAATCCCTTATCATTTAGGTCTTCATGGACATAGCGATGCCGATGTGCTCTGTCATGTTGTAATCGAATCGATCATCGGAGCATTAGCTCTTGGTGATATCGGGAAACATTTCCCCGATAGCGATCCTGATTATAAAGGTGCAAACTCTATTGATTTGCTCTTAGCGACAAAGCACATGTTAGATAAATCGGCGTACAAAATCGCAAATATCGACGCAACCATCTATGCGGAACAACCGAATATGCAACCGTATATTCCTCAAATGTGTTCTCGTCTTGCACAGGCGTTAAATATCGAGCTTAATCAAGTGAATGTAAAAGCAACTCGCGGTGAAGGGATGGGCTTTATCGGACGTCAAGAGGGCATGGGGGCCGAATGTGTTGTTTTGTTAGTTAGCAAGTGAAACCTGATGTTGTTTCAGGTTTTTATTTTGATCAATTCACAGAAATTATATGCTCTATTTAGGGTGCGAAGGCTGACTCTCAGTTCATGTAAGTTTAGTTTAAGAGTAATTATTGCCCTTATGCGACATTTGGGATTGTTTATTGCTTAATAATGTGATAGAATAGAGTAGTAAAACATACAGCAGATGTCAATCGAGACGAATTTTATCTTCATTATGCCATATTAAGGAGGTTCATAATGGATCAACAAGCGGTTATGAAAAAATTGGAGCAAATTGAGTCTAATGAAAAAGTAATTACTTTGCAAAACTTTCTGAAAAATGAGCAAATAAACGGCAAATTCTTAAGTGATCTTTTGCTCGACCTTGTTCACGAATCGTTCAATTCAGGCTTTGAATATGCAATCGAATGCACAATTTCATCATTTAATAAAAAAAGCATTGAATAAATTCGCTTCATCTGCTATAATAGAGTGAAGAAACATCTTATACACGGGGATGTTTTGGATTCGACGGGAGTATATCGCCCTTGATAAGCAAGTCGTGCTTGCCCACGTTAAAAGGTTCGAGGTTATAATAACCGGAAACAATAATAATTATCAATTTGCTGCTGCTTAATAAATTTTAAGTAGTACGCCGCTACTAGACACTGTAGTAACCCACGCTATGGTCTATTAGCTCACTTAAACTGTGGGATACGTTCTCGTGCGCCGCCTGAACATGAGAAAAGAGAACTTAGGGCTCGCAAGTCGTCAACTTTTGCCTTTGAAGGGATGACTTGTTAAAAATAATCAAAGACTAAACTTGTAGAAACTCAAGCGGCTAGTGCTTTCGGACAGGGGTTCAAATCCCCTCATCTCCACCAATTAAATATTAAAACTCGTGTACTAAAAACTCCCGTTTCTTCACGGGAGTTTTTGTTTTACGAAAATAAGGCAAAAATCGACAATTTCTCAAAAACAGCGTCAAAATTCGCATAAATTGTCGAAAACGCAAAATCAAATAACCTTAATTATATAAAAATGAGTAAAACTATTGAAAAATATATCTTCGTGTGCTATAATGTCGTTATTGATAAGAAAAGGGCGTGAAAGCATATGACATATTCATTCTTAATCTTGGAAGACGAGCAACAATTTATTAACAAAATCGATAGTGTTATCAAGTCGATGGACATTGACAGCAAGGTTCTTACTGCTTATAATGTTGAGGAAGCACTTGAAAAAGCACACTCAACTGCAGTCGATGTGTTCTTGGTTGACATTAATCTTAATGAGCCACGAACAGGATTAGATTTCATCCGTGAAGTCAGAGCATCATATCCACTCTCTCCAATCATTGTGATTAGTTCTCTTTCTGAAATGCATCACAAGATTACGGCATTCAATGATTTAAAAGTTTTAGGTTATATTGACAAACCTTTTGAAAACGAGCAAGTCATTGATGACTTGACTAAAGCAATCGAAATTGCAAAAATCATTAATAACCGTACTGTGACGTTCAAGCGTCAAAACTTTGCTAGAACTTACCGCACAAAAGATATTTACTGTATTCAACGTATGCCTAAAGGAAAGAAAAGAATTGTCGTGACAGCTTATGATGAAACATCTGATGAGCTATCAACTGATGAATTCTCGATTAAAAGTAGCTTAGCAGAAGTTCTGGATTTATTCCATAATAGTAAAGATGTGGTTAGATGTCATCAAAGTTGGATTGTTAATCCTAAATTTATCCGTGGGTTCGATGTTAACAAAGAAGAATTGATTTTAGTTAACAATATTAAAATCCCTCTAGGCGACACTTATAAGCACAATGTTGCTTCATTTATTTAGCATAAATCTAAAAGAGCGACATACATAGCCCGTCGTTCTTTTTCCTTGCCTAAAAAAATAAAAGGAGTGATCTGAGTGATCTTTTATATCTCTTTGCCCTCGCTTTTTCTCGCTATTTGTGATATCACAATTATTTACTTCGTAACACAGAATTTATGTGGCACTAAAGCATCAGTTGCAGTTAGAAGAATTAGACTACCTCTTGCTATTGGGTTGATTGCCTTTTTTGCACTATTCTTTTATACTCTGCCTCAGACAATATACGGTTTACTAGCACCTATTCTGATGATCGTTATGACATTCACATTTATTGAGAAAAAAACGACAAGCTTATCTATTTTTGAAAAAGTCTTAATTTGGATTCACTATTACGTTCTCGCACACGCTTTATTTGTTCCGATTATAACAGTTGCTAATTTGTTTACAACCGACAAACAGATTATCAGATATGCCACATACAGCTTGGGAATTTTATTAGTTCTATTCGTCTGTCAAAAGCTAGATTTAAATAAATTATTGATTTTTGTTTTACGACGACCACCACTTAAAGCTTTAATTATTGTTCTTGCTGCTCTTTTCTTCGCTTTTTCAATGACGCTTGATAACCTTAAGTACATTTTAGAGCATCGCTTATTTTTTCTCATTCTATTCATCATTCTCCTTGTTGGGTTGTTTTATTTGATCAAACGCATCCACCAAAGCACTGCCATCTTGCCTGAATCCTATCACGACACAAAAAAGTTAATGTTATTGCTAAATATAAAAGCTGAGGAATTGACTGATATTACCGAACTCAGAGTATTACTAGATGAATCGATCAATTTGATGGATCTTCAACTCCCTACTCCTAGTGAAAAGTCCGCTGCTACAGAGGAAGAGCGATTCAAAAATTTCGTCGAACATAGCGTCGAATTAACCCGAAGAGCCAAAAAATCTTTTTCAAAAATTATTACTCAAGTTCACTTTACAGGTAATTATCAAGAAATTAATCCTATTAAGTCTGCGTATATGCTTGGATTATTGCTGGATTATGTGCTTGATCTCTTAACGAAAAAGCCGATTTATTTAGAAATCAATTCATCATCAGCTTGTTTAACTGCTCGAATTTCATTTGAATATAAATTTGAAAAAGAACATAGAAATTTGAAAACATTCTTGCTTGATGGAGATTTTATTCAATCGGAAATCAATAAAAACTCGAATTTACTGAAACTTAAATCACTATTTTTTGCTCATAACGGCGATGTCCTAATCACAAGAGAGAAAAATACAAAGGAGCAAGTAGATTACTTATCTGTCTGCGCAGTTTTCAAAAAAGAAGGTGATAGCCATGGATAATCTATTCTTTCTTCTCATCCGTTCGATAGTAACAGCTATCTTTGATTTAAGCGTTTGTTATTTTGTTGTCAATAGTCTGATTGGCAATAAGTTTAAAAAGGCTTTGAAAGGTATCAATCATCACTTTATCATATCTTTATGTTTTTTCATAATTTTAACTTCCACCCGCTTCATATCAAGAGCTTTTGCTTCTATGAGGCCCTTGAGCTTTATTTCTGTTTTCATTGTTGTCTTACTCTTCACAAATATAATTGTGAAAAAACAAAAGATGGCTCATTCGCCTGATGAAATTATTTTAATGTTTTTTGGGTATTTTATCTTTAGTCAAATCATTGTCGTCACTAGTACAGTTCCGGCCATGTTTTTGAATTCAAGTACACCTTTTCCTTTTTTAATATGTCTAGTGATCTTGACTATGATATTTCTTTATTTCCTCAACCGCACCGATTTAAGCAAGTTTTTTGTTTTCATAACGTACCGATTGGCTTTTAAAGTCGCTATTTTTGCTATTGCTTCCATTATAGCACTCCTATCCATCTTTACTTATGTAACTAATCACCCACGAACTTTTTCAACCCTACTTTCAATCAGCATTATTTTAATTATTATGGCTGTTGGATTATGGCATACGTTAAAAATAGCACATCAATATGAAGTGGTTATACCAGAGAAGTATCATGATATGAGAAAAATTTTAACTCTGTTGAATCTGAAAGCATATGATGCACAGACAACTGAAGAGTTGAAAGAAATGATTGAGGCAACCATTGATTTGATGGGAATTAAAGTAGCGGAGCCTATTAAAAAGATCGACGAGGATGAACCTGTTGATTTTGAGGCTTTTATCAAAACAAATATCGAATCATTAAAGCTAAATCTTGCCTCAGATACAGAAGTCCATACTAATATACAATATTTTGATCCTCATAAGTTGGTGAGCGCCATGAACATTAACTATATGTTGGGGATTTTACTGGAAAATGCACTTGAAACTCGTACAACATACCCAATTATTGTTGATATTTTATCTACTTCGAATATTTTGTTTATTAAAGTTTCGAATGAAACACCGATGAACACACCTCAAAACCTCGAAAATATGCTAGCAAAGGGTTACTCTACCAAGGGGAAAATTGGACGTGGGTTTGGGTTGCCTAAGCTTAAAAAATTAGTAGAAAAGCATGATGGAACAATTACAGTTTCGCAAGAGGTTAATGTAGCAGAACAGGTGAATTATATTTCATTTACATTGAATTTTTAAAACCACCCCATGAATTTTTGGAGTGGTTTTAAAATTTTGGCTGACCTTTTTAGCTTCAACTTCTGTGTCGACCAACTAACACAAGTCTTCTTGAACTGATATACGGTCTTGTTTGGCAGGTCAATAAAAAAATAAGCCTATCTCCGTAAACGACATCACCTGAGGATTTAATCGAATACTCATTCATAAGAGTAACAAATTCATCAAACTGTTCCTCACTAGTAAAACGCCTTCTTTGGACAAATTCAAAATACGTAGGAGAGACTTCCCGTGTATCGGGGTCGACAAAATGAATATCAACATAACCATCATCATCTACAAAAGAATCCAGTTCAAAAATCCAAGCCACTTCATAATGGATGTCAGCTTCATACAATGTACTAAAAAAGATGTCGCGATTTTCATTCCAAAAGTCTTCTTCTTCAAAAAATGGGATTTCTGAAAACTGTCTAATTTCACCATTTGCACCTAGTTCGATTTCACCATTGTGGAAATAGCGAAAATTATGAGCAAATGCAAAGAATAAATCGGCATCTCCGATACTGATATCTCCGTTTTGATGGTCAGGCCAGACATAGACTTCCCCATCCCCAGGAGTTCCATCACGGTTGCTTGTGAGATAAAAATCCCAGTACGGCTCGTGACTTCTACCTTCATAATCAACACCACTTTGATAAATCGGAAAATCGATGACTGTACCTGGTAATCTTAGCCACCCTACAAGACTTGGATTTTCTTCAAAATAAGCCTCAAGCCATGCTAGCATTACAGGTTCTGTCGATTCAGGTTCTAATTCTGCAGTGTTAGGCTCGGTAATAATTTCTTCTATAGCAATCGTTGGAGTCTCAGTTACTACTTCTGTAAGTAGTTCCGCTAATGGGGATAGTTCTGGTTCGGTCGGTCGAGTCATGATAAGCATAGCAATTACGCAGATATTGACCAAAATTGAGACCAGAAGCGCCACAACTAACCATTTTTTGATATTCATTTCTTTCACATTTATATCCTCCATTTTTAGGTCGATTTCTATAATTATATCATTTATCACGACAAAATACAACTAAAATCGTCCAAAAAGACAGCTCTTAAAGCTTTAAAATCTTAGTTCACAACCCCAGTGACCAAGCTCCTTCTTTTCATTAAAAATAAACCCGCCGTGTAACATAAAGCAGCAGACCCGGTCAAAAGGGTTGCAGAGAAGAAGAGGGTTGTAGTGTAGGCACCTAAGTTGAAGGTGACGCCGAAGAATTCATGGACGAAGGTTAAAGTACCCTCAGGGGCGTGGTAGAGAAGGTTTTCCAGGGCATCTCCTGCTAATATTTGGCGAAACATGCTGGCAGTATGGGATGTTGGAAAGAGGCGAACGACTCGCGAAATGCCAGTAGGAAGCTGTCCGATCGGAATGTAGACCCCTGTCAAAAAGCCGATTAAGGTGCCAATAAGTGAGCCCATTGAGCCGAAGGCATTGCGACTTTTGATTAGACAGGTTAACAAAAACATCATACTATTTGCTGATACAACCCCCAAAACCAGGGTTATCAGTAGTAAGGCAAGGTCGGTAAGTGAGAACATTTTTCCGCTACTGATTGATAAGTATACAACCGTTGTGAAAAGGGAAATGCCACTCATTATAAAGCTGATAAGGCATGCTGAGATAATATAGCTAAACATCAGTTTATTTCGGGAAAGTGGGCTGATGAAGAAGTCTTTTGCAATAATTTCCCTGTCAATTACAAGGCGTGTCATGCCGCTTAGGCATGTTGTTACAGTAGCAACAGCGATGGTTCCTGAGAGGATTAGCCCCGATGTGGCAGGTCGAACACTTGCATGATTACCGTTGGGCATCTGATTTGCAAGCATGCCTGTGGTTAGGTCGGCGAGGAAAATAATGTAGAGCAAAATAGTTATCAAAACAGCCAGCATGGAAAAGAAGACATGTGTTCGGTCACGGAAAAATAGTAGTAAATTACGTTTAATCATCATTTTCATTGTTACCACCTCGCAAATTCAAAAATACATCATCTAGCGTACCACTAATAATTTCCACATGGGTTATTTGGTCGCGACAGTCGTCAATAATATCAAAAGCATCAATCGTTCTTTTTATTTCTACAACCCTTTGCTCACCGGTATTCAGTGTCATTTTTAGGCGGTTTTGGCTGTAGCGCTCCTTTAGTTCGTCAGGGGTGCCTTGAGCTTTAATTTCCCCTTTATGAATGACGATAATTTGATCACTTGCAGATGCTTCTTCCATATAGTGCGTGGTCAGAAAGATGGTCACGCCTTTTTCTTTTTGCAAGTGGCGGATTAGTTCCCAAACGTCTTGTCTTGTTTTCGGGTCGAGTCCTGTGGTTGGTTCGTCGAGGAAGAGAATTTTTGGTGTGTGGATGAGGGCGCGGGCGATGTCTGCTCGGCGTCTTTGGCCACCTGATAGGGTGCCGTATTTTTGCTTGGCAAAGTCTTCTGATTTTGTGGCTGTGATGACGTTTTGGACGGCTTGTTTTAGCCTTTCGCCTTTGTAACCATAGAAGCTTCCTCTAATCGTCAGGTTTTCTTCGACTGTTAGGATATTGTCCATAATGCTGTCTTGAAAGACAATACCGATTAATTTTCTCACTTCATCAGGATTTTTTGTAACGTCGTAACCACCGATGGTAGCCGTGCCTGATGTGGCTTCTAGCAGGGTTGTTAGGATGTTGATGGTCGTTGATTTGCCGGCTCCGTTTGTACCGAGGAATGAGAATAGACTTCCTTCATCGACTGTGAAGCTAATGTTTTTAACAGCTTTGATGTCGCCATAGTTTTTGCTTAAATTTTCAACTTTTATGAACATAAAAATCACCTCTTGCTTAACATTATACACGAGGTGATTTGTTTTTCAATAGGTAAACTAATGAGTTGCTACTTAGGGCTGATGAGTTGCGTTAATTCGCTTGTTGAGTTCTTCGATTGCTCTTTTATTAATGATTTCAGCCCTGATGTGAAAGCCGATGTAAAGGATTAAAAAGAGGAGGACGGGATAGATTAAGTCATCGGAGATAATGCCACCCCTGATATGGAGGGTTGTTAGAACAAAGGTTAATGTTAAGATGAAATGTAGGGGGACGATTAGTAAAAA